>FTEL01007214.1_pt1 | contig 20463 bp, 17 predicted proteins | sample 1658911 | NCBI WGS metagenome assembly FTEL01 (sample SAMEA3914869, study PRJEB12502) | metagenome | biome: forest; material: soil | place: USA | collected 2012-03-12 | depth 0.1 m
CCTCAACCCCCTCCGCTGGTCGCTCCCCGCCGTCCTGCACGCAGCAGCACAGACCTGCCAAGGTCTGGACGCCCTCGTTCCCGCGGTGACATCGGCGTCTACCACCCCGCCGCACGAGTCATTTGCGCCGGGACCGCCCGGTTCTGGGGTCTTCCCCGGTGGTGGGGTGGGCATGCCGGGGACGGCATCAGGAGCGGCGGGGGGAAGAGGGGCTGGGTCTGTACAGCCTGATTTGCTTTGGCATCCGCTGTTTGTTGTGGGAAGGTTTTATGGGGAGGTGGCTTCGTCGTCGTCGACGACCACTGCGGGGGGAGGGCATGGGTATACACCGCAGCCTGTGCCAGGGGATGGAAGGCTGGAGATGTTGTGGTGTGAGGGGTTTGGGGAGAGACTTGCTGCGAGGAGGGTGGAGATGGGGGAGGTGGTTATGGGGAGGGGGTGGGTTGATTTGGCTTCTTGGTGAAGATGAGGAAAGAGATGGGGGTGAGTTAGGTTGTTTTGAGGGGGGGAGAAACGAGGGGAGATTGTGCTGGTATTGTTTGCTCCAGCGGGTCTGGGGGTGATCTCGGTTGGGTGTATAAACGTGTACTTGCTTGTAGGATGTCAACAAGGGAGACGGATGCTGAGGCAGACTAATCGGCGGCAGCTAGAGGGTGCATCTGGGTTGCTGGTGTTCTAATGTTAAATCTTTGCTCTCACCAGGACATCAGGTTCAAGTGATGGAGGACGATCAGAGATGAGAACTTATTCATTGCAAATCAACGCCACCGATGACCACGCCCAAATCAAAGCATGCCAGCCTATAGTTAACTCGAAAAGGTCACCACCAAAAAACGCAGCCACACCCATCATCCCCCCAACTCAACCACCTAATACTCGAAATCATCATCCGCCGCCGGCCCCTTACTCTTGCTCACGCTCTCCTGCTTCCGGTACATCTCGGCAACCTGCCTGCTGCTGGTCGCCTCGTCCGGCTTCTTATCATCGCGCACCTTAATAAACCGTGGGAACCGCAAGCTGATCCCCTTCTCGCCGCTCGGGTCCACGCCCTCCTTCATGCCCGCCTTGTACCGCGGGCTGAGCGTCAGGTCCGCCGTCTTAACCTCCCACACGTAGCGCGGCTCGAACCAGACGTCGGGCTGGTGCTGCCCGCCTGAGCTGTGCGCGTAGAAGGGCTTGGGGCGGTCGATGACGATTTGCGAAAGCGCGCCGTGCAGCTCCTCGAGGACAGCCTCGCTGAAGCCCGTGCCGATGTTGCAGACTGTTTCGTATGTGTCCGTGCCAGGGTTGTAGCACGCCAGCAGGAACGCGCCGTACACTGACGTGCGCTTGCCCTTGCCGTGGTAGGCGCCGAGGACAACCAGGTCGAGAGAGTCGCCGATGCCAGAGAGGTAGTCTTTCTTGATCTGTACTCTGCGTTAGCCGTGCCCCTTCAGCTCTCACCAAACCGGAATACATACCTTGAGCCAGTTGCGGCTGCGCTTGCTCGGCTCGTACCCGCTCTCCTCGCCATCCAGCATCTTGACCATCAGCCCCTCGCACGACGCCTTGACCGACTCGTCCAGGAACGTCTGAATCTCATCCAGCTCCTGGCCGTCCATGGCGGTCGCCAGCGCAAACTCGCCCTCGACCGGCTGGAACGACTTGTGCAGCAGCTCGCGGCGTTCCCGCAGCGACTTTTCGACAACCGCCTCCCCGTTCAGGTACAGCAGGTCAAACGCGAACACGCACACCTTGACCTTGACGTCCTCCACCTTGACGTCCTTCTTCTTGCGCGTCATGAGCTGCTGGAACGGCAGCACCTTCTTCTCCTGAACGTCCCACGCGACCGACTCGCAGTCGAGCACGAAGCTCTTGGTGTCCTCCTTGACCCAGTCGGGCAGCTTGGCCAGCACGTCGGGGTACTTCTTGGAGAGGTCCTCCGAGTTGCGCGAGAAGATGGCGGCCACGCCCTTGCCAACCTCCCGGGTGGCGCCCATGGCCGACTGGCTGAGCTCCTCGTCCGTGTCCTTGGCGACATAGTGGATCTGCGCGCGCTCGCCGTCGTACTTGTACTCGCAGGTGAACTTCTGGCCCTCGAAGCGGTCGAGCACCTCGGTGATGGCCTTGGTCGGCTTGGCCAGCATGGGCTTGAGGGGCACGCCGGGGCGCAGCTTGCAGTGTTCCCTCAAGTTCAAGATGCCGTGCTCCACCATCGCGGGAATGATGACATCGTAGCTGGGCAGTTCACTGTAGACGATTAGCATTTAGACATATGCAAACTTCCTGGTGTAACAAACCTGTAAACCGTCTTGAGGATCGACTCGCCCTTCTCAATGTCACCCGTGCTTGGAACCTGGCCCTTCTGGGTCGCCTCATGCGCCACCATCGCCTGCGCCAGCGACACAATCACCGTCCTCTCAGCCAGGCCGAGCCTCAGCTTGCCCTCGAGGAAGCGAATGAGGTACTTGGCCTCGCTGGGGCCGCCCTTGTCTTTGGTGATGTCCACCTTGCGGACACCATGGGCATCCGCGGCCGACAGGAGCTTCTTGATACCGTCCACCTTCCTGCCCTGAGCACCGTTGCCTGTCACCGTGGCAATACCCATCAGCCCGCTGAGCACGCCCCGGACGGTCAGCGGCTTGGGCTTGAACATGGTCGGCTGCGTGGAGCGGGACTTGACGGCGACGAGGCCGAGATCGCCAATCTCCTTCTGGTCCTGCTTGATGACGGCCAGGCTTCGCCCCGTGCTCTCGCCGATCGCCTTCATGATCAGCGACTCGCCAATGCCGAGCTCGATGCCGGCGTAGTCGGGCGCGAGCTTGTTGATCATGAGCAGGACGACGGGGAGGAGGTCGTCGGGCGTGAGCCTCAGGACTTGGCGAAGGAACAGCGAGCAGTGCGCCATGATCTCGAGGCGCTTGGTGGTGAGCTCGATGAGCGAGAAAGTGGTGCAGAGCGCGGCATAGGGCACTGGCTCGCCCTGTTTCCAGTCCGGGTAGGGGTGCTTGACGTCCGTCTTGAGAGTGGCCTGGACCTTCTGGCGCGCTTTGGCCGTCACCTCAGGCTTCTCCTCGTCCTGGGCATCCTCATCTTCCACCTCGGCGGTCGACTCGGGTGTGTCCTCCTCAGCCTCTGCTTTGGCGGCGGCGGCCGGCTCGGGCTCCTTTTTCCTCGAGGCTTTCGATTTCGGGGACGCGACCTTGACCTTCTTTGGCGTCGGCGCCGGCGCATCGGCCATAGGGGTGTCCTCGGCGTCCTCATCATCCTCGATGACCTTCCTGCCGCGTCTGGGCCGCTTGCTCGCAGGCGCGATCACCTCGGCATCTTCCTCGTCCTCAACAACCTCCTTCTTCCCCTTCTTCTCGGCGGCGGCAGCCTTGGCCGGTTGGCGGGTCCTCTTCCGGCCGTTCTCTGCTATCCCAACCGCGTCAGCCATCCCTTCCATCCCCGCCCCAAACCAAACCAAACAAACATACCTTTCTCTTCCACCTCCTCCTCCACCTCCTCCTTCACCTCCTCCTCATCCTTCTTCACCGGCGCAGCATCCTCCTCGTTCTTCCCATTCTTCGCCTCCACCGCCGCCTTCGTCGAGAAGCTCAGCTTCGTCTGCTGGCGCGGCGCCGGCTTGGTCTTGTCCCCGTTCGCCTGGGCAAAGAACTTGCTGTGAATTGTCCCGTTAGCGACCACCTCTTCTGCCAAGCCACCTAAACACCAAACCACGGGTAGGATGAAGTAAGAATAATAAGATAGGCAACTGGCTTCATCACCCCAGGTAGGTCCCCTCACAAAAGAGCACCCACCCCAGCGTAGTCTGCCCGGTCCCGACATACCCCAGGGTCGCCTGCTGCTTCTTGGGCGGCATGGTGCTCGCTGCCCTGCTGCTGCTCACCACAAGCAACTGGGGCAGGTTCTGTGCCGAATGTCGCAATTGTTGTGGTTGTTGTTGATGTTGCAGGGGCAATCCAGGCCAAGAAACCCGCGTCGACAGCTGACCGTACGATTGGGCGAAAAGACTCGTCCTGGCAGAAGGTATCGCGGCTGTGGTTGCGGTGATCGTGGTGGTGTAGTGGGGTATTCGACACCCGCCGGCAGAGGGAATGCGACGCGGGAGGAGGAGGAGGGGTGCCAGTTTGGCGGGCGGGAAGGAAAGAGAATGAAATGAATAGAGGAATCGAGAGGGGGGAATCAAGAGGTTGATGGTCTCAACCTTGTGGTTGGGGGAGGATATATAACCGGACCGGACCAAAAAGGGAATGGGAAAATATTGGATGGAGGGCAGCGCAGCAGACGGTTTCAGGCAGGCAGGCAGACAGGCAGGCAGGCAGGCAGGAGCAATTGGGTGGGAGTGGTTCCACGGTTGGGGCTGGATGTTCGCAGAGCTAACCCGACGCGTTCCGACGCGACTTTTTGGCGAAGGCAGCAGTGACAGGGGTCGCGTAAAGTGGCACGGGTCACATTACCTGCGCTCTGTCTTGGGCCCACTTGAGTGGATGAGAGCTGAGCGAGCAGTGGCAGCGACACCGGAGTAAAGAGTAGTTGTTGAATTCATTCTAGAGTTCACCTGAAGGCCAAAGGAAGGGAAATAAAAACTCTAGATGATCAATTCGCAAAACTCAAGGCTTGCCCATTCTCAACCCTCAAATTCCACGACCGTCCCAGGCTCTATAGCAGATTAGGATAATGTACATAAAAACTCCCAACGCTCAGAACCACGCTCCCAGTCTCGCCCTCACCACATCCGCCCCCTTCCCAGTCTCAACAACTCCAAATACCTCTTCTCTCGCCCCCTTAGTTGTTGAAGTAGTAGGCCTCATCCGGCGTGCGGCCGCGGATGAACTGCGGCTCCGAGCCGGCGACGTAGATGTCCTCGAACAGGATCTTGGCCGTGGGATCCGGGTGCGGCATGGCCTCGGCGGCGGCGACCTCCTCGTTGACGAAGCTGCGCGCCTCCTTGTCGATACTCTTGAGCTCGTCCTCCTGCGCGACGCCCCAGTCCAGGATGTGCTGCTTCAACCCGGCGATCGGGTCGTTGGTCGACCGCATGCGCTGGATCTCCTCACGAGTGCGGTAGGTGGTGCCGGGGTCCGACATGGAGTGGCCACCGTACCGGTAGGTGACGTACTCGAGCACGAGCGGGCCGTTGTCCTCCTCGGTCCACTGCTTGCCGTACTGGACGGCCGCCTTGACGGCGAGGACGTCCATGCCGTTGACCTTGAGGCCGGGGATGTACTGGCCGCGCTTGTAGTAGTCGGTCAGGGCGGAGGAGCGGGCAGCGGAAGTGCCCATGCCGTACTTGTTGTCTGGAAGGAATTGGTCAGTTCCTGTCATCCAATCTTGGGGTTTCAACCAGTGAACTCACTCTCGCAGCCAAAGAGGGCAGGGAGCTTCCAGAGCTTGGCCATGTTGAAGGCCTCAAAGACCTGGCCCTGGTTGCTGGCGCCATCACCTGTATCCCGCGTAAGCAAGCTGGCTCTCTCTCAACAAACCCAAATCCGTTTGTAGCCGTACCATAGAGAATGACAGTCGCCTTCTTGCCACCGGTGTACTTCTGGGCAAACGCCAGACCAGCACCGACGGGGACCTGGGCGCCGACGATGCCGTTGCCGCCGTAGAAGCCCTTGGTGAACATGTGCATGGAGCCGCCCTTGCCGTAGGCGATACCCTCGCGGCGGCCGAGCAGCTCGCCGATGATGGAGCGGATGGTGCCGCCGCGCATGTAGGCGAAGCCGTGGCACCGGTATGAAGTGATGACATCGTCCGTCTTCTGGATCGCGTGCTCAATGCCCACGGCGACGGCCTCCTGGCCGGTGGACAAGTGGCAGAAACCCCGGATCTTCTTCTCCTTGTATAGCCTGTCGGCCGCCATTTCCATTTGCCTGGTTGCGCAAAGCGGTCAGCTTGGGGGATTCCCGAGTCGACCTTCTCAAGGGGGCAACAAATTTGCACGGCATACCTGACAACGACCATGTCGTAGTACATCTTCTTCAGCTGCTTCTTGGTGACCTCGAGGGTATACGGCGGCGGGTCGAGCTCGTAGGTCTCGAAGCTCTCGTCGCTGAGCCTGACGTGGAAGGGCTCATCCTCGGACTATCGCCAACCAGCCTATCGTCAGCAAACACGCCCTCCAAAAAAGTTGGAAATAAACCATCCGCCTAAACACCGCAGCACCCCCATCCCCCTCCCCAACAACCAGCGTCAGAACACATCAATTGCCCGCCACCACCTCCCCGGACCGACACAATCAAACCAACCCCCAACGTACCTGCGGAACGGTGCTCTTGTCGACGGACGCCGACGCAGCGTTGGTGGTCACCGTCCTCCGGGCGGCGAGCGGCACCATCTGGGCGCGCTGGGCGGCGCGGATGGGCGCTGCCCGCGATATCCGGACAGCTCGCGAGAACATTGTGGTATGCGGTGTGGTGTAGAATTACCCCAGGGATAGGAAAAGAAAGGGGAAATGGAGGGAGAAAGTCGCCAGGCGGTGGGGGTGTGTTGTTGTTTGGAAGGGTGGGAAAAAAACGCCCGGAATCGCAAAGTTTCTCGTCTCGCTAGCAAGGTCACCGTTCGCCGCACTCAGTCCCAGCAAGCAGACCCAGCAAGCAGATGCACAGCTGTCCCTGCAGAGCAAGCAGCGAAAAGGGCGGGCCCACCCAGTTTTTTGGCGTTGGGGCAACTGAGCGATGCTTGTTGAACGGCGGGCTAAGCCCCTTCAGGCATCCGCTAGCATGGGTTGGGGGGGGGGCTCGCAGGGTTGCTGGTCCGGGCTCCCATCGGACCTCCACTGGCCGCGCGCTATTTTGTGTGACAGCCCAGCGCCTGCGAGAACTTGACAGCTGGGTCCCTCCCCCCTCTGATTTTCGGAATGGGGGGGCCGAATTGAAGGGGGGAGCTCCGGTGGAGCTGTCAACTTCGCTACTGCGCCGTTATCGCGACGGGGCCCGGCCCTGGGCGACTGACTCTTTTGGGTGTGTCAAGCCGGATTCCTGGGGAGGAGACGCGGGATGGGCGGGAGGGGTGATGCTCCGAGTTGCATTGCACCAGACCTAGGGAATTGGACATGACAATGGGCAATAACTCGAGTTTTATTCCATCTCAATCTTGATGCATTTTTGTGGTGTTTTGAATCGGCACTCTCAGCTCTTGTTCCCCAGAACTCGGACTTGGCCCGGTGGGGACAACCGCAAACAGAGCAATTGAGTCGATCTCGCATCGACAATTCCACAGTATTCACAACCACCGCATTCACATCTGGCAACAAGATTTGCAGCAAGAGATGCGATTTCATACACTACAGCAGCCCGCTCACGCAAAGCCACCGCTACACCCACAGCCACTACACCACAAACACAGCAGCAGCAACAGCAGCTAGCTGGTAGCTAATCTCTCAATAGAAACCGAACACTCCATCTCTAATAATCCCATCCCATCCCGTTCCATCCATCCCAGTCCCTCCCAGAATAACCCATCCATGAACTGCGCCATCACCACCACCCCTCCCCCACGAGGCCAGCCCGCAACTTGATACTTGATCTCAACCTCCGAGTACTCCCAACAAAAAAACTGCAGAAGTGCAAGGCGATCTTAACAAACAAAACAAAAAACAACACTCGAAAACAAACACAAAAGCAGCACTCAAACCCTCCAACCTCCCAATGCAATTGTTTGCTGTTACCCCCCGCCCGACCACCAACACGCCCGCCTACCCGCCAACACGAAATTCCTGATATCTTTGTGCCGAAACCATGCAAAGTTCGTTTGTTAAAAAAGTCTCAACAAGGGGAGAAAAAGAAAAACGCCATAGCAATGCCATGCTCACCCCCGCCCAACCGCCTCCCTAGCTCGTGGAATAGACAGACTCCCAAGAAACAAAAAGAGAGAAAAATCTCTCTTTGCTCCATCATGCCCATCCATCACCGACCGGCATTTCCGTACCATGAAATGCTCAGAGCACCCTCCGTACAACCCCACACGCTGGCGAGCCGCGTTCGATAAAGAGGGGTATCGTATCGTATCTGCGAGTTTGTTGTGCAGAGAGAGAAAAAAAGAGACAAGAAAAAAACAGGTAGTATGCTGCGAGCCCGAAACTCGGGCGCAATGCGCTTTGTATGTGTCGATGTGTACACAACAAGCACTCGGCACCCAGTCGGCACCTAGGTACTCGAGAGGAACGACGAGAGCGGATTATTCGTCATGAAAAAACGTCGGCCCGCCCTGCTGCAGCAGCGGCGCCGTCGACGGCCCGGCGTCGGGCATCTCGATGTCCTGCATGCCGCCGGCGGAGCCGGAGCCGCGGTAGTCGAGCGCAAACGCGCTCAGGGGCCGGTCGGGGACGGGCACCTCGAGGCGCCGTTTCGCGGGGAGCATGGACCGGTCGTCGTCGAGGAGGTCTTGTGGGGGTGAGAAGGACCATACCTGCGGGGAATCTAGTTAGTTGCCGTTTCTGGGGGAGGGTAGGTGGAGGAAGGGGGGTTGAGAGCTCACCTCCATGACAGTCCGCCCATTCTTCAGCGCCATAGCGACACACTTCTGGTCCTCAAACGCCACGCGCCAGACCGCCTCGCCCTGCGTCACCAGCTCGCGCACCAGCTGGCCCGTCTTCAGATCCCACACCTTGACGCGGCCGTCGCTACCGCCGCTGACAACGCGCGTGTCGTCAAACTGCAGGCTGGTGACGCTGTTGTCGTGCGCGGCCAGCCGGTGGATCGCGCAGAAGCGCTCGAGCGACCACACGCGCACCGACCCGTCGCTGCCGCCCGTCACGAGCGTGTCGCCGCGCATCTGGAGTTGGCCGACGAGCGAGGTGTGGCCTTGGAGGATGCTGAGGCATTCGCTGGAGACAAGCATGTCAGTAGGGGGTTCGGAAAGAAGTTGTTTGTAGGGCGGCATCTTACCCAGTGTGAGCGTTCCATATCCTCACGCTCGTGTCCAGACTCCCCGTCGCCACCCGGTGGCCGTCAAAGGCGATCGCATAGATGTGGCTGTAGTGGCCCTGGAGGGTATGGAGACACCTGCCTTCCGAGATGCTCCACACCTTCGCCGTCGCGTCGTAGCTGCCCGAGACGACAATGTCGCCCTTGATCTCGAGGCAGCGGACGCTCGCCTGGTGGCCGACGAGCACGTTCTTGCACACGCCGGTTTGGATGTCCCATATCCTGAGAGTCGTGTCCCTGGAGCCCGAGATCGCGGTCGTGGCGTCTGACATCTTAAGACAGCGAACGGTTGAGGTGTGACCCCGCAGAGTATGCATGCAGGCCCTGGAGGACGAGTCAGTCAATACAGTCCAGCAAATGGGTACATTCAACTCCATCATACGTACCCAGTAGACAGATCCCAGACGCGCACGTCGCGGTCGCACCCGCCGCTGACCAGAATGTCGTCCCAAGGCACCATAGCCCAGACACCCATGACATGGCCCTGCAGGGTGCGCAGCGCATTCCCCTCCGTGTCGAAGACGTGGATCTTGGCATTATCAAGAGCCACAATGATGTACTTGGATGTGAGGTGCAGGCTGGTAACGACGCCGCCGTCTTGGGTGATGTTGCGCGACACGTTGTGGCCGCCGGCGCGCCAAGCCGCGTCAACCAGGTACCGCTGCTTGAAGTGCGACTTGTACGACCTGAGCACGGGTCGCTCGTTGGCGATCCCCTCGAATGTGGCGGGCAGCGAGGTCGAGGTGAGGGCGCCGCTGAAGGCCGGGGCCGTCTCTGTTGCTGCTGCCTCCTCGTCCAGCTGGGCGCTGGGGGGGTGGGACTCGGGCACAGGCATCGGGGCGGCGATGCGGATTTGGGGGCGGACCTCGGAGAACCTCCGCTGGTAGTCGTGCTTCATACAAAGATTCTTCCACGTCATGTCATCGCTCAGCAGGTCACGCCATCTCCGTGACACCTGTGATGCGCGTGCGAGAACCTTCGGGTCGTCAATGAACGAGAGAATCTGCAAGGCCTGTTAGTTCGTCACCGGTTCGAGGTCAAGGTTGAAGAGCAAAGGGGAGGGGGATTAATAACGTACTCGGAGACACAGCTCATCCGGGAGCGTGGTAAATGGATCTTTCTTGAGCAGCGGGCTGACGTGTTGGTGTACGTAACTCAGCTGACCGCTGGTGCACATGTCGAGGAGCTTGGTCAGCAGATAAGTCCGCTGGCTATTGTTGCAGTGTCCAAAATATTTTTGCAGCCCCACGAGGTAGGCCGCCTCGTCCTCCCCGGCATTGCTCCAGTTGGGCCTCGAGTGCGACGGGCCGGGCGAGGCGGCCGGGGTAGGCGGGGGCGGAGGGGAGCCGGTGACCTGCTCGAAGTCGGCGGCGGGAGTGCTCATGCTCGGTGTCGGCGGCCCGCGCGGGCGCTGTTGTTGCGACAGCTTCGCATTGTGCGTGTTCAACGACAGCTCCTCGTTAAAGACGGCGCCCCGGCGCTCAGAGAAACTGAGCGGCCGGTTGTAGGGCGGCATGCTGGCGACGGTGTGGCGAAAAGAACCACTTGCGACGGGATCGCCGGCGCTAGCGATGTGACGACGGCGGCGCGTAGCAGCAGGCGAGCGTCGGCGGCTGGACCGCGAACTCGCTCCTCGATGGCGGGAAGACTGCCGAGGCAGAGTGGGCCGACGGGCAGTTGGGGTCGCGACAGGGTCGGAATTATGACGTCGGCGAGATGGCCCGGCTCGGGGTGGTGGTGGAGGTGGCTTGTCGTCGTCGAGATGCAAGCTCGCGGATTCGGCCACGGGTGGTGCGCTGCACGTCTGCCGAGGCCCGTCCAAAGCGAAGGGAAAGGAGCACGTCGCGGTCGACCACGCGGGTTTTCCGAGGTCGGTGGGTCGGTCGGTGAGAACGAGGGGCGAGGGCGAGACAGCAGCCGAGAGGGGAAGCGGAGGAGAACGTGAGGGGGTGGTTTCGGGGTAAGGGGTCGAGAGGGGAGGAGGGGGAGCGAAGAGAAGAGGAGACAGGGCGCAGTTTAGTAAACGGGTGCTGACGGAAGGGATGTCGAGTTGGGAGCAGTTAGGCCTGTCTCTGCGCGTGCTCATCCATGGGCAGGGAATGCCGGGCGGTCGTCGAGTCGTGGGATCGCAGGGTCGAGGGATGGTCGAGCGTTCGAGGGAGGGAGGGAGGGAGAAGTGCAGGTGGTGGAAGCGGTCTCGACTGCTAACAGAGGCTCGGTGCAGCGAGTTGCAGTGGGTGCAGCGGGTGCAGTGGGTGCAGTGGGTGCAGCGCTCGGCCGTCGGGTGCGAAGGCTGAGGGAAGGGAAGAAATACGAGGCGGGAAGGGGCGTCCCTTCCCTGAATTCCATTTGCGCCGAATGAGGAACGGGCTGACCGGCCAGGGGGGGAGGGGGTACTTGGAGCCATGTACCTACCTTACCCGCTTTTTTTGGGTTTTGGCTGCGATGCATGCTGCTCGCTGCTGGCTGCTGCCCCTCTTCCTCTCTCCTCAGGGTTCCTGTTAACATGGCACGGGCCCACCCAACGCCGCCCTCCCGCCTGCCCTTCCGCCGCCTCCAGCGCTGCGGCGGGCCCCCTCCTGGCTCCTTGGGCGCCTGGGCGCCTGGCTGCTGGGGCCCTGGCGCCCCGAGACCCTGGATCCAAATGGAGCCACGATGGACCACACCCCGGAGCCATCACCTCAGCGCCGCATCACGCAGGAGGAGGGATGGATGATGGACTGTCGCGAAAGCTGCCCGGTTTCCAGTTTTTTTGCACCGTCAGACTGCCGTGAAATCCAACTGGCTCCAGGCCTGCATTTCGATGGAGCTGGCCGTGCCCGATCTCCGTGGTGCCAGGTCTCCGAGCATCCATCCATCGATGTCTTTGATTCCCGACCTGGCACATTGGGCCGCTTTCATCGGAGCATGCACTCCTCGTCTGCTGGCCGCTGTCTCGATCGAGTGGCCACCTGCGTGCCGTCCTCTGGCCCACCAACCCACTTTGAAGGCGGGCGGCGGGGGGTGTGGCCGTCCTCGAGACCTGCAGGAAGCGCTCACATGCGGCACCTCACTTGCTCAGCTAACTGACAGACTGACTGGCCATGCCATGCCCAAGACCCTGACGAGGGCAGCAGCAGCAGCCACCTCCCTTCGTTTGCACTCACTCGCCTCGCCGCCGCCGCTTGCCCGCGTAGCAGCGTTTGCACGCGCCCGTGCTTCGAAACTAATAGGGAGCGGCGAAGTCCACCAACAGAGACCGCCGCCGTCCCCCTTGAGACATTCCCTTTCCCTTTTTATTTTAAAAACGGACCGCGTCTAACTACCAGGGCGGGCCGGGCTGGGAAGGGCTGGACAAACTCGGCGGAGTTTCCCTTCCTCCATCAGCGGCGATTGACTTGGAACCACGGCTCTGCCCCCCCCCCCCCAAATGCCAACCACTCAGGCAAGGGAAGCATCCAGACCCAAAAAGCACCTCACCGCACCCAACCAACCAACCACCATCCACACATCCGGCCAACCAGAACCACGCCCTTCCACCTGGGCTTCCACTCACTCACCCCGAGGACGACAGCAACGACCACCGAGCCAACCCGGGGATAACATCCCGGGGCCTAATATGCCGATTTTAAATGGAGCCCATCCCGCCATGCCACCAGTCAAGTGAAGAAGTCAAGGGCTGACCGTCCTGCTTGCTGCTGCCGCCCGCCTGCCCGCATTGCATGAGTGACGGGCGCGCCGCTGCTGCTCAGAGATTGCATCTGTCAAAAGATTTTTTCTGCTGGGTCATGCTCCTGCGCGGTCCTGCAGAGCCTTCCCGTCTTTTCCGCCACCGCCGTCTTCGTCCTCGACCGCGAGGACGATGACATGCCATGCATGCATGCAAGATACATGCATCCAGCCCGAGGGAGGGGGTTGCGGTGCGGTGCGGTGTGACAGGCATTGGTTGGGGATCGAAGGCAACCTCAGGCAGGTCGGCAGGTGGGGAAAGGATTTGGGGCCGTGAACCTTCCATCCATCCTGCATGGGAGGGCAGTGAGGACGGACCGGTGGCCGGCTCCCCTCCCCTCCCCCATCATCATCGTCATCGACCAACCCAACTCCCCACCCCCTTGCTGACGAGAAGGGAGGGGCGTCAGACGCGAACTAAGGTTTGCCGGCTATTTACTCTAAAATAGGACCGGTTGTCTGCGACAAACTGTGCTGTTTGAAAGAGGGATGCCGCCGCCAGATCGATCGGACTTGCTTGCAAAGGGAAGGTGTCGGCAGGGCTTGCTGCTTGTTGCAAACCCTCGGGTTTGGCCGCCGAGCGAGGGAGCTTGCCGTCTTGTTACCCCTGGCATGCCCAGGCGGACGGCCTTGTCGGCCTCGCCAACACACACGGGCACTGCCTGAATGGGCGGCGGCGGTTTGCGGTTTGCCTCACAACGTTACAAGATCGCCTTGGGACATTGGGGTAATAGCCTCGCCCTGGCAATAACAACAACACAGACACGAAACCCGATGCAAAAAAAGCCATTGTTCGTTCCCCTTCCGCATTCCTCCTCCCTGCGCACCCACGACGGCCAACGCGAACCTCTCTTCGCGGCGTGTTGGCACAATCAATGTCAGACAGGCACTCCCTCGGCCAGCCCGCCAGTTGAAACAACCGGCAACCGCCAGGTTCCACGCCTGAAACGCCCCCCGCCGCCCCACTCCCCCTTGGGGGCTTGCAGGACAGGTTCTAAAATTTAGCCTCCGCCTGGAGAGCGTTTTCGCTTGGGCCCATGCCGGAACTCGGCTGCGACGAACGAACGGCGGCGGCGCGCGCGGCGCGGACGTGGTGGACCCCTCTTTTGGGAAGAGCCGCCTCCCTTTCCATGAACGGGACAAGTTGCGTCATCAGAAATGGAAATGGGAGGGTGGTGGGGGGTGGGCGGGCATGATCCGTCTCAAGGATAGCCAACTTTCGTCGTGGTGTCGACGTGGATCCAAGCGAGGATGAGCATGATGATGTGCTTCCCATGACATGACATAACAAGCGTCACTTGACCTGGGCGAGGCTCCGCCCCTCAACACGAACCAAACCATGAACCTGTCCCCCTGAAGCAGCCAAAAGGCTGGGATACCCCAAAACGCCTGCTCTCAAAATAAACTCGCTGTTATTTTCGCCCAATATAGCACATTCATTGCCTGCCTTCCCCGTCTAACCAAACGCCTTGCCTTGCCTTGTCTTGCCTTGCCCCGCGCGGAAATCAAATCAAACAAAACACGACTCTCTTTCTCTCGTCAGACTCGTTAGTGGTGGTGGTGCCCGAACCGTGTGAGCAGCGGGAGCAGGAAGCCCGCCACTGTCGCGAGTGTGTCCCGCATCTGGAGCTTGCCCTGTCTCCTGTGCTGAGGGCCACCGTTCTCCGCGTACCCGTTGCCGCTTGGGTGGTGCTCGTGGCCTGCTGACTGGTTCTCTTCTTGCATCGCGTGCATGGCGACGTAGCTTGAGGGATGGGGTCAGCCTGTCGGTTCGAGAGGAGGGTTTTACGATGAGGTGAGGGGAAAAGGGGGCGCAACTCACAGGAAGGTCCCCGCGCTGAAGAGCAGGAGCATGCCCGTCCACCACTGCGCCGAGTCTCCCTCCATGCTGCCGCCACCAATGAGCGAAACGACAAAGTATGTCGCGATGGCCCCCGCGGGCGCGGCCAGGCTGAACACCATCAGATGTACCCGCGTGGCCCGCTTCGAGAGCCCCTGTTTCAGGAGGATGGACGTCAACCCAAACGCAGCGGGCGCTTTGTGCACCAGGATAGCGAAGAATATGATCAGCCCGACGTTCAGATTGGACGTTGACGCTGATGCTCCCATCGCAATCCCGTCCGCCGCGGCATGGATCACGAGGCCCGTGGTGGTAGCTAGGCTGCGCGTCTGCTTCGGGGACGGCGTCAGGGAGCCCAGGAACCCCTCCGACTCCTCGTCCCCGGACACGCTTGACCCGGCCAGATTGTCCAGGCTGACGTGCCTGCTTGTTGGCGCCGCTTGGAACTTATCAGTCGCATGACGGGGTAGCCGGTCGATGAGGAACATCAGCGCGAAGCCAATGACCAGGGCAAAGCCGATCTGGAAGGCCGGCAGCTCGAGCTGCTCCTTTGCGGCTTCGTCCGCCCTCGGTATACCGTGACTCCCCGACCGCGTCTTGGGCTGCGTGGCATGTTGGGCGTGTTGGGACGCTGCGGCGAGAGCCTCGATTCCTTCTGGTAGGATGACGATCAGGCAGCTGCCGACGAGCAGGCCGGCGCCGAGGGAGGCGATAAGCCTAAGTTGCGATTGCGAGAGGGAGAATGATAATGGGAGTGCGCCGGCCAGGAAGGAGCTGTCGTAGAGAGGCTGTCAGTTTGCGCCCGGGGCGAGGAGGGGACGATTCAGACGATCGATCGAGGATCGAGGGGTCGAGAGAGCCGAATTGGACATTGGACGTACGCCACAGCCATAACCACCTGTCGCCGCAAGCAGCAGCATGTCAGCCTCTCGTCCTTTCATGCCGACACGGCCAGTGTTTCGGAACATTGCTCGGCGGCGGGCGGCACGACTCACCGAAGTCGCAACGAGAAAAATCAAGCCGGCCATCTGGGGCAGCAGCAGCGGGCATGGAATTGGAGCACTGCCACGGTCGGGGTTGTCGAGGTCTGCCCTGTCAGCTCATGGGCGCAAGCCGGCGACGAAGGTTATGCAAGGAAGCGAGGTGCGGCGGCGGCCTGGGACGAGGGCAGGCCGGGTTGACAGGATGGGTGCTGCAGGTTGAATCTGGCGATCATTCAGCCTGGGAGAGGCAGCCCTGGGCGCCCTGGCCCTGGGAGCCCTGGGAGATCAACCGAGACGCCATCTGCCATGCTGGCGGGTCCCGCCGCCCAGGCTGTCACTCCCGCCGCGCTTGACTATATGTGGCTAGCGCCATCTACGCTGCCCCTTGCCAGCTGTGGACCGTTGACGATTGAGCGAGCACGACGAGATGCACGCACGGACTGAGAGATGGACGGGAGGCAAGTGAAAATGCCAAAAAAAAATGGTGTCTCTATCTTCGAGTCTTGTAGTTGGGGAGTGGGGGAGGTATGAGGGAATCGTAATTGTCCCCCGAGGAATCAGAAAGCTGTTTGCCAGCCCACAATCACGAACGGCTGGCAGTTGTCCGCCAGGTGGCACAGGGTCTTAGTCGCAATCCGCAACAGCTCCCAGTCCCCTGTGGTCCAAGCGCGTCGCCCATTAAACCTTGCGCTTTGAACCGCGCTTGGAACGCGTCTTACCCCCACGCCAGCTTCTTCCCAGCTTTCTCTGGCGCATCTTTTGCAACTTTTTTGCGACGTTGCGACTCTGCGACCCAGAAAGCCCTTTCCAGCCAGATTTAGAGCCAACAAACACAACATTACCCAACATGTCTTCAGACGACGCCTGTGAGTATTTCTCGAGTCCTTGCTCTCAATATTCAATCCGCGCCAGCTACCTACCTAGGTACTGACAAGATTATTCCCTGCAGGGTCGACGCCGTCCAACGACGCGCTGTTCCTGTCGCTTGTGTCGCCCACCGCGAACGGCGTCAAGACGGTCGGCCACAGCTTCAACCCCAAATTTACATACCCCATCTTTGGCGACAGCGAGGAGATCTTCGGCTACCAGAACCTCGAGATCAACCTCCGCTACAATGCCAGCGACATGCGCCCGAACCTCCTCGTGTCGCACACCAAGAAGTTCGCTGCCGTAGGAGAGACCGAGGCGACCGACATCACCGGCATCCTGCACGACTTCCTCCCCGAGGTCGCGTTTCAGCAGAAGAGCGAGTTCGAGACGGCCATCAAGAGCCTGCGCACCGACTGGACCCCACCCGGCGAGCTGGAGACCACCTTCCAGGCCGCCGGCGGCACCTTTGAGATCTGGAAGGGCACCCTATCCGACCCGGCCGTGAAGCAGCTGGTCATGCGAATGCAGATCCTCGTACCGCTCTTTATCGAAGGCGGCACCGCGATCGATGCCGACGAGGTCGACGCCGAGCGCTGGACCGTCTTCTTCCTGTACCAGAAGCGAACCGACGCCGCCGCCGGCACCAGCACCAACCCCTATGTCTTCGCCGGCTACAGCACCGTCTACCGCTTCTTCCACTTCCGCCTGCCCACCCCTCCCCTCTCCCCGTCCTCGGAAGCGGACCTCGAAAAGGCCACCCTCGCCCAAGACTTCGACCTCTTCCAGCTCCCCTGCCGCACGCGCATTTCCCAATTCCTCATCCTCCCCCTCTTCCAAGGCCGCGGCCTCGGCCCGCGCCTCTACATGCACATCTTCGCCGCCTACATCGCCCACCCCCAAACAGTCGAGATCACCGTCGAAGACCCCAACGAGGCCTTCGACGACCTCCGCGACATCGCCGACCTGCAGTACCTCCGCGGCCTCCCGGAATTCCTCGCCCTGCGCATCGACACCTCGCTCACCCTCCCCCGCACCGGCACCGTGCCGGCAGCCATCGTCGACCAAGCCGCGTGCGACGCCGTCCGCGCCCGCGCGAAGATGGCCCCGCGCCAGTTCGCCCGCGTCCTCGAGATGCAGCTCATGTCACAGCTGCCTGAGTCCGTCCGGCCGGGGTTCGCGCCGGAGGAGACGGGCAAGGGCAAGGGGAAGGCGGCCAAGCCGACGAAGGAGGAGACGCACGAGTACCGCCTGTGGAAGCTGCTGCTCAAGAAGCGGATTTACAAGCACAACCGCGACGCGCTGGGGGAGCTGGAGATTCCCGAGCGGATTAGCAAGCTGGATGAGACAGTCGCGAGTGTGGCGTTTGATTACGCCAGGTTGCTGATCAAGGGGGAGGAGCAGAGGGAGAACGCGGCGGCGGACGCTGAGGCGAATGGGAAGGCTGCTGCTGCTGCGGCGGCGGCTGGGGAGAATGGGACGTCGTCGTCGAAGGCGGCGAATGGGAAGCGCAAGGCGGAGGAGGATGGGGAGGCGTCTGTGAGCAAGAAGGCGAGGGTTGAGGATGCGGATGAGTAGGGGTTGCGCGGAGCGCTGTGGTTTTTCCTGTAATGATTCCCTGTTTGTAGTTTGTACAGCACCTGGGCATGGCGTTTTTGGTCGGCGGCGGCGGGAACTTGAATTCTTATGAAGCAGGCGGCTCTTGATACTCTCAGGGGAGCATCGTGGCGGTCTATTTTTTTTTCGCGAGCAAAATCCACATAATTTACCAGACCAGTCTATCCCGAACACTGCTCCAGTTGCGCAACGGAACATGAAGAACACCCAACATATGTACAACACCCTCCCTCTCACCCCTTCACTGCAACTGACTCCCCGGGAACCGCGTCCCATTCACGCCCTGCACGCCCTTCCCGAGCTGGCTAGCAACCACCGTCGCCTCCCGCACCGCCCTCGCAACAGTCCCCCTAACCCGCCCCTCCTCCAGCACCAACAACCCGCCAATGGTGCACCCACCAGGGGTGCTGACCTTGTCCCGCAGCAGCGCGGGGTGATCACCATTCAGCACCAGCCCAGCGGCGCCCTTCATCGTCTGCGCGGCCATGCGCTGCGCCTCAGCACGCGGGAGACCCATCGCAACAGCACCGTCGATAGCGGCCTCGAGCATGAGCGCAAAGAACGCCGGGCCGGAGCCGCAGAGCGAGGTGCACACGTCCATTGTGGAGGGGGGCAGGTAGACGACCTCGCCGATGCGCTTGAAGATCCAGGTGACGATGCCGAGGGTCTCCGGGTCGAGCGGGGGCGTGGAGGTGCCGATGACGGTCATGCTCTCGCGGATGAGGGAGGCCGTGTTGGGCATGGCGCGGACGACGCGGCAGCCGACGGGGCTGCCGCTGTTGGCGGTGGTAAGGGTGTCCACGAGCTGGGTTTCCGTGACGCCGGCGAGGATGCTGATGAGGAGCTTGCCCTGCAGCGCGGCGGCCATGCCGGGCTCCGAGAGGATCTCCTGCACCATATAGGGCTTGCAAGCGAGGATGACGATGTCGGCCTCCTGGGTTGAGGCGACGTTGGCGTTTTGGACGACGGAGAGTGAGGAGAGGTGCGCGCCGAAGGTCGCGCGGAGCTTCTTGGCGGACTCGGGGCGGCGCACGCATGCAATGAAGCGCGAGGGGAGGCGGGTCGTGGTGGTTTCGTAGAGCGGGGTGGAGGTGCCCGAGGTGGAGGGCTTCTCGTGGAGTTCGTCGAGGGAGGCGAGGATGCCGGACAGGATGGCAATGCCCATCGTGCCTGGGTGAGTCAGTTCCCGCGTTCATCTGGTGTTCACATGAGAAAAGGAGCGATGCTTACCGCAGCCGATGACAGCAATGGTGAGCTCCGAAGAGCCGGTTCCGTTCTGGAGGGCACTCATTTTGGCGGTTTCTGGTGGTGGTTTGGTGGTGTTGAGGTGAGAAACGGGCGATGCCGATGTTCGGAGGTGAAGGAATGGGTTGGTGTAAGTGATGAAGACTGGGCGAGAGAAAGAAAGGATCTCAAGGTGACTCTTGACGGAGCAGAGCGGGTCGCTATCGGGAACTGACGGTTCAATGCACAGGAATCAAGGACAGAAACGCCCGAATGCTACGATTTAAAGGCCAAACTAAAGTATGTTACAGACACATGGAATCCAATTCCAGTTCCTCGGACAACTCGATCACGTTTCCCGGTTGGTTTCACAAAACTTTTTGTCCAGAATCAGACCGAGGAGTCGCCCCCAGTGGCCAAAAAGTCGCCAGAAGACCCCTCCCCCGCGTCCCTGGCGACTCACCGCCCGCCTAAATTTAGTTAGCGCCACAGTGCTGCGGGCGGGCAGCGCACCCCTGTTCAACGCCCAGAAGATCCAGCATCTGCCTTCACAAGGGTCCCAAGACTCAGGCATCCCTCTGCAGGTTCCGAAGTTCAATTCCGCGACTCGAGATGGCAGGGAGCTGAGAGCAGCAGCGAGCGCAACACCAAGCGAGTTTTCGAAGTCACCTGAAACTTCTCGAGCACAGTCCCCGAGTCCCGAGCAAGATACCAGGCAGCAAACCTCGAAGCAGGCCCCAGCCAATGCCTCCACGTCCGCGAGACCCAACCTCGAGTACCAACCTCGAGCAATAGCGAGAACTAAACACACGGCGAGAGCAACGACGCAGACGACGCTGAACAACGCCCACCATGGCCGATCCGTTCGAAGTGCGCATGCGCTTCACCAACCAGCTCCGCCAGCTCAATGCGTCGGTGACATCAGCACAGAAAGCCGCCCAGTATGCGCTCAAGTACAGAGACATGGCCGAGGACCTGCACTCGTGCATCCTGGAGCAGCTCGAGAGGGTATGTGGAAGTTGGAATTCGAACTTGAGGCTTTGGAATACCCTTGAGAATGGCGAACCAGTCAACTGACAGACCCCCTTCAGAGCAACATGAACACCCGTGCCAACATCATGTACTTCATCGAGCACTTCCTCGACCTCGCCAATAAGGACGGCTACGTCGACTACGTGCGCATGATGCAGCGCGACATAATCCGCGTCGTCGACGCCGTAGCCCCCGACGACGGTTCCGGCGCCGCCAACGTCAAGGTCGTCCGCAAGGTACTTCCCTCGTTCCCTCCCCCCTTCCACACCCCCACTAACCC
>FTEL01009313.1_pt1 | contig 20393 bp, 12 predicted proteins | sample 1658911 | NCBI WGS metagenome assembly FTEL01 (sample SAMEA3914869, study PRJEB12502) | metagenome | biome: forest; material: soil | place: USA | collected 2012-03-12 | depth 0.1 m
GGGAAGAAGGGGGAATCGGTGCTGCAGGTGAGGAAGGCGCATGCCAGGGCTGTGGTTGCGGGGGCTGCTTGAGGGGTGAGAATGTTGAGGAGGGCGAGGAGGGTGATGGGGGTGGGCGAGGTTTGGTGGAGGGTGGTGGTGGTCTCCTATGTCTTTCTCGTTTCCTTGGTCCTGCTTGGTCTTGGTGGGGGGATCGTCACTCGCTTGAGCTGTGCTCATTTGTCTTGCAGAGTCTCGAGGTTGTTTGTGTGTCCCGACCCTACACGGTCTTTCCCGGTTGTTTTTCTGGGCCCTGACGGACTGCGCGGGGTGGATGGTGGTGGTGGAGGAGCAGAAGGAGAGGGGTGATGGATGTTGGGTGTTGGGTTGGCAGCACACTCCTTTGGAACTCATTCCCTTTGTACTTCCCTTTAGCCTTTTAGTGTCAGAAAGCCTCTCTCTTTGAGCACAAGGACTCTGTTCCACCAAATGGACATGTGACTCGCTGTCATCTGGGACGAAGCATTGCAAAGAGTGCATGTGTCGTGATGAAGTTGGGGAAGCTCACCTCAAGAGCTCCAGGATCGTGCAGGTTGCAAGTGGGGCGCATTGCCTGCCGCCTGCTGCCCAACGTCACTGCCAAGCCCCAGAGCTGCAGGCTGCCGCGCACGCGGATGGGCTGAGAACGCGCTGATAGGCCAGCCGCCGAGGTGCCTCCCCAGCGTCCCCACTGGAGCTCTCAGGGTTCCGTGACCCTGACGCTCCCCTCTGTCCATGATCCATCGCATCTCGAGGTGACGCGCCCTCGCACTACACCGCCTCTGCCCTCGACACCGACCAACTACAAACACTCGACGTCCGCTAGATCCCGCCGATGCCCACGCCGACAATCTGCCCGTTGCCCGCCCCGACGCACCCCGCGCCCCAACCCGCCCAGCAGCTGCGCCGCGCGACGCATCAATGAACATGTTCGCCATGTTCGAAGACCCCGACGACCCTGGGGAGGACAAGTGCCGCCCGGAGACCAACGTCGGGCCCGGCAAGCTGGACACCCAGGTCCAGCTCGTTATATCACTTGCCCTGGGCCTGTCGGCGTTCTTTGCTTTCTGCGTACGCCCTCTGCCCGTCCTCCAGCCGCCGCTCAGGCCGGTCCACGCCCCCGCCCGTCTTCATATCCTGGCTAACACCCTCCCCCGCCTCCACAGACCCTCCGTCCGCGATGGAAGTCCCTCTACGCCGCCCGAAAACGGCACTCCGATCCCTTCCTCGGCCTGCCCGCGCTCCCCGACACATTCTTCGGATGGATGCCCGCCCTCTACAGGATCACCGACCAGCAGGTCCTGTCCTCGGCCGGTCTCGACGCCTACGTCTTCCTCGCCTTCTTCAAGATGTCAATGCGCCTCTTCGCCGTCATGTTCTTCCTTGCCGCCGTCGTCCTCGAGCCCATCAACCACCACTTCCTGAGCAAAACCGACTCAACCCACCACTTCCTTGAAGATCCGACCGCGCCCGGCGATGATGACGGCGACGGCGACGACAGCTTTGACCGCGCCAAGGGCTACCTCTGGTCGTACCTGATCTTCACCTATGTCTTCACTGGCCTCACGCTCTACTTTTTGGACCGGGAGACGACCAAGGTCATTGGCGTGCGTCAGAACTATCTGGGCACTCAGTCGACCGTCACAGACCGAACATTCCGCCTCTCTGGGATCCCCAGGGACCTGAGGACGGAAGCCGCCATCAAGCACCTTGTGCAGAAACTCGAGATCGGGAGGGTTGAGAGCGTCACTCTCTGCCGGGACTGGAAGAACCTTGACGCCTTGATGGAGGAGAGGAAGAAGGTCTTGGACAAGCTCGAGGTCTCATGGAGCCTTTATCTCGCACATAGGCCGGAGCAGCCGGCTGGCGGTTTACCAAGGGCCAGGAGCAACGGCAGCGAGGCAGGCAGTGGGCTCGTTGACGCCCTAGGCGATGCGGATGAGGAGGCCGGTGAGAGCGATCGGCTGCTACGCGGCGACGAGACCCCGGCCCTCGGGAGGCGGCGCCCTCAGATCCGCTTCTGGTATGGCTTCCTCCGGCTGCAGAGCCGCAAGACCGACGCCATCGACTATTACACCGAGAAGCTGCGCCAGATGGACGAAAAGATCCACGCCGCCCGGAGGAAGACGCATGAGCCCGCCGATCTCGCTTTCGTGACCATGGACTCGATCGCCGCCTGCCAGATGGCCATCCAGGCTCTCATCGACCCGCACCCCGGCCGCCTCCTGACCAAGCCCGCCCCGGCCCCGTCCGATGTCGTGTGGAAGAACACCTACGCCCCACGCCTCGCCCGCCGGATCCGGTCCTGGACCGTCACCATCTTTGTCACCACCCTCTCCATCGTGTGGGTCGTTCCGGTCGCCTTCCTCGCCTCCGTCCTGAGCATCTGCACCATCAACCAGTATCTCCCGGCGTTCGGCGACTGGCTTAAGGAGCACGAGATTGCCCGAGCCCTCATCCAGACCGGGCTGCCAACCCTCATTGTCTCCCTCCTTAACATCGCCGCCCCCTATGTGTACGACTACCTCTCCGCCCACCAGGGCATGATCTCCCAGGGCGACGTTGCCCTCTCGGTCATCAGCAAGAATTTCTTCTTCACCTTCTTCAACATCTTCCTCATGTTCACTGTCTTCGGCGCTGTTACCTCCATCCTCGACGTCCTCCGCAACAGCCTCAAGGACACCACCTACATCGCCTACACCCTCGCTCGCAAGATCACCGACCTCTCCGTCTTCTACACAAACTTCATCATGCTCCAAGGCCTCGGCCTCTTCCCCTTCCGCCTGCTCGAGTTCGGCAGCGTGGCGCAGTACCCGCTCCTCCGCGCCGCCGCCCGCACCCCGCGCGACCGCGCCAACCTCGTCCAGCCGCCCATGTTCCACTACGGCTTCTACCTTCCCACCGCCCTGCTCGTTTTCATCCTCTGCCTCGTCTACAGCGCCCTCCCCGACGGCTACCTCGTCCTCGGCCTCGGGCTCGCCTACTTCTCCCTCGGCTACTTCACCTACAAGTACCAGCTCCTCTACGCCATGGACCAGCCGCAGCACGCCACCGGCGGCGCCTGGCGCATGATCTGCTACCGCGTCGTCCTTGGGCTGGCTGTCTGCCATGTCACCATGTCGGGCTACCTCGCGCTGCGCAAGGCGTTCACCGTCGCGCTGCTGGTCACCCCATTATTTATCGCCACGCTGTGGTTTGCGTGGAATTTCCGCGAGCGGGTCGAGCCACTGACGCGGTTCATCTCGCTGAGGAGTATCCAGGGCGGCGCCGCGCGCGTGGAGAGCGCGGTCGAGGACGGCGAGGACAGCGTCATCGCCGGCGCCGGCGCGTTGCTCCGTAGGGGGAGCACCGTCGACGAGGACCGCGAGAAGGGGCTGCGGTTTGTTAACCCCAGTCTTGTTCAACCGTATGTACCACCACCCCCCCTCCCTCACACCCCCTTTTTTTCTCTGTTTTCCCTGTCATCACTAACCCTCCGCAGACTCGAACAGCCCTGGATATACCAAGACGCCCCGCCTCCCCTCGTCGAGTCCGACATCGACGACATCCCCGGCCTGATCCAGGGCCTTGGTAGAGGCAGCGGGAGCAGCAGCAACAACCATAGCCCCCCCGGAGGCGGGTATGAGACGCCGCCGCTTCTGCGCGGGGCAGAGACGGCGAGCAATGCCTCGAGTACTGTCAGCTTAGGGGATACCCATATTTGGAGGGAGTGATTCCATGATGAGGGGATTAGTTGGAGGGGAAGGTTTCACTGCATGTGTGGCGCGAGTTGGTTGGGTTGTGGCATTTGGCTTTTTTGTTTCTTTCTTTGGTTTTGTCCTTTGTGAGAGTGGTCATGGGGCTTTTGTGGTGATGGGCATACTTGGCATGCATGGCGTTGGGGGAGATACCACTCGGTTCATTCACTTGACGTACATATCGGGGAGGTTAATGAGGTAATATCACTTGTGATTCGGTGCTGCAGTACTCTCCCTTTGCCTGCGCTGTTTGCTTTCTGTCTTGTGATGAGCAGGGCTCTCCCAGACTTAGTGTTGCATGCGCCCCTGATCATTTCCCTGGCAACGGCGGCTGGATTATTCCCGTTGCCCCTGATTGCATGATGCAAGTGTCGCATCCACCGCTCATACACATCACACCAACTCTGCGCAGCGCAAGTCATAACGAGTGGAGAGTTAATTCTCTGCCTGCTTAGGCACCGACTGAGCAACGAGTACCGATCCCTTCCAACCACCTGTTTCCTCCCTGAAAACACTGCATCTCGATGCTCCCAAGACCACTTCTCTCTGCCTAATCCACTGCCTCAATTCTGTGTTCCTTATTCCCAGAGCAATCCTTTTGACCGAAATCCCTTCTCATAAACTCGAGCCCCCAATATCATGATGTTGAAAGCAAAAGTATGCGCAAACCATCCCAGAGATACCAGCGACACCCGACCCCGAAATCACTCCTTGGGCTCCTCTTCTTCCTCGCCAATCTCGGGGAGAAAACTTAGCATCGCAGAACAGGGACGCATAGAGCGTCTGGGGTTGGATGGGCCCGCGACATCCTCTTCCTCTGGCATCCCGAGGGTGTAGCCATATTCGTCGTACCACTCCCTGCGAAGCCTCGCCATGTCCGTGTCCTGCTGGGCCAACGCCTCTGGGCCGCTCGGAGTGGGCTGCTGAGAGGTTGAGCCCAGGCTGATGCCCTGGATGATGTTGCCGTCGTTCGAACTGCCGGCGGAGATTGCCATGGCCCGTTGACGACGCACTGGAACGAGACCTCTTGCCGATGGTGTCTCGTGAGCAGGAATCCCGGCCATCGAAGGGCCGGTGGCAGACTCGGAAATGCCTGCCGTGATGCTGCTAGGGGTCGCCGCTCTGGTGGTGGGGGTGCGCGCGCTCTTCCGGAGCGCTTGGATCAGGGAGCTGCGTCGGACGGGGGCCAGTTCGGTACTCGGCGCGGTGGTGTCGGGCTTGATCCGCTTCTGCACCCACTCGCCGAGGGCAGACATCGACAAAGGCCGCTTCTTCTCCGCGGGGTCCATGATGGAGTTCATGAGCCCCCTCTCCCTCTTGTCGCCCTTCCTCGTCCAGCCCCCCGTGTCCTCCTCAATGACCGTGTCAACGTCGGGGGCGAGGGCGGGGGTGGCGGCAATGGCGGGGGTCGGCTTGGTGTTCTCGTCGGCCTTGCCCTTGCCCTTCTTGTCCTTGGACTCGTCCCTGGAGCCGATGTGCATGCGGACCGTGAACTCAGTCTGCAGCTTCTTAAGATACGACCCCAGCGAAGGAGTGTCCATGGTCGACCCGTTGCCTTGTTTGAGCAGATCCGGCATGGCACCCATTAGTTTGTTCTGCCTTATCGTCCGCGTCACGGGGCCCGTGACCTTGGTCGCCACTATGTCGCGGAGGGACTTACCGAGCCGCTCGGCGCTCGTAACCACCGGGCCAGGGAGAAAACGGCGCGAGAGGTCCACGCCGTAGTCCTCGCCATCGAGGGGACCAGGAGCGACGGTGTGCGGCAGCTCGATCTGAGCCGCACCCCCGTCGCTCCTGGCCTCCCCCGTGGCGTGGACGATCACGACGCTTCGCCCTCGCGCCGTGTTCAGGACTCGGCCTGTTGTTCACAACATTAGTTCATTGTCTTCCGCTTGAAAGGACCGGCTCGACTTACCGAGATCGGCGAGGTGGGTCGCGAAAAAGGCGCGACACCCGGCGTCGATCAGCCGCTCCGCCGTGGAGAGGGCCACGGCGAGAGCCTCGCCGGGGGCGGTCCCCCGGCCGAGCTCGTCGACGATGACCAAGCTGTGCTTGGTCACCTGGCTGTCCAAGAGGTTAGCAAGGAGCGGGGAGGAAGGAACAAAACCAGGAGGGGGGAAATTATGGCAGGCGCACCGCGAGATCATGTTCATCTCCGCCATCTCGACGCCAAAGGTCCCCATGTTGCACTCGGGCTTGTCCTCGGTTGACACCCGGGTGAACAGCCGATCGCAGATGGGGACTGCCGCATATGTTGCGGGGACGAAACTGCCGATCTGTGCGAGGATTTGGATGAGCGCAATCTTCTTAATGTAGGTGGTCTTGCCGCTCATGTTGCCACCACAGACGAGCTGGAACCGGGCGCCAACGTCTCCAGAGTAGACGTCGTTGGCCACGAACCCTTGCTTGCGAGCCTCAACCAGGGGATGCCTGGCATCCTTGAGGATCAAGGTGTCGGACATGATGGGCCGCACATAGTTCTGTGTCGTGGCGAGGTGCGCAAAGGACCACACCATGTCCAGCAGTGCGATGGCCTCGTTGAGGCCGAGCAGCAGTTCCGCGTGTCGCAGAAGGGCGTGTTTCAGGTCGACAACAAACACGTCGCTCTGGCCCGTGACAATGTCGGCATGGCGTTGGATCTGGGTGCTCCGCTGGATGAGTTCCATGGTCTGGCAGTCGTAATGGTGCTTCCGCCTCTTGCCGTTGACCGTTGAAACACCGCCGAGGTAGCACCGCTTCCAGTGGTCGTTGGTAGAGGGCTCCTCTCCTTCCGTGGAAGCTGGCTGGCCTGCGAGCTGTCGCTCAACGTCGGTCCACTGAAACCGCAGGTAATAGTGGTTGTCACTCGCAAGCCGAAGCTCTGGGGCCGTGCCCAGGTTCTCTGCGTCACGTAAGTAAAGAGGAAACCACGGAAAGGGCGAGTTCAACGAACCTTGAAACGTCGTGTTTAGTGCCTCGATGTATCGATGCATGTCGTTGGTGCACTCTCGATACATCTGGCGAGCTCCTTCAAGCACACCATTCGGCTCAGCCTGTGGGCATCACTGTCAGCGACGACGAGAGGAATGGACAAGGCGCAAATGTTTGAGACTCACCTTGATCGCCCAGAGCCTGTTGTTCCGGATGTCGATTGGAGCCTTGCTGTAGACTGCGCTCTCCTCAATGCTGGCGTTCAGCACGTTCAGGACGGGAGCGAGGTTGGCCTGACCGCACTGTTCCATCACCCATTTGCACAGCTGACTGGTGCAGTCTGCGACTTCGAGGGTCTCTCGGAGTCCCTGGATGTCCACCAAATACGCCTTGAGCATCAAAATTTGCGTCAAGTCCTTCTCTGCGTTGCGCAGGTCCTCGTGGCTGGGCATCTCAATCTGATGAAGCCCCTGGATGAGGGCGACAACACCGTCTTGCAGAGGAGGGCGTGGCTTGTTGGTGTCCAGGACCTAGTTTCGGTGTTAGTCGTTGACGGCAAGCTGACACGGATCAACGAGGTTGGGGCTTACCCATGGAAGCGACCGCTCGATGTCAATGTGAAGCAGGTGTTTGAGGCCTGCCCGCACCCCGTTGAAGAGTTCTTCGTTGCTGGACAACTCCTCGACGGCCTCATGGCGCGCAACGATCTCGGGTTTGCTCGTGCTCGGCTGAAGAAGGGCTGAGCGAATCATCCGGCGACCGTGGGGCGTCAACGCGTTGTCCAGCAGACCGAACACCGTCGACGTTTTGCCTTGTGCGTGCCGGATGTTTTGGAAGAGCTCCAGGGATGTCACGGCCGCCCGGTCTACGCCCATGGTGTCGGCTGGCTGGGAATACTTGATGCACAGCGAGTTCTCCCTGAAGACCACCTCCTCCTTGGACTCGAGATGGGACATAACCTGCTCGCCAGTATTAGCAGATTGGTCTTGGGCAATCAATCAGAGAAGTCGGGGGACATACCGCAGAAAACGCGCACGAGACATAGAAATTGTTCTCGAGATTCTGTCGCAGGGCCATGATGTCCTTCTTCCACGCAAAGCGGTCGATCAACTTGAGGCCTTCCGACCCATTCCAGTGCTCCCTGTCCAGATGAGACACCTCGGCTTCGGGGAACCCCTCCTTCAGAGAAGAAATGAGTGCCGACCTGCGGTATTGGCTGCAAGGCTTCTGAAGCACGAGGAACATATGGGGCGGTGTTTCCATCCTCCACAGTGTCTCCGTCAGCCGCCGAAATCTATCATCGTTGACGACCCTGAGAAGGTCAACGTGGCCGAGGGTGACATTGACGACGGCCACTCCAATGACGTCGGAAGATCGGCTCTCGGACAAGGCGCAGATGACCCGATCTTTCTCCTCCCCAGACTGGGGGGCACTTGTCGACTCCGGAGGAGGGTTGACTGGGGCAGGCGTGGCAGAAGCGAGGGAGTCGAGATCCATGGGCACCGTATTATCCACTTCGGAATCAGAGCCCGAGCCCGGACCATGAACACGCGGTGCCTCTGTCGCCGTGGTGTTGAGCCATTCTCCAATGGAGCCCTCGCCGAGATAGATGCTGGCACGTCGCACCGGCCGCCGTGGAACTCTGGGCAGTCGGGCACCCAGAGGAGTGACGATCGAGGAGTCATCTCTTGGATTGCGGCGAGGGGGTTGCTGGGCAGCCTGTCTGGTGGCAGGGGCGTTCTGGCGCCGCTGGTTGTCGCGCTGGTGTGCTGGTGAGATGTTACCGTAGACGTCTTGGACGATGCCAGAGTCATAGGTGGCGCGAGCGGCCCCAATCTCACGTCCGAATGGCGAAGTAGTGGGGGTGAGGGTCTGGGGAACCGTTCCGCCCATCACCGACGGACCGTAGCCACGCTCAGACTCGAATCTAGGGGGTGGGCGAATTGAGGAGAGGCCGATCGGGGGACCAGAGACGGGGCGAGAAGTGACCGAAAACCCACTGACCGAGCTGGAAGGACCGTAGCTCAGAGGTCTCGCCGACAGTTCGCCATGCAGCTGCCGCTGGGTCTGTGGGCCGCTCCATTGCATTGCCGAGGGGTCCGTTGATCCTGGGCCCATGTAAGAATTCGGGCGGCGAGATGGATGGCTGGTCGGGATGGGCGGAAGGGGCCGGGTCGGGGGCAGCGATGGGGGAGGGCCACTGAGAAGTGGGAGGGGCATAGAGCGCCTTCGCTCAAAGATGGTGAGAGGTGTCGGTGAGGCCGTGCTGTGCCTGTTCAACGACGCCGGAGTGCTGGCGACAGAATTGTTTTGGCTCAAGATGGGTGGCGTGCCGAACCAAAAGGTTGGATCATAGAAGCCAGCCCTTGCCTCGGGACCCTCGTCGAAGGGAGTGTCTGGCAACGCAGCTTCGTGGCTGAAGGGGCGTGGGAGCAGCCACTCGTCAGGACCCTCAGGAGGCGCGGGGGGCGAACTGCCGAAAGGGGAGCCGTGTTGCCGCAGTGCCAGAGACGAGGAAGAGTCTTGATGAGTGGGACCGATGCCGTAGGGACTCGCCTGATGGTCAAGACCTTGAGCTTCCGCCGAGGTGCTGGATGAGGAGGAGCTGTGGTGGAACTCGGGAGTGTCCGGAGGTTGCGTGGCTCGCTCTATCACTCCGTGGGAATCCAGGAGATCATCCATGCTGTGGTCTGAATGCTCCTGGCGCTGGGTCACCGATCTTGCAGATCGCCGACGGGAAGAGGCCGAGACTGATGATGATCCCGGAGGAGGCTCGGTGATGCCAGCGCTCCACATCGACCTCCTGATGGCCCGCCTCCGCAGGTAGTCTGCGTCAGGACGGTCGAATCCCCGCGAACTGGTGGTACGGGGAGGTGATTGAACACTGGGAGCCTCGTCTGGTCCTTCCGATGAGGGCAAGGTCGACGGTCCCGAGCTGCCAGACGAATCTGGGGCTTGGTCGGCCATGACTTTGTACGCTGCTCGCCAGAGCACAGCTGTACGCCGTTGACAATGGGTGGAGAAGTTGTGACTTGAAGACTTGGAAAAAAAAGGGGGACGAAGAGGAACGAAGTGTCGACCTTCGCCGATGGGTTGATGGTGAAGGTAATTCTGCGTCGACCTTGGGAGGTGGGCAATGAAGGTGGGAGAGGAAAAGGGAAAACTCTGAGCTGGGTTGGGTCGGTAGGTCAATAAAAAATCAAACATGGGGAGGGCCGAGGCATGCCTTCCCTTCTGAGGGTCTGCTGCCTGAGAGGATCGACTCACCGCGATACAGGCGGAGCTGCTCCTTCCCCTCAAGGGCATCGGGGCTATCTATCAGACCGGCTGCCTGATTGTTCGCAGGCACTACGGGCGGTATGCTCTTCCGGGGGATGGTGCCCTTGGGAGGGCCCTGGGGGAGCCTGGGGAGGAGGGGGGGATGGTGGCCCCGTGGGCTGGTAGCCGGGGTTGTGCTGGAGACTTGGAGAACGGGCCCTGAAGCACTGTTCAGCGAGCCATGATGGGGCTTTCAGAGAGCATGCGGGCTGTTAATTGCCTTTGATGTTAGAGACCACAATCAACAGGCCAGAAGAAAGCGTCGGATCTTGTGTGCCCAACAGACAATGTGGCCGTGGTGTCTAAGAGGATCGAAGAGCCGGGTAGGCCCGTCCCATAGGATTAGGCTCTGTCTGCTGCTCGTACCAGGTTCGCTCCCCAGTCCAGAAGTTTTTGTCGTGTCGACCAACTCTCAACTGTCTAACCATTGCTAGGTGGCGACCTAGATATCTCTGCCCCCATCCCCCAATCCTCCGACTCGAACCATCGAACCGCGATCGAACAACCCTTAAGCCAACTACGATTGCTCCCCAAACCCGAAGGGCTTGCCCGGCCCCTTGTGGCAGCAAATCGAGACTGGATGGGCAATTCGGGACAATCAGAGGAGAACAAGGTCGACAGAACGCCTAGCGGGCATCGTGGGGAGGCAGCTGGAGGCACAGCCGACCCTGAGAGCAGCGGAGAGTCAAGACGCCGTGTCTGCCATGATCAGATGCCGGAGGACATCCTACAAATCCCCGCCACCAACGGAGACAACAATGCTGTGCTGGGGTCGATCGCTGCCCCACGGCAGGCATGCCACTTGGGCATAGGGGGGCTCTCGTCTCCTTACGGGCAGACGGAACTGGCACTCTCTTCACTGTGTTATTGGTGAGAGAGACAATCGCATGGTGTGTATTATTGACGGGTAGAATCCTACAGCCCCAGGCAACTGGCCGCGAACGGAAGCTCCATCCTGGCCTCTCAACTAACTTGGAGTTATCCAGACTACCTTTCTGCGACTCAGGGGGCCCAGTGCGCCTGTGGCACCGACTCGAATAATCCGAAATACCTGGCTCGACGGCACAAACACAGGAAAATGGAGAGCTCGTAGCAGGCGGGTTGAAGAGGTGGCAACGGGGAAGACATTGCCGGGCGCAGGACTGGGCTGAGAGATCTGGTGGGCGAGACTACAAGGCCACCAGGATTCGCCTTGGGGTGACGGCGTCAGGAGGCCGGAAACAGCGAGGACGCCAGCGGGCAGAGGGGCAGGGAGGCATGTGCTCCAGGAATGGGACACCCAGACTACGCAACTACCTAGGCAAGTCTGCTCAGAAATCAGTGGCGAACCACATTCCTGCTCTTTTACTTCCTTGCCCCTATCCAACCCTCCCCCTTTTCTACCACCCAGACTGACAGTTGTACTCCAGGCAGGAGGAACAATCAGACCGAATAATAACGGACAATGTGGTTGGATAGGGGGAGATGGGTTCGACGGTGGCAAGCGGCTGGAGCCGATACGCGGGTCAACACCAGTTGCTGCTAGCTCGAGCATACCAAGCGGGCAGTGTGGATTACATGTTGAACATAACCCCGTGCTATCGGACGAAAACAGGGGGCGAAGTCGGCTTGTCTCAGCTACCTATGTTGCGGCTCCAGTCACATCAGCGACAACACACACGCACATAGCTACAAGTAACTAGACCATTTCCCCTCTCTCCTCTGCTACCCCAAGACTCATGCGGCTCTTCGGTGCATGAGAAGGCGGCAATGCAGTTCCATTCGAGACCCACCTAACCCCCTATTTAACCCCTATCTTCCCCCTTGCCTCTCCTCTAGACCCATTCCCGATCTCTTCGGCGACCACCTCCGCATCTATACAAATCCAGACCTCCTTCCAGTGCTGGATCCAAGCCGACTGTACTACAGCTGTAGAATTCGCCGCCTTTTGATCTCGTTGCCCCTATTCTCAACCCTGCCAGCCCAGGGGCACAGCATCACAGCAATCAGGAGACTCCGAACCCAACGACCAAATCACGGAAGGCGCTCCAAAGCCTCGGGGAACAGCAACAACCGTGGGGCAATCACCCTCGCAGCCCCGGGTCCGACGCAGTGCTAGCTTCCATGTTTCCTCTCATGCGCGTCCAGAGCGCCTAGGCCTTCGATCTCGACAGTTGTTGGCGGCAAGTGGCACCAGCTACCTAGGTAAGGAAGGAGCCACTGCTCTCCAAACCACTGGGGACGGAAAGGTGAGCGAGCTGGGCTGGGCTGCCATCGACCCATGGTTCCGGCCGAGGCGAATAGGCGGAACTGTTCCGTTCATCGCTTACCTAGGGGGCAAGCATGCTGGAATCCTATCATGGCACCCGGGGTTGACGAAGAGTGGCGCTTCAGGCAGGGAAGGCAAATGTTGGCGCAAGTCTGGGTGTCGTGGGTGTTAGTGGACCGATGGCTGTGAACTTACCCACCCAAGCGGAACCCATGACCCGTGGGTCGGAAAGAATCGGGCAGAAGGTTCTCAGTCATCGTCACCGCCAGAGTCGATCAGCATGACTGCTGGCCTGGGGAAGGCAGCCAGGCTGGATCACGGTAGGCACGGGACGTCCAGAGCCACAGGTGGCGGAGGTTTACATCGGGAAGGCAAGTGTGCTGGCACGCTGAGGTGGTGGTAGCTGGGGGCTGCCCACGAGCCGAGCCGTGCTGCTCTTGCTCGATAAGCTATCCTGAATCAGTTGCGCGGGTCGGACCGAAAAGGCCTGGAACTGGGCTGCCGTCATCACTTTCGAGCTTGTGGGTGAGAATTTCGATCCTGGGAAGGCGGACAGACTGGCATCTCGTTTACACCCGGGACTGATAAGGGCGGCGTGAGGGTTGACCAAGCAAGGAAAGTTTTTCTAGCCGGCCGGTCGAGCGAGGCCGGAAACTGTCCACGAGGCTGGGCGGTGTGATTGGCTTGCTCCATGGGCCGCGAGAAGCCACCGAAGTCTTCTGATCTCGCACGGAAAGAATGGGGAGATCAGTCCGTCATCACCGTGGCCGGAGCTGGCAAACGCCACAGTTCACCCAAGAAAGGAAGGAATACTGGCAGGGCTGCTCGCAGCTGGGCCACGAGACCAGTTGTGCTAGCCTGCCCGATCAGCCTTGCTGAGGCGGTGACGCTCCCGTCTCGCGGACGGAAAGAATGGGTATGTGAGGGTGTCGTCATCAGGACTGAGTGGTAGTTCCCTCAACGAGGCGGTTGTTCAAACCAGGAGACTCCGGGGGCAGGACCTGGTTCAACTTGTTTTGTAGGTAGTGAGCAGTGTTGACGGGCAGTCAGGTCAGCAGCAACTCCCAGCGGCAGTGTGGAGGGCAGACCATGCTCAAGGGAGAGGGGCCCTCGGAGGGCACGCGCCTCGCCGTCCTCTAAGCCCCGTCTCCGCCGGTTCGGGGACTGGTAAGGTGGAGTGCCGGATATTCCACGATACCCAGGTGAGCCAAGGTCTCGATGGCCAACAGGCCCAGGAAGGAAGTACTTTTCATCTACCTGTTTTATGCCACCATCCCATGCCCACCCCCCCACCAGCAACCCAACAAACCACACCCCCCCGCTCCACCTCCTTTTCCCAACCTCTAACCCCTTAATCAAGCTGATCAACCGTCTGCCCCCCGACCACCTTCTCCCCCTCACCCACCACCCTCTTCCCATCCTCGCCACTGACCTCAAACCGCCAGCCGAACGGATCCTCCAGCTTGCCCAGCTGGATGCCCTGTAGCTGCTGCAGCAGCCTGAGGCAGAGCTTGCCGGGCTCCTCGTCGCCCTCGGGGATGTAGGTGACCGTCTCCTCGCCGTTGGCGGCCGACACCCGCGGGCCCGCGGGCAGGGCGCTTCCGCGGCGTGTGATGGAGCGGATGGGGACGAGGGCCGCGGCGGTGCCGGCGGCCATGACTTCGGCGAAGGTGGGGAGTTCGGTGTATTTGATCTGTTTGTGGCGTAGGGGTTAGTGGATGGGCTGGGGAAAAGGGGGTAGGTTGGGTGGGGGGGTTAACGTACCGGGCGCTTCTCAACCTTCCAGCCAAAGCTGCGGGCCAGCTCCTGGATGCTGTCGCTGGTGACGCTGTCGATGACGGCCTTGCTGCTGGGGACGACGAGGGTGACGTCCTCGCCGTTGACGAGGGCACCAATGAAGCCGCTGGTGCTGAACTCGTCGATCTCCTCGTGGGTCTTGCTGTCGAGGTGGAGCGTGATGCCGTAGCCGGCCTGGCGGGCCTTCTCGCTCCAGCGCAGGACGGGCGCGTAGTTGCCGCCGACCTTTGCGCTTCCCGTGCCGTTGGGGGCCGCGCGGTCAAAGTCGTCGAGGATCAGCGCCTTGACCGGGTGCAGGCCGTGGTAGACGCCCGTGGGCAGGACGAAGACGCAGAAGGTGTACTCCTCGGGGGGGTTCAGGCCGAGCTGGGCGGACGAGCCGTAGATCTGCGGGCGCACGTACATGGCGGCCGAGGTGGCGTGCGGGGGCACGTACTCGGCGTTGAGGGCGACGGCGGCCTTGACGGCGTCGATGAAGAGGTCGACGGGCACGGGCGGGATCGAGATGAAGTCGGCGCTGTGCTGCAGGCGGGTGGCGTTGCGGTCCGGGCGGAAGACGGCGATGGCCTTGTCGCCGGGCAGGCGGAAGGCCTTGAGGCCCTCGTAGGCCTGCTGGCCGTAGTTGAGCGCCGGCGCCATGCCGTGGATGCGCATGTACGGGTCGGCGACGAACTTCAGGGGCGACCACTGGCCCGTCTTGACCGAATAGTGGGATTCGACATGGCCGTTGACTGCGAGGGGGTGGGTAAGGGGGAGGGGTTAGCTATGCGGTCTTCGAAGGCACCCAGGAGTAGGGTTGAAGCTCTGGTGACAGCTGGATAGGAGGCGGCGGCCACACACCCTCGCGGACGCGGAAGCCAACATTGGACCAGTCAATGGTGTTGACCGGAGGGGGAGGGAAAGCAGCCATGGTCACTGTGGTGGTGGTTGCGCTGGGGAGCTTTGACGATGGCTCTGACGATGACTCGAGGTGACGCGGGGTGATGGGTGGATGGGTGGATTCGTCCTAACAAAAGCAGAAGAAAGGCCCCTGACGATCACAAAGCTCAAGCTTTCCAGAACCGAGAACAACCCCGGCAGCTCAATTGGCGCTCTATGGAATAATGTAATGTACAGGGAGAAGAGAAGGACAAGAATGGCGCAAACAGCGACGCCAGCTGGGCTGACCGCACCAGTCCGGAAATTTCCCCCGTGAGTGCCAGTGACCGCCTCGCTCCGATCGGCTGGCTCGGCCGATGTGTCTGTCTGTCTGTCTGCCGGCCGCTGACAGGACAGGGGAGAGAGGCCCTTCATTTTCGCACCCCCCCCTGCCTGTCCCATCCGAAAGCTCTTTTTTCGCCTGCTCGCCTTGTGCGTCGGGATTTCATTGGCCCTCGAATGGCGGGGTAGCTCGGCCCCAAGCTGCTGTTGGGGCTGATCTGGGGGGGTAAGTCGAGGAGCATCATGCCCCGCAGTCCGATTGCGGAGATGATGTCACTGGGCTAGCTCGATTTGCTCGGGATGCCTCGGGAATAGCTTCACAATGGGGCTTGGAGGTTGATTTGGAGATGAGTGGCGGAGGGGACCAAAGTCAGCCAGTTTTCCTCATGCTATATATATGCCTTTTTGGTGTTGTAAAAAAACCGGCGGAATGCGGGTAGCCCGTCAGGATGCCGTTGGTGTCATTAACACCAACGTCGACGAATGCCATGATGTGCCTTCGTCAGACAACAGGGGCTGTCCCTTTCCCTCGCCTCCTCCCTCCTCCGAAAACACCCCCAAAGCGGCCCATCCATCCATCCATGATGTGGTTGCGGTGGTGTTGGATCGAGCCACGAGAAAACAAAACAACAAAAACAGCAAATAATGAGCAATGTGCGAAACAAAGAATCCCGAGTCCGACGACGCCTCCCAAGTCTCTTGCCCGTCTAAAAACCCCGAATTTCCCTTTGTGCTTGTCCCATGAATGCCCTTCTGCCCATTGCTGGGCCTCCCTTGCAACGAACTCCCTCCCCCAATTTTCCCTCCCTGGTAACTCAGTCCCCGAACATGCTCGGGTAAACCTCCCATCCATCCCACCAGTCTACCTAGGTATCAACGAGAGAAAGACCATGCCAGCCTCCCCGTTCGTTCGTTCGTCCATCCGTCTTGCAACAGCTATCTCCCCCTTTCTCAAAGCATAGCTCCCCCATCCCCTTTCACACTCCGTCTCCGTCCAAACTGCGTCGTGGTACGAGGCCGTTGGTTGGGTTAGGTACTGGAGAGTTGTTGGACACCCTGTTCTTCAGCAAGCGGACGTTTGGACGACGCGCAAGCAAGCCAATGCACAACTGGCAGGGGAGCAGGGGAGGAAGGGGGATGCTTCTGCTACGCTGAAAGGGGGGAGACGACCGAAAGACATTGAACGCTAAATGCAAAGCAAAGCAAAAATGAAACTGCAGTTGCGCTGAGACGGGGCTGCGAGCGAGCCCCAGACGCGCTTTTTGTGTGTGTGTGTGTGTGTGTGTGTGTGTGTGTGTGAAACACAGAGTGTAGTAGGGGAGAAACTCTCAAGACAAGAAAACAGAAGGAGAAAAGGAGAAGAGAAAAAACGAAACCATGAGCTGAGATTTGAGGCCGGGCGGGGACAAGACCAACCACTATGCCCCCACTTTTTTCGATCGATCGATAGAGAGAAAGAGAGAGAGAATAAGAGAAGATCAAGCCGCCCAGATGTGGCGGGCAGGGACCCGAGCCGAGCTCTTCCGGCGGTGGCGTGCTGGGACGCCCGATCTGTTTTGAGGTATCAAGTCGGCAATCTGCCTAAGTATGCGGTGCCCCTTTCCCATGTGGTGATGGGAGTGTAGCTGGAGCAGCAAGCAAAGCAAGGCGGCTCGGCTTACGCGATGGATGCCAGTTTCTGCAGCGCCATCAGGACGCCTAGAGGTTGGAGAGTGTATGTTAGTATCTGTATCACTAGGCACTTGGGGTGGGAGAGAGAGGGGGAGAGGGAGAGGGGAAGAGAGACAGTATGAGAAGGAGAGAGAGAATGACAGAAAAAACATACCACTAACGCCCTGCGTCAAAGTCGCCGTCGCCTCCGTGTTCCTATTCCCCAGGCTAACCGTCACCACCTCCTTCACGGCGCCCTCGTCGCCGAGCGAGTTGGCCCACTTGAAGACCTTCTCGTCCTCGCGCCCGTCGCCCACCACCATCAGGAAATCCACCGGCGACCCGTTGTGGGCATCATCCGGCTCCATCCGCGCCCGCAGGTCCGCAAAGATCTTCTGCGCTGCCGTCGTCTTGGTCCAATCTATGGGCTCCACGAGCACGCAGCCGTCCATGGGGATAGCGTGGACGCGCTGCTCCTCGCAGGCATCGTTGATGTGGCTGGCGCAGTCGGTCGCCTGGCGCAGGGCGGCCTCGTAGTCCTCGGCCGACTTGTAGTGGAAGATGAGCGAGCACCGGCGGTCCTCGATCTCGGCGCCCGGCGTGCGCTCGAGGTAGTACGTCAGGATGCCGGCGACGGATTCCTTCCACGAGCGGATCTGGTTGGCGTCCGCCATCTCGGTCCAGTCCGCGCTGCCGCAGTCCTTGAGGAAGCAGCCGTTCTCGGCGATCAAACCCAGATTGGGCACGCGCCGGAAGAGGCGGTCGAGCTCCTCGGGCCGGCGACCCGACATGACGTAGATGGTGTTGCGGCTGTCCAGCAACAAGTCATTGAGCACGTCGAGCGTGCGCTGCGGGCTGACGGGGATGATCTGGTTGACGGGGCCCCAGCTGACGAGGGTGCCCTCAAAGTCGAGGATGAAGAGGCGGCGCTCGGAGCGGGTGTACTGCTGCACGAGGCCGTGCATCGAGAGGCGCGGGACCGACGTCTGGTCGCGGCGGTGCTGCTCCTCGTAGACGCGGTCGAGCCGCGACATGAACTCGGTGAACCAGTGCGAGCCCGTGTGGTGGTTGACCGCGTCGAACAGCTTGGTCCACCGCTGCTCCTTCTCCTCGGTGCCCATCTCGAGCGCCGTCTTAATGGCGTCGGCGCACGCGCGGTAGTCCCACGGGTTGACCGACAGTTCGTTGCCGCCGAACAGCGACGACGTGCCCGTGAACTCGGACAGGATCAGCGAGCCGTGCTTCTTGTCGCCCAGCTTTCCGTCCTGGCAGTACAGGTACTCGTGCGACGTCAGGTTCATGCCCTCGCGCTGGCTCGTGATCATGAGCGCGTCGGCGATGCTGAGCAGCGCCAGGTACTGGGCGTAGTCGATGTCCTGCTTGAGGTACACGACCGGCTGGTAGGCGAGGTTGGCCCACGACGAGTTGACGCGCGTGACAATGTCGGACACGGTGGCGTCCAGCTCGCTCTTCTCGCTCGTCGACAGCGCGACCTGGATCAGCACGATGTTATCGCGCCACTCCGGATTCTTGTTGAGGAACAGCTCGTACGACAGCAGCTTCTGCCGCACGCCGCGGACATGGTCCAGCTTGTCCCGCGCCACGATGAGCTTCTTGCCAGCGTAGCGCTCATGCATAATGTTGAACCACTTCTTGACCTCGGGGTCCTGGCGGTGCTCGTTGAGGCTGACGGGGTCGATGCCGATGGGCAGGTTGATCACATCGACAAAGCGGTCCTCGAGCTGGAGGCCGTCGGGCGTCGCCTCGGCACTAAGGAGGCGGCTGCACGTCTGGAGGAAGTGGCGCGTGTACTCGTGGATCTGGAAGCCGATCAAGTTGGCGCCCACCATGCCTTCGAGCAGTTGCTTGCGCACGGCGAGGCAGCGGAACACCTCGGACGAGGGGAAGGCGACGTGCAGGAAGAAACCGATCTTGGCGTCGGGCAGCTTCTTGCGCACCATGGCGGGCACGAGCAGCAGGTGGTAGTCGTGGACCCAGATGACGTCGCCGCGCTTCCAGTTCTTGACAATCTTGTCGGCGAAGGCCTGGTTGACGTTGACGTAGTACTTCCAGGAGTGGTCCTCGTACGCCTTGCTCTTGGGGTTGTCGGGGATCTGGTAGTGGAAGACGGGCCAGAGGATCTGCTTGCAGAAGTGCGAGTAGTGGCCGTCAAAGTCCTTGTCCGACACTTGGACGGCGAGCATGTCGTGCTCGGTGGCGAGGCGGTCCTCGATGTCCTGGAGCTGCTGGGTGCCCTGGAGCGCGTCGGTGGGCATGCCGAGCGTGCCGACCCAGATGTACTCGCCCAGCTTGCCCTCGCGAGCGGCCGCCTCGGCGGCGTTACGCAGGCCGCCGTTGCCCTGGTCGGCGTTGACCACCTTCCAGTTGGCGTTGGCAAAGGCACGGTCACGGCTGTCGCTCCTAGCCACAGACCGCGACTGCGTGGTAGCCTGGCGGGCCAACTCCTTGGCCTTCTGTTGGAGGAGGCGGCCCTTGTCGATCAGAGACGGCGGGGGCGGCGAGTTAGCGCGCGACATGGGCTGGTCGGAGCGGCCGCCCCAGGTCGGCGAACTGCGGTCCGCGGGGGCCCGGAGGCTCTCGGGGGCGGGCTTCTGGGTAGGGATGTGCACGCGCAGGCCATCCTCGTTGGTGAAGGGGTCATCGCGCTTCTTCTCGTCGGTCGGGGTGATCGGCGGGGGGATGCTCGTGGCCTGGAACAGGCTCGTCTGGGTATCAAGGGGGGCCCGCGACTTCTTGGTGCCCTCGATCGCGCCCCGCGGGGGGGTGCCGGGGAGCGTGAAGTGGATAGTCTTGGGAAGGAAGCTGTAGGACACCAACCCAGTTAGTCCTTGCTATCTGGTAATATACCACGTCGATCTAGACATCTTGGAACACTGCTCCACAACATCGGTATAGAGGTAGATCTGGACTCACAGAGAGACGATAAACGTCGTCGGTTTCGGCGGGGTGCTCATGATGGGCGATGTGAAGTAGTAGTCGACTGGGTAAAAACGCTAAGACGATCGGTCGGTTTCCCTCGAAGGAGAGACGGAGGTCGAGAGAGCCCGTATGGAACGAACGAGGGGAAGTCGAGGACTATCGAGTTCCAACGGTCGAGCCCATGGGGAAGAAAATGGACGGAGTGTTGACGAGCACAGGAAAAGAGAAGAGATTTTCCGTGGAAAGAGGGTTTTTGTTGACCACAACAACAGTTTATTCTCTCGCAGCACTCGGAAGCGGGCAGGTACCTAGGTAGGTAACAGGTAGATAGGGTACGGAGGCCAGTCTCGGCGGGCCGAGCCGATGCAGTGCGGGACCGGCGCAGGGGGCGGAGGCTTTGCTCGGGGACCGGTCAGGCGGTCGCTCTCTATGCTGGATCTCGATGGACGGGGTTCGGGCTCGGTGCTCGGTAGACACTCGGGGCGTCTGGCACAGGTATTCACACACGGAAGTGGACGACGTCGGTACAGCTCGAGGCTGGCGTGACACGGAGACGAGGAGGAGGGGGGGGGGGA
>FTEL01004522.1_pt1 | contig 20392 bp, 12 predicted proteins | sample 1658911 | NCBI WGS metagenome assembly FTEL01 (sample SAMEA3914869, study PRJEB12502) | metagenome | biome: forest; material: soil | place: USA | collected 2012-03-12 | depth 0.1 m
GCAGGGGGTAGGGCATGGGTGGGGGGGGGAAATCGCATGGGGACAGGGAGAAGGGGACTGGGCGAGGAGAGAGAGTGAGTGCAGGGGGTGTGTGAGGGATGGGGAAAAAAGGGGACGGGGAGGGAGAGGGCCCGGGAGGGATCAGGGGGTGTGCCCGAGGCCGGGAAGACAGGGATGCAGGGCTCCCTGCTGCGCTGGCCGCTGCACCCGTCGCTCTCCCGAGGCTGCTGCGGTGTGTGAGGGTGTGGTGGGTGTGGTGGGTGTGTCTGGGTGTGTCTGGGTGGATTTGGGATGCGGTGGATGAGGTGGATGCATTTTGGGATGCATTTGGCAAATTTACGAGGGGGTTGCAGGTATGGGACGCTATGCAGGGGCAGTCTGGGATTGCGAGGGATTCAGAGTGCAGAGTGCAGGGCCGAGAACCAACAGCGCCGCCAACAGCGCCCACCAACAACCTGATGGAACACAAGACAACCACGCAACAGCACCGCCAGACAGAACAGGCGATGGTGGCATTGGGCGGGCTGGGGTGGCATCGGGGTCGCATTGGGGCCGCTCGATGGCACCCAGGGTCGGCCAATCGGCGCCACGGGAGCGGCAGCGTCTGTGCCGCGCACCCAGGCGCATCGAGGCAGGCCAGCCAGGCGAGGGAGAGATGGACGACATGGATGGGCGGGAAATGGCCGGGCCTGGATTGCATCGGCGCTGTCGGCTTCTCGTCAGGGCTGGATCGGGCGTCGCCCCGATTGGCCAACCACTGCAGCTGGGCCAGACCCAAGCTGCGGTGGTGCAGTGCTGCGTTCTGGACACGAGCCAGAGAGAGAGAGAGAGAGAGAGCCAGCCCGCTGCTGGGTGCTCACTGCTCACTCGCTGCGCGCTCGCTGGCCACAGGGTTGCCCGCCCGTCAAATTTCCACTTCGCTCGCGCCGCCCCCAGGCCACCTTCCCGATAAGCACCGCGGGGCCTCGACTCTCCCTCGTCTCCCTGCCTGCTCGTCTCGATGCCGCCATCGTCTCCTTGCCCCGCCTGCTGCCTTGGGGCAAAGCAGCGAAAGCAACAAACGCCTCCATCGCCTCGCCTGGCCTCGCCTCGCCTGCTCCCGGTCTCCTCTCCCCGCCATGTTCCTCGCTCGCCCCCCTCTCACGCCTCTCTCCCCCATCCCCTTCTCACCTCACCCTCGCCCGCTGCCCCCCACCCATTCCGGTTCCTCCAACCCCCCGGCTGCCTGTGGCTGGCTGCCCTTATTTTGCGGGTCGGCGCAAGTTCCCAAGTTCGCAAGAAATGGAGCCCACCACATGCAGAGTCACGCAATCCACCTTGTGCGACGGAAAAATCATCGCTCGCTCAGCACCGCGCAGCCGAAATCGCTTGTTGTCGCCCAACCGCGGCCTAGCGTGTGCCCGCCATCCTGTGGGGTTGTTGTGCTCAGGGACATCTGGGGACGCTGGCACAATGGCATTTTTCTTTTCCCTGTCCTCGTCGTCCTCGGCTTCCAAAGCCCAGGGCCACCTGAATTGTGACCTGGACCCGTCCGTGCTGTCTGGGAGTTTCTGGTCCGCCCAAGAATAGCCGGTTCTTGGTGGACCGCCATGCCCTGCCCGAGCACTTTTTCCATCCCTTCCTCCCCCCTTCCTTGCTGCCCCGACGACCCACGTGGCTCTGAGACCTTGGGCGCTCATCGGCCCCGAGGGCCACGAGGACCGCCGCGCGGCGCAACCGTCGGCCTGGCCGCCGCTGCCCAGTGTGCACGTCCACTTGGGCAGGTCCTAGTGAGACTCCTAGCTGGGGAGACAGTTGCAAACCGCCGGGGCATCATGTGTCTGGCGTTGGACGGTGTGTGCGCGCGCGCGCGCGCGGGCTGCCATGTGAGCCGCCGCCAGTTCGCGAAAAGCAACAGGCCAGTGAAATGAGAACGCGTGCGAGCGAGTGCATGAGACAGTACGGATTACGTGGGACAGTATGTACGCGAGCATGCAGGCTTTCCTTTTCTCCATCCCACAGCCACTTCGTCTCCCGATGTTCTCCCGCATCGCGGCCTCTCTTCACGCCGGTGTCCGGACTCCGCCTGGCGCTGTTGGCAGTCAGCGCCCAGGAGCACCCAAGGGATCCCACGTCCATCCCCTGCTCGTGCGCCAGGCCCGTTCGCGTTAGCCTCCGGGGTTCAGCTCTCTGCGCCCGTGCGCTAGGCGATTGCGATCTCAGATCCATCACTGGCTGCCCCTTGTCAAGCGCGATGCACCGGATAGGCCGATGGCCCCCTACGCGAACGGAATCGAGCAGACAACTGCACCCCACCCTTTCCGCGCTGCCCTGCGAGCTGCCTTCGCGCAGCCAACCGACGGCGGCTTGAAAGTTCATGAACCCAGACACCCAGACAGACTGGAACAAACAGCCCAGGGGTTCAACAACCTTTTCTCAACACCACAGACCCCGAAAATGAAGGCGTCATGGCAAACCGGTTTCTCTCTTTTTTTTTTCTTCATTCGTTTTATCTCCGACGAACAAACCCGCCGTTGCGCCCGACCGCCCTCTCCCCCGGCTAACTCGGCAGCGCTTGTCTCACTCTCAGACACACCCAACTCTCAACGCCGAGCCCAAGGCTCGAATCCCGAGGTCGTTCCCCAATGTCCGGCCCGCCCTAACAACAGCCACCAAGGGTCCGGCGACCTCGCTCGGGAAACTCAAATCGCGGCCGGCGCATTCTTCTTCATTCAGCTGCAAGCCCCCCGGCGAGAAAAAAAAAGGGCAGGAGAAGCAGCCACAATCCCTGGACGCACTAACACGTCAATTATGCCTGACCTGGTAAGGACCCGATCTAGCCCCAGCACAGATCCTTATCAACCATCAAAGTTCCGCTCTGTTCTCGATATTACCTCACCAAACCGGGCTAAAACGCTCGTAAATTCGTTTCAAGTCCCAAACCAACGCTGAGCGAGCCAATCTCGCCCGCACTCGCCTAACGCCGCCTTAGCCATCTTGCTTGGGGAACCCTCACCGCGCCGCAGCATCTCGTGGGGGTGTCAGCCTGCCTGTGGTGGGTTTGGTGTGCAGACTCGACTAATAACTAAAGTGAAGTGCCTGATACCGGCCTCCACCCCCGCCGACAACCACACCCCAAAGTGCCCTGGCGATCATGTCACGCTGTCACCCTCCCCCAGTCCCGGGAACAGGAACCACACAATCACCTGCATATCGATGCTGCTGCGAACTGCGCACGTCTCCTAATCGGCCCCACACATCGACACCTTGGACGCCTCGGGACTTCGCTCGCCACCGCCCTGGGACGCACACTCCTTTATTTTTAGGCCCGGCACTTCGGAAGGTTTTTTGTCCATGTCAGGGTCTGCTTGGCGGGCGGCGTCGCGAGGCCTGCCTGCTGGAGCCCAACCTAAACGTTCAGCGTGCCTGGGAGTCTTGCGTCCCGCCGCGTCCTCCCCCTCCACCAAGGGAGGATGGATCATGCTGGTTTGTGACTCGTGGCCCCGCGCTACCGCCGTCAGCCCAGCGACCCTCCGCAGCCACGCCAGGGTTAGTTTCCCCACAACCCTCGGGCAGGATTGTGGCGGCCCTGGGCCCTCCTTTTGTGGGGGAAATGATCGGAACGGCGGGGACCGGGAGCAGATTTCAAGGGCCTTGTCTCTGCGTAAGAGAAAAAAACTCGGCCGCTGCTGCCAGCCCACACCTGGGACGGAGCACGAGGATTCGGCCGAGGCCAGCTCCGTCGACAGGCTCGTCCAATCACCGGGCGCCCACGCGCTGTCTCATTTGCCTGTGCCATGGCAGAACCCTTGGGTCTTCCTTCGCCCTACGGATATTAGGACTGACAGGACGGAGCACATCGTGAGCCCAACGTCCCGGGCCGTATTCGTACGGGATGCCTGCCTACCTGCCCTGGCCCTCGAGACGCAACGCGTACACGAGTACCGGCGGAGCAGCTTCATACGTCAGGTGGAGTTGTCGTGGAGTCGGGATAGCAGCATCATACCCGACCGTTTGTCTCAGGCACGAGGGGCATATCCGATCGTGGATCAAGAGCGAAACCGACGAACGGGTTGCCCGACTGGAACAGCCTGTCGGCTGTTGAGCGCCGGCGACGACGACGGGTGGCCGGGACAAACCACCTTGACGATGTGGGCAACAGGGAATCATCAAGGGACACCGCAGTAAACAGACTGGAAACCCTCGGGACTTAGTTTTTTCATGTCCAGGGGAGGTTCTGCTCGGAAACCCGAATCGGTTATGGGTGCAAACAACCTGGCAAAATGTAAACAAAGTCTAAGAGAAGGACAAGTGCCGGGAAATGAGTTACAATCGGGGTCAAGTGAGCGTGTTGATAATGAATGGTCATTTCCAACCATACTCGAACTAAATCGACGCAGCATCTGCAAAAGGCTTGGACGACTGATTCCAAATACCCCTCGGCAATCGATCACGATGGCTCCGTATCCGCCCCCTCGCTTATCTGCTCCTTGAGTCACATCCCTTTTCGGCCTTTGCCCACTCGTCTCCACCGAATTCCCCTCCCCCTGCAAGGGATCCCCGAAACGGAAATCAACCACCATCACGCAATCCAGTCGAGTTGCCGAAGGAACAGCACCAAGACCGCAAATGACACTTGCAAATTCGCCCGCAACAGGTGGTCAAGGCCGAAGCTCCAGAGAGTACGAATCCTGAATTTTGATCGGCACCGCTAATTGTGTGGGAGGGGACACTCGGGAAAAACTCCATTTTGTTGACAAGCCGAACCCCCAAGCGGAACAAGCGGCACAAAAAGGCGTGCCCCGGTTCGAGTTGAAGGCAGCACCAGCAATCAACGATACTATGCTTGGATCACCTGGGGTTATGGGGGCATGATGTCACCACATTACAATAGGCGTGCCCATCAAGGCACCATGGCGATCGAGACAGTGCTGGTTGCATGCTAACAACTAGAAGGCTGCCCCAAACACCAAAACTCCAGCCATTGACAAAGATGAAACTAACTGGAACCCTCTCCAGTGATCCAGGCCGCAGCCAGCCGACTTACTCGAGAACGAGCGAGAAGGCCTGTACTGCGGCCGTGGGCTTCACGTTGCCCCAGCCCTGCATCTCGAACACCCCATCACTTCTTGAAAAAGTACCCCTGTCCGGCATGTTCCCAGTCACGATGGCAGGGTTACCAGAAGACTGCGTGGATTGTCAGCTATTTGAGTACTCATGATGTGGATACGATCGCAACGCACTGTCCTCGGGCAACCCACGGCGGGAAGTCGACGCCTTCTCCTTCTTCTCCTTGTACTTCTTCTCGACGTTGGGGATCAGCTCGCCGAGGATGTCGGCCAGCATGCGCACGTTCTCGGCGTCCCGAGGGACGATGTGGCCAAGCCCGTGGTCGAACATGGTGGCGTTCTCGGGGTCGCAGACGTTGTACAAGGCCACGGCGCCGCCCAGGAAGGCATCGTCGCAGCCAAAGATGTGGAACGTCGGGATGCGGATCACAGTGCCGACCTCGTCGGCGAGCTGGGCCACGACGCGGTTGTTGCCCTCCAGCTTGAGCGGCGGGGAGCCCGAGATGAAGATGGCGAACTGGGCAGAGACGGAGAGGTCAGACACCATTTGCGCAGTGGGGAGTCTTGTCTACTGACCTTGATCCGGGGCTCGCGCCCGGTCCTCTGGGCCTCCATCGCCTCGTGGACGACGAGGCTGGCGCCCACCATGGCGCCCTCGGAGTACCCGATCAGGGCCTCCACGTCGGGGTGCTCATCGATCGTCTTCTCGACGTCGTTGAGGGCCTCGCGCCACACCTGCTGGTGCCAGTCGTCGCCCTCGCCGCAGTCCTGGAACATGCGCATGGCGTCTTCGGCGTTGACGCTGTAGGGCATGTGGCGGAGGCGGCGGAGGCTCTCGAAGGTGTCGCCACGGCGCGTGTCCAGGAAGCGATACAGCGGCCGCGTGCCAAAGTAGTCCTCCCAGCCCGACGGCGGTTCGACCTCGTGAGACCCCTGGCTGTACTCAAAGGTCGCCACGCCCCGCGCCTGGAGTTCGTCGGCGAGCGGCCCTAGCTGGACCTTGAAATTCTGTGCCCAGGTGTCAGTCTTGCTCCTCAAGACCGCATGGCTGGACGAGATCGAGCAAGGGTCAATAGACGGGGGGATGGAGAACAAGCGAGGGTGGTGATGAGAGCGGTTTTGGGGCCTCGACTTGCCTTTGCGCTGCCGTAGGCGCCGGGGAGACAGAGGAACTTCATGATGACTGATTTGTTGCTTATTTTAAAAACAAGCAAAGCTAGACAATGGGTGATACGTAGCGGTGGAGAAGAATATCTCGTTTTCAATCCGGAAAATCGTCAGAAAAGGTAAGAGTCAACGAAGGCACTGGTGGCATCGGGCTTGCAGCGCCAGACACCCCAGCCCCTATAAACCCTGGAATTCTTTTTCTCGTCATCGTGATGATTGCTCGCACTGAGCAGGAACCACGGACTCGGACCCTCGGTACCGCGACCGGTACCTGCGGCGAGGGACATATTTGCTATGGGGTTGCTAGACCTCGCTGGGTTAAGTAGAGTGATTTCCTAGCACAGTCTATCGGAGGGCAGATGGCGGCCAAGGTAGACAGTAGACACTTGCATGTTCCCGGACGGTTTAGTGCTCCCAGCAATCACGTACGTCTGAGTTCCGTTTTGCTTGTGCCAATTTTTGTTGCGTCATGATTAGCTGACCTATAGACGCAGTTGTGGGATTTGTACCTGTGGTGCGTGGGCCAGCATGCGGTCTGATGGAGAGATTGCGGCCTCGTGCGTCTGCCGTGGCAACTAGGCAGATCTCTAATGGGCTTTCATACCACCGCACGGTCAGCACATGGAACGTTGGAGATGGTGGGTTATACGCAAAGTTTCGACTGCTACCCGCTATCATTCACCCCGGCGTCTACACCTCGTTCCCGCACTCCTTTCCTACGCCACTTGGGAGCTATGAGAGCTCCGCCGTGGCGGTTCCATGAGGCACCATGCGCGAGATCCAGCAGAGCTCGTCCCTGTCTGAGATTTGCCCCGCTGACCGCAGCACAACTCACGCCCCATGCCCCCCTCACCGGCATCGAAACCGTGCGGCGGTCGACAACGGTTATCGGAGAGCTGTGAAAACGTCCGGTTCTACGAGGATGACGAGATACCATGCGGCAACGACGGCCCTGTGCGAGTACAGGTTGCAGGAAATGCACCAGGGCCACAGAAGTTCCAAGGCCAGCGGATGTTAGTTACAACTATAAATACTCCTGGAACAAACGGTTGGTCCTGCTCTTTTTTTTCCATCCTCATCCTGATTCTGAAAGCCCTTGATTCCTCGCAAGCTACTGGGGAACCATCAAGCACACCTACCCACCAGATTCACTCGTTTTCCATGAACCGCCACCATGTCGTCGTTAGAACCTATCGCGGTGGTGGGCATGTCCTGCCGGCTCCCGGGGGACGTGTCCACCCCCGGCGAGTTCTACCGCATGCTGTGCCGGAAGCGCAGCGGCTGGACCGAGATCCCTCCTGAGCGGTTCAACGCGTCGGCCTATCACCACCCAAACCCGGACAAGAAGGGCTGCTTCAACTCGGGCGGCGGCTACTTCATCAAAGATGACATTTCCATGTTTGATGCGGGATTCTTCGATATCACGAAGAAGGAAGCCGAGTCAATGGGTACGTGGCGACGATGCCTTGCCCTTTTACGAACCCATCTGCTGACATGACTCGTCCAGACCCGGCACAGAGGCTGCTGCTCGAATGCGCGTACGAAGCACTGGAGAACGCGGGCATCCCGAAAGAGTCCATCGCCAAGTCCAAGATGGGAGTCTTCATCGGGGCCAACTACAGCGAGCACCGCATGGGCAACCTGCGGGACTTGGACCACATCCCTACCTTCGACGCCACCGGCAACCAGGGGGCTTTCCTCGCCGGCAGGCTGTCGTACTTCCTCAACGTGACGGGCCCGGCCCTGACCGTCGACACGGCTTGCTCGTCCAGCATGCACGCCCTCCACCTGGCCGTGCAGAGCATCCGGGCGGGCGAGTCGGACCAGGCCATCGTGGGCGCCTCGCACCTGATCACGCAGCCCGACATCTGGGTGTCCATGGGCAAGCTGCGCCTGTTCTCGGACGCCGGCAAGACTTACGCGTTTGACGAGCGCGCCAAGTCGGGCTACGCCAGAGGCGAGGGCGCCGGGTGCGTGGTCCTCAAGCCGCTGTCCCAGGCCCAGGCCGACAACGACCACATCTTCTCCGTCATCACGCACAGCGGCATCAGCCACAATGGCCGCACCGTCGGCATCGTCGCGCCGAGCGAGGACGAGCAGACGTTTCTGCTGCAAAAGATCTTCCGGGAGGCCGACATCAAGCCCGAAGAGGTCGGCTTCTTCGAGGCCCATGGCACGGGCACCAAGAAGGGCGACCCGATCGAGGCGAGGGCCATCTATCGGGCGGTCGGTTCGTACTTTAGGAAGCCCGACCCGCTGTACATCGGGTCGTCCAAGCCCAACGTCGGCCACCTCGAGTGCGCCAGCGGCATCGTGTCGGTCATCAAGGGCGTGCTGATGCTCTACTACGGCTTTGTGCTGCCCAACGCCGACTTCCAGACCGTGAACCCGGGCATCCCGCTCGAGGGGTGGAACATGCGCGTTGCCACCGGCCAGCAGCCATGGCCCGCCAAGCGCAAGTATGTCTGCGTCAACAACTTTGGCTTCAGCGGCTCCAACTCGAGCTGCGTCCTGCAGGCCGCCCCCCAGATCCGCGGCCTCGAGGTCGCCGACAGCATGTCATACCGGCCGCTCCGGCTCTTCGTGTTGTCTGCCAACGACGAGACGGCGCTGCGCAACTCGATCAAGCGGCTCGGCATCTGGATCGAGCAACACGCCGAGCTGTACCAGACCACCATGCCCAGGAACCTGGCCTACACGCTCTGCCAGCGCAGGTCCCACCTCCCGTGGAGGGTGGCCGTCGTTGCGGGCATGTGTGGCGACGTCAACACGGCACTCAACAGTCACGAGGCCACCCCGGCGCGCGCCAGCACCGAGAAGCTTCGCGTGGCGTTCGTCTACACCGGACAGGGAGCCCAGTGGCACGCCATGGGCCGCGAGATCCTCCAGACGCACCCCGTCTTCTACGAGGCCATCGTCCGCGCTGACGCCGCGCTCAAGTCTATCGGTGCCGACTTCTCCATCCTCGAGGAGCTCACGCGCGACAAGGAATCCTCGCGCGTCGGCCAGGCCCACATCAGCCAGCCCATCTGCACCGCCGTGCAGCTGGCCTTGACCGATCTCTTTACCTCGTTCGGTATCCGGCCCAGCGCCGTCACCGGCCACTCGAGTGGCGAGATCGGCGCGGCGTACGCGGCGGGCGCCCTCTCGTTCGAGAATGCCATGGCCGCGGGCTACTACCGGGGCCAGGTGATCGTCGAGCTGAAGAAGAAGCATCCCGAGCTCAAGGGATCCATGATGGCCGTAGGCGCGGGAGCCCATGAGCTGAACCCGATGCTCGAGCAGCTCTATGGCGGCTCCAACCAGGGCCCCACCGCCGTGGTGGCGTGCGAGAACTCTCCGTCCTCGACAACGCTGTCCGGAGACGAGGAAGCCATCGACCAGGTCGGTGAGATGTTCCAGAGCAAGGACATCTTCAACCGCAAGTTGTTCGTCGATGTGGCCTACCACTCGCCGCACATGCAGCTCATCGCCGAGTCGTACTTGGCCCGCATAAGCCACATTGAAACGCCCGAAGAGATTGAGAAGTGCCCGGTGGCCTTCTTCTCGGCGCTCTACGGCCACGAGATCCGCATCGGCAAGCTCGGGCCCGAGTACTGGGTCAAGAACCTCACGCAGGCGGTCCGCTTCGCCAACTCGATGAAGCTCCTCTGCCTCAACCACAGCCCCGACATCCTGCTCGAGATCGGGCCCCACGCCGCCCTCAAGGGCCCCATCATGCAGATCCTCAAGCAGCTGGGCTCTAGGGCCCCCAAGCTCACGTACCTCCCGACGCTGGTGCGCGGCCAGGATGCCACGCGCTCGTGTCTTGAGACGGCCGGCCAACTCTGGGTGCGCGGCTGTCACCTCAACTTCTTCGAGGTCAACCACCACCGCGAGGAGGCCGAGAAGCCGGAGGTGGTGCCGTCGCTGTACACGTACCCGTGGACGCGGCAGAAGTACTGGTACGAGTCGCGCCTGACGCGGCAGCACCGGCTCAAGCCCTTCGCGCGCAACGACCTGTTGGGCTGCCTGGCCGACTGGTCCAACGACCTCGAGCCGACGTGGCGCAACGTGCTCCGTACCGATGACCTGCCCTGGCTCAAGGAGTACCAGGTCAAGTCGTGCATGGTCTTCCCCGTTGCCGGGTTCCTGACCATGGTGATCGAGGCGGCCAAGCAGAGCCCGACCCTGGACTGGATGAACGAGGACAAGCTCGAGCTGAAGAGCGTCACCGTGCCGGAGCACCTCTTCCTGGAGGACGGCAACGAGTACGAGGTCCTGCTGAGCTTCCGCCCCCTGCGAACCGAGACGGACCAGTGCCACGAATTCCGCATCTGCTCGTACGAGCGCAGCCGTGGCTGGCTGGAACACTGCACCGGCCGCGTGGCCACGGTTTCCGACGCCAAGCAGAGCCGCCCGAAGGACTTCAACACCCGCGCGGTCGTGTTTGTCAAGCGAACCCGCGAGGAGGTTTACAAGCGCATGGAGGGCAGCGGTCTGTCGTACCCGGCCGGGTTCAAGACTGTGGGGTGCGTCATGGTCGAGGAGAAGGGCGAGGTGGAAGCGCAGTGCATGACCCAAGACACGGGGGCGCAGATGCCCCTGGAGCACGAGACGTCATATGTGCACCATCCGGCCGTCATCGACGCGATGTTCCACGTCCCGCTGCTTGCCTCGGGCAGCCTCCTCCAAGGACCCGAGAGTGCGCCGCTCCCTTGCTCTATCCGCCAGATCACCGTGCGGACTGGGCGATGGGAGGGCGGCAAAGGGGAGCGCTTCAACGTCAGCACGACCACGAAGCCGAGCAGCGGAGGCTACATGGTGGAGCTCCACCATGGACAGACCACTGCCATCTCGATCGCCGGGCTCGAGTACAGCATGACGGAGTCGGCCCCATTGCAGGCCGCGGACCCGCGCGAGCTGTGCTTCAAGTTCGACTGGGAGTCCCTCAAGGAGGCCGGGGATGGCGACGAAGACGAATATCAGGCGAACAGAGCCATGAGTGCCAAGGCCGCCGCCAGTGGCGTCACGGTGGTTGTCGCATGCCCACAGGGCCACAGGGATCCGCGCGTGGGCCCGGTTTGTAGCAGCCTCGAGTGGTATCTTGACGTCCGGCCGACGTTGGTTGGGCTGCAGGACATCCAGAAGTTCGACGGCTACTTTATTGTCTTGACCGAGCTGGAGGAGCCAGTGCTGTCCGCCCCCAGCGCGTCATCGCACCGGGTGATCAAGAAGATGCTCGTGGAGAGTGCGGGCGTCTTGTGGGTGACCCGGGGGGCCACCCGCTTCCCGAAGGATCCCAGCCGCAATATGGCCCTCGGCCTGATGCGGGCGGTGCGCTCCGAGAGGGAGACCATTGCCGCCACGTTGGACCTGGACCTCGACTCGGCGCTGCAAGTTGAAGAGCAGGCCCACCTGGTCCTCAGAACTTTCAAGTTGGCCGTGCTGTCGGAGAACAAGACGGCAGAGATGGAGTTTGCGGAGGAGGGCGGCGAGCTGGTTGTGCCGCGAATCGTGCCCGACGAGGAGGCGAATATGGACGTTCACCGGTCGCTCGGCCCATCGGAGCCCTACATGCAGCCGTTCTACCAGCCCGACCGGCAGCTGAGGCTCGCAGCTCGGGCGGACGCGTCCGCGCTTGACCAGATCTACTTCAGGGACGCGCCGGACGTGGAGCTCGCTGACGACGAGGTGGAGATCCTGGTTGCGGCCAGCATCTTGTCGCGAGACGACATCGCCACTGGGACAGGCAACCAGCCGAGCGCGCCCATCGCGCGCAGCTGCAGCGGGACGGTCACGCGGGTCGGTAGCAAGGTCAGCGGCATCCGGGAAGGGAACCGCGTGTGCGCGCTGGCCGAGGGTCCTTTCGGCACCCACGCGCGGGCGAGACAAACGAGCGTGGCCGTCATCAGCGACTCGATCAGCCTGGCCGCGGCCGCTTGCATCCCCGGGCCCTACCTCGCGGCCTACCACGCGCTGGTGAACAAGGCCAAGGTTCAAGGGGGCGAGCGAGTGCTCATCCAGCTGTCGGGTCCGGCCGGCCTGGCGGCCATCGCGGTGGTGAAGCACCTCGGGGCGGCCGCGTACGTGCTCGTCCAGAACGAACGCGAGAAGAAGACAGCCCTGTGGGCCGGTGTCCCGGCAGAGCGCATCTTCGACACACGCAGCATCTACCTCCGCAAGGAGCTCGAGAAGGCCACCAAGGGCGAGGGGATGGAAGTCGTGCTGGCGCTCTCGGGCCAGGGGCCGGCCCGGGCTTGGGAGTGCCTCGCCAGCTTTGGGCGCTTCGTTGAGATCCGGACGCCGGGCAGCCACAACCGGACCAGGGCCGAGCTGGGCGTCAACTCGACCTTTTGTTCCATCAACATGGTCAACGTCGCGGCATCGCACCCGCTGGACATGCAGAAGGCGCTCAAGGCCCTGGTGCACAATATCGAGTCGGGCCCCATCGCATGCCCCACTGTCGGGATGATGGTGGGCGTCTCGGATTTGACGACCGGGCTGCATGTGGTGCACGACGGGGCGGTCGAGTCGGTGGTGGCAGTTGCTGACGACCTGGAGCAAGTCAAGGTAAGAAGAGAGACAGTTTCCGGGAGCGAGCGAATGGAGTACTGACGCGACCCGCGACTTGTAGGCTCTGCACAAGGTGTCCAAGTCCATCTTCAGGGGGGATGGCACGCACATGATTGTCGGCGGGACTGGCGGCCTCGGCATGTCCATGGCCAAGCACATGATCAAACACGGGGCGCGGACCATCGTGCTTGTTTCGAGGAGCGGCGGAGGCGAGCAGGCGGTCAGGGAGCTCCAGGAACAGACGGCGCACTACGGGGCCCGCGTGGTGGTGAAGCAGTGCGATGTCTGTAACGTGTCGCAGCTCTGGGACATGATGCAGGAGTGCCGCAAGACGCTGCCCAGGGTGTGCGGCGTGATCCACGCCGCCATGGTGCTCCGGGACAGTCTGGTGGAGCGCATGTCGTATGACGACTACGAGGCCGTGGTCCAGCCCAAGCTCTTGGGCGCGTGGCACCTCCACCACGCCCTGTCGGTAGCCCACATCAACGTCGACTACTTTGTGGCCCTCTCGTCGGCGTCGGGTGTGCTGGGGAGCCGCGGGCAGGGCGCGTACGCGGCGGCAAACACGTTCCTCGACGCCTTTGTCCAGTACCGGGTGAGCAGGGGCCTGCCGGCCGTGGCGCTCGACCTGACGGCCGTCACGGGGGTCGGGTACCTGGCCGAGAACGAGCAACGGCAGCAGGAGATCATCCGCAACTTTGGCGGCGAGACGGTCAACGAGGCCGAGGTACTGGCGCTGCTGTCGGCGGCGGTCCGCGGCGTCTGTGGGCCGCAGTGCCTGACGGGCCTGAAGCTGCACCTGGGCAGCGACGGGCAGTGGCCGTACTACGCCAGCGACGCGCGGTTTGCCCGGCTCAAGGCCGAGTGCCTAGCCGTGGCGGAGCGGGAGGGCCTGATGCCCAAGCAGACCGTGTCGCCGGGCATCGCGTTCCGGGCTGCGACTTCGGACTCGGAGGCGGCGCAGATCGCGGCCGAGGGCATCGTGCAAAAGCTTTCCGAGGTGCTGACCGTGTCACCCGAGGACTTGGACGTGGCCCGCAACATCACCTCATACGGGCTGGACTCGCTCACGGCCATCGAGCTGCGCAACTGGATTGCTAAGGAGCTCCGGGCTAACCTGCAGATCTTGGAGTTGCTGTCGAGCGGCACCATTGCCGACCTCGCGGGGCTGATCGTGCAGAAGATCAAGTCGGTGTAGGCCGGTGCGGTTGGCTAAGTGGGATGGAGATGAGGTTGGAGACGGAGCTGGGGTGGGGATGATGGGGGATGATGAGGGATGATGGGGGGATGGACGGGGTTGCTGTTGTCTGTGGTCTTTTCAGCGAGCCTGCCTTCAAGCTTCTTTCCTGATGCTTTTCTCTCGGCACTGTGTGTTGTACTTGTAGGGACAACAAGCTCTGTCCCAGAGAGGTAGCAATAGAGAGGTAGTCGATGATGGATAATGGATGTGGTGTACCGAGGACGGCTTGAACACTGCGTGATGGACAACGATCGATGTCGGCAGACAGGGTGCCAGCGAGCCGCCAACTCCAACTCGTGGCCCGCTTGTGCGCCAACCCCGAGAGATGAGGGTTGGACAAGCCCCCATCACCGTCCACGACGTTCGGTCTCGGGTTTTCAGACCACCGTGGTCCACACACGCGGTGCTTGTGGTGTCGAGGGCGTCAAAAATAAGTAAGAGTCTTGAACGTGACCCCCATGGATGACGCGTTTTCTGGAGTGTGTTGCGGGCGGCTTGAGGCCTCTCGCACATCTAGGCGCGTGGCTTGGCAGTTGGCGCGCGCTAGCGAGTGGTTTTTTTGGGACATGGGCAGGGCTTGGCACCAGCCCAGCGCGATGAGCCGAGGGGCTGGACCCACTCGAAGCCTCTGAGCTGTCCAAATCGGGCCACCACGTCGAGCTGGGTGGAGCGGGGCGTGGCGGCGGCTTGGTGGTGGATGGAGGGGCAGCAGGCTGCAGCAGAAGAGCGCGCACAAAATTCTGTGGTGGGTTTGTTGCTGTTGCAGCAAGGAGAGAGGGCGGGGCGACCTTTGTTCTCTGCGACGGCAATCCATCCCAACCCATGCGTCCACCAAAGACTCGACATTTTTCGGGCCACTCCGATCACCCCGATCGCCGCCCATCAGCACACTTCTGGCCGGCTCTTCCATTCCACGCGGTTCGTCCAAGAATAGCACAGCCCCCGGGCGCTGACGACTTGGGTTGGGCCGCCACGGACCGCGAAGCTAGGGCGACGTCACTGGCTTGGGAATTGTGGCGGCGGGTGGGTTGGCCGCCTCTGGCGACGGCGGAACCCTGTGGACAGCGAGCCAGCAAGCACAGCGAAACCCAGCGAGCCCAGCGAACAGTGGACACGCTTGGCCAGCGCGCGGGCGAGACATCGGACCAGGCCAGCCACCATCTCCTGGCCATGCATTAATTATTAGATCCGCAGCAGCCCTCCAGCAACGTGACACTGACACCTGTCCCTAACAATCTTCCAAACAAACCCGCCGGATGTCGTCGTGTCGACCTGGCTGCTGCTGCTGCTGTTGCTGCTCTCGAGTATCGAAACCCGCCGCGCGTGTGCATCACCGAACCTTCGCTCCCGTCCGCCGTCTCGGCCACAACCGCTCAGCGTTCCACTCCAGGGTCCCATTTCGGCCCTCACCCGCACATCCCTGTCCTGTTGAGACGTCTGCCGTCCTGGAACTGCGGCGTTCGCGGCTTCTGGACCCTGGACCCCACTCACCAAGAGCCGTCCCCCGCCGCAACCCAAGATCCTGCCGGTCCCGGGTGACCTAGCGTCAACCACATCGGAGGCAGAATGGCGGCAAACGTGAAGGTGCAACCGGAAGCAAGGTCGCTCTCTGCCATCAACTACCTCGCCGCGAACCCTCCACAGTATCCTTACCATCCGGAGCTGCGCGAGTCCCTTACCTTGTATATCTCTCGAGTCCCCGGGACCCAAGGTGCGTGCATGAGTTGCCCCTCGCCATCGAGAATGCGGCCGCCGCTGACCTCTGCCCAGATATCATCCTCTCCACGTCCAGGCCACAGAAGAAGAATGTGACGGGCGAGGACATCACGAACTCTCTCTACTATGTGCATCTCGACTCGCCCGAAGACGGCCTGTTGGCCGCCCCACAACACCGCGAGGCCGTTGCCTCGCCCCGATCCAGCAGCGAGAGCGCGAGAAGCGTGATCCCGAGGAAGCCGTTGCCCTCGTCGGCCAGGGTGCCGGGTCCCGAGCACAGCAGCGCCGTGCATGGTGACGTGGCACACGCCATGCCCGCGTCCCAAGCCCCTGCCTTTCGAGCACCCAGTTCAGACAGCCTCGCCCCTCCTGCCGGGAATGTCAACTTTGCAACCGGTAACCTTGCACCGCCCCCGAGCTCCAACCCACCACCTCTAGAGGACACCGTGGAGGGATACCGCGAAAACCCCATGTTCCGGAAGCGGCGGTCCGGAGGCGCACCGGACGCACCGGCACTGCCCCCTCGACCCGCACCCTCAGCGGCCTCGATACAGCGGAGATCGCTGGGTCCGGCGGCACCAACGGGCGCGACTCCTCCGTTCGCCGACCCGTGGGCCCAGGAACGCCCTTTGACTCCGACTCAGCCGGGGCGACTGGCCCCACCACACTCGCCCTCCGGCCACGCGATTCGGGTCACCTCTCCAACTTTCCCGCTCAACGCCGACATGGCCCCGTCGCCAGGCCAACACGGACACCGGCCGTCCTCGATGACATTCTCGTTGACCGTGGTCCGGCGCGACCCGTCGTCGGGCACGCAATGCAACGTCGGCAAGGTCACGTCGTTCCAGACGAACGTTCCCACCCCAGAGACAGCCGAGCCGAGCCTTGACCCCGACAACATGGGCGGCTTGCTGGCCAACGCCCAAAAGGTCGGCATCCGCATCGACACCTCGGGCTACGCAAAGTACCGCGACATGCCCAGCAAGGCGGATGTGGACGCACTGCGACCAAGCCCGGGGCAGTCGTTTGCGCAGCTTGCGGCACAGGGCTCAGCCGCGGCACCTGGAGGAGACAGGCGTTCCTCGCTGAAGCCCGCATGGAGACCCGCTGAGGAGGGCTTCTCCCGGCAGGTTGTCATGTCCTATGGCGCCAGCTGGACGTCCAACTTCAAGAAGGCGTTCCAGCGCAAGGACCGCCCGGGCAGCCCGGTCTACGGGAGTGGCACGTCCCCCGAGAACCCGGCGGTGCCGAGACCATTCCACATGCGACATGGCAGCGCCTCGACCATCGGCTCGGTCGACTCGGCCGACGGCAGCCACTCGCCCCCGCTGATCACCCAGCCCGGGCCTGGACTGAAACCCAAGGGTTACGTGTTCCTCAGCCCCTGGAACGGGCGGTGCGAGTTCCGCACGAGCAGCAACGGGAGGAGCCTGAAGCTCCGCCACGTGCTCGACGCGGCGAGCGCAAAGATCGACCCGCGGGAGGTGGCGCAGAACCTGCGGGACGCGCAGGCGATGGGCCGATCACGCGGCGACGAGCTGTCCTCGGTGCTGCTCGGGGCGAAGCCCGTGAGCGAGCTGCGGTTTAGCCTGCCCAACGTCTCGGTCCATAAACCATCGGACCGCGACGGGGCGGCAAAGGGCGGGCGTTGGGATGCCAACCACCTCTCGGGGCACTTCAACAAACTCCTGCACCACAGGGGGCGCAGCAGCGATGAGGGATCGGATGACGACGACTACTACGGCGAGTATGACGCGAATGCGCCGATGGATTTGAGTCTGGGAAAGGAGCACGCTGGTGGTGGGGCGCGGGGCAAGAGGGCGAAAATGGGCAAGCTGATCATCCACGACGAAGGCCTGAAGATGCTGGATCTGGTCGTGGCTGCAAACATTGGCGTGTGGTGGACCACGTGGGGAAGGATGGCCTGATACCCGATTTAGCGGTGCTGTAGATTAATACATACCCACCCGTTGTGGGCGGAACTGCAAAAAGGAATTGTGCGGCTTGTTGAGCCACCCAAGGAAGTCGTGCTGTGAGATGTGCAGAGGTTGTCGTCTTCCTGCTTCTTGGGCAAGGCAGGCTGCGCGCCGTGGTGCTGCAGCGGCGAGAAAGCGACCCCAGTTCGCGGGGTCACGTGGGGCCTGCAGCAGCCCCGCCCTTCACCCGCCCGCCAATCAAACCCCGCGAAATGTAATCTCCAGCAGCTCTGCTCCAATTCAACGGAGCTGCACCAAGCTCCGGGATCAACGACGTCAAGCAGCCGCACCCATCGGGGAGCTCAGCGAGTCGCCTCACCCTCCCCGCTCTTCGAACCGATTGCCGACGCCGACCCATCGCGGCCCTCTCCGCTCAATTTAAGCACCACCGCGCCCGCTCTGCCCAGCATCTGAGCTCCCGGCCGCTCGAGTCCCGACGGTGCGCGAAAAGCGTCGCCATCGACCAACTGGGATCAGGCCCCGCCCACCCTCGACTCCTCAGCCTCGCCTTTCCACCCTGCCGCCAACCCACGACAACCCGTCACAATGATTGCCAAGTCGGCCGCTTCGATGGCCGCGCGCCAGATGCCCCTCGTCCGGGTCTCCCCTGCCGTCCTCCGCACATTGCCCTCGCAGGTCCTCGTTGCGAGGAGAGCCTACGCGACGCCGTCCGGGCCGCCGCCCAAGAACTTCCGCCTCCGGCCGCCGGTTACGTGGGATCAAGAGAAGGAGGGCACCGTGGAGAAGCTCGGAAAGTACTTTCTCATGACGGAGATGCTGCGGGGCATGTACGTGCTCATCGAGCAGTTCTTCCGCCCGCCGTGAGTACTCTCCCCGACGCCCGATGCCCGATGCCCGACCCCCCGCATTAGGTGCATCTTTTTGCGGAGCTTGGTGCTGACATACTGGCCACAGCTACACCATTTATTACCCGTTCGAGAAGGTGCGTTTTGGGCAGCTCGGATGAGACTGGGCAGGGAGACGTGGATGGTTTAGGGAATGCTGCATCTGGGACAATCGCTGACGCTGCCGCAGGGCCCCATTTCGCCCCGCTTCCGCGGAGAGCACGCCCTGCGCCGCTACCCTTCCGGTGAGGAGAGGTGCATTGCTTGCAAGCTGTGCGAGGCCATCTGCCCCGCGCAGGCCATCACCATCGAGGCCGAGGAGCGTGCCGATGGTTCCAGGAGGACGACCCGCTACGACATCGACATGACCAAGTGCATCTACTGCGGCTTCTGCCAGGAGTCATGTCCTGTTGATGCCATTGTCGAGTCTCCCAACGCCGAGTACGCCACCGAGACTCGCGAGGAGCTGCTTTACAACAAGGGTATGGCTCGAGAACCCCGCCACCGCCCAGAGCGTCTTCCGGAGGCTGACTTTTGTTGCAGAGAAACTGCTGTCCAACGGAGACAAGTGGGAGCCGGAATTGGCCGCGGCCATCCGCGCGGATGCTCCCTACAGATAAGGACAGGCGTGATGGGATTTGGAGTTTGTTGTTGTCGTGTCTGGGGTGTTGGTCCGGGGGCAGGAAGCCGTAAATTTGTAGACGGGGCTGTACATACCATGCCATGCAAAGCCGAAAAGCAACCATTTTCTTTGTCGCCGCCGTCTGGGCATCGCGGTTCAACAAGATTTGCCGTCAACTCCCTCTCAAGGATGTTTCTCTGCCGATGTGTGGCTGAATCACGTGACGGGACACGGGGCCAATTGACGTTGGGCTTGGCGCGGGCGATCCGAGCTCCTCCCGGTGCTTGCTTCCTGGCTTCGGCGAGAAATTTATCGTCATCCTCCAACCTGCTTCCCACCGTCCTCCCCGCCCGCCGATTGTCCCCGCGATACCACGTCGACCCGGCCCAATTGCGACCTCCACGACGGCCAGACCTCCCAGATTTCCGCCTCATCCGCAAAAATGCTCCGCACCGCCATCCTCCGATCTGCCGCCGTCGCGGCGCGCACCGCCCTCCGCCCCATCCCTGCGGCCGCCGCCAGGAGAGTCGCTATCGCCCCGGCCCCGCGGGTCGCCTCCTTCGTTCCCAAGACGGTCGCCTGGCAACCGGTACGCTGCTACGCCTCGGGTGGCGGTCTCGACAGGGTGGAGGTCTACGAGCGCATCAAGGAGCTGTTGTCTGGGTTCGACAAGGTACGTTTGGGCGTGGACGTTGCGGGGTTGTCGGGGACAGGCTTGGGGTGGGTTGGTGCTTCTCGTCACACGGGAGTCGAGTTACGGCCCGGCCACTCTGCTGCCTGTCCCGGCCTGCCCGATATTTTTCGCTCTGCGAGAGAGTTGGAGGAAGCTAACACGGGCCCTGATAACAGGTCAACGACAACGCCAACGTAAGTCCCAAATCCGAATCCGGTCACACATCGTTGCTCTCCGAGCCCGGTCCATCCGTCACGACAGACGATTAACACGCTCTTTCTTCCCTTCCTAGATCACAGAGACCGCCCACTTCGCGAACGACTTGGGCCTGGACAGCCTTGATACTGTGGAGGTTGTGATGGCCATCGAGGAGGTACGACGCTCCCGCCTTCTTGTGAAGCAGCGCCGGCTGCTGTTCCCCGAGACATGGGGGCGGAGTGGCTGACAGCAGTGGCAATACAGGAGTTTTGCATCGAGATCCCGGACAAGGATGCCGACACGATCCACAGCGGTACGCTGCCTTGTTCCGCTTCCCCCACGGCTGCCGAGA
>FTEL01004096.1_pt1 | contig 20369 bp, 30 predicted proteins | sample 1658911 | NCBI WGS metagenome assembly FTEL01 (sample SAMEA3914869, study PRJEB12502) | metagenome | biome: forest; material: soil | place: USA | collected 2012-03-12 | depth 0.1 m
CCCCGCGGGAGCCCTCTTGACAGCTGTTTCCAACCACCCTGTACAGCCACGCAAAGGCACGCGCGCGGGTGCAACGGGTATGGTTAGATAGAGCTTTTCGTGGGCTTTCGAATGGCTGTGGTTTCGGGTGTTTTGGTGCGCGGCCCGAGCAGGGGCCGGAGAACTTAACTTTAGGCGGTGCTGCGTCGACGGACTCATCCGCCATCTTGCCGACTGCTACCAGCTCCAAACCCATCGTCTCGACCTTCGCCGACAAGACCCTCGCTTCCTCTACAATCTTCCTCTCCACGACATCGACTCCTTGCGCCCCAACGACGACCTACTTCCCCGATGCCTGCTGGGCCAGCATCCCGAGCCCGTGCGCGTTTCTGACCAACACCGCCGCCCCAGCGCAACTTATCAGCTTGCAAGAGACGGCTTGCATGGGCGCCTATCGTTCCAGCGGAGTCCTAGCCACTGCTGTCGCTGGTTGTTTTGCGGGTCTCGGGGGTTCGGGGTTCACGGCCACGAGCGCATACAGCTGCCTGTCGACTGCTGATGTCTATTGCCACTCCAGCACGCTCCCGTGCGACCCGTCGGCCACCCCAACGCCTGCCCCCCTCAACGGTGGCTTCGAATCCGGCGACCTTGCTGGTTAGACAGAGGACCAGATCATCGACAACAACGGGAACGTAGTCGTTTCCGTGACGAGCGAGCTGTCCCATGGCGGCGAGAAGAGCCTCAAGGCCGAGTTCCAGAACCTGAACGGTGCCTCCATCCGCTGGTGCGTCGTTTGCCAACGTCGAGTTTAGCTTTGGGGGCAACAAGGGGCCGAGAACCAACACGGTGTACGTAGATGATATCGCGCTCGAGATCGTGGCGTAGACGGCGTGAACACCACGAACCACTATTTTGGGATTTCTTTTCTCGTTCGCTGCTTCATGCTTCATCGTTTCTATCTCTCTCGGGTCATGATTGAATTCCCATGAGTCCCTACTGCTGTGAGCCTCTTGAGAGGAGGATGGCCCTGTCCACTGGGCCATCTAACAAACCTAACACGAGAATTCGGTTCAAGCACGAGTGATCAGGGCTCTGCCCGACCCAACTCAATAACCTCCAGTGGCTATCTGGTGGGGTTGGTTAACTATTTACAAAACAAGGGCCGAATCTCTGGGTACCGTGCAAGCAGCTTATCCAGCGTATCCATAATGCTCTCGTCCTTGCGCTGGTCGGTAATCGTGTAGCCTGCCGCTCCGAGCCAACATCCGATGGCCAGCGCCGGGCCAATTACAGGAACAAGGCTGGTGACGGCCATTCCTACCCCCAGACCGCTGTGCCTCCCTACCCGAGTTCTCATGACACTGTTCCGACGCTTGATCCACAGTTGACGCAGCGTCGAAGCCGAGTCTGGTATGCCAACAGCCATCTGAGCCATGAGAATCGCAAACTCCTGACAGTTCCAGAGGACCGGCCGGTACACACCCCACTTGGCCAACAACTCGCGATCTACCGCTGCGTGAGTTGCACGATCCTTGCGATGCTGGTAGGAAGGACTAGGTAGGGAGTCGGAGGGTTACAGGGAAGTAAATCAACACTTACTGCGGTCGCAAAGCCAGTCCTCATTCCGAAGCGACCAGCCAATCTCGTAGACGCTTGTGACCCTCATAACCATAGTTTTCTTCTACCTGGGTACTCCTACGAGGCTGGCAGACTCGCTGATGGGCATCCTATGGGCGCTTGGTATCTGCTTCTCCACCCCGAGCTCGAGATATGTCGCCTTCTCGAACCACTCTCGAGCTCTCTCCGATGACGCGTCGACGTCGACAGGGGCGTTCCACGGGAGCACGCAGACAGCCCAGTGCGCGATCATTGGCGGGTTCTCGAACAGACACGGCACAGGCTTCCCCTTGCCGATGGCGGTCCAGTCGAGCGGGAATGGGTCTTGGTTGTCCGCCAGGAGCGGGCGGGAGACGAGAAAGCATCGGCAGCGCTTGGGAACATCTTCGAGGGGTTAGCCCCTGGGATATTAGATATGGAACAGTGTGAAGCAGCACGCGCCCATTGCTTTAGAGTATGGTTGGCGCGGTGGATGGTGCCAGCAGGCCTTCGTCCCGGATGATGGGCGGTTGAGGGTTTCCGTTTGCTCGAGGAGGGGCTGGTCCAGCTTTTGTTGGCTTGCCCAAGGCTGCCTTGCGTCCCACACGTGCAGACAGGTCGTGACAAATCATGGCGCTGGGATAAGCATGAGTGCCGCGTGACGATTTCGTAGGCTGCTGGTAGCTGTGAGCTATCAGGAAGAGAAGAAAAAGAAGATGCAGTGTAACTTGTGGGGTTAACAAGGCTCTGTGGGAAACGGGGTTTGGAACGGTGGAGAGAGGATCTACCAACCGCCGAGACAACCCCGTTATTCTCTGACATGCTTGTCTATCTCCCATATATTTTACCTGGCGGGCCCTGAGGGTGAAGTTGTTTGCTCTTGTAATAACACTGTTGACCATTTTCTATTCCGGGCAAGATAAAGGAGGTAGAAGACCGCTTCGTTTTAGGGGCAGGCTTTGCTGCAAAGGACTGACCATATAGGGCAGCCGAAGCCGCAGATAGGGCACAGCTCGGGCAAGGGGCACATCAGCAGCCAATCGCTGACTGAGCCAACCAGAGAGCGCTTGACAGGGTGTGCCGACAAGAGAGAATCACGCGGGAAGACAAAGGAGCATGGTAACATGATCCAGTTGGGAACACGGTAACCCAGTTAGGAGCATAGATCCCGCTACCCGAGAATCACAGGCAAAGGAGTAACACCCCTTGCGAGCGGGCCAGGCCCAGACCGCCTACTGCGCCACACTGGCCTGGCAAGTTTCCAGACCCATATCACTACAAAAAGCTTCGGTTGATCTACACGGGGCTCCGTACCGAGGAGCGTCTCTAGGCTAGCTAATAGACTATGGCTAGCTCTAGGAGTATAGCTTAGCCATAAGGCTAGGGCTAGAAATAGGAGATCCCAGCTAAAGAAGAGCTCAGAGGCTAGAAAAGAATATTTCTACTTTATACTTTAGAGTATTCGAAAGGGAGGATTATAGGGAGGAAAGAAGTTTCCACCCGACCTATACAATAGAGTTTCCATTATAACTAGTTTATAGAAGGTCCGACATGCCTACGGGCGTAACGGTATAAGAAGAATAACGATAATAGTGCTCATTCGATATGCCTACTTGCCTGACCCCCTTTACTTCAGCTATCCCTCCTGCCCTAGGCCCCCTTGGCCTGACAGAGGGGGGCGTAGCCCCCTAGCACGTAGCAAAATAGTAAAGCCAACAACACCATGCACGCGGCATCACTAGTATGTCTGCAGCACCACAAAAGCTTCGCTTCTACCTACCATGGCTTGCCCGCTGAAGAGGCATGGTCAGCGTGTCTTGTGGTTGAGCCTCGGGCTTAAACCCTGATCGATTTTAGCGGCCCAACTTCCAGGGATTGCAAAGACAGTAACCCAGTCAGCTATTTACACCGGCAGTGCCAGGATCTTGGTTGCCGCATGCTCTGCAGCAATGACTATGGCCGCCGATGGGTTGCCAGTGATATGCCCAGGAAAGATCGAAGCATCAACGACGAAAATATTGTCAGTCCCGTAGACCTTTGTGTTCACGTCCACCACAGATGTACCACCAGTCCGGCCGTCATCCGTTCCGATCTTCGCAGTTCCTAGTTTTGCCCTGTCAGCATATCTCTCCTTCCCAACATATTGTTTTACTCCCATGACAAGTAGAAAGAACAAAGCTTACCGATCCAGTGGTTAGAGCAGCGACGGGCAGGAGTCGCGGGTACCTAGGTAGTCACCTGTGTTGGCATAGTTTCCTTTCTGGGCCAATGCGGTCTCGTTTTGCTTACCGAATCCACAAACTGTTCGGTTGCAACACCTGCTGCCGGGCTGATCCAGTTCAGGTTGGCAACGCCCTTCAGTGAATCTCGCAGGCTGTTGAGGCCCATAATAACTGCCTCTCTGTCGTGCGCGTCTCGGAGATACGGAGGGGTTGAGACAACTGTGTTTAGCTGTTTTGTGATTGTCATTCTCCCTCGGGACAGCGTGCCGGTGCCTAGGTATTGAGTGATGGTCATAGAAGCTGCGATTGTCAGTCCCTTGCTTCCGGGGTATCGGGGACGCCGTCAAATAAACGTACTGCTGAGCGTGCCCTCGACACGAGCTTGCCACTGGATGTGGCGGGAGATGCCGTCACTTCCCTTGATGATCTCCCAAAGCTACATCGTGGCGTTAGCCCGACGTGGTCTGGGAGCATAAGAGACGATAGCCCGTCAACTTACAATCGGTCCAATGTTGGGGGCAGCCTGAGCAAACGGGCCGGTTCTGTTGGCTTCCCACAGACATTCGTGTTAGCGACATTGATCTTGCCAATTCAGGGTAGTGAGCCTTACCAAGATATGTCGCGGTGTCGCTGACAATCGGGTTTTTCCAGGCGCCATAATAGTCGTAAAAAACAACGGCGGGGTGGGATATCTCGATGTCCGTCTTTTCGAGCAAACAATCCAAGCATGTCAGTCCACAGTCGTCCGACTCAGGTCTCTCTTGGCTAGATTTGAGGCGCGGCTTTCGAGATGAACGGCGTGCTTACCCCAACATGGTCGTTCAGGTTGTAGCCGACTGGTAAATTGATCCATTGGTCCGACGAGATCATCGTAGCTCCGTCGGTCGAGTTCTTTACGACGTTTAACTGGTCCGTCGGCCCAATTCCGCCTGCGTCTTGTCAGTCACCCCCTCCTCAACCATCTTGGAGAATTGGGGGCTCGGGGTTTGGTCTCACTCCGGAACAATAGCTTGGCAGAACCAAATGCGCCCGCCGAGACGATCACCCGTCCCGTCTTCGGTGTGAGAGAGACGTGGCCGGCATGGCCCGCGCCGCTGCACTGCACGTCAACACCAGTGGCGTGGCCTCCTTGCCGGACAATGCGTGTCACGGTCGTGTTCATCCAAAGTGTGAAGCTCTTGCGGCTGTTTGCCGAGACAAGGTAAGTAGCCAGGGGACCGCCCCTCTCTCCTCCCGAATACATGAAAGTACTATGCCCGAATGTACGATTTTTTTTGTCTGGGTGGTCGTTCGGGATGAGGTACTCCCAACCTGCTGCCCTAAGGCTGGTGTTCAACATGTCAAACCCCTGCGACATGTACCATTTGCCGTCCATCGACGGGGCGATGGTGCCCGGGATCCGTGAGAAGACTCGGTCGGTCGCGGCGGATACGTCGGTACTGCGCCAGCCTTCGGGAAAGTTGACATCCCAGTCGGCGGGGTGTGGTTTCCACCACAAGCCCGAGTTAACGGCGGTGCCGCCACCGAGCATGCAACCCGCCATCTGGTCGACGTCGGTGCATACAGCCCCCGTTGGGTCGGCCCAGATCTGATTGCAGAGTCCGGGGACGTCGAACCGAGTCAGATTCGTGTTGGACAACCACGCCGGTTTCATGATGCCTCCCCATCGTCCCGTCGACGGAGGCCCCTTTTCGATCAGGAGAACCTTGTGCCCAGCCTCGCTCAAGCGGTCGGCCATGGGGATCCCCCCAGCACCAGATCCCACAATGATGTAGTCGTACGTCTCGGTCGAGGTAGCATTGGCGCATTGTGCCCGTACCACGACCGGTTGGAGCCCTTGTTTGAAAGGTCAGCCGCCGGTACAATCCAACCTGTTTAACTCCCTACCCAAAGGCTTTCCCAGCCGGAATGACTTACATATAGCCAAGGCGCACACGGCGCCCGCCAGCCTGGAGGAGATATGCATGGCAAGCAGCTGTTGGTGCCACCGACAGGACGAAACAAACAAATCACGAACGTTGTAGTGGTCCCTGGAAAACACCGAGTTCAAGCTTGGTGTTTCCGCGTCCCACTCATGTTGGGGTGGGGGGGGGGGCAATTCCTCTTAAGCCCCGACGCCGAGCTCTTTTCCAACACCCACCCAGCCATTGGTTACCATTTGGAGGCCCCATCCCCAACACTCCCCCAGGCTCTTTGGTGCGGAGATTTTCCCCAGGCACCGGGACAAGTTGGGGAAGTTTATTAGCCGAGACAGCGGGATCACCCAGAACGTGGCAGCAAGCCCACACGGCACGGCCCAGCGAGATGTCTGGGGTGCATGTTTGCCAATATACGCAGGCGGGGAACCCACCCAAGCAGCTGGGGGTTATATTGCCAACGACCTCTGCCCTATATTGCCGGCCCCCGCCTCCCCTTGGGCCCCGTGACTCGTCCTCCGGATCGGCACTGCTTCGGGAGTCCCGCCCGGCCCCATTGGCGCCCCGTAGCTCCCGGGACAGGAACAGCCGTCCGGTTTCATCAAAGTGCCACTTCAACGTCCGGGAGCGGGGGCTGTGGCGTGCCCCCAAAAGCATGTGGTTTGGACGTGTGGATGGCAGTCCCTATGGGTCGCCATATCTCTAGCTGTTTGCGGCGAGTTTATCCTGATGACCACAGCCTGAATCCTCCTTGTCAGCTCGGCATATCGTGTCGCTCAGGTCCACGGTGTGGGATAAGGACTCCCACTTGCCATTGGCGCGGACTGCGCCCTCTGGTCTGGACCCAGATATGGTTCCGTGGTGGGGCAACCCGTGAATGTTTCCCGGATTCGGTGTATATCCCATGGGCACTCGGTTGAACGGGATCTATTTACTTTGTCTGCCCTGCGGCACATCCTCAATGCCGGGACAACAGCCACCTGCTCTCTTTTATCGAGCAACACGAACCCTTGGTATGGACTGGGCCAGGCCGGCGACCAGGCTCGCGGCCATGCCCCTGAGCCCGGATGCAGGTTTTTGCAACACACTCACGCCTATGGTCCAAATATCAAGCTTTTACGTTGTTTCGTTGTTAGCTGAAAACGCGATGGGCGTGGTCGTGTAAGCTGCATACCCTAAGATCAAACAAGGCTGCCTCTATTGCAAGGCAGTCCGTAGACTGAGACATGGATCCGGCACGGGGAGAGGGGGGCATTCGCTAGTCACGGGTCGCCCGCATGGCGAAGAACCAGCCGGTGACCGAGGAGGATAAAGGGACGGGCGGGTGCCAGCGAACACATGGCCAGAAGATGGATAATACGACGGGGAGGCCTGCGACTCGAGCTCGCAGGGCATCGACAAACCCGTGTCGGACCTGATGCGCGCGCCATCGCGGCCTGTTCCCATCCACGACGTGGCACTGCGCATCCCGCCCAGGCCACAGTGTGCCAAACATGACGATATCACTCGCGCCTGAACCTAGTCTTGTTTCAGCGTAGCAGCAGCTCGGCCTTCGGTTGCGGAAACGACATGTGCGATCAACCTGCTGCCGGCGGAGGGCTCAATTGGGCCTGAATCAGTAAACACCAAGTAGATCAAGGGCCGAAGTAGGCACAAGACGCAGCGGACCGAGATGTTGTGTTGCTATGGGCAAGCGGACTACCCCATGGGCCGTCCCGGCATTGGCTAAACCGAGGGCTTCTTTTCTGCATCGCTGATGAAGCTGAACGACTGCTGGCTCAGGTGAGAGGTACCGGGCTTGCATTGCCCTGCCCTTCGCCGTCCGGGCTCCCGACGGACCGCGGATTTGTGTTGTTTCCGGCATCCATTGTGGTTCGCCCATGGTGGGTGGGTTGTGTTGTCCTTGTACCAATCACACACGCTATCCGTAGCCATACTTTGGGTTGGGATTGTCGCGTTGAGGGGGCAATGAGTCCCGTCCGGGCTGTTGGCTACCTCTCACGTGGAAACTCACGGGATAGGCTGCAGGGCTGAAAAGGGGCAGAACTTCAGGCGAACGTGGCCTCTTCATGCAATCTGCACGGTCCCGCAGCTCTGCCCAGCAGGCCCTTGACGGGTGCTGAGCCAGTCAACATGGGTGCTGAGCCAGTCAACATGCCTGCTGGCAAGCGGGGTCCTCTGGGCCAAGCCAGCCAAGGGCGGAACAACAGCAGCGCCGGCGCCCGGCAGGCCAAACAGGGGTTTGGCGGAAGTGGAGCTGCGCCGGTGGCGCATTGAACTTCGAGTTGCCTCATCAGATTGCGTGTTTGGTCGTGGCCCGTTGTGGGGACATCTTCAGCGGATAGTAAAATCTCTCGGGATTGCGCGCCCCCCCCTGAACCTCCCACCCGCAGAGCAGTCGTGCAAGTCACTGGACAACCTCCAACCGAACGGCAATCAACTCCCCGCGCTACCCCGACGTCGCTCGTCACGTAACTGCAATGGCCGGACTCAGCCCCCAGATGTAAGGACACACGATCTCGGCTGGACGCGACCAGCGAGCCGCGCCAGGGTGCTAACGTTGTCCGTGGCCCAGAACGAACCTGGTCATCATCCTCGGGATGATGCAGGTCGCGAAGAAGATACCCTTCGATGACCCGAACGTGCTCAACATCTGCCGCGCCCTCTACATCGCCAGCAACATTATCATCCTGAGCATCTCCCTCTACATCAAGAGCACCATCGACAAGAAGAAGGGTGTGTTTACAGTCCGAATGCACAGGTGCTGTCGGAGCCACGAGCTAACCTGGAGTCCCGCCAGACATGACCACGCTCAAGTACGTCGAACCGGCGCCGATGGGCTCCAGCGAGGAAGGAAAGCTCGTCACCACGACCGTCCACGCCTACGACGTCGGCCAACTCAAGGCCCTCATGCGCTCGCAGGGCATGGGCGTGCTCATGATGGGCGTCATGCACATCTACTTCAAGTACACCAACCCCCTCCTCATCCAGAGCATCATTCCTCTCAAGGGCGCTCTCGAGTCGAACCTGGCCAAGATCCACATCTGGGGCCAGCCGGCGGCTGGGGACCTGAAGCGGCCCTTCAAGGCGGCTGCTGGCTTGATGAGTGGGCTCCAGAGCGGCGCCGCGCAGGCCGACAAGAAGGCGGTCGAGGCGGCCGAGCGTGCTGGCCGTGGCGGTGTCAAGGAGGAGTGAACAGGCTGCGGCACCGCGGCAGTTGGCCGTGTGGATATTTGGCCGAGGTCTTGTACAATACGACGTGGGGTTACGGACATCATGACACGGTTATAGACGGGCGTGAAGGCGCGATTTCGGGTCCTGGCAGCGACAACGATGTAATCAAGCATTTGCGGCCGGTTGGCCGGCGTAGGCGTACCCTCAACCAGTTTGATCTGCAAAACAAAGTGGCCCCTGATAACCTGGTCGGTACGGCATCCAGAATAACGGACGTTTGCTAAACAGGGCGTGTTGTTACTGTTGTGTGGCGCTGATCGTGTGCTCAAGTCCAAGTTGTCGCCGAGGGTGTGGGTGCCGGATTCCCACCCACTCAACCCAGTGGCAACGGCAGCGGCCAAAAGTGGGGGTCGTTGATCCTCTGCAACCACAAACCACCAAGCGCGACTGTGCAAGCACCAAATCTCGGTGTCGACTCGGGGACGGCGTTTTGCATCCTCATCCGACTGCTGACGGCGATCTTGCTTCGGATCCAGCAGCATATGCCGGTTCCCTTCGTCAGATCTAATCCGAGCTTCGAGAGAGATATCGGCCCCTCGCCATGGACCGCCCAGACACCCCACCCAAAGCACCGCGAATCTCTAGACAACCGCCGTCCCCACCCACCCCGGATATCACTCGCCGCATTGTGAGTCTTCCTTTTGGCTCCTGGGTTGCGACCCCGGCTGATCCGTGCCGCCACAGGAAGAATCGCGCCTGCGTGCCAAAGCCATCCGCGACCAACGCGACGCCCAGCACTCGTCCGCCAACACGCACCCCGAATCGCGAACGACCCCCGGCCTCGTCGCGTCGAACGATCCTCAACCCGCCTCGCAATCAGGGACGAAGCGGCCATACACGTCCATATCACGAGCCGACGTACCCTCAACGAACCGCGATGCCCGCGCAGCGCCCCCCAAGGAGGGAGTTGGTGCAGGGGGCGGCGACCTGCCCCCCGTGTCGCGCAAGTTTACAAAATACGTTGACTACAACTTCAGCGCCATGACCGACACCAAGGGTGGGTTTTTGAGCGCAGAAGATGACCCATGGAACCAGAGCATGTCCGCCGGTGCCCCGTCTGGCCCGTCCGGGACTGAGCAAAAGCCGGCACACATGACCGCGGCCGAGTGGGAGCGAATGCAGCTGATCAAGACGCTGCAACGCAACAAGGCCGGGCCCTTTGAGCCTTCGCTTAGCGTTCTTGCCGACGAGAAGACCAGGAAACGTTGCCGAGAGTGCCGTACCGTCGAGATCGACTTTGTGTGGGAGGAGGTGTTCGGCTGCGCGGTGTGCAACAGCTGCAAGGAGAAATATCCGGAGAAGTACAGCTTGCTCACCAAGACGGAATGCAAGGAGGATTATCTGTTGACAGACCGTACGTACACCACACATCTTGCGCCGTCGAGGGCATTTGCAGCCCGCGCCGAGGGCTAACCCAGCATACCGTAGCCGAGCTCAAGGATCCCGAACTCCTCCCGCACCTGTCAAAACCAAACCCGCACAAGTCACATTGGCACGACATGATGCTTTTTCTACGCTACCAAGTCGAGGAGTACGCATTCAAGCACAAGTGGGGCTCTGCTGAGGCGCTGGATGCCGAATTCGAGAAGCGCGAGGCGGACAAGAAGAAGCGCAAGGAGGCCAAGTTCAAGGAGAAGCTGCTGGACTTGAAGCGCAAGACCAGGACAGACGCTTTTCGTCGGAACAATGCAAAGGCGGGGGTCGGCACTAGCGGGGGTGGGGGGGGAATAGGAAAAGCGACCAAGTTTGGCGATGCAATCGGCGGTAGCGGGAAGCATGTGCACGAATGGGGCCGGACGGTCGAGAACGAGCACGGGATGACCGTCAAGACTTGCCTGGCCTGCGGCATGGAGGTTGAGGAGCTAGAACTGTGATGTGGGACGGGGTGGCGGTACTGATCGGAGCATGTTTTCGCAGAGCTGTCGTTGGAAGCGCCCAGCGTCTGCTGCTCTGTTGCGTGTGGGCCAACGAAGTCGTGTGATGCGTGCTTGGCTGGGATGGGATGCTGCTGCCAAAAATTGTGGAGAGGCACTCAGCGGCAGCAGCCCCTGAGCGATGGGCAGCTTTGGATGCCTTGCAGCCTCACGGCGAATAGCGGGCTGTGATTCGATCGCCGAGCAACAATATGTGGGGCCCTACAAGCTCCCTGGTTAGGGGGGGGGGTGGTTGTCACTTTCGGCCAGCATCACCAGGCGCAGCCGCCCTGCCGCAGACTGGTTTGGGCTTGTCAAGAAAAAAACATTCCTGCACTCATCAACGACCCTGCGCATCCCAGACGCCCGGTTCCGTCGCCATCTTGCGGTATTAGAGTGCTGCGCTCTACTTGCACGCCCGCTGTCCGCTGCTCTAGCGGCGAGGCCCCTTCGCGCAGTCCACGCGAGCACGAGCGTCCTCGACACGACGCGAGAAGAGCTCGCGGAGCTTTGCTGCCCAGCCCGGCCATTTCCGCCGCCGCGTGTTGGCCTGCCCATGGTCACATTGACCTACCGCGCGACTTGCAACTTCTAAGCCCACCCCGTGGCCACCGTCATGGGCACAAACGGAGGGAGTGGGTTGGGCGACGCTGGCGGCATGATGGGCAGCAACGCCAACCAGCCTCCTACCACCGAGTACACGCTCCAAGGTCGGTGCCGCGCTCGATTGGAATACCGTGGCACCAGAAGGCTAACTTTACGCGTTCACAGGTGTCATGCGCTTTCTCCAAACAGAATGGCACCGCCACGAACGCGACCGCAACGCCTGGGAGATTGAGAAGCAGGAGATGAAGAGCAGGATAGCCAGCCTCGAGGGACAAGCACGCAGGGCCGACGCAACGCAAAAGGCGCTGAAGAAATACGTCACAATACTTGAGAAGAAGGTCAAGGACCAAGCTACCCTCTTGAAAACCGACCCCACGGCGGAGACGGAGCACAAGCTCGATCGTGCCGCATTGCTCCAGGAAAAGTTGCGCGGTGAGCTTCTTCCCTGTTCCCTGGGCCAGAGGTGCAAGACTAATTTGCTTTTATCCGGGATGCAGCGTCGTCAGGGAAACCCGGCGCACCTTCGATGGATGGTGGCTTGCTGGAAGCCGGCCTTGCTGACGAGGAGGCCTCTCGCAATGACCTGAAGTCGTTCCTTGATCAGTGCCAAGCCGAGTTCACCTACCTGATGATAACCCCCGCGAACCCAATACCGCCACGAGACTCTCCTCCTCTGCCAATGATTGAGGATTTGCGCGAAGGAGATGCATTTGGCCAGCCGCTTCTAGATCAATCGTACCAACAGGGGCTGCGGCAGCAACAGCAGCAACAACAACAACAGCAACAACAGCAACAACAGCAGCAGCAGCAACAACAGCAACAACAGCAGCAGCAGCAGAACCATGCCCGCGAGTTTCTCGCTCCCCAACCCCGAGCAGCCCCGACTTCGACCACCCAGGCGCCAGCACCCCCAGTGCCCGGGAACTTCCCGTCCAAGCCACCCACCGATGCCCAGTCCGCAACGATTGTCCGCACTTCGGCCACCGAGCAGCCTTCCACGGGGTTCGGCAACTCTCATGAGTGGCCTGCTCAAGCCCCTGTCCCCGGGAAGACATCGGCTGAGCAAGGGCCTGACCCGGTCAATCAGCCCCAGCAGAGTAAGGGGGAGCCAAGAGGAGATGTCGCCGAGAAGCGGGGGGCAGTTGATACAGACAGCTGGGATTTTAACGATGCAAGCTTCCCGGAGACTGCTGCGCCAACCCAGCCGCAACAAGTCTCGTCCCACCGCCCTGACACCGATGTGTTTCCCACCGCTGAGAGCATCCCAAGGTCTCCAAACCGAGCACCGCTTGCGCACCGGAGAAAAAGCTCGAGTTCAATGGCTCGCCGGAGGAGTGCCGAACATGAATTGTCCCTCCACGCCCTGGGTCCCAAGACCGAGAGTGCAAACTTCAAACTCAAGTTCGGTCTCCGTGGCCATCTGGACACGGTCCGGACCGTGATATTTTCTGGGGGCGGAAGTCCTGGCGAGCCCGAGATTTGCACAGCCGGGGATGACGGCACAATCAAGCGGTTTCACATACCAGATCGACACCCTGGGCACGTGGGTGCAGGGAGCTCTGATCTTGACGTTACTGCCGACTTCACGCATCGCGGCCACTCCGGGGCGGTGCTCTCGCTTACATCTTGGTCGCCCTCTCCCAACTTCTCCACTGGCGGGCGCGCCCAGGGTGATGGCTGGATCTTTTCTGGTGGACAGGATGCCACAATCCGGGTCTGGGAGCGCGGGCGGGTAGACCCGAAATCGACCCTAGATGGCCACACGGATGCGGTCTGGGCCCTTTGCGTTCTGCCCACAAACCTGGGCACCATATTTGGTCAATCCAATGCGTTCGGGACGCCGGACCGCATTTTGCTTGTGTCTGGTGCCGCGGATGGCACTGTGAAGGTGTGGGCGGTCAGCTCGCCCCCACAGCTCACCTCTCCGCAGCCTGCTGCGGGCCGCCGCGCCCAGGGCGGTCGCGTCAGGGGCAACTCGATGAGCTCGGGCTCCGCCTTTCCCAACTCCCCGCAGCCTTCGACCGCATCGAACTCGCCCTTCCACCAGACCCTGATCCACAGCATCTCGCGTCCAAACTCGAAAGCCAGCCCGACATGCATCACGCCGCTCAGCCCGAACGGCGAGACCTTTGTAGTCAGCTATTCGGATGCTGCCATCATCGTGTACGACACACGCTCGGGCGAGGAAATCGGCAACATGGCAAGCTTGGAAACTTACGACGGCACAGTGTCAACCAGCGTGAATGCAGTCGTCGCCACGACCGTCGGGCTGGATCAGCAACCTCACCAGGGCTTGAGCGAAGAGGACACCGCCGGCGGAGGGCCGACTGGTGGCGGCCGTGCTATGGCCGGGTCCGGGGTCGAGGGTGTGATTATTTCGGGCCACGAAGACTGTTACGTGCGGTTCTTTGACGCCAACAGCGGTGAGTCGTCTTGATACTACTTCTTGCTGTTCGCAGCTAACTAATACTCCTTGTTCAGGCCAATGCACGTATAACATGGTCGCTCACCCGGCTTCCATCTCCAGCCTTTCGCTCAGCCCCGATGGCCTAGAACTGGTCAGTGCGGGACACGATGCCTCACTGCGTTTCTGGTCGCTCGAGAAGCGGTCATGTACTCAGGAGATCACCAGCCACCGCGTCATGCGCGGCGAGGGTGTTTGTACCGTGGTGTGGAGCCAAGACGGGCGGTGGGTCGTCAGTGGCGGTGGTGACGGTGTTGTCAAGGTGTTCGCGCGGTAGGGCCCGCAACCTCCTGACGATGAAGGGGAGGGGCTGGGTGCTGTGATCTTGGCCCGCATGTCACGGCTTGGGGAGATGCGCACGCGGGAAACTGACTTGGGCGGGGTCTTCTCACGCTCCCGTTGGCCGAAAAGAAATAGGGGGCTCGATGGATGATACCAGGGGTTTTGTTTTGGCTTGCACGATGGAGGCTTGAATCAGGGTCATGGGAAGCGGGCGGATGTGTACGTTCCCGGACTGTTGCCAGCCGCGGGGTATTCGGGCCGGCGAGGAGTCCAGCGAGGCGTAAGGGAAGGGCCTCGTGGAAGGGATTGACTGGGCTTTGATGTAAACGGACTGTACGATTGGTGGAGGATTATGTAGAGAGGCGTAGAAGTTGGCTGCCCTGAGTTACGTCCAGTGTAGGTCTCGGGTTAGGGGTTATTCTACAGCGAAGGAGCACATACTAATTCACTCTTAGCCCGTTATGTCATCGAATCAAGACTACCCCTCCGTTTCGGATAAGGACATCGAATATCGCGTTTCCCTGCCCCAGAGTGGTGATCCGCCCGGCTCAACTGAAGTGGATCAACAACTCGTAGGACAGTGATCTGCCAATCTCGCCGATCAACCAACCTCATATCAACAGATGCAGGAGTGAAGAGAGGTCCTGGAAGGTCATGCGACTTGACCAATTCCAACGTTTCATCCATTAAAGCGAGGCGGTCAAAGGGGGCCAGAACAACGACCCTCGCTTCGCCCGTTGTGGGGGCCGCGGCGCTTCAACTTGCCAGCGTCAAAACCTGATCCCAATGCAGCCACGCCGGTATCGAGGGTTTGGGGTTCGACAGGGGTTGCAAATGCCGCAAAACGCTTCTTGGCTCTTCATGCGCGGCACAACCAACCACCAACGGCCGAACGCCGGACGAGCACTGCCGCCGCTGGGTACCGGGAGTTGTGCAGATTGGGGGTAGTATCCCCTTCACGGCAGCTTTGATCAACGGCCTGGATCTCTGGGTGACCTTGCCTGATAGGTTGGTTCCGGTCCGATGGCAGGTAACTGGCTAAACTGCCGAAGCCATGCTGCGGGACGAGTAATAAGCTTTGGTGGCGTCCAATTCGCCGCACGGCTCCCTCGCCGAGCACCTCATTTCCATTGCGGACGCCGTCAGGTCGAGACGCTGATCGAACCTCGCAGTCTGGGGACGCATCTTAAGAACCAGATACGGAGGAGTACTGAGATCGTTGCCCAAAGGGGCAGCTGGGAATGGACTTGGCGTCGATATCGCAACTTTTACCGGAGGGGAGACAGCGGCGGTCAGCATCATATGCACATCTCGGCCGTGTCACTACTTCGTTGGTCCATTGGTGAGAGTTTGGGGACTACCGATCCGGGCTTGGTCGTTCCATGGCGTACCGGGAGCCAACGGCCCCCCCCCCCTCGGTTCGCATCGCCAGAGGAAGCAAAGGGAAAGGGACCCGCTACTCGTGCTCCGCATGTCAAGTATCGCCATCTCGGCCGATAATGGCCCGCCGGCGGGGAAGGACGCGGGGAAGGGCGAGGGCAGCGCGAGGATAGATAGATAAGCCAGCCCTGGTATCGAGGCCCTTCGCCGGCAGAGCAAAAGCCCCGAGGAGAAGCAGATATCCTGGTCCTCCTTCTCCCTCCATCTTATCCTCTTGGGAAGCAAGGCCAAACACCGGTGCACCTTTGTCAGATCTCCCCCGAAATATCCCTCCGGCAGCATGGTAACCGCCACAAACCTCGTGCTCGCCGCCACCCTCGGCGTGCTAGGACTTTCCTCCGCCCTCCCTCCGAGAATCGGGACAACCAGAATCGAAAACGAACACGGCCGGACCTTGGATGGCGGTAGAGCTAGCTTCAAACAAGTCCGCGGTCCCCGGTACCGCTTTAACGGCGCTCGGGCCGTGTACAAGACGTATTTGAAGTATGGTGTCCCAGTGCCCGAGGATCTCGTGAAGGCCGTGGCCCACACGGATGCCCTGGCTCAGGCGGAAGCAGTGAAGCGCTCCACGGGAAGCGCCGGGGCCGTTCCAATCAATGCCGAGTTCGATATCGCATATGTCACACCCGTCACGTTGGGCACCCCGCCGCAGACTCTACAGCTCGACTTCGACAGTGGTTCTTCCGACCTCTGGGTCTTCTCGAGCCACCTCCCAACCTCCCAGATCCGGGGCCAGGAGATCTACGCACCGAACAAGTCCAGCACGGCCAAGCTTCTGGACGGGCACTCGTGGAGCATCACATACGGTGACGGTTCTGGGTCCAGGGGCAACGTCTACACAGACAATGTTACGGTGGGAGGTTTGATGGTGGATCGCCAGGCGATCGAGTGCGCGCAGCAGGTGTCGTCGAGCTTTACCAGCGAGGCTCATGTTGACGGACTGGTCGGCCTGGGATTCAGCACTCTGAATACCGTCAGTCCGAAGAGCCAGCTGACCTTCTTTGACAATGCCAAGGGGGGTCTGGATAGTCCAGTGTTTACAGCCGACTTGAAACACAAGCAAGGTATGCGGAGTCAGCTGCGTCCCCCCCCCCCCCACGGCGCGCCCCTCTCCTCTCCTTTAAGCGACTGACGCAGCTAACTGCTGGGGGATATTTATGCAGCCGGAACATACGACTTTGGATTCATCGACAAGGCCAAATACACGGGAGAGATCACCTACGTGCCGGTCGACAGCGATCCCGGTTACTGGACCTTCTCGTCGTCGGGATACGCCGTCGGGTCTGGCAACTTTAGCGCTAGCCCTATCTCGGGAATTGCAGACACGGGCACCTCCCTGATTTACTTGCCGACAGCTGTCGTCACGGCCTACTACCGTGGGGTCCAGGGGGCCACAAATAGCCGAAACTACGGCGGTTACGTTTTCCCCTGTTCCGCGACGCTGCCGTCATTCACATTCGGCGTCGGTGAGGCCAGGTTCACGATACCGTCGGCCTACATGAGTTATGCGGCCGTGACTCCTGGGTCATCAACATGCTTTGGTGGGCTGCAGAGCAGCAACGGGGTCGGAATCAACATTTGGGGAGACGTGGCCCTTAAGGTGGCATTCGTGGTGTTCAACGGTGGAACCCCGCCGACGATTGGGTGGGCTGCTAAGCCCCTGGCCAAGTGATGATGGTGACGTCGAGGTGTTGAAGGGGGTGGGTGTATGTCGGGCCGTACTGGGTTGGCGAAGGGCCATGTGAGGAGGCAGCGCGGCTCGCTTTTGGGCGACCTCAGGGTGGTAGAAGTTAGGTAGCTACTTGTGGTTGTTTTAGCCGAAGGGTCAAACCCGACGCGATGATGCATGGAGATACGCAATTGCAATGCGCATGGGCAGCTTTCGACGGTTGTTTTGGTGGCACTTCTTCCACTCTCTGAGGAAGTAGGGCGATCCCGCCTCGTCGTACCATGGGTGGATATCACCGCCTGGTGACAGATACACAAGGGCATCCGGATGACAACAACGTGTCCGAGAGAGACTGTCCAAGCTTAGTAGCCCAACGCAAGGAATTCCTGGCATGTTTAAGAATATCCAGAGCACTTCGCGACTGTTCGAGACTCGCCCCCAGACCTTGCAATCATGCCGCTCAACAACCAGAACAGCCGGCATTGCACCGACTCAGTCCTCCCACCCTTTGCTCTCTTCGAGTCTCTTTTTATCCCCCACCTCGGCCATGAGCCGGGGGGGCACTTCTGTTTCGAATACCCTCCAAAGCCCGTAATTGGCCCCATGGCCGCCAACTTGCCAGACAGCTGGTTTCCGGCCACCCCGGGCCGGTCCTTGTCCATCCCTCCAGCTCGGCCTTGGTCATGTCGGTGTGTTTCACCAAATATTGATCAGAAATCTCAACATTTCGCCCAGTTTTCGCACCGACACGGCGTTGATAGAGAGATCCCTTGGTCGTAATCTGGTCGCCCCCTCACAGGGAGACTCGTTCTTCGGAGCGTTTTGGGGCGCGCGGGGGGGGCGGAGGAGGGAGGGGGGGGCTGAGCGGGTCGTTCGTCCGCCATCGTCTCACGCGTAGATTCAAGGTCAGGGTTGTGGGCTGGACAGGAATGGATCAGGGTGAGATTCGATGCGGAGTCGGACGGCGGGAGGTTGGGGGTGGAGAGGTAATAATGCAGAACACGGGTGTGGGATTTCCAACAGCTTCTTTGCAAGCATTCATCTGGGTCATACGGCCAATTCAGGCTCCCCGTGCCGCTTGCAAGCGGCGGATGCCAACCCATCGGCCCCTTTGCTGCACCATTACATGTCGAGGCCATGTTGTTGGTTCGTCGGTGGTACGGCGGGAGTGAATTCAACTCGGTCCGATTTGTCGAATAAACAACACTACCTAAACTCTCAACGGGCAGCACCGTGGAGCTGGTCCTTCTGCGATACCCCCTCAAGTGAGTTTGTCGACATGGTGTCAACCCGCAGGCACAAACGTGCTGATGGGGCTACCCACGGGCCGGGATGCTCGGGCGTAGGACAGATGGCCGGGGAAAGCTACCCACTTGTACGAACTAGCAAAAAGCCAACGTCATGCAGAGCAGCGTGGTTGACACCGTGACCCATGGCTTTGGAATCCAGGGCCCACCGATGACAGCCGTGAGACCGCTTAGGCTCACAGGCCGCGGTGGCTGATAACCTGAATTGAGACTCGGACAGCGCGTACCCATGGAAGACGAGGTCGAGTTGCATTGGTGGGTAGTATCGAAGTCCGATTATGTCATTACCGTGCAATGCGGTCCCAGGCTCGTGAAATTCCCGAGCCCACTTTGACAGGATGGTGGTGGACGACGACGACGACGACGAGAAGCACGATTGAACAATCTCACTGGGGTCCACCAGGATGAGGGGGAGGGGCGGAGGAGGGGGACCTGCCGGCCTTGGCACGCTTGGACCGATACGGACAAGCGCATTTTGTGGTGGCAATTGCCGGATGGGGAAGGCGCCAAGATAGGCGAAGGCGACGGCCAAGTTTTGCCGCACGACTTGGCGCGCCGCCCAGCCGTTGCGCTCCCGGCCTCGGCATCAGCCCAGCATCTTGTCTGGACGGCCGCCGCTTGGCAAGGCTGCCGTGTCTCAACAACATCATGACATGGCTCAACCTCGCCCTGAGGGACAGCGGCGGTCTCAGAAACCGCGTGGCCGCCGTGGCCGCTATCGTCGCCGCCGCGGAACAGCCCGTGGGCGGGCGCTGATCACGGCAATATCGAGCGCACAAGCCGGGCTGCCACCTGCCTAGTTGGGCCTTGTCCGTTGGCCACTCGCTGGACCCAGGATTCCCATGGCGCAACACACCGCAGGCCCAGATCCCCCAGACGGCAAATGGAAGCTCGAGCGGATGGCCGGCAATGGCCCGCCGCATGCCATCCTGCCATCCTGCCATGCCGCCATATCGGCAGAGGAGATAAGGGGCGAGCCAGAGACAGGGCCTGGGAATTGCCCAAACCGAGCGACCATGGCGGATCCGAGGCACGGATACCTGCTCTGCTGGCTGTGTATTATTGATGCAGAGTGGAGCAGAGGTTGCATGTAAATACCTAATCACCTGCCTACCCAAACACCAGGTGAGTGAGCGGGCCCCAGACGGGAAGCCGTGAGCGAAGCAAATAGAACGAGCGTCCCGCACCAACAACTAGTTAAACCGACCAGTTTCTCGCAAAACAAAGGAAAAGGGGCTCGGCCACAATTTTGCCCTGCGGCTGCTTCTGCGTATGGCATCCCCCCCAAAGCAGGCAAAATGCCTGTTCGAGGGCCGATCAAGTCGAGGCCTGGCTGGAACCCGAGGCGCTGGTTCGTCCAATCGGGCCGGTGAAACAGCTCAGCACCGCACCACACTCAGCGCATTGCCCGTCAAAAAAAACATGGCTAGGCAGAAGGGGAAGGCGGCAAGATGGACGCAGCAACAGTCGCTCCACTCCTGGCTCTGCCATTGCGTGCCACCGCGTGGACCCGGGGTGAGGTGTGCGGGCTGGCTGCCAAGGAGGGAAGGAACCATTGCTCGCGTGTCGCGCTTTCCATGGCGACTAAGACAACTCAGTAAGGTGCATCGCCGCCCGCCGCCTGCATCTCGGAACTCGATGCACATTCCGTCTGCTTGGAATCCCACGGATCCATGCCTGCCACGCAAATGCAATGCCGTGTGCCGCTCGGTGTCGAATGGGGTGGGGGGCAGGGGAAGGG
>FTEL01009787.1_pt1 | contig 20361 bp, 19 predicted proteins | sample 1658911 | NCBI WGS metagenome assembly FTEL01 (sample SAMEA3914869, study PRJEB12502) | metagenome | biome: forest; material: soil | place: USA | collected 2012-03-12 | depth 0.1 m
CCACCAAAAAAACCACCTCCACATCAACAGCAAACCCCGTCCTCGAACTCGTCAAATCCCTAACCCAAATCCTCTCCCTCGACAAAAACATCACCCTCGAGGCCCGCCTCCTGCGCAAAGAACTCCTCGCCCTCTTCGACATCCGCGAATTCTCCCGCGCGGGCGCCTTCGCCAACCCCTCCTCCTCCCTGCGCATCCCCCAACTCTCCTGCGACCGCTGCACCATGGCGCGGGACCTCGATCTCTGCCGCGACGAGGACCTCCTCCCCGTTGCTACCGACGATGGGAACGGAAAAGGGGAGTGGAAGTGGCGGTGCACCTACTGCGAGAGTGAATATGACCGGAACGGGGTGGAGGAGCGGTTGCTGGCAGAGGTGGAGGCCGTGGTGGCGCAGTGGGCGGGGCAGGATCTCAAGTGTGAGAAGTGCGGTGCGTTGAGGGTGAATGAGTTTATGGAGCATTGTACGTGCAGTGGGGCGTGGAGGGAGAGTGTGGATCGCGGGGAGGTGATGAGGAGGCTGGGGGTGTATGGGAGTGTGGCAAGGTTTTATGGGTTGAGGATGTTGGGGGATGTTGTGGAGGGGGTTGTTGGGGGGTTGTAGTTTCGGACTTGGTTGTGTTTTGGGGAGGATGTAATTATGAAGTTTTGTTCGGGCACTGTTTTAGAGGGGCATTGGAGTTATGGAACTGTGTTTACGACCACGAACAGACTTGACTGTGCCTCAGCAAGTGATGTCAAATTCCCTGACCTCGCTAGCACGCAAGATTACTGGGCCAAGATCTATCTGCCTGCGCTGATGCTCCCACAGGAAGCTAAAGGGGCAAGCTGGTACATACAGATGCGACATCTTGTCAGCTAGCCCTTCTGGCCATCGCTATTTTCCCAACATCTTCCATATCAGACTAGTCCGACATTCTCTCACAGCTGTGTCCCCATCTCTCCCCTGGGTGTTAAATGGCTAGAATATCTTGGCCACGACCAGCCCTCTCCTGCTGGCCCCAACTTCGTGGCCTTCATCGACCGGCTGTCCTTGGGCGGGCCTCCCTAGCATGGGCGGCGGTTCCCAACGACAAGGGCAAGACAGATGGCCTCATACCCGTGTGGCGTGGCGGCTATGCCCACGCCCACGAGCGTGAGTAGCCTCTCCTCCCAAGTGTTCCATCCGTCAACTCATGTTGACAATCCTCCTCGTGCTGTGGAAGCGTTCGGTCTCACTAGACCTAGCCGCTACCAGTGCTCCCGTTGCCCCCGTTCGCGGCGTTCTTGGCCCCCTTCGGCACAGCGGGCACATAACGCGCGTTGGTGAACGGCTCGATGTGAGCAACAAAGGGGATGCGGCAGTGGACTTTGCCGCCACGGTGACGGCACTCCAAGTTCTGGCAAATATGCCCGTGCGTACACCCATCCAGCCTGCATCCGCCGCGGCGCGTGCACGGCTGAGAGAGGGCGAGCGATTCCAGTGCAGGGAGGCAGTCGTCGTCCAACGGCTCGTGGTCGAAGGCGCAGCGGTCGCCCGAGTCGCAGGAGCCGCTCAGGTGGAAGCTGTTGCAGACGCGGCGCCGGTCGACGCGCGCCATGAGCCGGTTCATGACCTCGGGGGCGACAACCGGGAGCTGCGGGTCGATGCGGTAGTTGTTCTTGTTGACGGCGACGAGGCCCGCGGGGATGTCGTCCTTCTTTGGCAGCTGGGACGGGTGGGTGGGTGCATCTATTGATACGTCTGCGAGTAGCGGGGCCTTTTTGGAACCCGAGGGCGCGCCGTCATGCGAGTCCTTACAGGCCTTGCCGTGCTTGCAGATGCCGAGAGTATTGAACAGGCAAACGGCCTTCTGGGTGGCGTTAGTCGCGGGCCCCCCCGAGGCCAAGGCCTGTTTCGTGGGTGAGGCGGTCGACCGGGCCTGGCCGGAAGCGGGCCTGGGGCCACTGGAGGCGCTGTTGGCACGAAAAGCTGGGGTCTCCAGGGGAGTATGCCGGAAGCCGCCGCGGAATTCCTCGATGGCCATGCCCAGCTTGGTGAACTCGTCGTGGAACCGGATACCCGGAGTACGGACGAGGGTGAACTTGGACGCTTTGCCGGTAAAGGGCGTAAGCTCGGAGATGTAGCCGACGTCATGGCAAGCTGCGAAATAGATGTGCTTGCACTGGGCGTTGTCGGCGTAGAGGCGCAGGAAGGCCCGCAGCTTGGCGTCGGCATTCTCCTTTAACGGGCCGGCGTCGACAAACTCGGTCAGGCCGTAGGAACGGTTGAAGCTGGCGATGAAGGGCGACAGGGCGCGGCTGTCGCTGCCGAGTACGCCCGCCCTGTGGAGAGCGGTGGACAGGCCAGCGACATTGGCGTAGATGCGTACCATGATCTGGCAGTGTTCCAGTCCTTTGCCGCGCAGGCTCAACCTGACCTCGTCGTTGAGCAGCTGGGCGGCGACGTTTCCGCCATCGGCCTGGGTGCCCTCGATGCGCTTGGACAAGAGGGTGTCGCTAAAGACGTAGCCATCGCCGTCGACCAGGACCAGCACGAACGGGTTGCGCTCCTGGTCCTTGGACAGCTGTTTGTACTTCTCGCGGGCCTCGCGCTCTTCCTCGTAGTCGCTCTTGAGGCGCTTGTAGTCGTCGATCAGGACGGCATACTGATCGAGGAGGAGGGACAAGGCGTCGCTACGTCTGTAGTCGGCGAGCTGGGCGGCGGCCCGGGCGATTTCCTGGTCGCTGAGCATGTCGGCTACGGGTGCAGGTGATGGGGCGGGGGGCGGAGACTGTCAACACCAGTGCTGCTTGCGGGGTCAATTGACTGATCGGACGAGCCGGAGACGGGAGGGCAAGGACTGGATTATTTATCATGACATACCTGGGCTAACCTGGGCGAATGGCTGTGATGGCTACGGACTGCTCAGGCTGCAGTCGCTGCTGCCCATGCGTGCATTGGCAGAGGAAGACAAACGCGGTTTCGGAGGAAGCAAAGGAGATTGATGAATGGCTGCAGGCCGGTGTTGAGCTGCTGCAGCCAGTGGAAGAGCAAGCCCAGGGCAGGGTTTGGGTGGGGCATCGGCCCTGGGGATGCGGAGGCGGTGTGTGGGTCAGTGAGAACGGACATTTTTAAGGGTCGTCAAAACACCAAATTCCTGCAGCCTCACGCTGCCCTTTCGTCGTCCTCTGCATTTGCATTCACTCAGAGTAAAACTATCAAACACTTGAAAACTGTCAAGCCAGCTTTGTGTTACCCTATTTTTTCTTTGTTTCATTGCATTTTTGTTTCTTGTTTGGTGGGTCATTGCGCAAGGGATGGCAGTGGCTGAAAATCCACAACACCAAAAAACCAGCGAAAAGCAAGCGGCCACTTGGCTGCGAGGGGTGTATAGGCACCTGGCCCTGTCTCTAGTCTTTGTGAGCTTCCTGCATTTTAATCACACCTTCAGATATAAGCCAGGAAAGTATGAAAATGACCCTTGAATTACAGAAAACACTCCAAAATTAAGGAAAGACGGCGACGAACAAAGGAGAAGAAGCAAACCATCTATTGATAACACCTCAACGCCAGAACATGCGCAACCAAAACAGAGAACAAAGGGAAAAAGCAAACAGACAGACAACATGGAAAACAAAACCACCATGCTCCCCATCTCATGGAACCAATCCTCCCCTAAATCATGGCAACAGCCCAACCAACCGCGGCAACCAGCACCGCAGTCGCAACCCGGCGCAGCCCCCCAACCTGCCCAACCACACCCGCAGCACCGCTCTTCTCCGTCCCATTCCCCGCAGCCCCCTTCGCATCCTTCCCCTTCGCCTCCTTCCCCTTTGCATCCGGATTCCCATCCTCATACACCGCAAACACAATCTTGCGCATCACGGTCCCATACGTCGCATTATTCTTATCGTCCCCAATCGCCTTGCAAAGATCCAGCACCTTGCCCTGGTCGTACTCCTTCTCGCCACACCCGTCAACCGTCTTGTTGGTGAAGCACTTCTGGGTCTGGTCCTCCCATTCCTGCCCGGCGGTGCTGTCCTTGCCGTCGCCCCCCTTGGCGGCGCCGCAGCCGCAGTTCTTCTCCAGCGCGCAGTCGAGCTCGAAGTAGCCCTCGCGCACGCACTCCCGCATGCAGGGGGAGAAGTTCTCGACCATGGCGACGGGGTCGCCGAAGAGGCCCTTGACTTTGTCGGTCAGGCCGCGGGCGGAGTTGGGGGGGGAAAGGGTGGCGGCGGTCAGGGCGGGGAGGAGGAGGAGGAGGGTGTTGGTGAGTGTGAGCTGCATCGTGAAAGGGTTGATGAGTGTTGGAAGGTCTGAAGTGGCAGAAGGGGAGATTAGGAGTGGTTTTGCTGCTGGGAAGATGCGCGAGTGGATGGCTGTAGATGCCGAATCGTCCGAAGAAGATTGAAGATGTGATGAAGATGAGATGGGAGACATGGATCTGTGGTGATCAACCGATCGTCTTATACACTTCCAGAGAACATCCATCGTCAACACCATTTCCCAAAACAACAACCCTGCTGAAACTCAAAACTCACCGAACCCATCACGATGACCCGGCAGGGCGTGGTATGCTTCAGACGAGGCCGTGGACCAGACTGGTCTGCCCCCCTGGTCTCTCCCCTGAGCCTGCAAACTCTCCCAAGACCAGACCAGCCAAGAGCCAGGCGAAAACCACCAGACACCCCTAAAACCCCAACACCCCCCCATCTCCCCAACATAAACTCCCCAAGGCCCGGCCCGACCAGGCCCACCCACGGTCTGTACCAGGCGTGAGGCAAGCCAAGCGAAACAAGAACGGCCAGCAAGCCGACCAGGCCAGGCCCGGTGGCACGCACCAGACGAGGTCCACCTCCGCCGTCCAAAGGCAGCGTCCAGGGGGCCGGCTATTTTGAGCTGGCCAACCAGCGCGCGCCGCTTCGGGGGGTCGCAGAGAAAAGGGCAAGTGGTCTGTGCATATGCTCCGCATGTGGTGCAGGGTTAGGGTAGTTGCGGCGTTGGCAACCGGCGCGAAACGGCGTCGTGGCCTGCCCCAGGGAGTGCAACAGAAACGAAAAGAAACATCTATTTTCATCGCTCCAAACTCCAGACGCTCGCATGGATATTATTCTTTCCAGAAACAGGAGCCAACCCGACCCGTGACCCTAACAACAAGCCCCACCCTCCAGCTCAACCCTCGACTCATGCTCCGGATTGTGACTCCCCCTGTCCCGTGGGCTTTCCGCCGTCCTTCTCCTCTTCTTTCCCTTCCTCCCCAGACTCGCGTCTTGTCCCGCTCGGCGACTCTGGCCACCTGCCAGACGGCATGTCCGCCACAACGATCTGCCCGGCTGGCTCCATGTAGCATACCACGGCTTCCGTCTCCTCGCTCGTCGAGTCTAGCGAGGGTTTGGGGCCGTCCGGTTCTTGTGGTTGTTCTCTTGGTGGGTCCTTTGGGGTTGCGCAGGCGTTATTTGCGTCGGGAGACTCGGGTGTTGCTGGTGTCGACGAGTTTGGTCGGAGGTTCGGGCTCTTTGCTTCAGTGTCCTCCCGCTTCTCATCTCGTGACGTGGTTTGTGACACGAAGGGTGTACCGTCACTCTTCCCCCCCTCTTTCTTTCCCCCCTGTGAGTCTTTCAGCGCCGTACCCATGCTCTCTGTGCTATCTTCCTCCCGCTTCTTGTCCCCCTGCGTATCTCGGGATGCAGTCGAGCCCGCGTAGGTGTTTTCGGTGCCGTGGGTCGAGGCTGCTCGGCTGTGTATGAGCGAGCTGTTGGAATTCTGTTGGGGGTTGTTGTCTGTTGTCGTCTCAGTCTGGGAATGGCCTCCTGGCACGGCCGGGGCGGATGTGGCGCCCGTGGTGGGGGGCAACGGGTTACGGGCCCCCTTGAGTCGGAACTTGGCCTCGAAGAGCTTGTCCATGCTGTTTCCCCGGATAATGAGGCTGATGACAAACGACGCGATAGAAGCGCCTGTGATGGTCCAGTACACTCCGTGAAATCCGGCGAGGTCTAAGAACTGGGTTAGTGTTTTGACCGAACGGCGTCGGGAGGGGGTCTGAACTGACATCCGCTGATCGTTGCAACGCGCTGGGGGTCATTTGGATCCATCTGAGCCAGCTTTTTGACGTACGCCTCGGCGTTGTGTGCGATATCGGCTGGCAAGCCAAGCTTGTCGAGCTTCTTGTTCATGACATTCTGAAACACGGTCCCTCCGATGGCCACGCCAATGGCCATGCCAAGAGTGCGCATAAAGGCGTACATTGCCGCGGCACGGCCAGCATCCTCCACGTGGCTGACGGCTTGGATTCCGACGTTGACGCTGGTGAGGAGCATCCCGTGGCCAATGCCAAAGACGGCCAGGATGACGGCCCAAATCACCGTTCTGGTGTGGGTATCAAACAGCACAAGGAGACCGCAGCCAGCCGAGGTGATAACCCATCCACCCCATATCGCCCACCTGTAACGCCCAATCCGTGTGGTGACGAGCGAGATGATGATACTGCTGGGAAGGAGGAAGCAGGTGACGGGAAAGATGTCGAGTCCAGAGTTTGTTGGGGATTTGAATCGGATAGCCGTGAAGAAAAACGGGATGTAATAGAGGGCACAAAATAGCTGCACAATCGTCCTCGGGGTCAGCAAAGGAAGACGCGGTGCAGGAGAGGACAGCCCACGATGAATCCTTGGAACAGCGCACAGGCGTACGTCGCCAAGGCCGAGACTGAGTGGAACAACGACGGGCGGAGGAATGGTTCCTGCGCGCCGTGCTTCTCCCATATGACTGAAACAAGTACAGCAATGATTCCAATCACCATGGGCGCGATTGTTTGGGCGCTCCTCCACGCAAACTGGATGCCGGCCCACGATATGCCGATCAGGAAACTGGTCATGCCGCCAATGAAGAAAAAGCCGCCGACCCAGTCGACGCGGGACAGTTTGGACATCAACGACGACTTGGATGTGGTGAGTTTGACGTAGATCGGGATCAGAACGAGGCCAATGGCACAGAACGGGAACTACCAAAGCGTTCTTGTCAGCTTGGTCCGTTCCAGTTCCCGACACAGATCTCACATTAAGATAAAAACACCAGGCCCAGGTGGCATGTTCAACAAACAAGCCCCCGATCAACGGGCCAAGCACACTTCCCAGCGCCCACGCCCCAAGCACAAAGGAAAAGTATTTCGGCCGCTGACGCAGCGGAACGATGTCCGCAAAGATGACCTGGCCCATGGTGATGATACCGCCTCCCCCAATGCCCTGGATCGACCGGCCGACGAAAAAGACGGGAAAGTTCTTGGCGATGGGCGCGCAGAGGATGGTGCCAAGGGTGAAGAGGAAGACGGACGAGACGAGCATCTCCTTGCGCCCAAAGATGTCGGACAGGGCGGCGATGAAGGGCTGGCACACGGCACACGACAGGAGGTACGATGTCCCTGCCCAGAAGGCGTCGTTCGCGGTGCCGTTGAGGTCGACTGCTAATGCCTACGCGCGCCAGGTTGGTCAGCTTGAACTCTGTACTCCCGAAAACGTTCCAGAGTTGGCGCTCACCGGCAGTACCGACACCAAGATTGTCGCGTCAAGGGCCACCATCAGCGAGACGATGGCCAGCGTGATCATCACGGCGTACTCCTTCTTCCCAGGTTTCCACTGGTCCTCGGGTATGGGGCCATTTTCCAAACGGCTGCCTTGCATAAGGATCAGGTTCGTCGTTTGCTCGACCTCAACATTTTCAGAGTGCGGTATCGTCGGCATGGTTGTCGATTGGGCCGGCTTGGGTCCTTTGCCTGGAGGATGATGCTGTGTCGCGTGGAGTGAATGGCTGATTCAGGGCGACATCAACAAAATTCAGAAAGCCGAAACCCAAGATCAGCGGCCACCAGAGGGAAGCGACGAGCGAGACCAAACAAGTGAGGGAGGCACGCCGGAGCAGCCCCTATTCGGTTTGCCCAAAAGAGCCAGCGACGCCCGGGTCGCTGCTGATCCAGTCTCCCAACATGTTGGGAAAACGGGCTACCGGGCTCCAACTCTAACCTCACCACAGCGCGATAAATCCAAGATTCTGGAGTACCATTCCAACAGATTCAGCATCATCATTCTAAATATTGGGCCAGGTGTTTTGTGGCCGAGGTCAGCATTAAAACTGGATGTACCATGAAGGGGGGCTGCTGATGCCCCAGCTGGTGGCAGGAATCAGCAGAGCACATGGAACAAAGGCGCGGGCGATTTTGAACGCGAGGCAACTATTTACCCGGAACACAAGACCCAGGGAATCTGGGACCTGCCTCAAGAAACGGCGACACCAACCTGCCGCTATGCATTTCCCAGTTTGTCAGGACGGTCGGTCCTGGGTATACGCATCGAGGAATCTCAGAACACTGGCAGGCCTCCATGAGCATTCGACACTTGCGGGTCATGATCGGGTGCACTCGAACGACGTCATCCACGACTCTATTTTGGGTTCGATCGGATGAGATCCTCCACCCAAGTCGCCACACATTCACCGTCCCTTTTCGCCATCCCCCACTGAACCGCGCCCCCTTCCCAGTCTTATCTCAGCCACTTACTTCTCCACGGTTGCCAGCCAAGACGTCGCTGCCTCACTGACACGCAACCCACGCAAATAGTGCCGCGCTCATCTCACGCGTCGGATGGAAGAACATCCAGCGTGGGCAAGGAGGCTCCATACACCATCGACGGTGGTCGCCAGTCACGGGCCTAAATAACACTGCGGTTCAACCCACCGCCGCCGGCCTGTTGGGCCATGATGCATGATTATCACACTCGTATCGGGGCTCGGGCCACAGTTACACTCGGTCAGTACCTCTATTTGCTGGCTCGGAGCTTAGACGGCGGATATTTGCATCAGCGATGGCCTTGGCGAATCTCATCCGCCAGTCGATAATCGTCCCTGCCGGGGAACCCCAAGCTCACACAGAGTCGACGTGGCCAGAGACGAGCACTGGAAGGGGAAGCTGCTGGCTGTCTGACAACAGATGACTCGTAGTGTGCCCTATGAGAAACCACTCCGTGCTGCGCCCAGCGTGGGCTCACCCACACCTCGGACTCGCCGTGGCGACATCTCGGACTTCATATCTCGATGCTTCCCGGGCAACATACTTCCAGTTACCTTCGAAGGCCATTTGGGGCAACGGGTTCCGTATATAAGTCACCATCAACAGCGCAGCGCATCCGACACAGACTCCAAATCCAAAGTCTGTCACCATGAATGTTCCAACCCTCCTCGCCGCGGTCCTCCTCTGGATCGTTGTCTGCCAGGTTTTGCTCACCATCACCCTTCGATTCCTCGCCTCCCGCCGCAATGCTGCCAACGCGAACGGCCTCAAGTGCGAGGAGCCCCCGTTTGAGCGCAACCGCTGGCCCCTGGGCATCGATAACCTGTTGCGCACTCTGGCCGCTGATCGAGACAAGCGTTTCCCCGACGACATGATCGAGAGATTCGCGGCGTTGAACACGAGCACTTATCGCTATCAGATTCTTGGTGCGTGGTCTGGAATTTGAATTGCAGCGGACGCGGCTGACGATTCCCGCCAAAAGGAACGCGGAACCTCCGCACCGCGGATCCCAAGAACATCCAGGCCATGCTCGCGACTCAGTTTGCCGATTTCGGTAGGAACAACACTACTCGCCCTCCTTGGTAGGTTTGCTTGGAGCCGCATTATTAACAAACCCGATAGACCTGGGCCCAAACAGGCGTGGGGCATTCTTGCCCCTGCTCGGTCTCGGCATCTTTACAGTAGATGGTGATGCCTGGAGACATTCGCGGGTATCGTCACTCTCCCGTCCAATGTCCAAGTCATAACTGACATTGGACCCCATGAATAGGCCATGATCCGCCCCCAATTCACCAGAGATCAAGTTAGCGACCTCGACCTAGCAGAGAATCACGTCCAGAACATGATGAGCCTCCTCGAACCCCTAATCGGCGCCGACGGCTGGACCCCCACCATCGACCTCCTCCCTTACTTCTTCCGCCTCACCATGGACTCAGCCACCGAGTTCCTCTTCGGCGAGTCCGTCAACAGCCAGCTTCAGCACCTCCCCAGCTACCGCAGCACCAGCAAGATCGGCGAGCTAGAAGCCAAGTTCGCCACGGCGTTTGACGCCGCGCAGGCCGACCTCGCCACCCGCGGCCGTTTCTTGGACAAGCACTGGCTGTACGATACCCGCGAGTTCCGCGAGTCGTGCCGTATTGTCCATGAGTTTGTTGATCACTTTGTGCGGCTCGCGCTGTCCAAGGGGAAGAACCCGGATCGGAAAGACTGCGAAGACACAAACGGCGAGAAGGAGAAGTACATCTTCCTCGACGCGCTTGCCGCGCACACCCAGGACCCGATCCAGCTCCGCTCTGAGTTGTTGAACGTCCTCCTCGCGGCGCGCGATACCACTGCCTCACATCTCGGCTGGAGTAAGCACCCCCCTTTCACATCCCCCCTTCCTCTACCCCCTTTCCACCCCCTTTCAAACACCCCCCTTACGCCATATTCCACTCCCAACTAACCCTTGTCTCTCCCAGTCTTCCACTCCCTCTCCACCCACCCTTCAACCTACCCCCCCCTCCGCGCCGCCATCCTCTCCCACTTCGGCCCCTACTCCTCCCCCACCCAGCCCATCACCTTTTCCTCCCTCAAGTCCTGCGCGCCCCTCCAACACGTCGCGGCCGAAGCCCTGCGCCTGTTTCCACCCGTCCCCTTCAACGCCCGCTACGCGAACAAGAATACCACCCTCCCGCGGGGTGGTGGGAAGGATGGGACGTCCCCGGTGTTTGTGCCCAAGGGGTCGTCGGTGGATTATAGCGTGCATGTGATGCAGAGGAGTAAGGAGATTTGGGGGGAAGATGCGGGGGAGTGGAGGCCGGGACGGTGGGCGGAGGAGGGGAGGGGGGTGAATATTTTGGGAGGGTGGGGGTATTTGCCTGTGAGTAAACAACTACTGTCTTCTTTTTGTGGTGTTGGGTTGATGATTGGCTTTGGTGGCTGCGTTTGCGCTAGGGGAGCGAGGATGGGGAGGGGATAAGGGTTGTGATGCTGACTGACAACGTGGACAGTTCAACGGCGGCCCGCGGGTCTGCGTCGGGCAGCAGTTTGCCCTGACCGAGGTGTGCTATGTGACGGCGCGGCTGGTGCAGCGGTTTGACAAGATTGAGAGCATGATGGCCGAGGGCGAGAGGGTGCGGCATAACCTGACGCTGACCAACAACATTGCGAATGGGGTGAAGGTGAGGTTGCATGCGGCGGAGGAGTGAGGTGTGGTGTGATCTGTAGGTAGGGACGCGGGGATATTGATTGGCTTGGGAGTCACTGTTGAGCGGTGCGTTGAGAGGGATTTCTTTCTGTATTTCTTCAATGTTCCCTTGATTTGTTTTTGAGGGTGATGCGAAGTGAGGTTGGCTGGAAAATATCCAGGGTTAGCTGTACAAAACACAGGGTTAGCTATGAGAATTCTCGTAACATTCGCATCAGGACCCCAATTCATCAACTGTCAGCCTTGCAATAATAGCCACAATCCCACCATAAATTGCCTGTAAGCGGCAGAAAGCCACTCAAAGCCGGGTATTTTGGGAAATCTGGCCCCCGCTGAATAGGTTGGGTCAGCAACATCTTGGGTCGGCTGGTCGCCGCTGGGGGCCAACCGCCCGTGATACGTCACAGCACACGCTGACGTCACACGACAACAAAACAACATGGCCCCTGGTGTAGCATGATCGAACGAATTGCGGGATATACGAGCGTTGCCACTGCGGGATTTGTACTCGAGTTCAGCTTGCTTGTTCCGTGATCTGCCGAGTATGTCATACCTGAGACGAAAATGGGGGTTGGAAACTCATGATGGGGTGGGGAGCGAGTGTCTGCTCTTGGGAGTCGTGAGGCATGTAGCGGAGGTGCTTGATGGTGTGAAATGTGAACGGGCACTCAAAGATCCATGGGGGCAAGATGCTATATGAAGTATGATATGATGAAGAGTGGCCCAGTCGAGTCGACTGAGGCCGGCTGACGCTCACAAATCTGCCTCAACGCCGACGAAGGGACGAAATCGTTCCACATTCCCGCCATGCGAATATACAATACCAACTCCGAGAAATACAGCCCGCCACCGTCATCCCAGACATCATGCACAAATCGTGACCATCCCTACGCCCATACCGCACGCCGAGCCGAACCAAACACGCTCCATAACTCCCTCCTCCCATCATCCCCCTCCCTATGCAAGCGTCCTCTTCTGGCTGCTATCCCTCGCCGGCCATGCCTGATTCACACTCGGCGCGTACGACGACGTGCCGTTGGTGCCTGTCCTGAACGACGAGGCGTCGTCAAACGGGTTGAGGTGGCCGTTCGACTGGCTCGGCTGGTACCGCGGCTCGGTGCCGGTCTGGAGGGGGTCGCGCGACCGGCGGCCGTACGGGTTGGGCGAGCCGTCCTGCGACTTCATGTCGTCGTCCATGCGCGGCTTCCGCGGGGCCGGGCCCACGTCGTCCAGGCCGTAGTCGGACATTTGGAAGCGCTCGTCCATGTCCTCGCGCCGGTCGCGCCGCTTGCGCCGGAGGTGGAGGATGAAGAGGACGGTGAGGGTCGCGACGAGGATGACGCCGCTGGGAGTGGGTTAGAGGGGGGCGTTTAAGGTGGACATGGAGGGGCTTGGGTGGAGTGAGGCTTACAGAACGACACCGACAATAATCCAGGTGACCGCTGACGAGGAAATGCTCGGCTTTTCGCAGAAATCGACGCCCGGCTGCGGGGTGCAGTTCTTGTCCGCGCGGCTGAGGAGCATGGCTGCTGCCCGCCGGAGGTGTGTCGCAAGCGAATGTGCTGACGTGGCAGAGGCCACCACGGCCCGAGGCCCTGCTTCTCTCGCCATTGCTGTGGTGGTGTGCTGGACGGCGTCTGTCGTCGTCGGTCGCCGACTCGCCAGCTGGTCTCGACGACTCAATTTCCGTTCCTCCTCTTCAATTCGCGGATCGGACTCGGGTCGGCTAACGTGGTATCGTAAATGAGAGATCGGTGGAGCCGAGGAGGACGAGCGCGCCGACCGTGGGGTTCGCGTATTTTAAACTTCTGCCTGGGATGTCTGATCAGGGTCGCGCCGAGGTTGAGGAATGCCGTTGCCAGGAAATTCTTCAGGTTGGCATGCCAACAACGACGCGCAAGACGGGGGAGGATAAAGATCTGCCCCTTTGAGCAGTGCAGTCGCGGTATGTGGATTGCAGGTCGCCGGGCGGCCGTTCAATGCGAGGATTGCGTCGATTTTTCGGTTTGCTGAGCACAAAGCGGAGAGAATCCTGCGTCGGGGGCCTGTGAGGTGACAAACGGGCGAGAGTTAATTAACCTCCTGAATCGCGAATTAATTCAGGCGGGTGACGTACCGGGGGAGGGCGCCAGGCAGGGACCCGCCAGGGACGCGGCAGGGGTGCAACGGCCCCAATGCGCCCCATTGTGTCAAGGGACATCAGGGACATTTGCATGGCTGCCGAATGCGGCGGCGGCCTGTCCGCTGGCCAATCCAGACGCGAGGGCCCGCTTTGCCTGCACAGGCAACTTGGCAGGGACTCCACCGATTTCCTGTTTCACGTTTTTTGACGCGGGCGTGTGAAAGTGCGGGATCGATCGGTCGATTTTTGCAATGATTCGGGGTCCTGGGATCCCATCCAAGGCAGCGGCAGGCCACGGCAATCGGCTAGCTGCATGGGATTTCGTTTTCTGTATATTCTCTTCCCGTCCTCCTGTCCTACGTCATGGCATGGCCTGAAGGGTTTGGGGGTCGCCTTTCTCCCCGGAGATGTCTGTCCGTGTGGGTCCCTTCTCCAGAAAAGACAGCTCCAGCCTTCAGGGACCTCGAGGGCAGGAAGACAACCCCACCAACCTCAAAACCGCTCCGCTTGCCAGATCGAAGATCGAATTGTGGTCTGCTCCACGTGCGATCTGATACGTCTGCTCTCCTGCCGATTAACCTCGACTTCCTTGTCCAATGGAGAGAAGGCCCATCCGCCCAACCGTGCATTGGCACCCGGGCGTTTCGCGGCAGATCAACGGGCTGCTGATGAGAACCGAATGAGTGGTGGGTAGCTGGTATTGGGCAAAGCGGAGATGCGGTCATTGGCTCATTCCACGCCCTCGGGATCGGGATGCGACGATCTGGTTTCGAGTTTCGAGAACACAAACCCGGGCCACGCCGCTGAGATCTCGCAGCCGGGCATCGTGGGTTGGTGCCCCTTATTCCCGCCCCAATCAAGCAGCGCATCCGACCCGATGTGCGGCTGTGGCAGGAACCAGCTCAGCTGTTCCAGCAGAGCCCAGCCTCACCCGCTGGCGCCCTCAGCAGACGTCGAGGAGGGGTTAATTGGATGGCCCGTGCGTCGCCGAGCTGCCATGCCCAATTTGGACCCGTGTTTTTCCTTTGCCCGCCGCAAAGTTCCAGCCCATCATCTGATCCATCGCCTTATTGGCCGCTGCTCTCCAACATTCGACTATTGATAGGCTCGCCACACATTTGCTGCGGCAGTATTTACACCCAGACCGCTTCCTCCGACAGCAACCCCTCCAAACCACCGTCCACGCAGTGCCGACCCCTCCACCCCTTGATTCTTCGACCCCTCGACCCCTCGACCCCTCCCCAAGCGCCGTCATGTCGGGAAACCCGGGGACAATGCGAGGCACGCCGGGCCGCAGCCAAGGGCGCGGCACCGTCCCGTTCGCTAACAGCCCTGGCAGCAGCTCCAACATCCCCCGCCCCGTGCTCGAAACTACCTCTACGACGGGAGGAGGGACCAGCGAGGTTGGCGCCTCAGCCGTCAGCGCCAGCCGTCAGAAGCAGTCCAAGAGGGATGAGGTGCGTTCTATCTTCTCTGCTCCCTGCGCCCGCAGCCCCTCCTCCGCCTTGCATATCGGGCCGAAATCCTGACTGGGTTCCATTATCTGTGTGCAGGCTATCCGCCGCAAGATGGAGAGCGATCTCTCCAAGAAGAAGCACCTCGCGGGCCGCGCCCGGCAGTCGCGCAAGGCGCCACCCGGAACCGTCCTCGCCCTCAAGCCGAGCCAGGCCCTGCAGATCAAGCCCCAGACCAGCGTTGCCGAAGCTGCCCAGCTCATGGCCGCCAAGCGCGAGGACTGCGTGCTGGTCACCGACGACGACGACCGCATTGCCGGTATCTTCACTGCCAAGGATCTTGCTTTCCGCGTCGTCGGCGCGGGGCTCAAGCCGACCACTGTTACCATCGCCGATATCATGACCAAGAACCCGCTGTGCGCCAGGACAGACACCAGCGCCACCGATGCCCTCGACCTCATGGTCCGCAAGGGCTTCCGCCACCTGCCGGTCATGGACGAGAACCAGGATATCTCGGGTGTCCTCGATATCACAAAGTGCTTCTACGACGCCATGGAGAAGCTCGAACGCGCCTACTCCTCGTCGAGGCGACTGTACGATGCCCTCGAGGGTGTGCAGTCCGAGCTCGGCACCAGCCAGCCCCAGCAGATTATCCAATATGTCGAGGCGCTCCGATCCAAGATGTCGGGTCCCACTCTTGAGTCGGTGCTTAACGGCCTCCCTCCCACCACCGTGAGCGTCCGGACGTCGGTCAAGGAGGCGGCTCAGATGATGAAGGAGAACCACACCACCGCCGTCCTGGTCCAGGACCAGGGGGCTATTACCGGCATTTTCACGAGCAAGGACGTCGTCCTCCGTGTGATTGCCCCTGGCCTCGACCCGGCCACCTGCAGCGTCGTCCGTGTCATGACCCCCCACCCCGACTTTGCCCCCATGGACATGAGCATCCAGGCGGCTCTGCGCAAGATGCATGGTGCGTGCTTAATGTGTGAGCGTGCGTAGACCGGCAAGCTAACCGTATCCAGATGGCCACTACCTTAACCTCCCCGTAATGAACGACGGCGGCGAGATCGTCGGCATGGTCGACGTCCTGAAGCTCACATACGCCACGCTTGAGCAGATCAACACCATGGGCACCTCGGACAGCGAAGGCCCCGCATGGAACAAGTTCTGGCTGTCCCTCGACCACGAGACCGAGTCCATGGTCTCGGGAGACGGCTCGCACCACCACACCGGCCACGGTTCCAGGTCCTTGATGTCCCCCGACATGGGCCGCCACGAGCGCCACGTGACCGATAGTCTCGCACCCGGCGACTCGGCCAGCCACGCGGGCGTCGAGTCGCCCCCACACAGCGCCATCGGCGCCTCCCCCGAGCTCCCCCCGAGCGAGATCCCCTTCCCGTTCAAGTTCAAGGCGCCCAGCGGCCGCGTGCACCGGCTCCAGGTCACCGCCGCGCACGGCATGGCCGAGTTCGTGGCCAACGTGACGGCCAAGCTCGGCGCCGAGGTCGACGCCATCGGCGGCGCGCCCACCGTCGAGGAGGGCAGCCTGTCGGGCGGCTACGCGCTGAGCTACCTCGACGACGAGGGCGACTCGGTCTCGATCACCACCGACCAGGACCTGCTCGAGGCGATCGTCCTCGCGCGCCACGGCCACCGCGAGAAGGTCGACCTCTTCGTGCACGACCCCAAGGAGCCGCCCGTCGCGCCCGCCGCTGCGCCCGAGCCGGCGGTGCTTCCCACCCCGCCGGCGTCGTCGATCGCCCGCAAGAAGGCGGTCGAGGAGGATGAGGAGGACTCTGACGAGTCGGACGAGGACGTCTCGCCCCACCGCCGGGGCAGGCACGCGCGCACGCGGACGGCGCATGCGCACGCGCCGGACCAGATCGTGGCCGGCGTGCCCAACGAGCTGCTGCTGCCTGGTGCGATTGCTATGCTGGCGGTGGTGATTATGGGTGTGTTTACCATCTCGAGGATGTCGAGTCGGTAAGCGGGGGGTGGTGATGGGTGAAGGGTAGTGTCTTGGTTGTTGGTGACGGAGGAGGAAAATGGGGGTTGGGTGAGGGACCGGGCAGGCGTGGGTTGTAGACTTTTTGTATCAAGGCTTCATGAACTAGCTATTGATGAGATAGACCGGATAATACGCACTGGCCCCTAGGAGTGTGTGTCTCGTGCTGGTTGTCTGTGGTTCCACATTGCCTGATCCTGCAATATCGCTGTCCGGGGAGGGGACATGGGTTTGCGGAGGGTGAAGCTTCAGTTGGTCAATTGGGAGAGTCGAAGAGATTGGTGGGATTTTGAGACAGGAGGATCTGTAAATTCTGTTTCTATCCCCTGATCCGGTACCTCGCGAGGCCACCCATTGCCCTGAGGTTCCAGAGCTGCGTTGCAGAGCTTCAATCATCTGAACTCTTGGCGCAGTGCTTCGTGGGATGTGAGCTCGACTTGGGGGAGCACAAAGAGTGGGGTAGGGCGGGCGGGCGACCAGAACCAGTCTTGGCAGAGATGCATGGCTCCCGCACGGACCACCCGATCAAAGCATCGAGAAAAGTTGCTCGGCTCATCCCAGACACGCCCGCTCGCTTGCTCGGCCATGCCTTCAACCCCAGCAAGCCCACCATGATCGTGAGGAATTTGGGTCTGCGGCACGGTAAGCTGCCCCGACTCGCCCCAGCACCGTGACGCCTGCTAATTGACCACCCACGACAGGCCGCCAGGCCCTGGCAGCAACATCAGCAGCAACGACCCCTTCACCATGCCTCCGAACACTCTCCACCTCCGCGGCTAGGCTAGCACTGCCCACGGCCACGGCGATAATGGAGAACACAGAGGCGAAGGTTGCGGTTAAGAAAGCCGCCGCCAAAAAGCCCCCCGCCGACACAACCGTCGCCAACTACCACGAGCGCCGGCGGCAGAAGACGCTGCTGCCGCCGCAGCGCACGAGCGTCAAGCCGCGTTACAACCCGGACGCGATGCTGGTCGACCCGCCGCAGGACGTGACGCTCGAGATGCTCATGGCGGCGCAGACGCACATGGGCCACCACACGTCGCAGTGGAACCCGGCGAACCAGCGGTACATCACGGGCGAGCGCGAGGGGATCCACATCATCGGGCTGGAGACGACGGCGGCGTACCTGCGGCGCGCGGCGCGCGTGGTCGAGGAGGTCTCGTACGCGGGCGGCCTGGTCCTGTTCGTGGGCACGCGGCCAAACCACATGCCCATCGTGGAGCGGGCGGCGGACCTCGCGGGGGGTTATCACCTGTTCCAGAAGTGGACGCCGGGGGCGATCACCAACCGTGATGTGATCCTGCTCAACTCGCCGCTGGCCATCGCGGACAGTCGGGACAAGACGCTGGATGGGTTCGCGGATCACCTGCGCGACCGCCGGCCGGTGAAGCCCGACTTGGTCGTCTGCCTTAACCCGGTCGAGAACGGGACGATGCTGTCCGAGTGCGCACTCGAGATGGTTCCCACCATCGGCATCATCGACACCAACGCCGACCCGACGACCGTGACGTACCAGATCCCGGCCAACGACGACAGGTGAGGTTTCTATCTCGCTCTATCACTCCCACTCTATTCAAACCTCATGACGGGCCCGAAACTGACATATCTGGGATGGTTACAGTCTGCGATCCGTCACCATCATTGCCGGCGTGCTCGGCCGGGCCGGCGAGCGGGGCCAGAAGCGGCGAATGGAGGCGGCCGCGAGGGGCGTGGTCACCTGGGAGACGCCCTCGGAGGTCACTCGTTTCATGGAATCCGAGGCGCGCAAGCGGTATGCGAGCATGGACATTAAGGAGAAGACCGCGCTGCAGAAGGGCACGCTGGAAGAGAAGCCAGCGAAGAGGGAGGACTTTTTGACGGACGAGGAGCTGATGCGGGAGATGACGGACGGGCCGATTGTCACCAATGTGGGCTGAGGGAGTCCGAATGTACCATAGTGCTATAACTACCTAGACTTTATTGTTGTTTGCTGTCGTGTGTACGTGATGTGATGGGGAGCTGAGAGCTCGTTCTGCCCGCCCCGACCGCTTTTGGTTGTCCTTGTTGCCCCGCCCTGCCCCTCCAGCTGACTCAGCCGACCCACGAGGCCCCCCCTCCCCCAATTCTGGCCGAGAATTCGCGCTCCTGTCTGTCCTGGAGCACAAATCATCACCACGAACATTTCAGCACAGCAACGCGGTCCTGGCAGGCACGTCACTGCACGGCAGCTCGCGCATCACGCCACAACCCGGACTTGCCCTGATTGGTGTGCCTTGCGCCGGCGCCCAGGTCCTGGATCTGCCCGCGCCTGAATCGCGCACAGCAACCAAGCAAGCAGCTGAGATCGGGTTGAGCCGAGGACGCAAGGCTGTTGGACACCTGCGGCATTCATTTGTCGCGGGGGATTTGCAGCCGGCTGGCGGGAGAAAGGCAGAGGAGGGGAAACGGCAGTGTCGCTGTCAGTCCGTCGCGCAGTTAGTTGGAGGTACGGCCGCCTCTCGTGTCCCTCCTGGTCGTCGATTGTCGCCATGTCTGTCCTCTCAGGCCTGGCTGCTTCCATAGTACCATGCCCAGATCAGGGCCATATCCGTGTTGATGCAACGGCTGATCAACCACCATGTAGCGCCCTCTCCAGCCTCTCTTTCTCCCCTCGCTTTGCCCCTGCCACTCCGTGACGCCCAGGTTGTGCGCCGCGCATCATCGTTGCATCGTGCATCTCCCCTGCGTGGGTCAGCCCGGCCAAGTGCCGCCAAGAGAACGAGATGCCGGCCATCCTCGACGACCCGGCAGCGGCCACCATCTTCCGGGTTTCGGGCGACCCTCCCTTCCCCGACCCCGCCCACCCGGCCGTGCCGCCCACCATCGTGTCTCGCCATGTGACGCTCCGTGACCGCCAGACGGCCGCCACCGTCGTGCCCTTTGCGTCCCGCGACCAGGTGCCCGAGTCGCTGCTGTACTACCTCCACGACCAGTTCAACAAGGAGATCGAGGGCGGCGATACCTACCCCATGCTGGAGCCCATGCCCGTCGACAAGTTCGCCGCCTACTGGTTCCAGAACTTTGGCGGCATCATGCTGCTCGGCCACATCGAGAGCGCCGCTGAGGTGGTCGAGGGCCAGGACTGGTCCAAGGAGTGTCTGGGCACCTTTTACATCAAGCCCAACTACCCGGGGCGGAGTAGCCACATCTGCAACGCCGGCTTCATCGTCACGGACGCCTCGCGCAACCGCGGCGTGGGCCGCCTGATGGGCGAGACGTACCTCGAGTGGGCTCCCAAGCTGGGCTACAAGTACACCGTCTTCAACTTGGTGTACGAGACCAACGTGGCGTCGTGCAAGATCTGGGACGGCCTGGGATTCAAACGCATCGGCCGGGTCAAGGGCGCCGGCAACCTCAAGAGCCACCCGGACCGCCTGGTGGACGCCATCATCTACGGCCGCGACCTCGGCGACGCGGCGGGCGGCGCCGGCAACGAGGAACTTGTGAGTGAAGAGCGTTTCGACAAGATCAAGTTCTACCTCAAGTACGGCCGCTACCCCAACGGCGCTGACCGAGCCGAGAAAAGCAGGCTGCGTAGCGCTGCTACCCACTACAA
>FTEL01003555.1_pt1 | contig 20315 bp, 9 predicted proteins | sample 1658911 | NCBI WGS metagenome assembly FTEL01 (sample SAMEA3914869, study PRJEB12502) | metagenome | biome: forest; material: soil | place: USA | collected 2012-03-12 | depth 0.1 m
CCTGGGTCCTGGTCGTCCGCTCCCCTCCCCCCCCCTTCAGGTATCCCGGCACACGCTTGGGCTGACAAGGGTGTGTGTGTGGTGTGTGGGGGGGGGGAGAGGGAGCGAGGAGGGAGAGGAGGGAGGGCGACACTGCGGGCCACAACCCCTCCAAAATGGGGCCCGACTAAGCCTCTCCTGCAAAAGACCGCCAAGCAATGGATGCACCTGGGATCTCCCCATGCCATGCCATGGCCTCTGGTTGCGCAGGTTCTTCTGGAGGCAGTCTGCGGGCATTGTGGGCCGTCTGAATATAGCAGCGCCGCAGACGTGCCGCGCTGGAGCACCCCGCCGGAGATGGAAACAAGCATGCGGTCCCTTCGGGCCCGGCACTGTGACCGTCGTGCTGTCGCGTCCCCCGTCTCCCCCTTACCGCGCTCTCGCGGCCCGGCTGAGGCTTGTTTCCTGTTTCCTCCGCTCCCCCAGTCTTGCTGCTGCTGTTGTCACTCTTGTCCACTTCGTACTGTCCACCACCCTCCTTTCCCTTCCTGCCCTGCAACCTGCAACCTGCTGCCGCAGCCGCGCGTGTATGTACGTTGTATGCACAGTAGCGCGGCGTGGCCTCCCTGAGTACCGCCGTACCCGACCCAGACTTCGTCGCCCTGGTGTGTTTGCCCTCACCATCACTCGGCTGCTACCTCTCCTCTCGTTTCAGCAGTCCAACAGGGCTGTGTAGTTCCCAACTTGGCATCGGGCTACCACTTTGAGTAGGCTGCCGCCGCCAGTCATGGCTAGCCTCAGCTTCATAATGGATGTCCATGAGGACGGGCAGACTGACAGTCGAGGGCCCCCCCTCACCCTCAATAAAAGGGACAGGGGCCCAAACAAACCAGCCAGTGCCGGTCCTCCCCCCCCTTATGACGCACCCCCCTCCAACCCACAACCAGACCCAAGACATGCCAGCACGCCCGGCCCGGCCAGCGCTGAGCAGGATATCAACCCGGCCGTCCCCGCCGCCGGCCTGACCAAAGGGGGCGGTGCTTCATTACGGGGTTCCAAGTCGTCTCCTGCTGTCGCAATATCTGGGACACAAGAACCAGGAGCAGGAACAAGAACAGCAGCCTCCGTCACCGTCGCCATCACCCCCGCCACCCCGTCCGCTGCCTCTACATCGCCGACCCTATCGGCGTCCGCCACCCCTCGACAGTCGTCACGCTTGCGGAGCACGACAAGCGCAGACTCGATGATGGATCGGCCGCGATACGCCCCTCCCCCCTCGTCGTCCTCGATGGGCTTGGGCAGCCTCCAGAGACCTATGCCTCTCCACCATCCCGCCACAACCCAATTCACTCCGAAGATCACGCCCAAGACCGGCCGGGTCAGCAAGGCGAAGAAGGGCCTGCCGGTTCACATCTGCGACGCCTGCAATCCCCCCAAGGTATGAAGGATCCTCCCTTCGTCCCCCCTGCTCTCCTAGAGGTCTTCTCTTGTCTTCCCTTTGCTCGTGCTAACCGTCTACGACAGACCTTCACTCGGGCTGAGCACTTGAGGTAACCACCATCATCTCCACGCGGGTCTTCCAGAAGTAGAACTGACATCTCCGTTCTTAGACGGCACCAACAGAGCCACGAAAAGCCGAATTTCCACTGCAACAGCTGTGACAGGTCTTTCCATCGAGCCGATCTCCTGACGCGGCATCAGCAAAAGCAGTGCGTGCACGGCCAGTTTCTACAACACCCTCGAGTATCGATGCTGATGGCGAGTTACAGCGAGAACGATGGCGACAACGTGAGCTCGAGGCTGGGATCTGCCCAGCACACCCCGTACACATCCCCGGCAGCACTCTCCTTCCAGACACACCCCTCATCAGTGGCATCTGGCACAGGCCCACTCGCCTCTCCCTCAGCAACCGAGATACCGCCCACACCCAGCCATGTGCCCGGGAGCCAAGCAGGTTTCAACGAAGCCAGCAATACCACGATTCACAGGATGGCCCCGCGGAGCTTGTCGCAGGACTTCCACAGTGCCAGCGCCTCCTACACCCTCTCCCCGATAATATCCATAGTCAACCCAACGCACTCGCCCTCCCTGGCGGGTCACCACCAAAGCAGCACGGATAACTGCCAGACCAGGACCAGCCAGCCGCCAATATACGTGGTTACCCAACTGCCCAGCCTACACCACAGTAACGACGTCCCAGAGTTGCATGACGCATCGCCACTACCCTCATCGGCGTCTGACAGCACCTACTCGACACCCGTGTCAGAAGTTCCCCGAAATCCAAGATGGGTTCCTGGACTCCGGTCACCGACTGACTGGTCAACTCCACAAAGGCTCTCACCGTATCCCGGCACTGCGCCCCGCGGGCTCCAGAGCTCTGGGCCGGGAATGGATGGGATCCCTTCCCTGCAGGCCCCTCTGTTCATGTCTTCATACTCAAGCCCCCAGCCATCGGATCACACATTCCATGGCGCCACCCTCAACGTGCCATCATCCGTGGCATATTCCGCTCCCAGCACCAGTCACTTTCATCACCCCTCGCTGAGCGCCTCCTCGAGCGCCACTTTCCGCCCGCACCGGCACCGCCATTCTAACTCGCTCTCGTCTGTCCGCAGTCGAACCCCCCCTTCAGGCACATCCTCCCATGGAAGTGAGACGTTGCTAGTGTCTGCTCCGAGCCTCTCAAACAACCTCGACACGATGGCTAGCATCGGTCGACGGAAGGGGTCCATCTTGGACGCACATGACCACGTCCTGGTACCAAATGGCACCATGAGCTCCCTAGATGTGCTTGGGGCGTTGGCCGTGGATTACAGCGGTAGCAGCTGTGCAGCGAGCCCCGGCACCGACAGTGCTAGCCACGGTAGCGGCATCGCTCCGGTGCTTACCTTGTCTTTGGGAGGTGGTTGTTCCATGCCCGAACGCCCCTCCCTGATCAGCACGTTGCCAGGTCCCATTCGTGCCGCCCTCCCTCGGTACTTGGATCTCTACTGGAAGCTGGCCGACCCGTGCCTGCCCCTCATCCACCGTCAATCGACGAACAACACTGTTCAAGAAGACGTCTTACGGTTCGCGATGGCAGCTGTAGCCACACAGCACTTGGGGAACGGAGAGGACCGGCTCCGGGGAAATCAACTGCATGAGCAAGCATGGCAGGAACTGAAGCGGGTGAGTGACCAAAGCCGATGTTTTCGTTGTGGCATGGGTCCTGTATACTGACGAAACGGTTCCGCCTTTAAACAGACACCGCAATGGAACCTCCAAACCCTGCAGGCTATCCTCCTGTGCGAGTATTTTGCGCGATTCCGTGGCCGCAAGGTCCTCACACGAGCTTCGAAGCCTTTTGAGTCTCTGTATTCAAGGGTGAGTACTCTGCGGTCCTTTGTTGTACCCTCGTCATCTGCCCCTGCGGACGAGAGTGGGCTCTGGAACGTCGACACTTCTGCGTGGTCTCCTGTTTCTTCTCCCGTTTCCGAGTCGTCTTCTTTCTGTGGCGCTACAACTCCAACCACCACAACCATGTCTTCCTTTGCCCTGCGGCACCTGAGCCCGCTCCAGACCAGACCTTGGGGCGGTTTTCCATCCTCCCAGGTTCGGTCATCAGCGAATTCTTCGCCATTTGGGTCAGCTTCGTTCTGCTCGTCCGGGCCGACGTTGGTGGCCAATTCTCCCCATTCCATGGGCAACAGTTTTCATCTTTCTCCTCCCCTTCCTTCTTTTTCGTCAAACTCTCGTTCTCAGGCTTCTCCTTCGTGGTCTTCTGCTCTCTTTGCTTCCGATTGCCACACCTCTTCGTCTGCCCCAACACCCCCCGTTTCTCTCCCGCCTTGTTCCCCGCAGGCTCCTGGACCAGCATACTCACAATGCATGCCGAACTCGCAGGTCCAGCAGTATCAAAGCTCGGCGCTCCTGGACCACGCCATGCTCGCCCCAGAACAGCAATCCATGGCCCTCCAGGAACGGTGGCAGCGCTGGATCGACACCGAATCACGCCGCCGCCTCTTCGTTGCCTGCTTCTTCAGCGATGGCCACGCGGCCATCTACATGCAACAGAGACGTGCGCAGGACGTTGATGCGCTCCCAACAATCCCCCTCCTCGGCCGCAGTACCAAGCTGTGGGAAGCCTCAACGGCCGATGAATGGGCCACAGTCCTCGCCGCCGACCCGCTCGCGATTGAGCCGGAGCATATGCCCCCATTTGAGGAGCTCACTCGCGAGGACGTGGACCGACGCCCCGCCATCGACCGCATCACCATGATGAGCTTCCTCGAACATCGACTCCCACGTCGTCAGCGCACACCGCCGACGTCTTCCTTCCCCGCACACTCCTCCCTATCTCCTGAAATGTCCCCGCCCGCCCAGCATCTGGGAGGCCAATTCAACTCAGAGCAACAAAACCCCTTCCTTCTCCAGCACCAGCAACGCCAGCAACACCACCCCCAACAATCCAACGCCCAACCCAACAAACCCCATTTCTACCCCTTCGATGCCGAAGAGCGCTTGACCACCCTCTTTCCCACCTGCCCCGTCGCCAACACTTACCTCGCCCTTCACCACACCCCGCTCCACGACCTCCTCGCCGTTGCCGGCGACACGTGGGTCTTTACCCAAAAGGTCGTGGGCGCAACCTCGTTCGACGAGCAACAAGCCCGCCTCAAACTCTGGGCCACGTCCTCCGCCCCTCGCGACCCCTCGGGCCTCCCCCGCCCGGACGTCATCCGCGCCACCGTCTACGCGGCCCGCGCCATCCTCGGCTTCCTCGACCGCCAGAGCCCTCCCAACCCTCCTTCTCCTCATCACCAGCACCGCCAACATTCCTCCTCCCCCTGCCTTCCTCAGCCGTGCCCTGCTCCCGCCTGGCTGGGCGACATGTCCGATTACTGGGCCATGTACGTCTGCGCGCTCATCTGCTGGGCCTTCAGCCACCCCGTGTGGGGGGCCGAGGCCGGTTCGCTTCAGATCAGCGTCAGGCGGTCCAGCGTCGGCGTCGGGAGTGCGGCCAGCAGCCCCCCGCTCGGAGTAGGGCTTGGCGTGGTGGCGCCTTCTCCTTCGATGTCGGCGTCGTCGTTGTCGTCGATGTCGGCGGCGGCGGCGGTGGCCGCTTTGGAGGACGATGAAGTGCTCGCATGGCTGCGGATGGTTGCGGACGAGAGCATGCGGCCCGAGGATGTGGTGCGCGCGCGTGGCAGGCGCGAGGCGGCCGGGGTGGCTGGGCTCGTGAGGCGGCGGCTGGACAGCGACTGCTTGAGCAAGGGGAGCAGGCTGTATGTGGACGCTGTTGCGGTGCTGGGCAGGGTGGAAGACTCGGTTGGGTGGAAGTGGTTCTGATGAGGGTTTGCCTCGCTCGGTCCATACCACCATCCGACTCTTTGTCATCCATCGGATGGCCGCCACCCTTCTCCTCTTCTCCACCCGCCCCATCGCCAAGATCATGATATGATGACCACGCGCGCACTCCATGGGGTCAAACACCCAGTTTTTTTTTGGCTTCTTTCCCCTCTCCAGGGCATCTTTCTCATTCCCTCCTTTCGAAGACTTTTAACCCGCTATTGGTTAATGGATAGATGGATACACATACATACACTCATGGTAGTTGGTGGTTTTTCTTCTTTACCTTCTTTCTTCCTGCTTTATTCACCTCCCTCCTTTCTCTTCCCGTTCTTTTTTTCTTCTGCTTCTTCTTCATCTTTCTTCATCTTCTTCATTCATCCTCTTTCATTTTTCCCCTTCTCCCTTTTCTTCAACTTCTTCTCATCCACGTTTCTCTTCATCACGTTCTCTCTCCTTTCTTCTTCTAGGGCAGGCAGGCAGGCATATGGATGGGACATGGTTACGATACCTCGGGCGCAGGGAACAAAAGTGGTTTGTTAGTTGATTGGTTCGTGGGTTGGTCTTTGGCAGGTTGATGAGTTGTCCCTCCCATTTTTCACCACATCTGTTGGGAGTGAGCGTGTCGTCCTCTTCTGGACTTGCCACACTCCCTGATGATCAGTACGAGGACAACAGTAACGCGTGTGTGTTTTTGTTTGTTTTGCCATTTCTTTGTTTACTTATTTCCTTGTTCTCTTCTACTTTGGGGAGCGCAACCTGCGGGAGCGCAACCTGCCCCTTTGACTCTGTAACTTTACGCAACGTCTGTTTTTGCTTTTGAACGATTGCGAGCTTTTTTCATTCTCATGTACTATTACGAGTGAGCAACGGATTGATGCAACCCACGAGGGAAGATAATTTAATGATAGATGAGGACAGAATGGTGATACTGCTGGGAACCAAACACCCGGGATAAGCAAGAATCAATGGAGTGCGTTAACATCAGGTTCCAAAAACGTTCAGTGAAACTGCGCTTAATGTCTGATATAACTACCAAAAATGGTAGTCAGCTCACAGAATTGAGTGGTTGTACTCTCTGATATATATAGAAGCCCCTCTAAAGCCCCCTTTACTTTTCCCCCATGCTTGACCCCCGTGGTATCCAAAGCGCCATGTGTTAAAACAAGCACACACCACGTCCGAGTTGATCTGTAATACACCCCCCCACCGATGACACAAAAACGCCAATAAGAAACCATTCCAAAACCATGGGGTATGAACCTATCTATGAACCTGTTCCACTCCCTTAGAACAAGCCGTCAATCTCCCCCGTCTCGGCGTCGACGTCGACGTTGAGGTATCCCGGCGCGGTCGGCAGACCAGGAATCGTCTGGATATCCGCAGCCAGGGCGTAGAGATAGCCCGCGCCGGCCGCCATGCGCACATCGCGGATGGGGACGGTGAAGCCCGTCGGGGCACCCTTGAGATCGGGGTCATGGCTGAGCGAGTACTGCGTCTTGGCGACGCAGATCGGCAGGTTCCCAAAGCCCTGGCGGGTGTAGGTGTCCACCTTCCTCTGGGCGAGCTCGCTGAACTCGACGGCCGCGGCGCCGTACATTTCGCGGGCGATCTTCTCGATGCGGTCCTGCACGGTGCCGTCCAGGTCGTAGAGCAGCTTGAAGTCGTTGGGCTTTTCCGCAGCGGCGATGACGGCGTGCGCGAGGTCGACCGCGCCCTTGCCGCCTTCCGCCCAGTGGTTGGCGAGGATGGCGTCCTCGGCGCCGGCCTTGATGGCCTCCTCGCGGACGACGTCGATCTCGGCTTGCGTGTCGCTCGAGAACTTGTTGATGGCCACCAGGACGGGCACGCCGTAGGACCGGGCGTTAGCCACGTGCTTGGCGAGGTTGATGCAACCCTTGCGGAGGATGTCGACGTTCTCCTCGCGGTACACGGCGTGGAGGGGAGCGCCGGGGGAGATGGGCGGGCCACCGCCGTGGACCTTGAGGGCGCGGATGGTGGCAACGACGACAACCACATCCGGGACAAGGCCCGAGGTGCGGCACTTGATGTTGAAGAAGCGCTCACCGCCCATGGTGAAGTCGAAGCCCGCCTCAGTCACCACAAAGCCGGCCTTCGCCGAGTGGTCCTCATCCGGCTCGGTGCCGGCAAGCTTGAGGGCCATCTTGTCAGCCAGGATCGAGCTGTTTCCGATGCTGATGTTTGCGAAGGGGCCTGCGTGGACAAACACGGGGGTACCCTCCAAGCTCTGCATCAGGTTGGGCTTGATGGCGTCCTTCATCAGAGCAGCCAGGGCGCCACCGGCGCCGATATCGTCGCAAGTGATGGGGTCGCCGCTCTTCGAGCTCGCCACGACCATGCGGCCGAGGCGCTCCCGCATATCTCCCAGGCTGGTGCTGAGGGCCAGGATGGCCATGCACTCGCTGGCCACCGAGATGTCGAAACCAGTCTGGCGGGTGTGGCCCTTCTCCGTGGCAGCGTTTCCAATAAGGATCCCGCGGAGGTGCCTGTCATTGACGTCCAAGACACGGCGCCAAGTGATGGTATCGGGGTCGATGTCGAGACGGGCAAAGCGACGAATCTCGTCCTCGGTAAGCGAGTCGGGGTCCGTCTTGTCAATGCCCAGCTTCTTCAACCTGCGGAACATTACGGGGGCAAAGGCACGCTTGCCACCCTTGGCGGGAACCAGGCGCTTGTATAGGGCGGCGTCCTTCTGGGTGTTCTCATGGAACATGCGGGTGTCAATCGCGGCGGCCAGGAGGTTGTTGGCCGCTGTGATGGCGTGGATGTCACCAGTCAAGTGCAGATTGAACTCATCCATGGGGATAACCTGGCTGTAGCCACCGCCGGCGGCACCACCCTTGATGCCAAAGGTGGGACCCTGGCTGGGCTGGCGCACGTTGGCAAAGGTGACACGGCCGACATGGGCGCCCAAAGCCTGGGCCAGACCCATGGTTGTGGTGGACTTGCCTTCTCCGAGAGGTGTAGGGGTGATGCCAGTCACCACAACGTAGCGGCCATCACGGCGGTGGGCAAGGCGCTTGAGAAGGCCGAGGTCGACCTTGGCCTTGTAGGCGCCATAGGGTTCCAGCTCCGCGGGGGAGATACCGATCTCCTTGGCGATTTGTGTGACGGGCTTCGGCAACTGGGCGCGGGAGATGGCGATATCAGAGGGAACGGGCTCCGACAGCTTGAGAGGCAGAGGAACAATATGTCTCAGCTTCTCCGCCTTGAAAGCCTGGGTTGCCGCGTCGACGACGTTGTGGAGAAGCATGGCGACCGTCATGGGGCCGACGCCGCCGGGGACGGGGGTGATGTGGGAGGCAACTTGGGAGGCCGACTCGAAGTCGACATCGCCCACCAAGCGCTGGCCCGACTTCTTTGTGGCGTCGGGGATGTAGTTGGTGCCCACATCAATGACGACCACACCCGGCTTGAGCTGGTCGCCTTTGACGAAGGCCGGGCTTCCAATTGCGACGACCACGACATCAGCATTCTTGAGATACTGATCCAGGCCCTTGGTCTTGGAGTGGCAGACGGTGACGGTGGCATCGGCGTTCTTCAGGAGATAGCTGACGGGGCTGCCGACGATGTCGCTCCTCCCAAGGACGACGGCGTTCTTGCCAGCAAGGTCAACACCGGCCTCCTCGAGGAGAACCATGACGCCCTTGGGGGTGCAGGGGACGAAAAAGGGGTTGCCGCCGCGCTTGGCCAGCTCGCCGATGTTGTGGGTGCCGAAGCCGTCGACATCCTTCTCGCTGGCGACGGCCGAGGTGACGTTGTACTCGGAGACGCCCTTGGGGAGCGGCAGCTGCACGAGGATACCGTGCACGGCCGGGTCGTTGTTGAGGGCGATGACACGGGCGACCAGCTCGGCCTCGGTGGCCGTCTCATCGAACTTGATGAGCTCGCACGCAATGCCGCACTGGAGAGGTCCCATGTGTTAGATGCATTGGGGCCATTGGGAGAGCTAGCTGGTGTGTGGAATAGCAGCTTACCTCCTCGGCGGCCTTCAGCTTCATGCGCACATAGGTGGCTGTGGACGCAGTCCGTTGTTAGTTTCAACATCCGTGCTCGCTCGGGTCGGGGTCCTTGATTCCGAGTGGTTGTGCTGCTGGCAAGGACTGGGAGGCCGGGATGAGGGGTAATGGGGAGGAGGGAGGGGGCATCCCGTGCCGCGGGGAGGCTTACAGGAGTCGGATCGGTCGCCCACTGCAGCAATTTGGCGGTTAGCCCTTTGTCACAAAAACCAAATATTGAATTGAATGCGGGCAAGGGGGGGAGGGGGGGGGAGGGAACCGGGCGGCAACGCACCTTGGATGATCTTGAGGGACGGCTGGAAGCGCGGGTTGAGGGCCTTCTTCTCAGCGATCTTGGCCTGCAGCCCCTCGCGCACCTTGCGGGCGATGGCCGTTCCGTCGATCTTGGTGGCAGCCATGGCTCTGGTCGAGCTGGAGAATGGCCTGGGCGAAGATGCTGCTGCTGAGGGCAGACGGTGGTGTTGGCGACGCAAAAGAGCGCTGGTTGGGCTGAAGACGAATGGAACCCCGCGAAGGTGGGATGCGGTGGGACGACGTGGGGCAGCGGAGCCCTCTGCAGCCGAGCAGGGCCGCGGGAACCCGGCTGTCGCTGGCGAGGGGCTGCCACTGCTCCTGCTGCTGCTGCTGCTGCTGCTGCTGCTGCTGCTGCCATTGTTGACTTCCCCTGACTCACATGCTTTTGCTGCTGCTGGCCCTGCTTCCCACGACCGAGGAGCCGCACAAGGGGCTAGCCCTGCACCGTGGTGGATACACCGCCGTTCGATCCTCGCTGGGTGAAGAGTCGACAAGCTGCTGGCGCAACTCGCTGCTGACCTTGGGTTCCTCGACCGAGATGGGCTTGTTGTTGGCGGGTGCTGTGAAAGGGGGCCAACGCCGAGGCTGAGCCGCTCGGCCGTCACCCTCTGGACGAGGCGAGAGAGCGTCATGCTTGACTCAGGCGACTCGAAGGATCGCTGCTGACACGGTGACTCTGAAGGGGCTCTGGGGCGAGCTAATTGGTCCTCGACAGACAGGAACCAGGACACGGGAGTCACAGGCTCGGATCCTGCAGAATATAAAGGGTCTGGTGGTGGAGAGACAATCCTGGCTGAGTCACGAATCTCTCTCTAACACTGCTCCGTCGACTGGGGCCGGGTCGGTAATAATGGATGGATCATGGGAGAAGAAGCTACGCTGGCTACAACAGGCTCGTGACGAAGCGTGGACACCGCCGTAAAGTAGGCAGTGGAACGGCCCATGCTGCCCGAGCCTCTACGGCAGCGGCATCTCTATCCCTGGCCCGCGGAGGACTGGCCAAGCGTTTGTGGGAGTGGTTGCTGAGACCCGGGACCAGAAAAAGCCCCTCGCTGTTGTTGACACGGGACCAGGCCAGTGCCAGGGTGCCGCGCTGGGAACGGAAAGGTGTCCAGCTCGCCGCCGAGAGAGTTGCAGTGGGCGGCGGCGGGGCTGTCCGTGCAATTAAGTAGGTCGGCAGGTAGGTAGTTGGAGAAACAATCCGGGCTAAAGTGCCTGCGGCCGTCGTTGTGACTTTTCTGCAGCAGCAGTGGGCCAGATTGTGGGCGGCAAAAGTTGTTTGCCCATGTAAGACAATTGGAGATTGTTGATGCCAGGCCTGTATTTTTTTTTAATTTTGCGGGGCAGGAAAGTGACAAGCGACACACCCCCACCCAGCTCAGCCAAGCTCCCTGCCAAAAACGGGAAGGCGGTCAGGAATCCTGCCAAGCCTCCTCGACCAACAGCCGTGCATCATCCCACACCGAGTGACTCCGCTGAACTGACTCCTGGTGGGGCACAAATCGCCCCGGTGGCCTATCGGCGCGGCGCACAATCTGCGGAAAAATCACTGGGCAAACAAATCCATCCGCCAAAGCGAGACCAAAGACCGCCCTGAAAGAAGAAGCCCGCCGCCCCGCAGTAGCTTGCAACCACGAACCAGCCCTGATATCTATCCTGCATCCCCTCCACCGAGAACCACATCGACGTCCACCCCGGCGATACACCCAAAGGAAATTCCCCCCAGTCAACTCCAAACACCGCCAAAATGAGGCCCATCCTGTTGGCGGGCCACGAGCGTGCCCTGACCCAGATCAGGTTGGTCGCCCCGAGTCCCGTCCCGAGTCTGAGGGACGAGATGAAGCTCGGGAACCCGCCTGCTCACCCTTGCTGTCTATAATAGGTACAACCCCGATGGCGACCTCATCTTCTCCGTATCCAAGGATCAACAAATCTGCGTGTGGATGGCGCATAACGGCGAGCGTCTCGGGACATACCGCGGCCACCAGGGTGCCATCTGGACCATCGATGTCGACCCCACCTCCACTATTCTCGCCTCGGGCTCTGCCGACAACACAATTCGTCTCTGGGACATCAAGACCGGGAAGTGCCTGAAGACATGGGACTTCCCGACCGCCGTCAAGCGCGTCGAGTTCAACGAGGATGGCACCAAGCTGCTTGGCGTGACGGAGAAGCGCATGGGTCATCTCGGCACCATCGTCGTCTTCGATGTCAAGATCGACGTTGACGCCGAGCAGACCGACGAGAAGGAGTTGACCATCGTTTGCGAGGAGAGCAAAGCCACGGTCGCCGGGTGGAGCTACCTTAGCAAGTACATCATCGCCGGCCACGAGGACGGCTCCGTCTCCCAGTACGACGGCAAGACAGGCGACCTGATCTACAACATCCCCATTCACGAGTTGAACCAGCAGATCACCGATCTCCAGTGGTCACAAGACCGGACATACTTCATCACGGCCTCAAAAGACAAGACCGCAAGGGTACGTCGTCGAACCCATCAAATCACAATCTCTTGCCAAGACAACCATATAACTGACATATTCCTCCCCTGCAGCTCATCTCGGCCAAGGACCTCGAGATCCTCAAGACCTACACCGCCGACACGCCCCTTAACAGCGCCGTTATCACCCCGAAGAAGGAGTTCGTCATCCTCGGCGGCGGCCAGGCCGCCATGGACGTCACCACCACCGCCGCCCGCCAGGGCAAGTTCGAGGCCCGTTTCTACCACAAGATCTTCGAGGACGAGATCGGCCGTGTGCGCGGCCACTTCGGCCCCCTCAACACCGTCGCCGCCGACCCCACTGGCAAGGGCTACGCCAGCGGCGGAGAGGACGGCTACGTGCGCGTGCACGCCTTCGACAAGGGCTACTACGACTTCATGTACGAGGTGGAGCGCGAGAGGCAAAACAGGCTGGCGGCGGCCGCCAGCGCTTAAGGAGGTGGTCGGCGTGGTTTGATGATGACGGGGGTGGTGGCGGTGGTGGCTCGGCATTTGCTTTGGCGTTCAGGGACTCAAGCTTTCGGGGGCGGCGGATCAAAGGTGAAGAAGGGAGAAAGGGGGTGTACCTTTTCGGGAGCCTTTTTTTCCTTTGGGACTGGAAGAGAAAAAAAAAGAATTGGCTCTTCACCCCAGGTAGTTTAGGTTGCTATGTAGACTCGGTCCTGCTTGCTCCTTCCTCTCTCTCGGTTAGGATGCGGATACCCCTACATTGGCCTGTCTTTCGGTCGTTCCATTGCTGCTGAGGCCCTCGCGGTGTTTGTAAAATGCATAATCACCAAGGCGAGGACATGCATCCCGAGGTGTGCACAAGTGAGATCTATCTAAATCGCGTCCTATTGAGTTCCTCGCGAGGCTGTTGCTGCACCGAGTCCACGAGCGAGGTTATCTGAATAGCTAGCTAGCTCCTCCTCAAACCAAAAGTAAAAAGCCCCAGCACCGAAACGCCCCCTTACTGTCCCTCTAACAACCCCCCTACAGCATCGTCCAAGCCCTGCGACGGTGATGAGTAATTGTATCACCAACAGGGCAGGGGGTAAACTTCTCCCCAAGTTGACCCGGACAGAAAGAAAGACACAAAACGGCTGCCTGCCTGCCCGCCTTGCCTGCCCACTAAACCATCGACCCCCCTCCTTCTATGAACCCCACATCCAGACTCCTCGAATCCAGCCCGCAGTTTTTGGTCTCTCTCTCGCTCATATCCACACACAAAACACACCTCTCATTTCTTCTTGCCCTTGGCCTTGCCCTTCGAAGCGGCCGCATTCGAGTTGGTGGACGCGACGCTAGACGCCCGCGAGGGAGAGGTCGAGTTGGCCTTGCTGCCTGTCGCTGACTTGACATTGTCAAGAGCCTTATTCTGCGGGGGGTGTTAGTAACAGTTAGGTAACAAATGAGGGAAAGGGAGGGGGTTCTCACCTTGACACCGTTCGCCTTGGTCTTCTTCTTAGCCGGGGCCAAGCCGAGCACACTGTCCTCGTCGTTCTCGTCGTCATCCAGCTCGCGCTTGACCTTGCCGTTGACGCCGTTGGACTTGGCGGTGCTCGGGTTGGAGTCCTCAAACTCCTTGACGACGGTGGTGAGCAGCGTGTTGCAGCGGCGGCCCAGCTCCGTCGGCGTCCGGCTGAGGAAGAACCAGTCGAAGCGGAAGAGCGGGCTCTCGCGGATCTCGTCGCGGATCTTTTCGTAGATGCCCTCCGAGTCGACGCCGTGCTTGTCGAGGAGGACGAGCAGGAAGCGGTCCTCTTCCTCGGTGTAGACCTTCTTGTTGGTGGTCGAGACGGAGTAGCTGATCTTCAGCTGCTGGAGCGGGACACGATACTGGCCCATCTTCTTGCGCAGCATCTTGCGCTGGTGCTCGATCTTGCGCATGCGCTCCTCGCCGTCCTCAATGATCTTGAGGTACTTGGTGTAGTCCGAGATTTCCGTGTAGCGCTGCCAGAAAACCTTGGCGTATGCCTTGACCTCCTGGGGCGTCTTGCTGTCGACCTCCAAGGCAATCCCTTCGTAGTCGACCCGCCCATAGCGCCCGGAGCCGTTGACGAATTGTTGGAAGTCACGCCGGTTCCAGTCACCAAAGCCCTGCTGGGCAAGCTTCTGCTTCTCCTCCTGCTCCTCCTCGCTGAGGGCAGTGGCGCTGTCGATCTCTTGCTGGTCCAGTGCCCTCTCGGCCTCACGGTCTGAGAGGCTCTCATCATCACCATCGGGAAGCGGGACCTTGTACCCAATCTCCTTGCGGTAGAAGGCAGTCTCCCTGTCTTGAAGGTCGCGGAGCCGAGGGGGGTAGAACTGGTAGTCGTGAACTGGGACTTGCTTGGGCGCCCGAGGCGCCTTGGGCTTCGCATCGGCCGTGCGACCGCCGGTGTGTAAGGCCTGCTTGTAGTACTTGTCGATGGAGTAGATCTGCTCCTTGCGCTCACGCTTGGCGGGGTTGATCCAGTTGATCCCGATGTCCTTCTTGCGCGCCGCAAAGTCCTCTCCATTCCATTCGTAGGCGGATTCCGACGTGAACTTCTGAAGGTCGTCGATACCAAGCTTTTCGTATCTGGCATTGAGCTCCTTGGTCCTGCTCTCACCCGCCTGCAGAATGGCATCGATGTCATCGTCGTTCAGGTCTGTGCCCTTCTCTGCCAGCGCTCCAAAGGCACCCTTTGACTTGAACACCTTCTCGGCACCGTGTTGGATCATGGAGAGCAGCTCGTCTTTGTTGGCCGCAGCCTTGGCCGCCGCTTGGGCACGACCCTGCTGAATGACGAGCTGATCGAGACGCAATTTCTGTGCCGCACGCTCCAAAACCTTCTCCTCGATCGCATTGTCTGTGACAAAACGATATACAACCACCTGCTTGGTCTGCCCGATGCGGTGAGCTCGGTCCATGGCCTGCAAGTCGGCCTGCGGGTTCCAGTCGCTGTCGTAGAGGACAACGATGTCGGCTGTCGTCAGATTGATGCCGAGGCCACCAGCCCTCGTCGTCAGCAGGAAGATAAACTTTTCGGAGTCGGGCTTGTTGTACTCGTCAATGGCGGCGATACGATCCTCGTGAGCGGTGCTGCCGTCGATGCGGCAATACTTGTAGCCTCGGAACACGCAGTAATCCTCCAGAATATCCAGCAGACGGCTCATTTGGGAGAAGATGAGCACGCGGCTACCCTGCTTCTGCATCCGCTTGAGCAGCTTGTCCAGGACAATCATCTTGCCGGCGTTGTCCACCAGATGCTCGTCAGTGGTGTACGGCGGGCCCGGCTCGGCACCCTCGAAAAGATAGGGGTGGTTGCAGCACTTTCGGAGCTGCATGACGATATTGAGCAGCCGCGTCTTGGACTCGCGCTTCCCGCCGGCTCCGTTGACGGCATCGATATCCTTCTCAAGAATCTTCTGGTACCACTTGACCTGCATCTCCGACATGCCAATGTAGACGTTGACCTCCTTCTTGGGAAGAAGGCTCTTCTCCACGTCACTCTTGACACGGCGGAGCAGGAAAGGCCGAAGAACACGATGAAGCTGCTGAACAACGGTGTCCTGGTCGCGATCCTGGCCGGAGAACCACTGGTCGAAAGCCTCCGAGTCTCCAAACACGTCAGGGAGCAGGAAGTTGAGAAGGGCCCAGAGTTCGTGCAGGTTGTTCTGGAGAGGCGTGCCGGTAATCAGGAGGCGGTTTCTCGAGTTGAACATACGAATGACCTGGGCCAAGGATGACTCCTCGTTCTTGATGCGGTGAGCCTCATCGATGATGATGTACTCCCAGGCGAACTTCCGGAGGTGGGCCTTCTCGCGGAGGATCATCTCGTAGCTGGTCACGCAGACGTCAAAGTTCTCGTCGACCAGCCGCTCGTTGATGAGCTGGTGGCGCTCTTCCTTGGCGCCCTGAAGTACGAGCACGTTGACGTCCGGAGTCCACTTGGCGAACTCGCGCTTCCAGTTGTCCAGGGTCGACTTGGGGACGATGACCAGGTGAGGGCCGGTGATCCCCATGATGTGACGCAGGTACCCCAGGAAGGAGATGGTCTGCAGTGTCTTGCCCAAACCCATTTCGTCGGCAAGAATGCCCGAAATACCGTTCTCGTGGAGCGAGATGAGCCAGTTCAGGCCCGCAACCTGGTAGTCCCTCATGGTTCCATGGATGAAGGCGGGCGAGTCGCGGAAGACGGTCTCGGCAGACCCTCCGTGCTTCTCGTCCTTGAGCAGCTCGGCATCTTCTTCGGCTTCGGTGCGGCGGCGCCTCTCGCTAGTAGCGCCGCCCTGGCGCCCGCCGCCCTTCTTTTGCTTGGCTGCCTCCTCATTTTGGCGATCGATTTCGGACATGATGTCGCGGATCTTGGGGTCGGGGTTCGTCTCGATGAAGTGGCGAAACAGGTCGGTAAGACCCAGAAGGTATCGGAATCGGCGAAGGGTATCATCTTCCTGTCGGAAAGTCAGTTACAAGTCGCCCATGACGAAGCCGGATGCCCTCTCCCACCTTTGACTCGCCCAGCCGGTCGTGCTTCTTGCCAAAGATACTCCTACGTAGCTGGTTGGCTTCTGAGCGCCTCTTGCGGCCGTCAGCGACTGGTTCGCCAACTACGCTGCTGGCAGTGGTATTGGGGTTCGTGTCGGAGTCTGTGTAGTCGGGGGTCTCGTCGACGTCCTACGGCACCAACGGTTAGTTGGTTCTGCAGCTCGCCTCTGCCACGGGCCAACGCGCCGCGGGATGAGCAGCGCGCCGGGGAAGGCATCATACCATGTCGTCGGCGGTCTGTGGGAGATGGGGGGGTTCGGGCGCATCGGGCATTGACGCGTCGGTGTCGTTGCCGCTCTGCCGCGAACGAGGAGCCATGGTGGCGGCGCTGCCGTGGGTGCGGCGCTGGGCTGCTTTACGCGACTTAGACGCGCTTGTTGGTATCAGTGGGTTTGCGCGACGGGTCGATGTCTCCTGCGCGGGATGGAGAGGTTTGGGCGATGGGCGTGCCTCTCGTGGCTGGGATTTCGTGACGGGCAGGACGAATGGTCCGAGGATGACGGTTGAAGATGGGTGGGTGCTGTGCAGGGTGCGAATTTCTGAGGTCGAGGAACCCCAAAAAGGGCCAAACCGCGTCCCCAGCCAATCACAGCCGCCACCCGGCGGAGGGGATTGAACGGCGGTCGATTCGCGGGACGTCCCACGCTGCAGCAGCCTTTAAAACGGGGCGCCCCCCAGTGTCAGAGGCGACATGGAAGTGGCACCAACGGCCATGGGCTCACACAAAACACTCTTGGAATTCCAGTATCAAACTCGGAATGTGCCAAAAGACTACCTGATATCTGCTGCGGCTCCTACTATGTAATGCCAGGAGACTGTGCATGGGAAGTGCCTAAGTACTCTGTACCTGCAACCACTTACATGCCTCGCCAAAATAATCAGGTGAGTGAACATATGCAAACTCCACTCAAAAGGAGTTGGTCCTCAATCCCCCAAGTAGCTCTCCACTCCCATTCTTTTCCCTTTCTCCGTGCCCGAGGCGAGGGTTCCGAGTGAAAGGACCTGCCTGGCCGTCGTGTCCTGGACTTGGAGAACAGTTGGCTCTGGTTGATTACCTAAGTCGCCGCCCTCCTCGATGAGCCAAGCCAACAGGAACACGTGCAGCCCCCACAATGCTCGCCCACGCAACCTGGAGGCGGCAGATGGAGCCAAAGTGGAGCCTGCCGCCAATGAGGATGAGCCATCGCTGCTTTGCTTCGCTTGAGCTCAGATGACTGAACTGAACAACCATCGCCGACAGCGCAGGGGGCACTTGTTGGCCACTCAACCCCATCACCACTTGCAGGCTCCGAAGCCCAACGAGAATCTCGGCCCAGCAAACACACCACCTTCTTTTCATCAGGGCGCAGAACGACCCGGAATATCGCTACTTATCCTACGAGCCCTCCCAGCTCCATAAGAACCTCGAGTCCAGGCCTCCCTGCCCTTCTCCGCGCACTGCAACCCGAAGCTCAGGGTCTCCGCTTTGGCCCACCTCCACAGCCTTAGTTCCTGTCCGTTTAGTGAAAACCCCTCAATCAGCCGAGTCGGAACATCCCCTCCACCCCGTGGGACAGCGAGCGACACCCAACGACACCAGCCGACTCATCGCACGCCATTCCCGAACCCTCCGAAGAACACAGACAGCTCGCCACGCCAGAAATGAGCATCGAGCCGACCGAGCTCCTCGAGGCCTTCAAGGCCGCCGCCCTGTCGGTGACGAAACTCTACAAAACTTCAGCCCAGGCCCAGGCCAAGTCGCGTGCCGATGGATACCAAGACTGCCTGGAGGATCTGCTAGCCTTTCTCGACCGGGAGCACATTGGCTTGGAAGCCGGCGACGGACAACGAATCCGCAGGTGGGCGACCGACCGGGCAGACGGGCGAGATGCCGTATCGCCACCCCTCGAAAGCGAAGACGAAGCAGAGAGGTCCGACGCCCCCGCCATGTCGTCGCCCCAGATGCAGCGCGCCATTCCCGCGGCAGTACAACGACTGAGGGAGAAGGACGAAATTCGCCAGAGGGATTCTTCGGCGCCCCCGATCCTCACGTCGGTGCCCGTCCCCCCGAGCCCCGCCGTGGATGAAATCGAAATCACCGTCCCCTCGCAAGAAGCATTCAACTTCCAAGCCTCGCACCCTTATCCCCACGACGAAGCCTTGCGGCTTGCCAACCTGAACCTCTCCGATCCCCAAACAATCAACCCTTCGACTACCCGCGCTGCGCTACGAAACGGGAGAAGCAGGAACGCTCGGACGGCGGCCAGGAACTCGCTCGGGAGGGGGGCAGGCCAAAAACGAAAGGTCAACCTCGCCGAGATCTTCGACCTCGGCAGCTTGGATCACGGCAACGGCAGGGACATGTTTGGAGGCGGGGGGAAGCGCGGCCGATTCACATAACGCCCCGGCCCGACATATCGTTCACGACGCCTTTTTCATCCACGGCACGGGACTGTGGGAGTTTTTTCTTTTTGCGGGAGGAATGGGAGGCTGTTTATTTGCATTGCATCGCATTCCTGGGAGCGCATGGGCACAGGCACGACAACGGACACCGGCACGGGTTTTTTACGAATATGGCCATCTGGGGGCTGGTTAGGGAAAGGAGGTGGGAGGAAGGGGAGGCATTACCTAGATGGAGCATATCGGGGCGTTTATTCATGATACCTTGATACCACGCAGGACGATATGATATCTTTTTTTTTCTTCTGTTTGGACTTCTGTATGTCGTTGTGGGCCTGTTTGAGAGTCATTTGGTGCCTGACAGGCCCTCCGTATATAGCTTGCCTCCGTCGTGGGGGCGAAACAGAGCTTGCAAACACTCATCTGCACGCATCCACTTTGGTTTGGTTGGGTGTGTGTTTGCGCATCTTGATCGGAGGCATTCAACACCTCACAAGGCACCAGAGTATCGCATTCTCTGGCTCACCACAACCCTGGGGCCGTGACCATGTTCCGGCATGGTGAATATTCCATATGCCCGCCTCACAGACGTTGAAGTGGTACAGCAAGGAAACCGTTGTGGTAACGAGGCAACTCTCAGCAGAAAGCGATCCCCAGTTTCGTCAACCCACCTACCGTGTCAGCATCTAAGGCACCCGTCTGTGGCAGGACGGGGCCAAGGGGCAACACTCGGCAGAATGCAACTCCCACCTACTGGATAATGTTAAACATCAAGGACACCCACACCTAACTGTCCAGGTAACGGTCGGCAGGCACCAATGCCCGGCTCCATCAACCCACTTCCTCCGCATTGTGTAAACCTCCAAGAGACACACTCAGCCGAACGATCTGGGGTAGGTAGGGGTAAGGGGCCAACGCTTTGCAGCAACCGACCACCAGCTCCATCAACCCACCTACCATGCAAACATCAACATCCCCTCAACCCCAGGATGTCAACGACGGCCCGCCCGTCCCTCCGCAGCCACGCTCCAGACTCAGCGATCGTCCCCCCCTCCTCCTCGCAACGCAACAGCAAAGACCCTCAAGCGCGGACATTTGACACAGCACGGGGCGTTCGACGGCGGCCACGACTCGGGATGCCGTCCGAGCCTTCGCGGCGGCGGGGAACGCGGGGAGAAGGAAAGGACGAGCACTGAGTGTTTACTATTGAATTGTGCAAATGGAAGGGTGGCACAAAGGGTGTCAACGCTGTCAAAGAGGGGCTTGATCGGCGAGATCAGCGAGGAGAGAGTGTGTGTGAGAG
>FTEL01005217.1_pt1 | contig 20126 bp, 15 predicted proteins | sample 1658911 | NCBI WGS metagenome assembly FTEL01 (sample SAMEA3914869, study PRJEB12502) | metagenome | biome: forest; material: soil | place: USA | collected 2012-03-12 | depth 0.1 m
CACAAACACTGTCTCGGGCACGATCCACTGCAAACAGACCCGACGCAGCGCTTGCGATTTTGCGATTTACCCGCCGAGTCGACGGTCCCCCTGCCTCCCCCTGCTCACCCCTGCGCCCCAGCCCGCGACGACTTCGAACCGGCGACAGCGAGGACTGCGACTCGTCTGCGATATAGCCCGGGTTCCCGACCCCACGGTTAATTGCAGCCCGCAGGAACCCGCCGACGAGTGCGCTCGCTTCCTCGTCTCCGGGTCGCTGGTTGCACCGCAGGCCCCCGTCGCACCGCCCATACCTCCCTCCCGCCCATAGCACCGCGCCCAGGTAGTTACACGCCCGTCGAGCCAGCGGAAGCAGGACGCAGGAAGCGGGAACCAGCCATCAGGCAGTCCCGTTTTTCTCTGCCAGCCCACGCACGTAGCCGCGTGTGTCGCCCGAACCAGGCGCGGCCTCGAGGCCACTGCACCCCCCCTCGCTGCTATTCCAGTTTCCCGCCGCCTCCCGCCGACTCTCCGAAGCCTCTCGCTCCATCCGTCCCTCCGCTCCAGCCGCCGTGCCTGTGCTGCTCGTGCTGCTCGTGCTGCTCGTGCTGGTCTGCCAACACAAACCCCCTCGCCATGGCAGCCATGGAGGCCGCAAACGCCCACTATCAAAATGGCCCCCATAACCACCACCACAACCCCCACCACCACCACCAACAGTCCGGCCCCCCTCTCCCCGCCTCGCCCACCCTCACGAACCCCGACATGATCCTGCCCGACTACCCCGACTACAACGACATCCCCGAAGCCGCCCTCGACCGCGCTGACCACTCGCTCATGATGTGGAACAACTCCCACCCCTCCTCCTCGGCCTCGGATATGCACCACATGTTCGTCGCCACGGGCCTCGCTGGCCCCCGCCCTTACGGCCCCGCCGGGCCCGTCACCCCGACGACTCCCATTATCTACGGCAACGGCACCATGCTGTCCGACATTGGCGAGGTCACCGAGGTCGAGAGCACCGTGGGGAAGCCGTCGCCCGTGCGGACCAAGGCTGCCCGCCGCGCCGCCTCCCCCAAGCGCGGGAGTGGGAGCGATGGGGCGCTGCGGTCGTCGCCAACCGTGGGCGCAGCAGCGGCGGGTGTGGCGCCGAAGAAGTCGAAGCAAAGCTTGAGCGCAAAACGCGAGCGCCGGGCGAGCATGGAGAGCAACAGCACTATTACGACTGAGGACCACGCGGCTGCGTTTGCCGACTTTGACGACACCGTCAGCGTGGACGACAGCGTGTTTCAGGGGGACGACGAGGAGAGCATGGCGTCGTCGTACGTCGAGGGGACCGCCGCCATCGAGCCCGTGCGGTTACAAGTCGCCAAGGTGGAGAATGTTGACCGGTTGTCGACATATTCGACGACGTCGCTCAGCCGGCGGGCTGAGGAGATTCTGGCGAATGCGAAGAAGAGACTGACGGTAGGTTCCAGCTTTTGGATGAGCTAAGTGAGTGGGCGTGGTTGGCTGATCGTGAGCAGACAATGGAGGGCAACCTGACTCGTGCGCGGAGCTCGCTGCACTACACATCGCCCTACGAATCCGACGGGTCGACGCCCTCCCCCCCGTTCCAGCGCGCCTCCACGGCTATGTACCTGGAGGACCACGGCGAGGACCACAGCGGGTCCCCGCATGGCCACAACCCGGGCCACGCCCGCATGTCGAGCGACGTCGCCATGCGCAACGGGCTGCCGTACCGCGTGAACATCCCCCGCGCGCAGAGCGCTCTTGGGGCTGCGGGGGGTTACAGACAGCCGCCGTTGACGGCGTCCAAGAGCGCCGACCACATCCGGAGCGACCTGGAGGAGGAGGCGCAGCGGTCAATGAACAGGGCCAGCTCCGTCCGGGAAGGCGGCCCGAAGCCGCTGACGGTGGATGAGGTCGCGCGCCTCGGGGAGGCCGACAGCGCGAGCCAAAACGCGAGGATGGAGGCGTTTCTGAGCCCGACGTTTGGCTCGTTCCACAGCGACAGCGGCATGAGGAACCCGCAGCGGTCGTCGTCAGCCGCGCAGATGCGCGACATTAAGGATCAGATGCGGGACCTGAAGGGTAAGATCTCCAACCTGCGCGAGCAGGCCCGCGTCGACAATCTCAAGCGGAGGAGCCTGCAGAGCCTGCGGACGCCGAGCCCGTTCACACACTCGCAGATTGACACGTGGTATGAGCCCGCGTCGAACCGGACGTCGGAGATTATCACGAGCGAGATGTTGGAGGCGCACCCGTGGAATAGCGAGGAGATGAGCGTGGACGGCGAGGTGCGGGAGCATGAGCTGCCGCACGGCGACGGGATGCATGCCGAGGAGGATGAGTCGGACTACGCCGACGCCGAGACGGGGATACTGCCCGAGTCGATGGACCGCTTTTCGGACCCGGAACCCATCTCGCCCACGACGCCCGCGCCCGAGGCCAACGGGGCCGACTACCCCGGCGCGTACCTGCACTCGGAGAGCGGCGTCACGGACGAGGAGCAGGGCTTCCACGAGATGGACGACGCCGACTACATGAGCGAGAGCGGCGAGTCGCTGTACCACGACTCGGTGCAGCACCAGATCTCGCACGAGGACCGTGAGGACGCCTTCGACTACGAGCACTTTTTCCTGCACAGCGCCATGGGCACCATGAGCCTGACGCGGCGGGCGAGCACCGAGACGTTTACCTCGGAAGGGTCCGTCGAGACGACACGCGGGCCCGTGACAGCAGAACCCGCAGGCGCGGACACGTACGGCGCGGAGGTCGCCCGCGTCATCGGCCGCCGCAACAGCAGCAACTCGATCTCTACCATAGACACCTTTGCCACGGCGCAGGAAGGCCGCTCGCTGAAGTCCCCCGTGCTCCCCGACGAAGACCCCTCCTCGCGCGCCACCTCCGCCCAAAGCCACCGCTTCCGCTCGGGCAACTCCGCCGCCTCCAAGCGCCTCTCCCTCAACTCCCGGCCCGCCACCGCCACCCGCGACAGCAGCGACAACGACGGCTCCATCTCCCCCATCGCCGAAGAATCCTCCACCTCCGCCTCCGCCTCCCCCGCGCAGCAACAACCCCAGCACCCCCCGCGCCGCGCCTCGGTAATCCACCGCCCCATGTCCCTCTCCATGTCCATCTCCTCCGCATCCTCCCTCAACCACCGCCCCTCTGTCTCCTCCTTCGAATCCGTCGGCACAAACCGCAGCTTCCCCCTCGTCCCCTCCTCCTTCCACGCCTCCGCCGCGCGCAAGGCAAACTCCACGGGGGTTTTGACCCCCCGCCAGCGTGACTCCCCCGAGTTCACCGACGACAACCAGCAGCAGCACGGCCTCAACACCATCGCTAGCAGGCTCATGAGCGATATGCATCAACAACAGAACAGTGAAGGGGATGCGTTGGTTGCGGCGCATCCGTTGGAGGGGTTGCTCAGGGAGGATCGTTATCTGGTGGAGAGGCTGGTGGCGAGTCTCGGGAGGTGCGTGTTGGGGTTGACTGAGAATGGGAGGGCTAGTGCCGAGAGTAGGATGTTTAGACGGCGGATTGATGCGGCGAGGAAGGCTTTGGAGGGGGGGGAGGAGGGGGAGTAACCCACTCATCTGGTTTTTTTTTTCTTGGATTGGGTTTGGATTTGGATTTGGTGGCGTTTTAAAGGGGTGTGTTTTAGAGAGGGGGAGGGGGATGTTTCTTAAAGGTAAAGGGAGTGTTTGTTGGGGGTTCAGGAGGGTGTGGTTTTGGAGGCCGGTTTTGGCTGATCAGCGAGCGAGTTGGATGTCAACGAGCCGGCGAGCGCTGGATGATGGTGTTGTTTCTTACTTTCTTGGTTTGGGGATTTCTTCTTGGTTTGGTTTGGGGACCGGGGACGGGCGGTTGATGACGACGATTATGAGCGCTCTAAAAGAGGACGGCGGGCGGACGGCAGGGGGGGCGGTCGGTGTCTAATTGGTAATGATTTACCATATTTCTTTTTGGTGTTGAGGAAACGGGGACGGAGTCGTTGGATGGGGATGGGGCGGCTGTTTTCTTGTCTTGTGGCGCAACTGGTCCTCTAGGAGGGGGTTCACACAGAGAAGGAAGGTGAGGTTGAGAGCGTCTGGTGACGATGCGACGACAGCGCGTTTTCGCTTCTTTTTTGCTTTCTTTCTTGCTTTCTCGCGCGCTTGCGCCTTCGCTTCTTTTCCCCTCGCGCGGTTTGCGGTTTTCTTTTTTCTTTTTTTGCTACGAGACTTGGTTCGATACCCCTGGGTTTCTCTTCTTCGATTGGTACTTACATATTTTAGTCGTATTTTTGGTTTTGGAGGGAAGGGTTCCATACGAGTTGGATGGGCAAGTTGGATGATGGCGGTTGCTGTTTAGCGGCTTGAGTTGTATTAACGAACCAGCTAGATCCCGAGTGCAAGAATTGATGGATGAAATGTACCATGTGCCCCCTTTGTAATTTTCTGGGTGTCTACGTATCTACGAGCTCTGTCCCTTTTGTCTCCCTTTATGTGCGACGAAAAAAAGCAAGAAATCTGGCGAGATGGAAATCCACGTCCTCAGCAACTAGCCGTCCTTGAAGGCCTCGTTCCGCGCTTTCGCGTCGGCGTCGGACGCACCCTCGGGACGCGGGCGGTTAGCGATGAGGCGCTGTTGAGATGTTAGTATTTTGTCCCATTTTGGTTTGTACATGAGAGAGAACGGGAGACATACCACCAGGTTCCGCAGCAGCACGGCAATGGTGACCTTGCCGATGCTGGGCACGTAGATGCTGGCCTTCTCCTTGACGGCGGGCCCGTCAAAGTTGCGGTAGCTCGAAAAGTTGATGCAGACGGCGCCGTCGCGGATCAGCTCGGTGGGCACCTTGAAGTCCTCGGTGGGGACGCCGGCAATAACGACGTCGCTCAGCGGGAGCACGTCCTTGAGGCCCCAGCCCTCCTTGTCGTGGACCTGGTGGCGCGGGGCGCGGATGCCGCTGCCGCGGGTGAAGAGCTGGACACCCGTGATGTCGACGCTGTAGACGGTGGCGCCGTCGTTGGCGAGCAGGGCGGCCAGGGGGCGGCCGTTGACCTCGCTGCGGTTGATGACGGTGATGGTCTTGCCGAAGAGGCGGTTGCCGTAGGCCAGGATGGGGTTGTAGATCTGCAGGTGCTCGAGGGCCTTAACGATGGCCAGCGGGGTGCAGGGCAGGATGGACTTCTTCTGGTTGGTGGGGGGGTCGAGGAAGCGGACGTTGTGGTACATGTTGAAGAGATGGGTGTGGCACAGACCCTCGACGTCCTTGGAGAGGGCGACGGTCTCCTGGACGTAGCGGTCCTGCTGCTGGTTGGTGCGCCAGATGGGGTAGTATACGAGGATGCCGTCGACGGCTTCGTCATTGTTGGCGGCGACGACGGCCTCTTCAAGGGTTTCCTTATCAACCTTGCGGAGGTCGAAGTTGAAGCCGCTGTCCAAGGTTAGCAGGGGTTAAGGAGAGAAAGCAATAGGGGATAACTCACTTCTCCTCGCACGTCTTCTTGGACCAGTCGGCGTACTGGCCAGCCGAGGGGTCGTCGTTGGCTAGGAAAGCCACGAGGGTGGGCTTGCCGGCGGCGGGGCCCTGGATGCTAGCCAGAGTGTCCTTGACCTCAGCCAGCATCTTCTTGGCTATTGTGTCGGCGAGGATGACCTTGCAGGTCTTGGGAACTTCCTGGGACGCCATGGCGAGGATGCGCGGCGCCGGTACCGGGATGTTGTGTGGTGAGATCAACTAAGACAGAAACCGGTGGTGGTTGTGCCTGGCAGCGTGCAGGTGGTTAGTCTGTGCTCTCGGTCGGTCGGGTGTGCCATTGTTATGGAGTGTTGGGCTGTGGAGCTGGGGTCGCGAATTGTGATTCTGAAAATTGGGAAGAAGGTCGAGGCAATTGGGATTCGTGAATCAAGTGAGGACATGAACGACAACATCTGGAGAGTGACTCAAGCGAGAGGACGGAGAAGCAAGCGATGATTGAAGCTGAGAGCATCTTACCCCACGAACCCAACCCCACTAACAGAAACCGGCGAGCTGTGATGTCGATGGGTTGATAATTCGTTGGAGGTTGGATATCCTAGAAAACCCCGGGTCCAATGCTGTCTGCCCAAAAACCACTGGCTTGAAAAGAATGAGTTATCTCATATGAGAAATTTTGGCCTCAGTCCCCGGCTGGTAGGGAATATCGGCAGTTGCTTGAAGTGGCAGAACTGGCAGAATCGACGGCCCTGGTCTTCCGCTTCCCGCGAAAATTTCCAGGCGGAACCGCAGATCGTGCATGGAAGTTGCCCCTCTTACCGCTTGCGGCTTAGCCCGTGCCTGTCCAGTCTCACCGCCCAACTTTTCGTGTTTACTGCCGCGGGGCAGCAGCGTGGGGCAAGCAGCGCAGATGGGGCAGAACAGGGCGATAACGGCGATTTGTCAAGCCACTCAGAGGCAAGCCGAGCTGGGTTCGACGAGTGCGTGATTGAGCAGCCATCCCCGTTGGTAGCTGCCCGTGTTTATTAGTTCCAGTCCTTATTTTGATGACACCAAACAGCTCTTGAGCCATTCCCGTTTCCCGGCTCTGAGCTGCATTTTGTTCACTGCTAGGAGGACACTGGCACTTTAACTACACCTCACGACCCCAAGCACGCAGTACTCCGCGGAGGTGTCAGGGTCTGGGTGTCTGGACTGGCCAAGACTACAAAAGAGCGTGTGCAGGCCGAGGAGGAGCGCGGTTGAGTGCATTTCGAACCCCAGACACCAGCCATGGCGCAGTTCAAGCAGTGGGCGCTGGAGTATGTGCTCTCAGACGAAGAGCCCGCCCAGCTCGAGATAGCCAAGAAGGCAGCAAAGGGTGAGCATGACGAGCATGACTCTTCCCCATGAGTTGGACAAACAGCGGATTGCTGACCCTGCCCCAGAAATCGAGAGCTCGCGCGCCAGCAGCACAGTCGTGGGAGGCTGGGCTGCCTCGGTCCAGCAATGGATGACCCCGGCCCATACCGACGCCGACCTGATGGACGATGGGGATGATGCGGGGAGCGGAGACATCATCGCCCGGGCCAAAGGTGCGCCAACTACTTGCCTCGATCCTGGCTGCTCCAGGCACCTTGAAGCTAACCCCTTTCTTGCACTCCAGCCCTGGGCTTTCTTGCCGGAACCCTCGAGGCACTCGACAAGAAGTCCCTGAGGCCAGACCAAGGTACGCATCACTGCTCGCCCAACGCCTGATCCGCAGCATGCTCACCCGACCGCAGTCCTCCGCCTCATTGGCTTCTTCGGCTCCATGTTCTCTTACGACCACAAGGCCGGCATCACCGCCTCCGCCAAGGCCCTCCGCCAGCTCTACTCCATGAAGGCCTTCAAGCCGGACATGGGCGTCAAGATCATCGACGACGTCTGCAAGATTAAGGACGACTTCCGTTTGCAGACCGCTGCCACCAGGCTGGAGATCTATGAGCTCTTCCTCAGCCTCGTCCAGGACCCCGTCGTCTCCAGCGAGCTGAGGCACAAGTACGGGCCCTCTTGCGGCTTCGTCCTCGACCTCCTTCAGGTGTGCCAGAGCGAGCGCGATCCCAGGAACCTGATGGTCTGGTTCAAGATCCTGGCCCTGATCCTCACGGACTTCGACCCGACACCCGAGGTAACCGACGAGGTCTTCAAGGTGTTCTCCGCCTACTTCCCTATCTCCCTGCGCACCTCGGCCACCCCGATCGGTATCACGGCTGAGGACCTGAAGGAGGCTGTTCGAAGCTGTTTTTCAGCCCACCAGCGCGTGGCCGGGCTCGCATTTCCGTTTCTCATCCAGAAGCTTGATCAAGGAGACGCCGTCACAGTGTCTGTCAAGGTCGATATCTTGAAAACGATTAAGGCCTGCGTCGAGGAGTACGAGAACCCTCAGGCAAGTGTCGTGCCGTACATCCAGAAGATCTGGAACTCGCTCAAGTACGAAGTCCGGAACGGCGAAGTGAAGGAGACCATCGACGCCACCCTGGACGTGCTACGCGCCATTGCGAGGAAGCTCGATGGCACAAAAACCCACAAGCTCGATCCCTCGTCCCTCAAAACCTACATCGACTTGGTGTCCCGGGACTGCCAGCCCGACCTCTCAAACCCCACATACACAAAGCAGGCCGGCCTGCTCTACATGACAGTCGTGACCGCCAACATCAGGGCCTACGCGCTCTACAATGCGAGCTTCATCGACACGATCCGCCAAAATCTCCGTCAACCCAAGTCGCCCACCCACACACGAGACCTAATCCTGCTTCTTAACTCCCTCCTCAAGACCCGCATGGAGCTGTTCAGGGGCAGAAAGCAAGGCCACCCAGACGACGAGAACATTTTGAGAGAGGAGTCACGAACCCACCTCGACACCTTGTTCCACGACGTTTATCTACCAGTCTGGACATCTAAGACGAAGGAGTCTACTTCTGACGAGAGGGATGTTCTTAAACAGGTCACGCAGGGTCTTGCACTCCTCGTCAGCCAGCAAATACTCCAGTCAGACGGGACACCCGCCTTGCTGTGTCCCGCGTCCATTTGCTCCGAGATTTGCTCTCTTCTCACCCTCACTCTCACAAAGGGTCTGACCCTGAGCTCCAACGACAAGGACACAGACGACACTACTCTGGAAGACGAGGCTGTGTCAGCCCTGCGCACCATCGTCATAAACTACACGGACGGGTACACCGAATTTGCGGACAGGGCGACGGCGGAGATCAGGAAGCGGGATTGGAACAACCCCTCCGAGTACTCTCTCAACGCTCTGAAGGAACTTTTCTCTCGCTTTACCTTTATCGGCTGCTCCGAGATTCCGTCCAACATTGTGACGGAGCCCCCGTCTCAAAAGCAGTTCTCTCCCCTCCAGCATTTCGTCACGCTGACGGCCAGCTTGCTGGAGCTCTTCCCGCTCTCATCTCAGCCCTCTAGCACCGCTGAGGCCGCACTGGCGAATGCGACTGTTGTTTCATCCCTCCATGCGTCCATCATCTGGTTCCAGGACGCCTGCGAGGCCAAGTACGACAAGGACGCCCTGAACTCCCAGGCCGAGAGCCAAAACTGGGTGGATGAGTTTGGGAAACTCCCGCAAGACTGGCTCTCGCAGCTGCGTCGGGGAAGCGAGGCGGCGCTACCGCAACTGGAAGAGACTGACCCCAAGGTGTACGCCCAGTTCCTGAAGCTCGGACTCTTCACCGTGAGGAACCTTTACAGATCGGCAGCGGCCGGACCACGGGCACCCTGGAGCGAGCGCGCTCTGGTCCAGCTCTCGCAGATGGCGGCGCTGGTGGTCCAGAGCCTGGATGAGAAGCTGCAGGTGGCGTGCAACTTGGCAGCTGAGGCTGTCAACTTCTTCCTCACGGCGGATGAACGGGCTGTTCAAGCAGAGGCGGGCGTTGAAGAAGGGATTTTGACGCTGGGGATACTCCAAGGGCTGTGGCCGGGAGCATTGGCTGGATTGGTGTGTCCTCGTCCTCCATTGGAACATGACGGAACCAGACTGACCAGAGCACAGTACACGCCCGGCGGCGAAGCGCAACGGCTCATGTGCGACACTTCCAAGTTCGGCCCCTCACCCTCCCGCGAAAGCGACATCCGCGCCGCCATCGGTGCTATCCTCGCCAACAAGTACAAGAGCGGCCCGTCCACCTCGGACCCCGACTCCCTCGTGATGAAGACCGTCCTCGACTTCTGGGGCACCTACCTCACCACCGCCACCACCCCCTCCTCCCCAACAGACCCCTCCTTCCCTCTCTACAACACCATTGCAATGAACGTCCTCTCCGCCGCCGCCGCGCGCCAGGACAAACACGTCCTCCCACTGATCCCCACCCTCCACGCCGCGGCCTCCTCCCCCCACCCAGCAGGCGAAACCATCGCCTCCTCCCTCGGCCTCCTCCTCACCCCCAACCCCCTCCTCACCACCCCCAACCACTCCACAATCAAACGCTTCCACAAACAATGGACCTACGCCCACCTTGCCAAACCCCTCCTCCCCCTGGCCCAACCCACCCCGTCCGCCGACAAACTCCTCACCACCCGCTACCGCATCGCTGTCCTCTCCGTCGTCGGCAACTGCCCCCTGGCAGTCTACCAAGACGACCTGCCCGCCCTGATCAAGCTCCTCGTGACAGCCCTATCCGACCGCGAGGGCATCACCTCGGACGAGACCGCTGCGGGGCAGGTCACCGCCTCATTGACCGCCCTCGCCGAAATCCTCGCGCACGAACCCGAGACCGTGAGGGGTTACATCCGCGAGATAGTTGCCGGCACGACGAAGGTCTACCGCGACTGCTCGCCGCTGTCGGCTGTTTCGCCGTCGTCGCCTGCCGCGGGGACCGCGTCGGGGTGTGCGCACTGGAGGGGGGCGGCGGGGTGTCGCGCGCTGGCGTTGCAGGTGCTCGGGGCGGTCGCGGGGAGGTTTGAGGAGAGGTTTGTGCTGGGGTATGCGCCGGCTGTGCAGAGGATGTTGGCGGTGGCGTGTGGGGATCCGGTGAGGAGGGTTCGGGGGGAGGCGAGGAGGGCGAGGGGCGTTTGGGCTAGGGTTGGGTGAATGTTTGCGGAGTGGTTGGGTTTGCTGGGTGAGGCTGGGTTGTGCTGGGGATGTCGGGTTGGGAGTCGGAGGGTGGATTAAGAAGTTGCCTGGGTGGGAGCATTGGGTGTGATTTAGACGTGGTGCGTAGAACATGATGATGGCTTTTGTTCTTTCCTTTGTCTGTTTTCACCCGGAGGCATCTAGAGATGGATGGCGATACCGGGAGGATCAAAAACAGTGGGTATATCTGTTCCTGCTCGCCTTACTCCGGTGCTCTCCTAAATATATATATATCCATTCCCGTCTTTTTTAAGGAACCGGCTCGTACACTCACCCCAATCCCCCAATCCCCAACCTCATTCACATCCACTACGCCTTCCTCCTCTTCCCCCCCTTCTTCTCCACCTCAGCCCCCGTCCCCTCCCCTTCCCCCTCCTGCGCCTTCGCCAACACCTCCAACATCTCCGCTGAATACGCCGCCCCCGCCGCCAACCCCACATCCCCGCCGACCGCCTCCCTCGCCCGCTTCGGATCACACCTCCCAACAACCGGCACCGCACCCGCCAACATCCCCTGAAACGGCGCGGCCACAAACCCCCCCGCAGCGTCAAACCACCCCTCAAACCCCCGCGTAAATTTCACCACCTCCGTCTTGCCCCCATTCTTCCCCGTCACCTCCACCGTGACGTCATACTCGGGCGTGTCCTTCTTAGGGGTGGCCGTGCGGATGCGGAGGGTCTCGCCCGAGGGCGCGGTGCCAACGTAGACGGTGCCGCGCTCGACGTAGAGCAGCCAGTAGGTGAAGGCGCCGTTGAGGAGGGTGTAGAGCGCGACCGCGAGGGCCGTGTAGGGTTTCGTGGCGTCGAAGCCGAGCTTGTAGTCCCAGAAGAAGCAGGCGGCGGCGGTGGCGAGGGCCGAGTAGCCCAGGGCCAGGCGGGTGTTGGTGAGGGTGTGGGATTGGGTGAAGGAGAGGGAGTTGAGGTAGTTGGGGATTGCGTCGTCGGTTGTGTTTTTGAGGTCTGTGGAGGGGGGAGGTGTTAGTTGGGTAGGATGGGGGTGGGAGTTGGGGGTTAGAATGGGGGAGGGGAACGGACCGGCGAGGTTGTAGACGGTGATTTTTTCTTGGGAGGCCATTTTGGCGGTGGGGGGTGACTGGCCCAGCTGATGGTTGTGGAATTGGTGCTGGGAGTTGGAAGATGGCGATGCCAGCAGCAGCTTCGAGGAAGACAGACAGACAACGACAGGGCGGCGAGCTTCAATGGATCGCGAAAGGCCACCTGCTCGTTTGGACAAGCAGCTGTCAGCGTCGCTTCCGATTGGCCCGTGCTTGCTGCTGCAGCGCCTGGCAGGGGTTCCGCGACCCCCCCAGGCGAAGTGCTTGGCGGAGCTGCAGGCGGGTCCTCCTGACGACAGCTCTCGAACGCCGCTGCTGCGTCTGGATGCTCTGTCGCAGACACAATACCATCGCGACGATAACCCCCCCTTCCCGGCGCAACACCCCCGCTGGCACGACACCATGGCGCAGGTACCAGTACAGACGATCCATCGGGATCCCCAGTTATTGTGAGCCTGCCGGGACGCGAGACGGGCGTGGCCAATTGCTGACCTGACGGGCGACAGCTACTGGATCCTGTTCCCCATCACCATTGTCATGGTACGGGCCCCCCTTACGAGCCCCCAGCCCTCCCTTCGAGTGCCCTCTCCAGCCCCCCTCCCTCCTCCCACTCACACGCCCACAGATCATCACGGGCGTCCTCCGCCACTACGCGACCGTCCTCATGGCCTCGGCCCCCAAGAAGCTCGACCAAAAGACGACGCGCGAGCAGCGCGCCCTGCTGCACGGCATCAACGTGCGCGGCAACTACCACGTGCTCTCCAAGCCGTCGTTCACCGCCCGCCGCGACGCCCTCATCACCGCCTACGAGTCGGGCGCCTTCCTCAAGGACCCGGAGAACCGCGGCCAGCCGCCGCCGAACCCCATGACCGACCCGGGCGCCATGGAGGGCATGATGGGCATGATGAAGAACCAGATGGCCATGATCATCCCTAATACGCTCATCATGAGCTGGATCAATGCGTTTTTCAGCGGTTACGTGATTAGTGCGTTTGGGATATATCCCTCTGTCAACGCGGACCTGAGCTGACCTTGGCGAACCAGTGAAACTCCCGTTCCCCCTCACCATCAAGTTCAAGAGCATGTTGCAGGCCGGCGTGGCCACCAAGGACATGGACCCGCGCTGGATGTCGAGCATCAGCTGGTACTTTCTGTGCATCTTTGGCCTGCAGTCCGTCTTCAACTTTCTGCTCGGCAGCGAGAATGGTATGCCTCCCCTTTTCTCTATCCTACCGTCCTAGCTAACCCGCATCCCCCCCTCCCAGCCGCAAACCAAATGGCGCAGCAAATGACCCAGATGGGCCCCCAGGCCGCTGGCCAGATGTTTGGCCCCGGCGTCGACCCCAACAAGCAGTTCCTGGCCGAGGCGGAGAACCTGGCCGTCATCGAGCACACCTCGGTCCTCGACGGCGTCGAGCAGCGGCTCCTGGACCAGATCAAGGTGTAATGTACCAACCAACCACAAAACAAACCCACATAGACAGACACATCCCCTCACCCCGCTTAGAAATGGCAACAAAATACCCCTCAACCCCTTCATCGCTCCATTCACTCCCACCAAAGACAACACCCAAGCCCCGGCCCGCTCATAGACCCAACAATCTGGTACGGCGGCCGGGAGATGGCGGTAGCCGGCGCGGCGGACCCCTCGTCACCACCGGCAGCGGCGGCGGCGGCACCCTCGGCCGCCGCCTCGACGGGCTTGGACGGCGTCTGGTCGTGCCACTCCTCCGTGATGACCTTGAACCGCACCATCTCGTTGTTGTCGAAATACATGACTTGGTCTTCGTCCTTCCAGACCCAGAGGTTTTCGGAGGGTTCGCTGGGGGGTGGGGTGTTAGTCGGTTGGAGGAGGTGAGAAGGGGGGAGGGGGGAAGGGGGAAGGCGTCGGGAGGTGAGGGCTGGGGACGTACAATTCGGAGCCCTCTGGCAGCTCAGTCCAGGGGATGAAAATGTCGTCGAAAAAGTCTGTGGCGACTGCAGGGGAGGACAAATTGTTAGATAATCAGAGCGTTGATGTAAAATAGAAGGCAGGGGTAGTAAACTCACGATGGATCCCCTCCGACGACTGGTCCGCGATGCGTGCGGCAATGACCTCTCCCTTAAACGGCCGGAAGACGACGACGCGGAACTCGACTGGTGCAGCACCGGCGTCAATAATTACCCGTCTACCATAACAACAACAAGATGAAAAAGGGGATGCGTACTGTTGACATTGACCATGCCATCGCCCTGGCCGATCAGGCCCTCCGAGGTCCAGAGAATGTCCCACAGGCAGATGCACAGGCCGATCTTCTGCACCACCTTGTTGGCGTACTTGGAGTTGATGTTGTCCTCGATGGCGACGTGGCTCTGCTTCCTGAAGTCGTCGGGCGCAATCTGCACCAGGTCGGCTATCTTGGTCTGGAAGGAAGGGCGGGTTAGCGGGTGTGACGTTTTGTGTGTCAGTCAGTGTCTTGGAGCCCAATATTTATGCTGGTGGCCGTGGGGTATGGTTTATGAGAGTTTGGAGGGGAGAGACTGACAAGAATGAACATAGTGGTGGTGGGTGTGGTCTTTGTCGTGCTTGAGATCCTCGCCGCCAATATCGTACAAGTGACTGTTCACAGTAATTGTCCAGCTTGAACTCGCTGATTTTGGTCGAGGGTCGAGCGACGCTGACGGTGACGGAGGCGGGGCTTGGACGGGACGGAATCACTGGTCACTCCGCCAAATCATTGGGAAATGTCATATTCTGTCAGAAATCGTGTTGTTGGTTTACAGATAAAACGTATAAAATTCCACTGAGCAGGCTCGGTTCCTGCATCTCACAGCCGGCCTCACCTCAAAAAACATTCTGGTCCTGACAGACCCCACGATGAAGTCTGGCCCACCCCTGCTCACTGTCACCTCACAGCCCCACAATGGCTTGGTCCTGCCGCACGCGCATCCCTGCCGCCACCAAAACAGCTGCCAGTGCCAAGCGGCAGCCACCGCCTGGAGGGTACGCACAGTGCAAATAACTCCTTGCAGGGTTTCAAAGTGGTGTCGGGCGCCGCTCGCTTCTTCCTTCCTCTTCCCAAAACTGCCTCCCAGCTTCCATCTCTCTCCTCCCCAACGACAACCTTTAAAACCTCCACCACCTCTTCCCCCGCAACTCTCCCACCTCAATTCTGACGCGTCGTACTTGACACTCTCTCTCCTCGCGATCTTCCCTTTGGTTTTCCTTCCCACCGCTACCGAGGGCCTCGGATTCAAGTGACGGCGCCTTCGGTCAGCAGCTGTTGCCACTGGACTTCGGTCTTCTCCTTCCGCACTCTTCCCGCTCTCCCATCCTGTCCCGCCTGGTTTCTGTTGCCAGCAGGTCATCCTGGATCTTGCGGCTGCCCTGACATTGTCAACCTGACCCCCAAGCATCCGAGTTGAGGCACAAGCCGCACGAGCGGCACGAGTTGAACACCGAGCACGACACCGACACACCAAGCTCCTCCTCGAGCCATGTCGTACAACTACGGTCCCCCTCCGCCGGCTCCTCCGCCCGCACAGCCGAGCACCCCAGGCGGTTATCCCTCGTACGGTCCTCCGCGCGGTGGCCACAGCGGCAGAGGCAGGGGCGGCTCCGATCGGGGCGGCTACCACGCACCACACACTCCCTACGCCTACGGCCATCCGCAGCAGCCCGCCTACGGGCCCCCGGCTCCCGTGCCCTACCCGGGCCCGCCTGCCCAACCCCAATACTCCCCGCAACCGCCGCCGCAGCAGCAACAGTGGCACCCCGAGCACGCTCAGCAACACCCCCCGCACGCCCCTCCGCATGCCCCTCTGCCGGCCCAGAACTATCACCCCAACTACGCCCCCCAGATCTACCAGCAACAATCGCCATATGGCGCCCAGCCCCAATACCAGCCGCCTCCCCAGCCGCCCTACGGCCAGCCATACCCGGCGTCTTCGCCCCCCAATCCCCATCCCGCTCCGCAGTGGACTGGGCCACCCCAGCCTCCTGCCACTCCAACGCATGGAGGATACGGCGGCGGACGTGGGGGCCGTGGCGGCTACAACGACCGGGGAGGCCCCAAGGGACAGATGATGGGCCCGCCGATTCGCATGGGATTTGATGCCACCCAAACCCCGCCGGCACCCGCTCCAGTGAGCGCTCCATATCCGTATGGTGGATCTCCCGCTCCGCCAGCACAATACTCCCCACCTTACCAAGGCTATCCCGCCCCGGTCCCCTACATGCCGACTGCCCCTTCATTTGATGCTCACTCTGGTGGCCACGGCGCCCGCCATCACAACCGCGGTGGCTTTCATCAGTCCAAGTCTCGTCCCCATTTCGGCGGCGACAAGAACCGCGGCCGCAACCAGGGCCAGAATCAAAACCAAAACAAGGGCCCGCAGGTTCAGACGCCCCCGACCCAGCATCAGAAGCCTGATGCCGCGTCCGCCGGCAAGAAGAAGAAACGCAAGACCAACACTCTTGGCCTGACGCCCGGTGACGAGTCCGACGAGGATGACGAGAATGAGGAGCAGCGCCTGAACGACATGTACGGTGCTGACGCCCCTAAGTATGTCTTACCCAAGGAAGCCAAACCCGCTGTTGCCGTACTGACCTACCGCTTGCAGTCCCAAGTCATCGGCCGAGATCGCCGCCTGGATTGCCGAACGCCGCTCCCGGTTCCCGACAAAGAGCAGAGTCGAGGCCAGGAAAGCCGCCGCCAAGACCCAGAACGGCGACTCTCGCCAGGACAAGGGCAGCGCCCTCGAGCAAAAGGCCGAGAAGCTGCGCAAGCAGCTCGAGAAGGTTGAGTCTAGCATCAAGCGGAAACGCGAGCAGCAGGACGAAGGCGACGAGATGAGGGACATCGACCTGAGCTTGTCCCCGACGAGCGACACCAAGTCGGATGACGAGACGCCTGAAGTCATGTCGACTCGTCGGGAGGCCAACAACAACGTCCCTCCCCCGCCCAGGAAGGCGGATCCCACCAAGCATTGCAAGTATTTCTCAACCGGAGGCACGTGTGGGAAACGAGGCAAGTGCCGCTTCGTTCACGACCCCGCAGTCCGGGAAGCCGCCCTCCGGGAGCGCGAGATGAACGGTGGGCGCATGACTTTGCAACAGCGTCTCGTCTTGAATGACAAAGACCAGGAGGACCTCGCCATTGTCGAGACGCTCAAGTACCTCCAGGACAAGGGCGTCATCCAGAAGAAGGCATCCGAGGCCGCCGCGCCGGCTGCCACCGAGCAGCCCACCCCAGAAAAGCCCGCCGCCAAGGCAAGCCTGCCCGCCACTCCGGTTAAGAACGAGCTGCTCCACGGCCTGCCTCCGATCCCGCCCCTGCCCGTTTCTTCGGACTCACACACCGCCAAATACTCGGGTTGGAACTTGAGCGGGTTCGGGAACACGGGTGTTCGACCTAGCGAATAGCGATCCTGGGTCTCACCCCGTGGGGACGACAAGAACCAAACCCGCCGTATTCAGCCTTCGCGACGGAGCCTTGGGCTTTGAGGAGACGCGGCCTGAAGAATTTGTTTGCTGTGTTTTGCTCAGGTGTCTCCCCAGCTGGGAGGAAGTTGACCGCTCAAGTTTACGGATGCACTGCGTTTTACACTTTGCTATGGCTATTTTGCAGGGTCGTCCCGACAGTGTCGAGAGCGGCTCAGGCGACGTCGGGGCGTGTCGCGGATGTTGGAGCAGCATGCTCGAGTTCCTTGAGTTCAAGCAGTGGATTTTGTTTCTCCTTTTCTGCTTGGCGTCGAGGGGTTATTTGGCAGGATCCAGGGCTACGGAGTTGTGGTCCGGAACGAAGCCTTGCTTTGCTGGACGTACCTTTTAATGGCGAGTTGTGCTATGGAAGAGGTACCACCTACCTAGATTTGGGCGAGAGACATTTCAGGCGGCGTCGGACGGAGAGAATTGCATTGCATTACGGGGTTTGTTTTCTTCCAAGGGATCTTTGTCTATCTGCCCCATTGTTCATGGACTGTGCTGTGCGAGTGTGATGGCGTGTTTGGTCACACAAGTGTGACGTGTAGCTGCGGGAGGGAGTCGTGAGCCAACCCTAGCCCCCGGCCAACCAACCCCTTGCACTCTCCTCAAACCACAAGTGTTTGGGCCTGATCGGTGACGGGTGTCTGCCACCTGGGGCTGAACGCCGTCACACCAGTCATGGGTCAGCTCTCAGGCGAGGCCTCCTTGCCGACTCCCCGGTCGGTACGGCTAGAGTGTGCCCAACTTTGAGGAGCCATGAGTTCGATGACTGGAACAGGTCACACCACAAAGCTGTCTAGATAGATAGCTCACACCAACCTAATGAACTGATGTGAATATGTAATTCGTCCAAACTCCTCTCCTGGGTATTTACCACCATCTATGCCTCCCCGTGTATGAACATGCCAACTCCACTCCCATCTTACAACTCATCCTTCCCCCTCCCCCCCTTCTTCTTCCCTTTCCTCGCCCTCTCCCCGGCTTCCTTCAGCCTCTTCCCCAACTGATGACTCCAGTGGTCCCCATCCCCGCGGAACTGCTCCCGCAGCTTGCCCACCCGCCACTCGAGACACTTTTCCAGATCTTGCTGCTCACCCTCCTCAGCGGCGGCCGCCGCACACTGGGCGTCGGTGGACTTGATAGCGAAACTGCTTGGAGAAGGCCACAGGTCGAGGGTGGCGCCCATGTCGGGGTCGAGGAAATTGTCGAGGAGGAGGAAGGCGGCTGTGCGTTGGGTCGAGGGCCACGCGGGGGTGTCCGCTGGTGGGGAGGTGAGGAGGATGCGGAGGAGGTCGTGCGGGGCGGAGGAGGCGAGGAAAATGCGGCGGAAGAGCGGGGATTTGAGGAGGGAGGAGAGGAGGGAGGTGTGCGCTTTTGTTAAGGATGCGGGGGAGTTTGGGGGTGGGGGGAGGGTGAAGAGGGTTTTGCTCAGGGGGTGCGAGGATTGGGGGTGGGTTGGGCAGAGGGACTGCGAGAGAGACGGCCAGTGGCGTTCTAGTTCGGCCAGGGCCTTGGGGTTGTTTTGCAGCGCGGAGGAGAGGGTCAGGGCTGCGAGGCGGGCGCGGGGAGCAGGAGTGGACGGGGAGGTGGCCAGGCAGAGCAGCTCGTGGACGGTGGCGTGGTCCTCGGCGATCTTCAGGCCGTAGTAGATGTCGTGGGAGATGTCTTCGAGCATTTCTAGGGCAGAATCGGTGTTGAGGCCCTTTTTGAGGATGGTCAGGGACTCGTAGAAGGCGGAGCCGTCGGCGGAGGCCTGGCCCTCCGCGTCGGGTTTGGGGACTTTGATCTTGCCCGCGGTGTCGTAGGCTGGGGCGTTGGGTGGGAGGGGGGGTGGTTGGTTGGTGTCGGCGTCGGCGGCGTCGGGCTCGACGATCACTATGGAGGAGTCCACGGGTAGGCCGGCGAGGGAGGGGTCGACGGCTTCGTCGGGGACGTTGATCTTGGCTTCTCGGGTGCCTGTGTTGACGTCGAGGCGGACGTGGAGGCCGGGGGGGAGGTCCTGGTCTGGGTGGACGACTTGGAATTCGTCGGTGGCCTGGAAGAGTTTGGGGTAGCACTCTGCCGGGTTTTCGGTGTGGCAGATGAGCTCGGTGTCGGCGGGGGGTGAGGGCGAAGGTGTGAGGGAAGATGAGGATGAGGACTCGTCTGCGGATGATGCCGAGGTGCCCAGGGCCATGAGGCTGAGGAGGGCGAGGAGGTTGAGGGGGAGCATGGCCAGTCGGAACCGGGCCATGTTGGGCCGGTGTTGTGTTGTGTGTGGTGTGTTGTGTGTATGAGTTGAGGTGTGAAGAGGGAAGATGAGTGAGTTTCGGATGGTGTAAGCCGAGCGAGACAGGCGAGAAGTGAGAGACTGGACGGATGGCAGATGGAAGACGCCAAACTTGAACAGACTAAATATTTCGAAAAGTCCAGACAGCCCAGCAAAACCCTCTTTCTCAGGTCGGTAGAGATCCCCGCAATGAGTCAGGCATAGAAGGCCAAAGAAAGGACAGATTGTGCCGACTTTGCCTCCTTCAAACCGTGAACTTTCCCCCAAAATGGGCCATGATCCTGGCCCAGACCTCGAAGTCACTTGTACTTTACGGGGCAGTCGGTGATTGGCCACAACCTGCTGCGGATCGCGCTTCCTGACAAACGCCATAAGCGCAACAAGCGCAGGCGCGGCCAGCTCCAAGTCACGTGGTCCTGGCAAGCTCGCTGGGTGGTGCGCCAAGCAGAGCAAGCAAGCAGCGGCGCATCACGAACGGAGCTCGACTGGCAATTGGCCATTAGTCGCTCACCAGCACCAGCACTCCTCCCCAGCACCAGCCTGCCTCGGGGACGCCATTGCAGCCCAGTCGCCAGCCCGCGCCCGTGTCTTCCGGTTGCGCCTTGTCGACCGCCCGCCGCTGGGGAATCGGCAGGACTTTTTGCGAGCAAGAAGGCGGCCCTCGGACCGACTTCCTCTGCGACGCCCCATATCGTCATCGACATCGCCGCCACCCACCTCGAACCGACCCGACCCCTCCCCCCCTCTCCCCTCCTCACCTCCTCCGCTTCCCGTCGCCCCAGACCC
>FTEL01011098.1_pt1 | contig 20027 bp, 20 predicted proteins | sample 1658911 | NCBI WGS metagenome assembly FTEL01 (sample SAMEA3914869, study PRJEB12502) | metagenome | biome: forest; material: soil | place: USA | collected 2012-03-12 | depth 0.1 m
GAGACAGCCTCTCCCCTCCTCCCCCAGATCTGATGTCTTTTCCCTGCCCTCCTCGGCGTCCCCGCGACCTAATCCGCGACGTACGTCCTCCAGTCATGCGCTTCGCAGTATCAATACCCGCATCTCTAAACATCAATACCTGCATGCATTTTTGCTGCATTCGCATTTGTCGTTCCCGCCCGCAGAACGCAAGGGGCGGCCTGTTTCGTTATCGCGACTTCTCTTTCTGGCGCCCCAGGGCGACCAGCCCAGGAACCACTTGGGCTGCCATTGCCGCCTGAGCAGGAATGGTGCGATCTCCATCGCAAGAGAGCAGGGCAGATGACGGAGTCGACTCCACTGGCCCTTTCCATGCAGCTTGCCGCGCTCAAGAATGCCTCGCACACAAGCAGGTCCATTCCCAAAAGCCCGTTTTCACCAACTATTGAAGAAGTCGAAAATGTCCCCAGGCTTCCAATTGACCCCATGCTTGCGAGCTTGGGTTGTAATACATGGGTGTGTGTGCACCACGCTGCAGTGAACTTCCCAGTTCTCGGAGTTCCAGTGCCAACGCCATGGAAGGTGTTCAAGTCTGTCCCTTCCTTGAGTCCTGCACCCTTGGCCTTATCGGCTCACGCTCCTGCCCAACCATGAAACGGCCATGGGCAATCGGGTGGCAGCAATCAAGGATGGGATGGCAGTTCCTTCCACCCCAACCCGGGTGGGTGACTGATGCCTTGCTTCGGTCCTTGACTTGGGAAGTCCCAAATTCCCAAATTTCTCGGCTCGTCGCTTTCTCTCAATCTCATCCCCTCCTCGGCCACCTCCCAGCACCGTCCCATCTTTTGGCGTTTGGCTCCCACAACGCCGTTGATCGTCATTCTCTTGTCGGGGCTACTGCCACCGTCCCTTCATTTTCTTTGTTTTTTCGTCAGCCCACTCGGCAACTTCCAAAAAGTCGACACTCAGCCTACGAAAACTCCGCCAGCCCAGATGCGTCTGAGGGCGGCCCTCGGGGCCTTGGGCAGCCTCGTTTGGCTCGCCTCGGCCGCCGTTGTCCCGCTTCTGTACGTGCTGTCATGCTCTTTGATGTCGCCGCCGCCCCGCGCCTTGCCGTCGCTGACCGTCTGACAGAGACGATGCCTTGGAAACAACTTGTTCGAGCACGGCTTCTGTCGACGCTGTCACGGGAGCTCCGGCGTCGTTCCTCTCAACATCGAGTCTGGTCCAAGCCACCGAATCCATCACGATTCCCAAGATTGTTACGGTCACGGTCACCTCCAGCAGCTCGACTTGCACATCATCAACCAGTGCGGGTGTGCTCCCAGGTTCCATCGCTGTCAACATTTCGTCGCCCGGCTCTTCCTCGGTCATGGTTCCAACACCCCACGTTGTCGATATCACGTCGGTCATGACAGTCACTTATCGTGACGGCCCCAGTCATACCGCCACCTTGTTGATCACAGTCACGATTCCCGAGGTCTCTGAAACCCAAAGTTTGTGGTCCTCTGTGGCGATTCCAACGGCAGCCCCCGCGAGTTCTCCAGCCCCGACCACGACACTCCGCGTCTCCAGCTCCCAGGCCTCGGAACTCGGGCACAATTCGACCTGCTCTGTTTCCTCTGCGTCGGCGAGCATGGTGCTCGGTGACCCAAAAACCAGCAGCAGTGGCTCTGGCCAAATGACCGGTAAGCTTTTTGCCGTCCAGCTTGCAGGGTTCATGTCACTTACAGGCTTCACCTCGGGCAGAGCTGTCGACGCTCAGCACCTCGACGCTGTTCTTGACCCCCTCTTCCCCTGCCACCGGGGCAACCAGACCATCCGCCTCAGCAAGCAGCTTTGGTTCGCCGCTGTCAGAGACGACCATTGAGTCTTTTGATCCGATCGCCACCACGTCGGCCGCAACACGCACTGGCCCCTCGGAATCCGCCAGTGCCACTGGATCTATCAGCGAGGGACCACGCACCGTCACACTGACGCTGCCGCCGATAACTTCGGGATCAGAATCCCCCACTCTCGGAAGCTCCCAGACTGCGTTGAGCAGTATCATTTCCGATGTCAGCTCCGGAGACAGCGGGGACACCGTCGTTGTCACCCTCACCAGTGTGAGCACTACAACTCTGTCCGTTTCAACCACTGGGACTGGAGACAGATCGCCGGCGGTGGTCACAGTCACTCCGATGGGCACTCCTTCCTCGCCCGCAGCCTCAGCGCCCATGCCATCCATGAGCGCCGAAGGATCCTTGGTCTTGGTCACGTACACTGTGCCTAGTGCTTCTGGAGTCGCGGCAACTACATACACTGTCACCTACACCCATCACTCTTCCGCAGCCGGGCACCAAAAACCGTCAACCTCCGCCACCCACGCCTCGTCCTCCGGCGTTGCGCCGCTTCCGGCCTCTGCTCAGGATTCCGTCTATGGCTCGGCGCTGACCAGTTCCGCCACGGCCAGCGCAAGTTCCGCTTCCATTCACTCGTCAAGTTCGCCTCTTGTCACCGTCTCCTCATTGGATTCACCACCATCTGCGAGCTCGCCCAATGTTCTCACTGTGACGCAAACAACCACTCTTTCCAGCACAACTTCTCCTGCCAAATTGACCCTGACGCTGGGCCAACCGTCGGGCGTCCCGGCAGTCGTCATCATCAACAGCACTGCCTGGCCGTCCAGCTCGGGAGGGTACCAAGTTGGGGTCTCCACTGGGGGTGGCTTTTCGATTCCGTCAAACGAGCCTGGCCTCGCGTCACCAACGTCGCCCGTGGTCGGTTTCACCACTGTCGTTTCAACAGTTACCCTCAGCCAGACAGTTTCACTCGCTCCCGGCTTTTTTACCATCGTTGCGTTCACGACAGCGTTTACCGTTGATGCGAGCCCCAGCCCCGGAACCACTGCAAACTCGACTCCCCTCGTCACACCCGGGCCCCTTTCCACCACTTCTGCCACCTCTGTCTCCTCTTTTCCAACCGCATCCACAGCGTCGGATGGTGACCCGATTTGGTCGTCCAGGCAGTCGAGCTTCGGCGGAAATATGACGGCCGTCACGGGAACCCCGTCATCGCCTTCGCAACTTGGACAAACGACGCCAACCGTCCCCGCCTCTTTGGACACGTCCTGCCCGTCGTCAAGCTTCTTCGCGCAAACCACTTTCCCGGCCGGTTTAGATCCGGCGGATCAGTCGACAGTCGAATCCGTGGATGCCACCGCCGGCCAGTCAACGGAACCGTTGCCAACCGAGGTGACAATCTGGCCCTCGCCTGCAGTCAACACTTCCTTGTCGATGGTGCCAACATCCCTCACCGCCGTAAGCCCTGTCGTCTCCAGTACAACGGGTGCACCGCTGTTCCCGGTAACCACGTTGTCTCCAGCGCCAGATACCAGTCTTTCATTCGGTCCAAGCGAGCCAACTTCCTGCTCCGACGCAGAGTCAGCTGTCACGGGTGCGAACAGCGGACCGCGCAGTGCGTCTAGCGCTGGCGCATCCATTGACTTGAGTTCACAGCCGCAGACTGAGTTCCATCATCACGGGCATGCTGCAACGGATAGCACGACAAGCTCCCCGACAAGCACGTTTGGGGGCTACGCGTACTCATCCTCCTCATCGGATGGCGATGCGAGCAGGCATTACGGATACGACAGCACAACTGGCAACGCAAACACCGAATCCTCAACAAACGTGGCGGTTTCGACAGATACCGGACTTCCATTGTCTCAAACAGCAACCCTGTCTTCACTCCATGGCTACGGGGGTGAATCCGGTTTCACAACCGAAAGCGTCGAGCCCGTCGGTACCTCGCAAAGTTCTGTCTCTCTTGCGATCCCATCAAACACCACGGCGGTAACGACACAACCAGCGATCAAGTCGACATCGTTGCCGGGCTCTCCTGTGTCAATCAGCGCGAGCTTTAATCTGACGTCCACCATCGTTCCTTTGCCACATGCCTCCCCCCCGACCACTTCGCTGGTCCCTACATCAGCCAATCTATCTGCGACTTCTTCACTCAGTCAACCATTTGTGCCGGTGCCTTTCACACCCCTCCCGACGGGCACCCAACAAGACACGTCTACCGCCGTGCCATCCCCGATCTCATCATCTTCGGCGCTTAACTCGACGACGGTCACTTCATCGGCCACACAAGAGTTCCCGTCCTCGGCGGTTCCACCACCCAGCGTCCCCACGACCGCGGTTCCCCTTCCCACTTCATTGCCAGGAAGCCTCCTCCCGAGCCTCGCAAACACCACGGCCTTCGCCCCGACGACTGCGGTTCCGTTCCCCACCCCGTCATCAACGGTTGTACTCCCGAGCCTCGCAAACACGACGGCCTTCGCGCCAACCCCCGCCGCTCCATTTCCCAGCACGGCGCCAGTGTCGCTCAACTCGACTGCTCCTGTTTCATCGTCTACCCAAGACACTGTTTCACTCCAAGTTCCACTCCCAAGCGTCATCAACACCACGGCCGCAATCCCGACGTCTGTCGAGTCTCCCGTTCCAAGCACTTCTGTCTTGCAGAACTCAACAGCGTTGACTTCGTCCTTGATCCAGGAGACCTCAACCGTTGCCCTAACACTCTCGACTGTCATCAATACGACGGGGCCGGTTTCCATTACCCTATTGCCGACCACGGTACCATCTCCCATCAGCCTGCCCTCGACCACGCTCGATAGCCTCACATCCAGTAGCCCCACGTCGACCAGCGAGCAGGCTGCACCGTCCAGCAGCCCCACGTCGAGCAGCGAGCAGGTTGCACCGTCCACTGTTCCGACTTCTTCGAGCGCCCATCACAGTGGCACCAGGACCGTAGCTCCGGTCGTTCTCACGCTCACTATGACAACCACCATCACTTCGGGCACACTGAGCTCCTCGTGGAGCCTTCCTGACGATGCGTCGTCCACGACATCAACTGCGACGCCCAGTTTGTCCTCCCTTCCCGCTGACTCTTCTACCGTGGCGGATACGTCAAGCCTCGCAACCTCCTCGGCGTCAACCATTGCCGTATCGCCTCGACCGAGCTTAGTCCCCAACACAACGTTGTTAACGTCGGCATCGTTGACCACCCTCTCTACTCCGCTGCCACCGACGAGTCGTCCTCTTTTAAATTCGACAGCTGTCCACACCACGTGGAGGGCCAATTCCACGACTGTTGTCCCCTTGGTGCCTACAGGATTCCCGACTGGCACCGGCCTCTTGTCGGGCACCGCTGGATCGTCGACCGTCCTCAGAAACACGACTGTGGTGACACCCCCATTCGCTAACCGGACGACCATCACAACTCCGCCTGCCACCAATCCAACGCTGCTTCCGAATAGCACCATGTCCACGAATGCAACTTCTGCGTTCACGGTAACAGCGTCGGTGCCAAGAGTTACCAACAGCACCGTCACTCCCTTTTTGTCGCTCTCTACGCCTGCTCCAGGCACCGTCCCGAGCGTTTTCCACAACAGCAGTATCTCGACGGCGATCCAAGGGCCATCAACCTTTGAAACCGCGACACCGACTCTAACGCCCCGAGCTGTTCCGCAAAGCTGCGGTGGAGATGGTGACCACGGTTTGGTGGGGTTTGAGGTATGCCTGCACCATTTCCTGGCTCATAATCTTGGAGACTTTGGCTGACCAGTGCGCAGTTCGACGATATTGCGGGTGTGAGTGCGGCTCAGTCGCAACCAGTCCCCTCACCGTACCACCGGTTCGTTTACTCCGAGGTGTTTCAGGCCGTCTCCCAGTCAGGGGGGAAGTACAAGCCTTCGTCCGGTTCTCAAATGCTCCAGGCCAGCTCCTCGTCCCCCGGCAAGATCGGACTCGGGCACTTGCGAGAAAACTTGTGTTTCCGCTTTGACTTCCAGGGGATTAGCCTGGGCTGCGACTCGAAGGATGCGCCCTGTGACTTCGATGTCACTACACTTCGATGGGATGGTGTTGAGGACGAGGTCCTGGAAACTACGGCAATCCAAATCCCGTCCTGCCCGGATCCCTCCAACTGCTTGCTTCACCACCTTTCAACTTTCGGTCCCAAATTTACCAACCTCACGGCCATCAAGATCACACTTGCGAGCTCGGGCGCGTCGAAGGTCTGGTGGGCTGACGATTTCAGGATCGCCTGGACGGACGACGACTGCAGCGCGGCGACTTGCCGCTCGCAGGTACCCAACACGGTCGTGGACCGTCGCCAGGTTCGATCGCTTGCTGCCCAGACGAAGCGTCTTCTTCGCTGGGCAGTCCGCGGATAAGATATCCCCGCTGAGTACCACCCACCGCCTGTGGCCAGGATGGTCGCTCAACACTTGTTCTTTTTTCTGTTGTCTCTTTTGCTGTTATGTCAAGATTTTGGGGCGCGGGAAACTGTGCCAACATGTCACCGCCGATTTGCACATTTCTTCAGCCGTCCGGTCCGTAAGGCGGTTTGTTATTCGCCATATCAGATATGAAGAAGGGGCGGAACAGAAATATCTCGGCGACGACTTTTTCAGACGGGGTGTTGGTGGTGGCGGGGGAGCTGCGAGGTGACGCTGGTGGAGCTGTGGTGAACATGTCTGCCGGTGAGAACTCAACACACCTCTGTTTTGTTTTCGGAGCAACCCACCAATAGACGAAACTTGCACCCCACCGCTGGTTATTTGTGACATGTGTGAATGATGCTGGATGCCCGGGCCAAACTGGTGAAGTTTCAGTCGATGTGATATCGAATTCTGTTCGGGATGGGCAACCAACGGGTGCAGTCAAGTCAGGCTCGGTGCCTTGCCCAGACAACTCACTTCAGGCCTCACTCGTCATCGGCAACTTGTGGTATACCTAAGCGCAGTTCATCTCTCTCAGGTACTTTCACTGGGGAAAATGTCACTTGGTCCTTCGTCGACGACGGTGTGGGCGTTGAATTGATGCAAGGTACATCAGGGTTGGACGATACGCTGGTGGTTGTTGGAATTAGGGGGATGAGGTGTAAGGGTCAAAGGGAGGCTGGTCAGACTTGCTAAAAATAAGATATACAAGCAGTTGTCAAGAGCTTGAATCCAACAGTGGGACATCCCACTCACACTAGCTTTAAACTTCCCTGCTCAACGACGCCGTTGACGGAATGCTTGCGGCTAGACCCCGACATAAAACATCCGCGCTCACAGTAACCCATTCCAACCACCTTGACACCCAGCCACTCCCCAATCAACTCACTTCCCAGTCATCCGTCCCGTCGTAACCCAATAAACATTATAATTCACCCCATGCGCCTCATAAAACGGCTTCAGCGTCACCGTCTTCCCATCCGCTGTCCCCGTGAACGTTAGCTCCCCATCACCCCCCACCCGCCGCAACGAATCCAGCGCCAACGTCGGCATCGCCGCGAGCGTGGCATCCCCGTAATCCCCGGACAGAATCACCGGCCCGAACGCCACCGCGGCGACGCCGGGCTTGTCGTTTGCCGCCACGGTTCGGAGGGTCATTGGTAGACGCACCGTCACGGTGTCGCCTGCTTTCCACGCGCGGCCACTGATGGTGTGGTATGTCCCCGGCGTGGGGCGGATCGCGGCCCCGCCGTTGATGCGCACCTCCGGGTTGCTGGTCCACGACGGGATGCGGATGAGCATGTCCCAACTACTGTTCGCGTCCGGCTCCCCGCCGATGGTAAGCGTGATCGTGTCGCCGAGGGGAAACGCCGTGGTCTGCGTGACGGTGAGGCTGCGCGCGTCCCAGCGGAGCACGGACGGCGTGAACAGGTTGGTGAATAAGCTGCGGTCGTCGTGGAAGTAGATCGAGTCGGCCAGCTTGGTGTTGGTTTCCAGCGCGGTGCCCTGGCAGCACCAGAAGGAGTCGTAGTCGGTGCTCCAGGTGCCGCCGCCCCAGGCCGGGCCGACGCCGCGGCGGCGGCCGGGGTTGAGAGGGGTGAAGTAGGTGATGTGGCCGTGGGGGGAGGCGGGGTTTTGCTGGCCGAGAAGATGGTTGAGGAGGGTGCGCTCGTAAAAGTCAAAGTACCCCGCGCTGGTTGGGTTGGTGGTCCAGAGTTCGCGGGTGAGCTTGAGCATGTTGTAGGTGTTGCAGGCCTCGGCGGTGTCGGTGGTGAGGTAGGTGGAGATGGCGTTCGGCGCGTGGAAGTGCTCGGCTTGGCTGTTGCCGCCGATGGCGTAGGAGTGGGCCGCGATGGTCATGTTCCAGGCGTTCTGGGCAATGTCGCGGTAGCGGGTTGTCCCGGTGACTTTGTACTCCAGCGTGGCGCCGATCCACTTGGGGACTTGGGTGTTGGCGTGCAGGCCGCTGAGCTGGTCGCTGTTGGCTGCCAACGGGTTGAAGACTGCGGCGTGGTCAAACCGTTGGGCAGTTGTAAGCCACCGCTTGTCCCCCGTCTGCCGGTGAATGTCGGCGAGGACGTCGTTCATGCCGCCGAACTCGGTCTCCAGCATGGCTTGCATCTGGGCGTAGCTCAGCCGACTGGTGCGTGTGTCAACCCACCCGGCCATGGCCAGCAGGACATCGCGGGCCTTGGTGTCTCCGAGGTACCGCCAGACGTCGAGAAGTCCAGCCATGGTCTTGTGGACGGCGTAGTAGGGCACGTTGCCGTTACTGAGCGTCCGCGCCTCGAGAGCAGTAAACTCGGACTCGGGAAAGCCGGAAAGATAGCCCGTGCCAAATCCGGCCGCCGCGTTGTTAGCCTGGCACTTGGCGAGCTCGGCAACGAAGTAGGTGGCCCGGTCACGGCAGACGGTGTCGCGCAGCGAGGCCCAGCAGTGAGCCCATCCGGTGAGGTAGTGTCCTTGAGCGTGGGTGCGAAAGGGAAAATTTGGTGCGTCCCAGCCGCCGTTTGCGGTGGCTCCCTTGGTCGATAAGCGGTGGTTTGCCCGGAAGTTGTAGAGCAACCGGTCAACGTCGACCCATTTCAGATAGGTGATGGTGCGGTTCTGGTTGTCCATCCAACGGCTGTTGGTCAGGGAGACAGTGCTCATGTCGAAGGGCTGTGCCAGGGTGCCCGTCTCGCGCCCGGTAGGCTGACCTACGGCGGGGGAAGCCGTCAAGGCCAGGGCAAGTAACAAGTTGTATTGGCCCAACATTGTGTAGTTACCGTGTCAGAGTCCCTAGTGCTGTGGACGGAAGCTGTGTGGCCAACTCAGGAAGTCAATCAGGCTGATATAGAAGAGCCAGCAGAATACTATAGCTAGAAGGACAAGCAGTGAACGTTCGGCGCCATCTCGACCTCGGCCAGGTTTCCCCGCCCGAATTCCCCCAAGCGCGATCAAATTTGCCTCCATGAATGGGAGGTCGTGGTTTTTGAGGAGTCCGTAACATTGAGGCGGCTAGAGAACAGTGAAATGTTGAAGGTGATGAGATACTTATAGTCAAGGCATGATTGGTGCGGCTAGGGACCGTACCGCGATCACAATGCAACATCGGTTTTTGGAAGTAGCGGAATCCGACCTACCGTGGAGATCCCTCGTATAACTGGAGACCGATAGGCGGGCCAATTCGAGCCGTCTTTCAAACGTGCGCGTGGACTGTTTCTCTACGTCGTTGGTCTGGAGATCTGTTCTACGGCTGATCGAAAAGAACACCAGAAAAACGTTTAGGACTTGGTCACAGCCACCGCCCAACCCACCCTCCATCGGAAGCAAACGAGGCAACCTCACGCTCACCTTCGGTCTTCAAATGGCTACGAATCTACATCCATCGCTGAGCAGAGTGGGCTTATATGCTAAAGCCCAACGGGATATTCGTGGGCCATCACTGGGGCGGTTCTATCGACAAGGATGAGCCGGGAATGCAGGTGATGATATCAGGCCGCTCGGTCCAACGGCAGTCGAGTAGATGGACAGACCCAAGACAGATAAAAAAAAATGAGAAAACCTGATAGACGAACTTTTGGACTTGACAAGGAGTCGCGCGCTCAGGTGTCGGAAGGGAGCACTGCGGGGGGAGAACTTGCGCGGGCAGTTCCCTGTATCTTTGGGTGGGTAAAACAGCCAATGTGTAGGGGAACCTAAAAGCATCTAAGTCGTCCGGTAAGTACAGCAATGCTGCCTCCATTAGTTCCTGCGTTTTTAACCTAAGCTTCTCTGCGAGCACACCGTGGACTGAGCTTTTCACATGCTCCATGCCGATAGCCTCCTACCATGCCATAATCCAATGGGGAAAGATTCCCATACTGGGAGTTTCACCATGTTAGAACATCTACCCCATTTGCAGCTGACTGTCTGTCGGGTACGTCACGGTATCAGCGGCCTCACCGACAACAGCTCCCTCGTGGTACGTAGACTCTGCCGCACTGGCGGGCAGCGAGACGTTGTCCATGCCGTTGTACATGCAAAAGACCCTGGCGCGAAGCACACGCTTCAAACCAGATCACCGCATTTGATTGTGATCACAAAATCTCCTGAAGGCAGCGACCTCGGCTGAAACACGCAGCTCAGAGCATCCCGCCATTTTATTTCAAGACTTGGCTTTGACAATCCCGAGTAGTCGCGGACCCACTCAAGAGATCGCGGGTTTCTTTTTTCCGGTTGGTGCTCCCGGTTTGTCAGCGTTGCCGACCGCCAGAGGAGGGGCGGGCCGTTCTCGAAGGGCGCATGGAATGACATTTTTGCCTCTTTTGTGTGTGTCTTGGCGAATACTGGTTTGTTTGTTAGTAGGGGACGTGGGACAGGGGTTGCCGGTTTGGGGTCAAGAATCCCTGGGTCGACGACCAAACAGCCTGTTTTGAATCAGAAAAGGGGGATTTGAGAATAAGGGAGCTCGGTCCCCCCGACAATGCCTTTTCTTCAGCACTTGAAGAGTTAAGTTATGGTGCTGTGAAGTTGGAGATTTCACCAACATCCAGATCAAAGAGTCCTCGGCTAACAACCACACCAGCACTCCCCTGGTCTCCTGCAGCATCCCCCGACCCACAACCCGACAGCGGGGCGGATGTAGTTCGGCATGCGGTTATGTCACCTGCCATTGTTACACTGCATCGGACGGGGCCGAGGAAAAGGATGGGCTTGGGATTGGGCAATGGGTTTTGGCATTGGGCATTTCCATTCGCCCGGTCAGGGGTTTGGGACACGGGCTGCGCGTGTGATGATGCATCGGGCTGTTCCCGAGTCCCCGGCTTGGACACTGACCAACCCCCGGTTTAACTAGCAAACGGCACGGCGGCAGGGTGTTTGGGGCCGGACCTGGGACCGGTCCGTGATCGGGGCTGGATCCTGGTCGTGGCTTGCTTTGGAGGTTGTGGTCCCCTGCTTCATGGTTGGCGGGGATGGGCGACGCGTGTTGGATGATGGAGAATGTGCTTGGGTATGATGGATGTGTGACTGGTTGGACTGGCTTTCTCGAACCCGCGGAAATGCTTGCCGGGATCTGGAACTGTGATGGGGATGGAGCTGGTGGAGGAGTTCGTGGTGGGGAGTGGAGATGGGCGGGGAGGGCAGAGGAGGGTTGGGCTTTTTGGCTGGTGGGTTTTCCAGGTTGCTGGCGCCGGCCAGGGGATTTCATGGATGACTCTATTCCCGGTGGAGGATCCACTTTGTTAGTGCTGAGGAGGTCTTGGGTCCACAGGGGTTGGTGGTTGTGGTACTTTTTCTGTCCGCTTTTCTTGGTTTCTTGCTTGGTTTTTCTCTGCATTTTTTGCATTGTCGTTTTTGGCAGGTCTGATTACATTTTTGCCGTTGCTGAGTGTGACTCGACTCGACGGGACGGCACCACGCGCTTGTTTTTTGTCGCGAAGGCCCGAGACGCGGCTTACCACTACCACCCATTGATTCATTCCCAGCGGTGGTCCACTTTTAGGGGTGTGCAGGTGTTGGTGCCGGAGAGCGGTGAATCACACGACACGACTCTCGCTTGGAAGGAGAGTCTGGAACGTTCGGGGATTAGGGAGTTAGTGAACGTCTGGGGATTACTCACTGTGGTGTTTTGGTACCGAAGCCTCGTCGAGAGGATATATCTGGCCGAGGGACACGTTGGGGGGAAGTGGTTGCTTGGATACCACCACACAACACATCACCAACACCAGGTTTAGACTGGTGACTCATTCGAAGAGATTTGTTTCATCTGGAACACAGCCATTGGCAACAACCAGTGAACACCATGGCGTCACAACAACCGCGATCACCATCACCATCCCGAGATGTCGAACGGGGGCAGCATTCAGACACCGACTCGTCCTCGGCACGGGAGGTCGACGCCGAGAAGCACAGCGTGGAGGACACCCCGCCGTCACCAACCGACGACAGCGACATTGAGACCGAGAGGGGCGGCCCAGCCCACTTGTCACAACACCCAACAAAAGAGGACCACCCAGACGGCAACGGCAGCATCCTCTCACGCGTGGCCAGCCGCGTCCTCACCCGCCCAAGCACCAAATCCAGCTGGAACCCCGGCCCACCACCCGATGGCGGTTTACAAGCCTGGCTGGCCGGTATGTCACCCCCTCCCCCGTCTTCCCCTTAACCCCCACCAACTAACCCCCCCGCAGTCGCCAGCACCCACATCGTCGTCATGAACACCTGGGGCGTGATCAACTCCTTCGGCCTCTTCCAATCCCACTACACCACCGCGCTGCACCGCACGCCCTCGGACGTCTCCTGGATCGGCTCCCTCCAAATCTTCCTCCTCTTCTTCGTCGGCGCCCTCACCGGCCGCCTCACCGACGCGGGCTACTTCCGCCACGTCTTCGCGCTGGGCATCGTCTTCCAGATCGTCGGCATCTTCACCGCGTCGGTCGCGACGCAGTATTGGCAGGTCGTGCTCGCCCAGGGGATCTGCATGGGCCTGGGGAACGGGTGTTTGTTCTGCCCGTGTATCTCGACGCTGTCGACGTATTTTAGCAAGAAGAGGAGCTTGGCGATTGGGATGGCTGCGTGTGGGAGTGCGACCGGTGGGTTGGTGTTTCCGAGTATGGTGAGGCAGTTGGCGCCGGTGCAGGGGTTTCCCGCGGCGATGCGGGCGATTGGGTATGTGCAGATTGCGACGTTCGTGGTGGCGCTGTTGGGGTTGAAGCAGAGGATTCCGCCAAGGAGGAGTGGGAGGTGGGTGGAGTGGGGGGCGTTTAGGGAGGGGGAGTATACGTTGTACGCGATGGGGAGTTTTTCGGTGAGTCTGACTGCCTCGTTTCTGTGTCCTCAGAGGCGGTTACTGACGCGGCACTGGACAGTGCTTCCTTGGTCTCTACTTCGGCTTCTACTACATCGCCTCCTTCAGCAGAGACATCATTGGCATGAGCTACACCGACAGCCTGAACCTGCTGCTTGTCATGAACGGCGCGGGCATTTCCGGCCGGCTGATCCCCAACCATATCGCCGATCGCGCGGGCACGATCAACGTCTTCATTCCGACCGCGGGCATCGCCGGGCTGTGCGTCCTTGGCTGGATCGCCGTCAAGAACACAGCGGGGACGTACGTGTGGGCCGTGTTTTATGGCATGGCCGCTGGCGGCATCCAGAGCTTGTTCCCGGCCGGCCTGAGCGGCCTGACCACGGATTTGCGCAAGGCTGGTGTCAGGATGGGGATGGTGTTTACCATTGTCAGCTTTGCCACGCTCGCGGGGCCGCCGATTGCTGGGGCCATCATCACGGCGTCAGACGGGAAGTATTATGGTGCCCAGGCGTTTGCCGGAGCGACGCTGTTGTTGGGTATGGGCCTCATGACGGCTGCTCGCTGGGTCAAGGTGAGGAGGATCCTGCGTGAGCAGAATGAGACGGGGTATGGATGGCATGTCAAGGTGTAACGGGGGGGACAAGGAAGTGTTGTGGAACGGGATGACGATGACGATCTCATGAAGTAGGGATAGAGGAAGACGGAATATGCATTGGGGAATCAGAGGGCCGAGATTTCGGGAATGCATTAGTGGGATACTTTTAATGTTTATTTTTGTTCGGGGGTTAGCGTTCAAACAGCGAAAAAGGTCATATAAAACTCGGTCTGTGGGAAGTAACCACATCGTGGGAAGTAACCACATCGTGTGAACTGTAGAGTAGGGGCTCTTTACCATTGTCGGTAATGCAAGACCTTGACAAAGATGTAATGTGAGCATAGGCAGTCGGAGTCAACCAACCGTAAAGTTCGACGATCTGTAACAAGATGCTTGCCACAAGAACGAAAGGTGAGAAACTGGATATCGAGGGATATCTATCGGGAGTACATGCCGCTCGGCGCCCGTGGCCGCATCCTGACTCGGACCACCACCGCTCGGTTCCGAAATCAAGAGGGACTCCTATTTCCCAGTTTGCCTACTCATACTAAATCCGTATGACGCCGTCTTGTCATTGCCGGTTTGGGCGTTCTTGGCTCCCTCACCAGCCTTTTGCATTGCCTGTGGGTCGTTCTTGAGGGCGTCCACCTTCTTCAGCAACTCGGCGACGTCTGCAACGTGCAATTAGCTACGAGTCGGAACAGGGAGTAATTCGCAACAAGAACAAGAGGAACGGATAGTGGTACCCTTGTCGACGGCACCCCCCTGCTTCCCCCAGCTGGGATGCTGTTTGTCGGAGTCCATTGTGTGGAAGGGGTGTGTGTGAGAACTGAGAAGCGGGTATTTGTGGGAGTCGAAGAGGAGCACAGGAATCCATGACAAGCCCTTCACGACAGCACGTCTTTAAAGAGGTGAGTCGAGGGGTAAAGCCAAGCGGGGGCCTCGATGTGGAGTGGTTGCGCAGCTGACCGGTGTTCGCTGAGCTGCTGTGACGATGGCACGGAAGGCCAATGATCGCCGAGGGAGCCCGCGTCATGCCAAGGCCCGCAACGAATGAGCTTGAGAATGGCGCACACACACCTGCTTGTCGTGCAGCAGACCTCTGCTCCTCTGCACCCCTCTCCGTCTCGATCAATTTCTTCGAAAAGAATTCGACCGAATTTGGAGCCAAAGGTTCTTGGAGAGTTCAACCAGGGTAAGCCAAGTGCTAAGCGAGAAAAGGCATCACTCGCCGCAGCATGGACAGACGCGAGCGGACAGCAAGGCACAAACGGCCCGCTAACACGGGCAAAAAGGCTACGACCAAACCGTTTCTTTTTTTTTTTCGTCATCACATTTGTTTCTCATGGTAAAATACCATGACAAAAGAGTCAAAAGATATGCCCAATAACAGGATTGAACTGTTGACCTTCGCATACCATATACTTGTTTCCAGGTATTAGTACGACGCTCTAACCAGCTGAGCTAATCGGGCTTTTTGATTTGTTGAGGCGGGGATCCGAAAAGTCATCTCATGTGGAGCGTCGGAGCACGGTTTGAGAAAGTAAACAAACCCCTTTTTCAGCGCGGCCAAGCAAACACCAACCTAATGCCCAAACTTGGGCCTTGCCTCCATGGGCAGCGAGATCACATTAGACCTTAAATAAATTCCGTAGATATTCCATACCTATCCATGTTCCTGTCATCCCGTCGTTAATCAAATTGCAGGCAGATTGCGCCCCCAAACCCCCAACCCATGACACAACTGAAGGCACTGAGGAAATGACCAAAGAAAAAAGAAAAGAAGAAAAAAACCAATTACGCCAACCAACTCCAACCCCTACCAATACTCCTATTTCTGCATCTTGTCCACAAGCTTCCCCGTAACCAACTGCCCAACCTCGATTAACGCCCCGGATCCCATAATCTCCAATACGCTCACCGAAACACCAAACACCCGTCTCACCCACCTCCGCAGCTCAATCGCCATCAGCGAATCCAATCCAATCTGCGCCAGAGTTTGGCGTGTATCAATCTCTACCCCCTCTTTCAACGGCTTGAGCATCAGCTCAAGCACCTTCCTCCCAATCTCACGCGCGAGGAAAGCGATGTTCTCAGGGTCGGTCAGCAACTGGGTTGCCGCCTCAATGTCAGCGCCCGCACTGTGGATGCGCTCAAGGAACTGCGAGAGCGGGCTGGTATCTGAAGTTGCTCCCTTCGCCCCATCCTCAAGTCGCAGGTTGTGGTAGCGACCCATGCGGCGGTCACGGCGCCAACTGGTTCTGTTGTTCGGGTCATCGAGGTGCTGCTCGCACCCGGAGCGCAGGCCCATCAGGACTTGGCCGCGGTTCTCCCATGGTATCGTCAGGGGGTTGGAGACGTCAGGCTTGTTAGGCCCCGGCTGGAGAAGGTTGAGCGTGACAAAGTCGAGGAACTCGTGCTCGCCCAGCGAGTAGAGACCCTGCGCCTTCATGTTCCAGCGCGCTTGGGCGCTCTCAGCGACGTACCCCACGCCTTCGACGGGGCAGATGTTGAGGACCGTGGCAGGAAGCCCGAGGGAATGACGGTATTGGCAGAAGGTTTCCAGGAAGGCACAGCCGGCGGAATAGTTGCCTTGGCCGGGTTCGTCGATGACCGTCACGAGCGAGCTGGCCATCCAGAAGAAGTCGAGTGGTTGGTCGGCCAGGGCGTGGTGGAGGTTCCAGGTGCCGCGGACCTTGGGGCCGACGGCGGTGTTCCATTCGGACCATTTCATGTCGAGGAGGGGTGCGTCCTGGGTGGGTTAACGGAAATGACCATGGAGGGGGATGAGGAGGCAACTTACGCTCAACACCATGGCGAGCTGGAATACGCCCTTGACGGGTTTCCCGGAGCTCCTGACGGCCGCTTCCACGTCTTCCATGCTCTCGACGCTGCCAGAGACGATACTGAGGCCACATCCCATGGCTTCAAGTTCGGCGAACAGCGCCTTGCTTTCAGCGCTGACTCCGGCACCCCTGGAGAAGATGGTCAAGTGCATGGCTCCCTGCTCCACCAGCTGTGTTGCGATGGAAGCACCCAGGCCTTTGGCGCCGCCGACCAACAGATAAGTGGCCTCCGGATCCAACGTCAGGGGTTGGTTGTAAGGCACGGCCTTGATGCTTGAATCGTCGCTGGGCATGGTAACGGCGACCTTGCCGATGTGGGCGCCGTTCTGGAGGTGTCTGAACGCCCTCTCTACCTCCTGTGCCTCAAAGTACGAGACCTCATCCGGCTGGTGCAGCAGGCCTTGGGTGTACATGTCGATGTACTGGACCAGCAGCCTGGGTAACGTTAGCATCACGAGGAGTCCCGACCCAGGGAGGGGCTTGACTTACTCTTGCACCCTCTCCGGCCGCTCACACAACAACCGATGCAACTCAACACCCACATACCCCCTGTTCCCCAAGAAAGGCGCCAGGTCCAGTTTCCCCCCGCCCGCCAGATCCTTATTCCCCATCTCCACCATCGTCCCATACGGCGCCACACATCCCCAACTGCTATGCAACAACTCCCCAGACAACGAATTCAACACCACATCAACGCCCCTCCCGCCGGTCTCCCTCATGACCCCCTCCACAAACCCCGCATCTCGCGACCCAAACACCCTCTCCCTGCCCACCCCCCATTTCTCAACCAGATACTTGACCTTCTCCTCGCTCCCCACAGTGACATACACCCCCTCCAGCCCCCCAAGCACCGCCCGACAAACCTGCAGCGCTGCCAGGCCCACCCCACCACAGGCACTGTGGATGAGCACCGTCATCCCCTTCCTCAACCTCCCCGCGTCAAGAAGCGCGTACAGCGCGGTAGCGAAGGCAACCGGTGTCCCCGCGGCCGCGGAAAGCGGCATATCCCTTGGGACGCGGACAATAGGCGTCGTCCGTGAGTCGACGACAAGCCGCGTGGTGAGTGAAGTAGTGTCCGGTGGGGTGAAGAACATCACGCGGTCACCCACGCGGAGGTTGGGCACTGCTGCCCCCGCGCGGGTGATAGTCCCTGCTGCTTCAAGACCCAGGATTATGGAAGTGGGTGTGGGGGAGATGGAGGGATTGGAAGGGGAAGGGGGCGGGGCCATGGTGCCTGCCGCGAGGAGCAGGTCGTGGAAGTTGAGTGCGGACGCGTGGACCGTGATTTCGATTGCTGTTGGGGGGAGGGCGGCCGGGAGGGGGTGGGAGAGCCAGGTGAGGGTGGAGAGGGTGCCGGGGTGGGGGATGGTGATGGATTTGGCGGTGAGGGTGTTGGGGGTGGTGGTGGTGGTTGGTGGGGTGGATTGCTCGGTGGTGAGGGAGAAGGGGTGGTAGCGCCCGCTGAGGACGGTGCCCTTGTGGATGGCGAACTCGCGGTCTGCGTTAAGGAAGGTGTCGGGTTGGGTGTTGCGGACCTTTCTGTTGAAGACGGAGGCGATGAGGTGTGCCGCGCTGGCGCCCTCGGCTTCGTAGTCCAGCTCGAGGGTGACTAGGGAGAGGCCCATCTCGGCGCGGGCGGCGCGCATTACGCCGAGGGACTGGGCGCCGTGCGGGTTGGTGCACTTGACTTGGTAGGGGGGCGTGAGCCAGAGGATGTGGTTTTCGCTGGCTCTGAGATGGTGGAGGAGGGCCTGGAAAGCGAGGAACTTCTCCTCGGTCAGCGTGTCCTGGTCGAAGTACCGCGTCTCGAGGTCGACGCAAGCGATGATGTCCTTGCCGCAGGCCGGGAGCTCCTGGCCCAACCTGCAAGGGGTAACATCCAACCCCTCGTCCCGAAGCCCAGTGATGAGTGATGCTGCCGGCCCGTCGTCAGGGGTTTGACACAAGACCGTGACTGCCTTCTCCTGAATCACCTCCTCCACCCTCGGCCGCGACAGAATCGCAACCGTCATCTGGTACGGCATCTCCTCATCGCTCACCACCGTCTCAGCCCCCCTATATCCCGCCGCCTTCAGTTCCTCATCCCACCTCTCCGGCAGCACATGCGGCTCCCACTCCCGCCCATCCTTCTCGCCCAGCCACCACCCCGAAAAGTTGCCAAAGATATACCCCGGCATCCTCGACACGGTCGAAATCTCCGTCAACAACAGCACCCCATCCCCCTTGAGCAACCCCCTCAGATTCGCCAACGTCTCCCTCAAACACGGCGTGGCATGCACCACATTCGTCGCCACGACCAAATCATACGCGCCCTTCTCAAACCCCTGCCCCACAGCCTCCCTCGAAGCATCCAACTCCTTGAACTCCAAATTCCTCGCGTACGCAAATCGTTCCCGCGCTTGCGGAAAGAACCCCGCTGACACATCCGTAAACATGTACTCCTTATACGCCGGCATGCCCCCCTCCTCTCCCCCAACCTCCTGTAGATACCTGAGAATCCTCTCCGTGGTCCCACCCGTCCCGGCTCCAACCTCCAAGATCCTCAGGCCCGGCCGGGCATGCGCCAACGACCGCACCAGCGCGCCGTACTCGAAGGGATCTTCGCTGTAGATCCCCGTCAAGAGATCGTCTTGCATGAGCAGGTCGAGGGTATCCCTCTCGCCGGTGAAGAGCGCTGCTGCGTGGGCGTGGATGCGCGCCGTGCCGAGGGCGGCTGCGTGAGAGCCGCCGCCAGGGAGGGCGAGGATCTCGGAGAGGGTGGATTCAATCTTGGACTTGCGGTCTGCAGGGGTGAGGGCCGCGAGGGTAGCGGCGTGCGGGACGGGGGGGTACTCGCCAGACTGGGCGAGGGTGGTTTGTAGCGCGAGCCAGGAGAGGTATTTCGCGTAGTGGGGATTGGATGGGGTCAGGGAGGGAAGGGTTGTTGCGGACTCGAGGATGCAGAGGAGGGTGAGTTCCTCGTGGAGTTCACGCTCTGTGCGCGGGACGATAGGGGGCGTGATGAGCGAGGTGGCGGGGGTGAAGTCGAAGTCGGGGAGCCAGTGGAGGCGGGCGGCCGCGTGGATGCCGGAGGGGGAGCGAGGGGAAGAGTCGTCGTCGTTGCCCAGGGGTGTGACTTGCAACCCGGCGAGGCGGACGGCGATGTGCCCGGAGGGGGTCACACACTCGACCGTGGACGAGGCGTGGCCTGGGGAGGAGAATGTGGCGCGGGCGTGCATCTCGTCGGTTCCCTGGGAGACTTCGATATGCTCGATCCGTGTGGGGACGACCAGCTGGTGGAGGTCGCGGCAGAGACCCTTGACGTCGGCCACGACAAGCAGTTGGATGCAGGCGTCGATGGTGGCGGGGTGTACCGGGCCCGGGAACGAATCCCCAGTCGTGACAACAGTCGCCTGCGCTGTCCGTTCCTTAACCGACGCTTCGATGTCCGTCAACCGCTGAAACTGCGGTCCAAACAGCACCCCAGCCCTCGCCATGGCATCATAAAACCTCGTCTTGGCCACCTTCCTGGGCAACATCTCCCCCTTTGCCCCCCCCATCCCCGCCTCCCCCACAGCCATAACC
>FTEL01003347.1_pt1 | contig 20015 bp, 16 predicted proteins | sample 1658911 | NCBI WGS metagenome assembly FTEL01 (sample SAMEA3914869, study PRJEB12502) | metagenome | biome: forest; material: soil | place: USA | collected 2012-03-12 | depth 0.1 m
AGTATCAGGAGGAGCACGGGTGGGAGTCGGAGGTGCGTCAGGATTGCTGCCTCGTCGTCGACGGCCCGGCACTAGCATCACTTCTTCAAGCGCCTGAGCAACAACCCGCCGAGCAAGCACGGAGGCCGAAACAACCCGCCCTAGGGCCGTGGGTCGTTGCTGTAGATTCTAAGGATCCCGCTACGATACCTTATAGCGGAGGCGGACCGTATTTGGGCTGGACACTGGTATCTGCTCGCCTAGTAGGAGATCTATTTGATGACCTTAAGGTAAGGTCGTTGGTACAGGTATGCCCGAGACGGGTCTACGATGGACAGCTACCGCTATATAACGGCTTCCCGGGCGGGAAGCTGATTGATCCTGAGGGCGGCGTCGAGGGCCGATACAAGTTTCCCCAGGGTACCCCCCGAGGGCTGGACGGAGCTAAAGCCATGCTTGCCGACATCGAACAGGCTCTTGGTAGTCAGGCAGTCACACAGACAGCTGGCATTGGCGGAAGAGTAAGATAGTGTTATGGACTTGGTCTTTGACCAAGGTCGGTGCCTGGGGGCTTTGCCCCAGGCCATGGAGGGCCCGGGGGAGCTCCGGCTTAGCAATCGGGTGGGAATGCAGCGACAGCATGTTCAAGATTACAACATGGAATACATGGCCGTCTAACCAGCAGCGCCTAACATAAATGAGATAATGTAACAACCACCCATGTAACTCCAAACCCCCACCCAATCCAGTCCCTGTCGGAATCACGCAAAACGTCTCTCTCCCTTGTTGACCTCCTTGAAGCGACGGCACTCGTCACGACCTTCGTCATCCCACCGAACCACCGTCTCCCGCCGTTCCCTAGTCTCACGCCAGCGGCGGCCATCTCTGCCCTTTGCGGGCCATACTGTAATGTCTGAATCAAGGTCGAGATCCCAGCGCCAGGCATCCCGAGTGTCCGTCTCGAACTCCTTGTCCCGAGTGCGCAGGCCGTCTGCGAACTGCGAGGGATCACAGTGCCAGGTTCGATGAGGGGCAAACCCGGTCTCCTCGTAAGCTTCCCGCCCTGCATGTTCTCCAACACACGCCCGCATACCCTCAACACCAGTTCCCATCGGCGCCACCCCCTGGCCTAACCAAACTCCATCCGCCCTCCCATCCTTCCCACCCCTGACCCTCCTCCTCAACCTCTCCTCCTGCGCCCTCGCCTCCAGCGCCTCCCTCGCAATAATCCCCGCCGCTTTCCTCCTCTCCCTCTCCCTCTCCTCCTCCAATCCCCTAATCCTCTCTTCCCGCACAGCCCGTTCCAAAACCCTCTTCACCTCCTCCATCTTCTCCCTCCGGATCTTCTCCTCCGCCTCCTCCTCCATGATCTCCCTGACCTTCTCCCTCGCCCTCTCCTCCTCCATAACAATCCTCGCCTTCTCCCTCGCCTTCTCCGCCTCCAAAACAATCATCGCCTTCTCTCTCGCCCTTTCCTCCACCACAATCTTCCTCACCTTTTCCCTCGCCCTCGCTTTCTCCCAGTCCTGCGTCCGCTCCCTCTCCCGCTCCCACTTCTCCCGATCCCGCACCTCCCGAAACATCCCCTCCAACACCCTCTGTTCAGCCACCGCCGCAGCCTGTGCGCGACGTGCGCGCTCGCGCTCCTCGTGTTCTTGACGCGAGAGGAGCAGGGCGAGCTTGAGGGCAGCTTCTTCCGTTTCGGTGTCTGCTCCGGGGGGCGCGAGGTTGATGGGTTTCACTTTTGCGGGGAAAGGGTTGGGGGTGTTGTTGAGGAGGTTGAGGTTGCGGCGCTGGATGTCTTCGAGAATCCAGGCGTCGAGTTGGGCGAGGGCGGCGGCTGTTGGGGGAGGCATTCTGGGGATGTTTGTTAGGTCGGGGGTTGTGAGGGCGTGAAGGGGGAAGGGGACGGCGTACCTTGGTGGTGCGGCGGGAATCTCGCGGGGATGGTTGTAACGTGGTGGATCGGAGAATGGTCTTGGAAAGGGGGTATGGCAGACTAAGGTGGTTTCACTGCCGATGCTGCAGTTTCTTTCTCTCTGTCCTTGGATGGCCGCGGCTCTGCGCTGACGACGACGGCGGCGACGGCGGCGGGCTTGCACGCTGGGAGGGACGATCCAAAAGAGGTCACGGTTACCCGGCGGGCGTGAAACGGTCAGTCCCATTGGTGGTTGGGTGGAGGCGTGAGTCTGTTGGGGAAGCTGATGGAAGGACGGGCTCACCATCAAATATTTGGTGGCTGGTGGACATGTTTCTTGTCTCACCTCTCCACTGCGGCTTCACTGGACTTTGAGACCCGGAGGGGAGTTCCGGTTTCTGGGTTCATTGTTGGAGTGGAAATGGTTGTCTGTTTCAGCTGCCAGAATGGCAAAAGATATGTCTCAGACAGATCTGGCTGATGTTAGGGCAACAAGGCAACAAACTTCCGTTCTGAAACGAGATAGACACAACCGGGCGTTACGGGAGTCTGGCTTGCTTTACTTGGTTGCTTTGATGTCTCGCCTGATGGCTGACTGCCGATTGGACAGAAGTTGCCTTTGCGCTGGATGTATTGGTGTTCGTCCTAGCCTCGAGCTTCTCAGGAAGGGCCATTGGCGGAGTCTTGAGCATGGATTTAACTCGTCAGTGGTATTTCTGCTCACGAGAACCGCCCCGTATCTAGATATAGGCAGGAGAACAGGCTTGAGGCAGCGTAGGGAGTAGAGATATTCAAGCTGATAACCGGCAGACAGAACCCAAGGGGAACTCAGACAGGGCAGAGACAACGTTTAGGAAAATAATGGGGCAAGGAAGGCGGCTCTTTTTGGGGCACCCAGTTGTGTCCCAACCATGCAAGACATGTAACTAGCCGCAATACAGCAGCCATCGTGGGCGTTTGCCTTCATCGCTGAGTGTGCCCAACATGCAAATGCTCCGCGGCATCTCTCCCGCTGCAGGTTGCAACCTACGAACAAAGCCGATGGCGACGTCCAGATCCTGCAGCTACGCACGGAGTCCTGTCATATCGGGCTGAAATCCACCCAGCCTGCCGCCAGAGAGGAGGCATGGCCCTGCCACGGGGTTATGGTGCAGCAGGGCTCGCTCCATCTCGAAGCCATCACCACCCTCCATCCCAGCATCGATATGCTTGCTATTGGAGGTGATGAGGTATGCTTGGATAGCATCACAATAATGGAGCGGCCTCATGAATTTGGAGTAGACTGCAGGGCCTCAGATGGGGCAGATGTGGTACTTCGAGGAGGGTATTGTTTGTGAGTGGATCGGGACGCATTCAGGGGTATCAGGAGCGACGCAATGAAGTGGATTCATAGTTCAACTTACCCGGTTGGTACTCCACATCGGTTGGACTCCCATAGCGTCAGTGGTTTAGTGGTAAAATCCATCGTTGCCATCGATGGGCCCCGCGTTCGATTCGCGGCTGACGCAAGAGTATCTCGAAAGAGGACAAGTTCTCCTTTTGCCCCCTACTATGTTTTACTTTTCTGCCACGGACTCGATTCAGGCTTGGCTTTTTTTTTGGCCTCATAGACAGCCAAGCCGGCGCTATCAGATGAAGTCGGAACCGGACGTGATATCATTTGCAATCCCTGGCCGTTCCTCCTTACCTAAACACTTGGGTATGATTTCTCGATGTCTGTGTTTCGCGTTGCTTCCATCGCACTTCAGATCACGATCACATCACTTATGCTGGTTGACGGATCCCTAGACGGGTAAGAACATTTCTAGGAACAGAATAAGGAAACAGCCCGCCGATGATTAGACCCCGTCTGCATCCGTCGCACCCGACCCTTCATCTTCCGAATCCGTTGTCACCCACCCCTCCTCCTCCTCTGTGCCTGGCTCTGCATCCATATCAGTGAAGCCGTGGTCTTCGACGTCATGGTAGTAGGGGCAGAGATGTTCCCGTCCAGCCCAGAGCTCCTCGAAGTCCCGCCTGGTATAGTATTCCCCATAACGGGCTTCACGCGGCCATCCCCGACGATAGTCAGACACGTTATGACCGGTAATGGCAAGAGCACAGTCCCAAAGGTCGCCTCTCGCAGAACCAGACGCCTCAACATCATACTTCCACCACCAGTCCGAGTATGCCATGTCCGAAACTGATCCTCCATAACTAATCATCCACCGCGTAGATGTCGGCGCCGTGCTTGATGAGAACGATAAGCCCCGCCAAGTATCGGTGGAGATCAACCCTGCCCCTCCAAAATGGGATTGATATCAGGCAGAGGTGGAGGCATGTTTGGCCTGTAATATCACGTTCCGTAATGCTAGCACCCCGCTGAAGTAAGATGGAAAACACCTCGGCGCTCCAGCGATATTTGGCGCAGCTATCTAGAAATACAGGAAGCCCACGATCGTTTTTGGTATGGATGGTAACGAAAGGGGCGCCGAAATCCAATATAATTCGTAGTGCTTCCTGTCAGGCGAGTTAGTTCATATTCGGACTAAGTTCGTGTAGTTAAACTGAGTGGCCATACAGGAACCAGAAGACTAAGATAGATATCCCAAGGGCGGTAAAACATCCCTGAGCGGTGTACAATTGGAAGGGTCGGATCGCCGCCAGCGTCGAGGAGATACTTGCCACAGGTGAGGATCGAATTGAGATGGTCCCCGGCGCCATCGTCTGTGGTACCGACTTCTAACGGGGATGCGCTATAAATCGCGGGTGTTTATTAGTACCTGGCCATAAACTCATAGGGGAAGAAACCAGAGCTATTCCCCGGCTTACATCCAGTCAACACCAATTGTCGCTTTGCCACTAGCAACATGGTTCACATCGGCGCCGGACTCAATGAGATATTTACACATCTCGGGCTGCTGGTTCGCATACTGGACGATACCGTTAGCGACTCGACGCTGTTATCCATGAACGGGAAACTCACAAAGAGGAGCGAGGCCCCATATTCGTCCTGGTCTCTCAGTGACGCCCTACCTTCACGCAAAAGGCGCTTAAATTCCTGAAGCCGGCCTTGTCGCACAGTAGAAAAAACGAGTGAACCGGCTGGAAGAACATTGAAAACCGAAAGATGTGGGATGGAAGAAAAAGCCCCGTCGTAGGTGTGTGTCCGGCGTATGGTGACGTTGATCGCATGCCTCGCCGGGGAACGGCCCAAGACCAATGAGACTGACGTCGTCACTTCTTCTTCTTGATCCATTGCCGGCGAGCTTCCAGAGCGGGACTGGAATGCTTGGTGCTCGCTCCGTGATCGGTGGCGTTTCAGAATGGATAGAGAGTTTCCCGTGCTGACTCGGTAGTTTGAAAGTGTCCATTGGCTTTGCTGCCGTGCCTCGGATGCGCGTCGCCGGTCTTGGTCTATCAACTCGTCTGTCAGCTTTGGATGTTGCCGAGTGAACAGTCCAGGTATCCGGGTATTTACCGGCATCATTCACGGCGACCTTGCGGGCTAGCATCAGCTCGGCGCACACGGTTGCCAGAGCTTCCTGCAGTTCCTGTGTTTGACTTGCGTCCCAGGCAGGGGAGAGGTCCTGATCCGCCAGAAGGGGTGTCCCTACCGCCTTGAGGAACTCCTCCGACTTGATGAGGTCCAACGCTAGCATCAAGTCGCCAATCACGTCTTTGGCCTCGCCTGACATGATTCTGCCTTGAAGGCGGTTGCCCTTAACTTGGTCGCAGAGTCGCGAGATGATGTTCAGGAGTTCCTCGAACGGGTTGCGTTTCACCAGCTGGACCTCTTCCGCCTGCGAAGTCCCATCGTTTGGTGCTTGGGAAACCTGACTCGAAGCCTGGTAACCAACCGAAAGCCTGGCGACCTGCTGGAGGATTTGCTCAAGGATGGCACCGTGTTCAAGGTGGTGGGTTGCTGACGCTAGGGACAGTGCCTGTATTTCTTGCCGCGCCGTCACCAAGCCACCGTCGAGGCGTATTATACCTTCTTCGATCGCTCCGATCCTTGTGATTTGCCTTTCCATGGCAGTCAGCTGCGCTTGTCGGGGGGTTTGTTGCGCCGCGAGCTCTCCGTGTATCGTTTTCAGCTGGTGGGGGATGTCGGCAAGGGTGTTGCTGGTAAGATCGTGGCCAGTCAGTTGCCTGTATGCCCTCCAAGTTGTCGCAGTAGCCGGGAGAGAAACTTGGAAATACCTTTGAAGTATGTTGAGATGGAGATTGAGGTTGCTGGTATGACTGACAAGCTTCGCGCTCATGCTGGACAACGCCTTCTCGTCCCATATCGCCAGAAACCTTTTCCAATACTTTTCCCTGCGAGAGCTTTGCGCCCCCATCTGAGTCAGACTCGTCAACTTGTTGACAAAGGTCTCCAAGTCGCTGTGGCACGCGTCAAGCGATCCACGCAGGGCGGAACCGCCCTGTTCCTCGAGCGCGCGGCATGTTGACAACCCCTCCAGCGTCAGGAGCAGGCGTTCAACATCCTCTCTGGCGCTCTTGACCTTTTCGGGCGCGTCTTTGAGGCCTGTTAGAATCCCGTGGGCAATCTTCGCTGACTTGAGGCCGAGGAGGACGAAGGCGAGAACGCTCGCGGGCTCCATTGTGTTCGTACGGCGGCAACAGTGAGTCAGCACGGGCGGCGCATGGAGGGAGTCGCGCTAGTGTTGCCGCTGTTTAGGCTTCGAAATGCCCCGTTCCCTTTCGGGATGAGTCCGGGAGACTGGCTCAGTTTTGGGAGCAGGAGTTCTCTTTACTGATGATGAGGGGGAGGAGTGGGAGGGAGAGGGGAGAGCCGGGGCGCCAGAGGCAGATTGGGCACATCGAGGCGGTGTTCAGGGCTGGATGGTTTTCCACAAATGATTGGTGTTGGGCAGGCCTCCATACAGGTCGGCTGCGTGGCGCAGCCGATGCAAGATGCCACTGGTCAAGCTGCGGGCTGAGCGCTGGGCCGCCTGCAGACCACCCAACATTGCTGCCCCATGTTCTCTCGTGCCGGATCACGAGACACCCCACGACATCGAGGCTGAGAATAACACAGAGCCTCTCGGACAGACACCCGAGCTGGAGCTATATACTCCATGATGTACTCCGTATTGAATAAGTTAGTTATCTGTCTGGAAACGTGGGCTGCTGGGAAAGGTGATAGTTAGCGTCACAGGTCGATAACCCGATTGCAGGCTTCCGAGAAAAGAAGATAGCATGCGCCCGGAAGCATCCTAATACCTCCGTCAACGAGGCGCTAGCACAACGGTTCCATATCGACCTCTGCGAGGGCAAGAATCAGCTGAGCCTACCGGTCCTCGATAAGGCCACAATCGAGGACATCCGTACCCTCAACAGTCGGTTGCACGAATGGGCCGAGAGCGTAGCCGAGAACCCTAACGCCGGACCTCTGCCTGATCCTCGGCTTTGCAGCTTCCTCACCATCGACGCCCTCTCTCTCCGCGAGCTCCATAGACTGCCAGAGCATCTACCGCCACTCCAGTCCGCAGCAGACCAGCACGAGTTCCTCCGCCGGAGGGCCTAGTTCCATCACAGGCAGCTCTGGCTGGTAGATTCTCGCGCGGCGCTGTCGTACCACGAGGGAGACGACTCGGATACGCGGTATTGCGGCTGGACGAAGCTCGGTGTGAGCAGCTGGCCAACACCTGGTTCTACTTAGTATGGATGCTGGGGGAGGGGGATACAAGGTCGAATGTGCCCAAAACCCCGAGGGGGCTGGCTCGTTTTGGTATGTTGAAGGTGAGGGTGGCTTTGGTGTTGTCTAAAGCGGTCTCGAGCGTTTCATCTGGACAATATCGTTGCCATGGAGATCAAAACTACTGAGCAGAGCCAGGATATAATTAGATCTTCATGTGAAGGCCGGTGATGAAGGTGAGGGCGTCGATGGTTGACATGGCCGCCCACCCACAAGCACAGGCCCACTGGGATCAACAAGAAAGACAACCAAAGGATCATCTCGTGCCAGCGGCCAGTTACTGTCCCATGTCCATCGCCCCTGAAACTGGGGTACATCGACATTTTAGCACCGTCTTGGCCCCCACCACACTAAGGTACACAAAGTTGGGACTGGTTAGCACAATGGGGGTCGACATTTGCAGCACCCGATCATTGCTCCTCTCATCCATAGCCTTTTCCTTGCTCTTCACGCCATGCCCACCCCAAACTCCTCCACGCGCCCCGCATCCTCGGCATTCCCCTCGGGCGCCTCCTGCAGCGCATCGTCGAGCCCGCTCTTCTCACCGTGGATCATGGCAAACCACGGCTCGTAAACAAGCCGGTTGCGCACATTGAGTTTTCCGGCCTTGTATGCCGGCATCTCATACCAAAACAGCTGATCGTGCGCCGTCTCGACCGTCTCGCCCGTCCGCTTATTCTCGTCGTCATCGACAAACAGGTCGTACGCCTTTAGGATGGTGACAGGGAGGACCAGCCTGCAGGATCAAATAAGACACCGATGGTCAGGAACGGGTTCTTGTCAGAAGATGGTCAAGGGTCTGCGTGTCACTCACTCCTCTGGCAGGAACGCCTTGGCAAATCCGGGCATGACAGGCGTGACGGCCGGTCCCATCATGACGGTGTTGATGGTGATGTTCTCCTTGGATTTGAGCAGCGGCGCGTTGACCCGGACCCAGTGGATGATGCCTGCCTCGACGGCGCCGTACTCGGGGAAGCTCGGGCAGGGGTGGATGCCGAGCATGCTTGACGTAGCGATGATCTTGCCGCCCGGCGACGGCTTGTTGTGCCGCATAAAGTGCGTCGCCAGCGTGGTGCCGTACATGAGGCCCTTGAGGTGGGTGTCGGTGCACGCGGTGTTGGGCTCCGGGGGCAGGTCGTCGACGGCGGCGCCGCGCCGGCGGAAGTTGTACCACGATCCGCTGTCAACGTTGCCGGCGTTGGCGATCAAGAGGTCTAGCCGCCCCCACCGGTCCCAGACGTTCTTGAACATGGCGGCCTGCGCCAAGTACGAGGCCACATCGCATTGCTCGAAGGTAGCTGTCTCACCGGATGGATCGAGAGACGAGGCCTTCTGGGCACCGACGTCTGCACGTCGCCCAGCAAGCGCCACACGCCATCCCTTGGCGTGGAGATGTTGGGCGAGGGCGAGCCCGATGCCGCTCTTTGACGCCTGGTCAGATCTGGAACACACGAAGCAGGGAGAGGCAGAGATGAGAGGGGTCGACGAACCGTCCCATCCCGCCAAGGCGCAGGGAGCAGTCCAGATGCGGTAGCGATCATCCCGTAACCCTTGTCTTTGTCCTCCCCCCATTCCATCCAGCCCCTGACCTCCCCAAAACCCACTGTTTATACTACGGCGAGAGCCTTACAGAGATACGGTCCATTTTCCTATCCAGGTTGACACGGGGCCACTACTTACTATGTTAATTCCTGATCGACAAGGGCTACGTAACTGTGTAGATGGAGCTCAGACGGGGAAGGGGTCAGGAGGCAAGACGTGAGAACATACCAAGGCCGTAGTGCAGCTCTTCCAAGGACAACAGGCCCTAGCGTAGAGCTTGCCTGCCGCGCCATGCTATGCCGGACCCGCAATGCAACCAGTTTTCGTGCTTCCGGCGCAACACGCCTTTTCAAAATGCCCTGCTTTGGACGACGTGGGGGTCAGAAATGAGCTGTCCTTCGTTGGTGGCCTGCTTGGCAAGCCGAAGCGCGAGGGTATTCAAGACACGCTACCCTGAAGAGGTGATAGCTCGAGGTATGGGCCGTGATCCTGGAGTCAAGATCACACTATGTAATAATGAGGGAACCGCCTTGAGCTCCACCACTGGTGTCCCCGGTAATCCCGTCGCACTTTCTCCTCGCCTCAGTCCGCACATTTCTTCTTTACTGCCGGCATTAACAGCTCGGCACATTGGGTTGCTCCAGTGTCGACGAAAGACCCCAGGTCCCTACCACCAAGACCACCAAAACCGTTTGCTTCACCATGCCCAACACCAAGATCATCGCAATCACCGGCGCCACCGGCGCCCAAGGCGGCGGCGTCGTCAACATCATGAAAGCAACACCCGGCTGGCGAGTCCGCGCCATCACGCGCAATCCAGACAGCGCGGCAGCCAAACAGCTAGCAGCCGACGGCTCAGTCGAGGTAGTCCGCGCCGACTGGGACGACGAAGCGTCCCTGGCCAACGCCTTCGTCGGCGTTACCGCCGTTTTCGCGGTGACCAACTGGTGGGAGTCTCTCTTCTCGGGCAAGACGCAGTGGGAGTCTGGCGAGATCGAGGAGCGCCATGGCATGAACCTCGCGCGGGCCGCGGCCAAGACGCCGACGTTGGAGCACTACCTCTGGTCGACGCAGCCGAGTGCGAAGCGCATGTTGCCCGGCACGCTGGAGACTCCCCACATGGACTACAAGGCGAATGTTGATGCGCGTATCAAGGCCGAGCTGCCTGAGCTGGCGGCCAAGACGACGTACCTGTATTTTGGGTACTATCCGCAGAATATGGCTTACTTCCCGCTGATCAAGCCTGTTGAATATGTTAGTTGGTCTTCTTGTGCTGTGAAACCTCGAATGCTGACTTACACATTCTCCACCCTCCCAGCCTGGAAGTGGCCAATACGTCCAGCTTATGGCCACCGATCCACAGGCCAAGGTTCTTCTCTCCGGCGACATGACAGTCAACCCGGGCATCTGGGTGCGGCAGGTCCTTGCCACAGGCTCCGCCGCGTTCGGCAAGTACGCAAACGTGGCGCTTGAGAGATGGTCGTTCCAGCAGATGATGGATAAGTGGTGCGAGATAACCGGGAAGCGGGGCGTGCTGGTCCAGGTCTCGGAGGAGGTATGGACCAAGCTCTGGGGACCGGCCGGTACTGAGTTGGCCTGGCAGTTCAAGTTTGGCGAGCTTTGTGATCCGTGGGCTGTTAGGGACGACTTTATCTCACCCGAGGAGCTCGGTATCGATGCAAATGAAGTGGTGGGATTTGAGGGGACAATCAAGGGGTTTGCTAAGATGGGCATGTTCGACTAAACGTCACAATTGGGGTGGGGGTGATAGACACAAGTTCGTTTACTGAAATACATATGACTGGACCGTATATCATCCCGGCCGTTACATCCATACAAAACTCCTTCCCGACCAGGCGGGCATCGAATGGTTCAAGTTTCGATGACGGGGACATGGACCTCACTGTGGCCATCGTCCCGGACGCTGAGGGATGGCCTTGTTAACGGTAGACTATAGTGTCTGGCTGCCTTGCGTGCAGCGCAAATCTTCTTTGTGGCGGACGTGAAGCAAGGAAGTGCGGTATACCTGTAGCGGTCCATACGTGTGTCTTTCGAACAGGCTGTGGAAGACTCGACGGGGATACTGAACGTGAAAAAAGACAAACGAGCAGAACGGAACTGCGGGGGAGCACGAGATGCTCTTTACAGCTAGGTGGAGTCTACCAGGAGATCCCTAGCGACCTAGGTACATGCTATTCAACACGGTCTATACGGTTCAATATCGCTTCAGGCCCTATTTACCTCCTGTCTAAGCTGTTTCAGTTCCTTGATTTTCTCGTCCACAGCGTTTTGAGCGAGCCCCCTTGCGTCACCCGCGCCCTCTGGAAGTTGCGCAATCCACTCCCTCGTGTTTACAACGCACTGCTCCAAATATCGGAGCTCCCCGGCCAAATATTCAAGTTTCATCTTCTTCTGCAATCCTGTGACTGACTCGTCACGGTCCAGGGATGAGATTGACCTGCCCGGACAAAGACTCTCAGCGTCGGCTTGGCTCGCTGTACATGCCTTCTGGAGGGTTGCGACTTGCTCCTCGCCATAGCGAATAGTCTCTTGAGACGGTGTATCTTCCAACCCTTGCTTCAGCCACCCGAGTGAGAGTTGCGCATACTCGAGGTCTCTCCGCACTTGGTCCCATTCCCACAACGGCAAGTCTTCGACCTTCTGATGTCCTCTTCCTTGAGCCACCAGCTCCTCAGCCCTCATTAGTCGATCCTCCGACTCGCGACTAAGTTGCTTCGCGTTCCAGATCTCCCACCGCGCAACCCACTCCCCGCCGACATCGTTCGCCGCCGCCAGTTTCTCGAGCCCCTGGAGTGTGGCGGCTTTCTCGGCCTCCTCGGATTCTCGCACCATGTGCTGGAGTTGTTCTAAGCGTGATGGCAGCGCTTCCTCCGGCTCGAACCGGATTTTGGCAGCGGGTATGACACGCGCTGGGTCCACAACAAACGCATCGCCGTCAAAGTTCTCGCCCGGCCAACCGTGTTTGTGGTACACGGCCCTCAGGGCGTCGTCGTGTCCCCACCACTCTTCGACATCCGCCGAACATCCCGGAACGTCAACAAGGTCACGATACCAGCCGAGGATGTCTCGCAGGACGGCGCCAGCGGCTCGAGCGTCGAGATAATCAAAGTAACGTTCCTGCTCGGCATCCTCACTCTCTTCCTCCTCTTCTTCCTCGCCCTCTTTCTCCCCCTGTTCCTCGTCTTCCTTGTCTTCCTCCTCCTCATCGTCGTCCTCCTCCTCATCCTCGTCTCCATCGTCTTCCTCGTCGTTTTCCTCGCCCCACTCCTCTTCCTCCTCGCTCACGCTCCACTCCTCCCCGTTCCCCAGGTTCCGGTCCAAGTTGTCATACGACGAGTTATCCAAGAAAAACACAACGTGCCGCCGTGCATCGTACATTACGATCGCGGCGTGCTGCCCGGTCTGCGACAGCGCCGTCGTCCACGGGCGCAGCTCGCAGCCGGGGTCGTCCTCGGACACGGCACAGTCGTGGTGGAACTCGCGGGCCTCGCGCACGTGTTCCTCATTGCGGGGGTCGAAGAAGCCGCAAGACTGGAAGAAGCGGGCCGAGCTGGTGCTCGCGGCGAGAGGATCGAGGCACGGCATGATGCTGTACAGATAGATGACGCGCGGGTCGAGCCCGAGCGAGGCGTACAGCGGGAGGTGGGCGGTCAGGTCGTGCGGGCCGGGCTGGATCCAGGCGGCCTTGATGCGGCGCATGCGGGCGAGGGTTTGGTAGATCTCGAGGAGGAGGTCGGCGACCTCGTGGAGCCGGGCTTTTTGCTTGGGGGTGAGGCCCGCGTCTAGGGCGGGGGACGGCCTCAAAGGCATGGTGGAGGTGTTCAAGTCCATGCCTGACTGGTGTGGTGATGGTAGGTAGTAGATAAGTAGGGACTTGTGAATTAGGGTATGAGGTAGTCAGTTGGCAGCTCTGGGGGCCCAGAGAGATATGATGATCGGGTCTGGTCCAGGTTTCGGGAATTGGGGTTGGTTTTTGTCTGTATTTTGAAACAACTCGATGACCTCAACAGCGGGGCGTCAAAAGTGTGCCTCGGCAAGCAAAGAGCTCGGCGGCGGGCCCACGCGCCCCATTCTTCCAAGCCCAGAAAGGACAAAAAGGCGACTGAAGACCTGGACATCTTTAAAAGTTCAAGATTCTCAACTTGGTTTCTTCAGTAAAAGCCGGGCTTGGCAGTCCGCTCCTCTTCCACCTCCCCCTCCCCCCGGCGGTGTTCACGCCCCGTTGACACCTTTCTCGTACTTCTTGCTAAAGTCATACTTATGCCGGTTCGTTTGATACCACGGATCCCAGTCCCACAACGCAAACCCCGGGTCGCCAGCAGCAATCCCTTTCGGCCAGCAGGTATTCTCCCACAAGCCGGCGTCCCTGGGGGGGTTGGCGGCGTGCTCAAACTTGGAGATCCTGAACGACGGCACGACGTCGACCGAGACCTTGCCCTGCAAGCCCGTGATGCCCGTTTTGGACGGCGCCTTGGACAGGCCGCTGAGCGGGATGGCGCTGAACCGCTTCCAAAACTCGGCGGGCGTCCACCCCGCGATGTGCGGCTTGAAGCAGGCGCTCTTCCACATCTGCCCCGCGCCCTGGTTGTCGGGCCACGGGATGTACCGCATCAGCTGGCCGCCCTTCTTGCCGCCGTTGACGATCTCCGGGCTGGTGTCGGAGAGGAGATACCGCGGGGGGAACTCGTCGACGTCGCACGTCTGCTTCCAGGCGCGGTCCGTCTTGTTCTTCCACGAGCCGTGGTGCGCCGACTTCCACTTCTCGACGGCCCTGCGGTTCTCGTCCGGGTTCTTGGCCTTGCCGTGCGGGCACTTGAGCGAGTCCCACTGCGGGTTGTTGGCGATGGCCGAGCTGTAGTGGAACCAGGCCTGGGAGTGCTTCTTCTTGAATACGGCTTCGACCACGGTCGGCTTCGCGCCAAACGCCAGCGTCGTGATGATGTAGTCGTTCTTGGTCGTCGTGCTGGGGCCGCCGACGACCCCGACTGGGGCGCACCACTGCCGACGGAGCTTGTTTTTGGCAGCGCCCAGGATGACGCTCGACTTGGCCGTGGGGTTGACGGCGTCCCCTTTCCTGCCACTTCCCTTGGGGATGTTCTTGGGTTGTTTGTAATAGCTGGACACGCCGTCAGCGATGCTGCTTAGTATGTTGAAGGCGCGCTTGATCTCGTCCGGCACGAGGTCGCTGCCGCCGCAGGGGCTGAGCCACCACTAGAATGCCCCGACCGGGTTCGGGGGCAAAACACCAAGGACCTGGTCGAGGATGACTTGATTGCAACCCGCCAGGTGGGAGACCTGAGGGGCCATTGGGGGCTGCGTCTGAACAGGGGGACGGGCAGTTCGTTGTGCGTTACATTGAGAGTGAGATGATAAATACACACCAGCCCCGAGTTATGAAGATGGAAAAAATACTTGCGGGCCAAAGCAACGAAATTGGGGGAGGCCGTTGACAGCATGTGCTCGGCCAAACGTTCATGACCGGACGCAAACCGAATCGGGATATCGTTCGGCCATGGCCTCCTTCACGGCCTCGAGGCACTCGGCCTTGCGGTACCTGGCCAGGTTGGGCCAGCCGTGTTGGCGGTAGATCCGCTGCAGCATGGCGGCCATGCCCGCCTCCGCCTCGTCCCGCTCCTCCTCGTCCGGGTCCCCTGTGGTGCGGACCGTGGCGTGGCTGACCGGGATCCAATGCAGGATTTTGAATTGGTGCCGAAGGATTTCGAAAAGGTCAGGGATGGTCCATGCGGGCGTACTGTAGCGCCAGTCTGCCTCCTCCTCGGAGACGTCATCGTCTGGCTCGTAGTCGACTCCCTCTCTGAAGTTCCCATTCTCCACTTCAGAGGGGCATTCCTCCCAGTGTATGATGCCAAGCTCCGTGTCGAGGACCAGGTGGCCGGAATCCCCCCCGTCGCCGCACGTCAAGCCGACGACATGCGGGGACGACACCGGGCCAAATTCCATGCCCTCGGTGAACGAACGGAGACTCTCCCCGTCGGCAGGATCCCAAGACTGCATGAGCTCGGACCAGTCGGCGAACACGCAGCCCGGGATGGCCTCGGCGTCGTCAGAGTCGTGGCCCTGGGACCGGATGTAGGGGAGATGGGCCAGGAGCGAGATGACCTCGTCAGACTTGCCGAGGGACTGCAGCAGGGCGGCGTCGGCATTGACGATGGACGGCCAACCGCCCGCAGGGGGGTACGCCACTTTGGACTTGTTCAGGTACATGGCGGTGAGGAACTCATAGTAGCCCGTGACGGCCGCGATTGTGGCATCGCGGTCATACTCGACGTCTTCAAGAGCCGGCATAGTTGTGTTGGGGGCCGGGGATGTCCGAGATGGCGAGCTTGGGGGTCTGGTCTGGCTGGGTATCTGATCTGATCTGGGGGCGGTGCGGAGTGAGGCTCAAGATCGATATTGGGATTGAAATTGGGAGTGTGGGCGTCGGCCAATCCGGCGTGGGGGGTTGAGTCCGAGTTGAAGGAGGGAAGCGCTGCTTGCCACCAACAGACACCCCCTGGGGAGGCAGCCTGGGTTTTCAAGTGGCGGCTCGGCTCGAGCTTTGGCCCCAACAGGCGGGATGGGCCAACGCAGAGTGACCTGCCGTCTTGGGGCGGGTAACACAGACCCGATTGGCTCCTCGGGACGCATGCATAAGGTGGTCTGTGGACCAGGTCCAGAATCAGGGGCGCAGGCGTCATTTCCGGCCCGCGACTTCGCCTCTTGGATGTCACAATACTGAAAATAATAGACATAGGTAGGTGGGCAATTCGGTGGCTGCTCGCCCGGCTCACTCCCGTCTACGTCTATTCTCGGTCTTCCTCCTTTCTTTCGTTCCCTCCTTTTTCTTGGTCGACTGTTCACTCGTTGAGTCGTTCATGTTTGCAGGATTCTGAGCACCTCAAGGCCGACCTTCTGTCTCTTCAATCTTCTTCAAAAATGCGCTTTTCAGGCTCTGTCACTGTCATCCTGGCCGCTGCCGGCGTGTCGGCCAGGTTTCTGCCGGACACGCCGCCCATTACTCGGATGCTTCCCGATCAGCTGCAGAACAGACAGGCCACGGAAACAGAGGCGCCGCCTGCGCCTATCGTCTCGGAAGACCCTTGGCAATGTGTCACGGAGAACATCACTCAGTACTTTGACCCTCCTCAACCCTCTGCGAACGTCCTCGACGCCATCAACTCGTACGGTGACGTGCTGGCCTGCACCGTCACGGACCCGAAATCCTGGTGCGGCTTCACCACCGCCGCCCCCTCCAGCATTCTCACCGCCTACTCGACCTGGGTCTCCGAGGCCGTGTCGTTCTGGACAGGCAAGAGCTCCACCATGGCCGTCCTGGCCACCAGCTGCCCCGCGGCCTGGGGTAACTTTGCCGCTGTCCACACCGCTTGGGTCTCGCTCGCCTCCGCCCATGCCGAGTGCTATCTCGCCGCGCATCCCCAAACCAACTCGGCGGCTGGCGGCAGCACCGCGACTGCGTCGACAACGCTCGCGAACCCTTCGACCACCACCAAGGCGACCGGAACGGCAACGCCCGTGGCAACGACGACAAGGGCGACTAGCATCGCTGGTCACAGCCGTCGCGGCTACGTTGCCGAGGCGTTGGCATCGCTGATTGGCACCGGGTTTGCCGTCCTTGCCAATGCGGCGTGATGATGACCAGGAGGATGGCTGGCAGTTGTACTTTTAGATAGATGATGCCGAAGTGTAACTAGATGGTCGCTTGTAATACTCTCTCTCTACCATCTCATGGTCGTTTGTGATAACTCTGGTAATGGATCACAGCGGCCAGTATTATTGTCAGTTTACTCTCCAAATCCACCCAAGCAATAAACTCAAATCATTCCCCCTTTTCTCACTCGCACTCGCCTCGGGTTCCGGTCCTTTCGTCCCAGCCCCTGATCTCCCCTTATCCCTTCCTCGTGTTTCCCCTCGATCCCTGCCCCCTGGCCGTGGCCCACGGCTGCTTGATGCATGTGTTGCAGCTTCGCCACTCGGCCGCGGCCTCCAGCCGCTTGATGCTCGCCTCGCAGCACCCCGGCCCCCACGTTGCTCTTTCGGACCAGCACTATACAGGCGGTTCTGGACCGGCCACGCCGCCATCCCAAGCAGGCACGGGAGACTGAGCTGGCCACGCATCGGTTGGAAGATGAGGCAATGGCACCGCCCCCCCACCGCCCCCGCGGAGACAGGTCCCTACCAGGTCCAGCAGACGAGACAACGCCTGAACATGCCCTCCGCATGATGTGCGAGTAGACGGGTGGTTCTAGCGATCACGCGAGGCATCCTGCATATTTTTCTGCGAAGACTTCGGCACTTTTCTCCGTTCTGTGCCGCTTCGCCAACGATGTTCCTCGGCCATCGAGTGGATTTTCCGAAATTTGTTGTGCTTGCGTTGGTGTCTTCCCCGAGTTACTTTCTTGGCTTTTTGGGTCTGCAGCCTGGTATGTTGGACTCATCCGGGGACGGTGTTGGGCTCCTGGTGCTTGCATTGGTGTGATGAGATTACTGCTTGATGACCGAGCGGGCCGCGGGAGGAAAATGTATACATATGCAGGCATATTCATCTCCGGGCCACAAGTTACGTGGGTTACGTGCTCTTGCCTTCTCGTCACCGTCCACTTCACTCCCGTCGTTCCCTTGCAACAAACGCCGTCATGTTGTCTCATGCCTCACTCTCCCTCCTCTTGGGCACGGCCAGCCTATTCCAGGCCGCTCACGCTGGCCCTGCCCGCCATCTCAATGCTCATGACGGTGTAACCCCGAGCCTGACCCACGACCCCAACACCACCACGTACTGTAGCTGGTGGGCTGATCTCGCCACAGCCACGAGTTGCGCCAGACTGCTCTCGGACAAGGCTATCACCGAGGAGCAGTTTCGACGATGGGTGAGTTCTGAAGCTCGCGTGGACGCGAACATGTGCTAACACCACAACTAGAATCCGTCTGTGCCCGCAAACTGTGGCACGCTCCCAGCCGGGCGCTCGTACTGCGTTGAGGCGCAGTAGGAACCCGCGGTGACCTCCGGGACGACCAAAACCACGACCACCACCACAACCCGGCCAACCACCACCTCCAGCAGTTCCACTGGGCCGACGACCAGCACCACAACCCCCAGCAATGGCGTGGCAACGCCGTCACCTACCCAGCAAGGCATGGTCAGCAACTGTAACAAGTTCGTCAAGGTCAACCCCGGCGACACATGCGATACCATCGCGTTCTACAACGGCCCCATCTCTACCGAGGACTTCGTGCTGGAACACGGGCGTGGGAGGCCGCGACTGCCGCAAGCTGCAGGCCGGGACATATGTGTGCGTCGGCGTGATCGGAGGGGGCACGCCGACCAAGCCGTCCAACGGCGTCGTGACGCCCTCGCCCATCCAGACGGGCATGGTGAGCAGCTGCAACAAGTTCGTCAAGGTCAACCCGGGCGACAGCTGCGACGGCATCGCCTTCTTCAACGGGCCCATCTCGACCGAGGACTTCAAGAAATGGAATCCCGGCGTCGGGGCCGACTGCCGCACGCTGCAGGCGGGCACGTACGCGTGCGTTGGTGTTGTGGGCGGCACCCCGACCAAGCCCGGCAACGGCATCACAACGCCCTCGCCCATCCAGACGGGCATGGTCAGCAACTGCAACAAGTTTGTCAAAGTGAACCCGAGCGACTCGTGCGATAGCATCGCCTTCTTCAACGGCCCTATTTCGACTGAGGACTTTAAGAAATGGAACCCCGGCGTGGGGTCTGACTGTCGGTTCCTCCAGGCCGGCACGTATGCCTGCATCGGTGTCATGAAATAGGGGGGGTGGGCTGAACAACATCGTCTTTTCCACTTGCAGATTAAATAGAGGGGCATGGGGTGGACAACATCGTCTTGTGTTCCCACACGTTGCTCGTGGAATTGAGGGACAGGGCGTTGTTCACTTGTGGTCCGATCCATTTGTGGGAGGTGGGCAAGGGGGGATGTAAGCTAGACGCACGCGCGACCGGGGCGTCGTGGTCATCTCAGCGCCTCGTTGCCGTCACCTCGGAGCCCTCCATAGCGAGTCTGAAAGGTTGCTGGCTTGCACTTGGCGCGGCAGTGTCTGACGTGATACGGTGATTCTCTCTCGCTTGCCAGCTTCATAACGCCCGTTTGTATACCTATCTTGCCTCTAGTGAGTCCTCGGTCTTCTTGCCGCCTCCCCTATCCGCCTCCGGTCCTAGAAATTAGAATGCCCTCACGTTTCAACGTCGGTTTGATCGCTGCCTATCTATCCCCATACACTGGATGTCAGCGATGATGTTTGCACCTTGATCTTCGTACCACGCACATGCCATCGCAGCGGACGTTGCATTCGCGCCCCGGGTCCAAATTCATCCGAGTCTGACAGACAGGCTCGCACCCGTGGACACGTCCATGACGCGCGGTGACCGAACGCCACTCCCCTGAGATCACTAATCGCCACACCCGCCGTCGCGAACCAAACACGAAATCAGGTGCCGCAAGCCACCTCAGGCAGCAGCGGCAGCCCGCAAGGAAAACAACCAATATGATTAAGGCACACACCGCGGTCGGTCCTCCAAGCTCGCATGGCGGCTTGATCCGTCATCGGATTGGGATAACCGAGTTTGGGTTACGAGGAAGCGGGCGAGGCCAAAACCCGATGGCTTGCAGTCGGGGCAATCGGGCAACGCTGGGAAGGTGGATGTGTTTGTCTATAAGAATCCCCATCGATTCCGTCTGAACTCATCCCTCCAACGTGCTCCTCCTTTCCCCAATTACCTCACATCCTATCATCACTTGATCCAACTTCAACACCTCAACCCCAGACATCATGGCTTCCGAAGAGTGCAAAGCAAGTCCAACCAGCCCTCCCCCCTCCCCTCCCCATCAC
>FTEL01009748.1_pt1 | contig 19974 bp, 23 predicted proteins | sample 1658911 | NCBI WGS metagenome assembly FTEL01 (sample SAMEA3914869, study PRJEB12502) | metagenome | biome: forest; material: soil | place: USA | collected 2012-03-12 | depth 0.1 m
CAACCGCCGCCTCGACAACCGCCTCAACATCTTCGAGGGCATCACCCGCAACTACTTCTTCCTCATCATCAACCTCATCATGGTCGGCGGCCAAGTCCTCATCATCTTCGTCGGCGGCGAGGCCTTCAAGATCGTGCCGCTCAACGGCAAAGAATGGGGCCTCTCCATCGGCCTCGGCGCCATCTCGCTCCCCTGGGGCGCGCTCATCCGCAAGTTCCCCGACGAGTGGGTGCCCGTGCCGCCGCCTGGTCTCTTCGCGTTCTTTGGCAAGCTCTGGCCGTTTGGGAAGAAGAAGAAGGCTACTGCCAAGGGTGATGTTGAGGATGGAAAGAAGGTGGAGGATGGGAGTAGTGAGAGTGGAGAGGAGATGGGCCCGCCGGTGGCGCCGTTGAGGACGCTGACGGGCTTGAGGGGGAACAGGGCGAGCGTGCATATTAGGAGGGGGTTTAGGGAGTATATGCATGAGCAGAAGGTCAAGGTGAAGGAGAAGAAGGCGGTGCTGTTGAGTGGGAGTAAGGTGGATTTGCCGGGCGCTGCGCCGCCGACGGTGGAGGGGGGGAAGCGGGTTGGGACGATTGCTGAGTAGTGGGGGCCTTCAAGGCTTCAGGGGGGTTGGAGAGGAGGGCGGAGAGGGAGTTGAGGCGTTGGGAGTTTAGGGGGGAGAAGGTGGTGGGCGAGGCGAGATGGGGAGGCTGCGATGATTTTCCTTTTTTCTCGTTTATGTCTTGGGTTTGCCTAATCTTTTTGCTTTGAAGGAGGTGGTTGGACTTGTAATAACAACCTGGCAAGGAGGAGTAATCTGGCGGGGATATCAAGCAGGGTGTGGTGGACGCGATGGATTGATGGATGACTACCCGGGATAGACAGCTTGCTTACGCCCGTTCGCGGGGATGCTTTCGTTTGTTCTTGTCTTGGCTTGAGATGGGAGGAGGATCTGGGTTCGTTATCTTAGATACTACACAATCGAGGGGCATCTCTCACCACTTCCTGTTCGTGAACCGCCGCGTCGACGGCAACCTCGCCGCCGGAGGCTGGCAATACATCGAGACGCGTCCGACCATGTCCCCGAGAACGAGGCTTCCCCGTCATCTCCGCCCCGACCGGTCCGCATTTCTTTGCTAACCTCCCTCGTTGCTGTATGGAATATGTGCGATCTGTTGGAATGAGCATACCTCAGCCTGCCGCCATTGTTCTTGCCCTTGTCTGGTGTGGTTGCATCCTGATCACCCGCAGCCCGAAGCGGGGGGGTCGAAAAAAAGGGCACAGCATCTTGCCGCCCTCAAGTTCAGTCTTCGGGTTTCAACCATCTCCAAATTCAGCATCCACATCGGCCACCCAGCCAGCCAAGCACCACCCCTCCCAACAACATGCCGGCCGTCACTCTACTGGACCTCCCCGACGAGCTCTTGGACCAGATTCTTGGCGAGCTGAAATGGGGCGCGCCGGCCCCCACCTTTGAGCTCGACGGCCTCGACTTCTACGAGAACCTGGCCCGGAATACGGCAAACATCCAGCCCGTCCGCCTGACGTGCCGCCGGCTGGCCTTGCGGGCATCCGCTTTGCTCCTGCCGATAGCGACCGTCTCGCTCTGTGATCCGTCCTCGGTCGACCGGCTCGAGCAGATTGCTCGCCATGAGTTGCTCGCGCCACACGTCAAGGCCGTGCACGCCTACTTTGCGTTTTACGAGGATGTGGTTGCCATGGACATGAGGGAGCTGGCTCGGCACCTGCTCCGTGTGTGGCGCGGCTCTGAGCTGCCGGCGGGCTCGATGTGGCTTGGGGTCTTTGATGACTGGGATGCCTTTTCTCGGGAAAGCGTGGACGGCGTGGACGGCGTGGACGGCGCTGCCCAGGCGACACAGACAGCGCAAACCCGAGAAAGCATGCAGCTGTTGTTGAGACTCTATCTCGAGTACCGGCGGCGCTTCCACGCCCAGCCAAGGGAAGGTGGTTACGCCAGACTCATCCAACGGATCGCCAGGGCGATGGCGCAGATGCCCCGGGCCACTCGACTAATCCTGGACGACGCCCCAGACCATCCGCAGATGCCGGACCTCCAGCCAGCCAGCAAGACCGCCGTGGTCAGTCTACCAACAGCTGGAGAGCTCGGGTGGCTGGTGACCCCCACGACCTGGGCAACCGCGCTCGAGCAAGAGCGCAACTCGCCCCCGATCGAGCCACTGTTCGCCCTGCCCCTGGCCGTTCACCGCGCTGGCACCACGCTCACGGGCCTCCGAATCCACCGGCTTCCCCTACCATCTACGTTTCCGCTCTGGGTAGGGCCAGACCCGGACTGGGAGCGCCCGCCGCCGCCCGAGGCTGAGGAGCTGGGCGAGGCGTGCCGCTCGCTGCGCGTCTTCCAGTTCACGCCCGGCTACGAGTTCTGGGACTGGCGGGCGGGCCCGAGGACCATGAAGGCGTGGCCTGGACGGCCAGACTCCCTGTTCCTGCCCTGGACGCGGATAGGAGAGGTCCTCGAATGGATCCTGTTTGGGGCGGGGGGCCTGACCGACCTCGAGCTCAACCTCGAAAAGCTCAGCTTCGGCGGCGACCTCAATGGGATCCTCCCGCTGCCTCGGCCACTGCCCTGGCCGAGTCTCCGCGCCCTCCGCCTCCGCAACGGCGATCTGGACTCTGCTGCGCTGGCCCACTGCCTCGAGGTCACCTCTGGGACACTCACACAACTACACCTGAACCAGATGCGTCTCGGGCCTGGATCCTGGGCTGAGGTGATAGACCATCTGCGTGACTGCTGCAGCGCCGCTCGCGGGAGGCTTACGGTGCGCATCCGCCCGCCCGAGGGTGGAGAGTTCGGCACCAGTCTTCTGTCCGACGAGGACAGGGAATATCTCGGTGCACTGTTTGTCCCCGGTGACGACGGGCTGAGTGCCGTCGACAACTTTGTTCAGGGGCTGAGTGAGGGGAACCCAAGTGTGGAGGCTGGCAGGAGCCCGGTGTCCTCTTGAGCGTCTTCGACCATGGGAAGAGGCAGGATGGGCGTAGAGGAGTGGAAGGGAGGTAGGGAGAAGAGATTGTCCGTTGACAGTGTCTATCGAGCTATGTACATGACAGCCAAGAATGCTACCGATACTCCCAAACATATTTTCTGTCTCCCATAACTCTCCGCAAGTTCCCACCGTCATCCCCATCCAGAGTAACAAACCCCCTCCCTCCAAGCTCCAAGTTCCGCCCCTGACCTGCCACCGCTCCACACCCGCCCTCCCCTCAGTGCCTCCTCGCCCCAGCGCGGCACCCACGCCCGCCAGCCGACGCCCCGAACGTGCTCGTCGTCGCAACAACAGCCGACCACGAACTAGCCACCCTCGAAGTCGACGACGACGTCACCGCAACCCCACTCGAAGGCGGTGTACTCGGCCTGCCCGATCCCCCCGGGAACGCACCAGTCGGCGGTCCACAACCAGCACCACCGCCGGGGCCCCCGACACCCGCATTCCCGTTCGCCTTGTCACCCTCCTCATACAAGTACACCGCCGGCTCCACCGCCGCTGCCTGGGTCTTATCCACCCCAAACGCAATCCACTCAAACAGCCGATCCTCCACGCTATTCCCAAGCAACGTGTACTCCATCACCGGATCCACCCCCTCGGTAGCCGCCTCCTGCGCCATCATGCCGTCGGCCGCATTCGTCGTCAGCGCCTGCGTGTTGCCCGCATACGGCTGCACCTTTTCGACAGCCGTGATCAGGCCCTGGGTGGGCAGGGTAACTGCGGCGAGATCAGGGGGCTGTATCTATGATAATTATCTAGACATTGCAACGCCAAGAGGTGGGATCGGACTCAAGGGCACGATATCTCTTCCACTCACACGTGCTAGATGTCCTGGCTGTTGCTCGGTACTCCCGGATGATCATTCAGAGATACATACGCTACCAGACTCCCTAGAGCTCCCTTATCTTGCCGTTGCGTATTGCAGCATACCTTCCTCCCTAGCAGAAAGTGTCCCACTGTTTCCCTCGCCTGCCCGCAGACACGTTGTCGGAACCAGCAGCTCCCATCCTGCTTGAAAAGAAAGCCGTTCAATCTTGTTTTTCCAGACGCTTCCCCTCAATGAAATCGCTTCCGACCCAAGGAGGGAGGTTCTCTAGTGTTAGTCCAGTTACGGCGTACCTCTTCCTTTCTCTTTCGTCGAATATTTTGTTGGGCGGGAGTTGTTCTTGGTTGAGCTCATCCGCCCATCTGCACGCGAGTTTCGCGCGCCACTCGTCGGGTTCGAGGGAGCGCTCCCTCGCTCGGCTTTCGTCGAGCTCCTTCTTTTTCTCCTCCAGCCTTTCCCTCTGGGCTGCGATGCGCCCCTCAAGCTGCGGCTTTCTCCACGCCCACTCCCCAATCTCCTTCCGATGCATCTGATATTCTGATGTAAACGCCGTTGCGGCCAGCTTTGCGAAAGGATCAGAGATCTCATAGTCCCGCTTCCATGTCCGCTTCTTGTGATCAAATCGTGCCCCGCCTAGCCATCTCACACCCTCACCCTCCTCCCAATCCACGCTAAAATCATCGTGCGGTTCTGTGATGGTCATCTGCCCTCTCTTCTTGAACGTCCGAGAGAAAGAGCCGCGGATGGTGAAGCTTGAGGGCCGGAGTGTGTAAAAGCCGAGCGTAGTCTTTGTTTTGTCCATGTACTTGGCGATAGCGTCGTTGCCCTCGTTGAGGTTCATGATGGAACTCTTCAAATACACTTCAGCGTTGGCGATCCCTTCCTCTTGTTGTGCACATAGTGCTTTCTGGCGCGTGATCTCGTCACGCCACCTGGCTGCAGCCTCTTGGAACAACCTCGCTAGTAGAGCGTCGGTCTGCCGCATCTCTGGTGTCTTGACCAGTTGCATATCTTGCATTCGCAGGTTCAGGGGATCCCCGGACCTCCTCCGCAAATACCAATGTGAGATCAAGGTAGCCATCTCCGCGCAGGACAGAAACTCCGCGGCTAGAGACGTGCCAGGCCGAAGATTCTCGAAGAAGAAGTGGCGCGGGGTTTCTATGGTGCTGAGCAGCGACCCGAGCTCCTTGATCCGGGCTTCTCGGGTCCGGTCGCGAGTCGCTTTGGGTAGGCTTGGTCGCATGTCTGTGTTGACGACCGAGGGCTCGGAAAAGAAGTTTGGCATGGTGGCCTCGAAGTATCGGAAGACTCGCTGACAGTCGACAGAAATTTCCGGGCCAGCTTTGTGAACAAGGGCAACCGCGTCAAACACCCCGTTCCACGACCCGTCTATCTGCCGCAATTTGCCGAGGGACGCAAGAAGACGGCCCATGCTTTCCACCATCGCGGTGTCGTGGAGAGAAAAGTCGAAGTCGGCCTTTATCAGGCGGAGCTTGACGCGAGGGGCGGTCGGGTCCGTAACGCGCATCTTGAACCTTTCGGGCGTGACATAGGAATGCAAGTTTGGTGGTATGGGAGTTTCAGTGTCCGAGAACGTGCCGCCTGTTTCTTTAGACACCAACTGGTATCCCAACGTCGAGACGACGGCTACATAGACCGTGACTTGGTCGACGAATGCGGTTGGTTCCGTGTGATCCTCTGTCGATTGTCCAGGTAATTGTACAAGGCGACGTATGAAGTCGGACTTGCCATGGCGGGGTGGGCCAACAATGAGGGCGGTTATAACACTGTGTAGTCAACGGGTTCAAAGTCCGAGTCGTAGGCCAGAACGGGGTCCGCATAGTCGTCCGGATCGTAGTCTGGCTCGTCGTCCGGATCGTAGTTTCGCTCATTGTCCAGATTGGGGTCTCGATCGTCGTCCATGTCCCGATCATCGGCCGGATCGGGGTTCAAATCGTCTCCCCCATGTTCCGTTGAGTCTTTGCCGTCTTCCTCGCCAGCCGCGTTACATGGAAGAACATCCCCAACGCCTCCTCGTTCAGGCTGAGGATCCAAGTTTTGAGGCACGCCGTTTGTCTCCAGCTTAATATCGGCCTCCGAGGATCGAGGGATTGGGGGCGTTGAGCCTTGATCTGAGGGTGGCATCATGGCCGTCTCGCCCCCCGGCGATGCAGAAGGCGGCGGTGATCCGCCGTCGTTATCATCGAACGAGTCCACGACTGTCTCAGCATAGTTCGTCAACGAATCCAAGTACCGCTCGATGATGTCGATCCGGCCTTGGTTTGGCTGGTCACCAAGCGGATGTGATCCAAATCCCAACCGGAGTCTGTTCATCTCGCTCAGGATCTGCTCCGTGTCCTTGCGAAGCTGGGTCGTGTCCTCTCTGATCTGGCCAAACACGACTCCCAGAGCTGCGGTGTCGACCTTTACCGACTTCGGCGCTGTATCGACGGTTAGCGGGTGATCAGTGAAATCTTGGGAGGTCTCGGTGAGGGGCACGGACAGCATAGAGATTTCCAGGGCCATTGACAGCGCACGAGTATGCGCCTCAAGCTGTCGGTTCAAGGCTGACACTTCGTCTTTCCCCTTCAATGCCCATCGAAAGGGGGCCTGGTGCCGGCGCGGGTTGTGCTTTTCCATGAGAGCGTCGAGTTCGGCCAGGATGTCGTGGCAGCTCTTGATGACCGTCATCGTCTGGGTCGTGATGGCCTCGGGGATCCGAAAATCCGAATCCCCATCGCTCAGACTATGGTCGTCCTTGATGAGATTGATCGTCATGTCGAGCTCGGTCAGATGGCGCGCCGTCGCGCCAAGCTCACGGCGAGCCTCGCGGACATCGCCCACAAACTGGCGGATCGTCGTCGACGTCTTGGCGATGGCGCCTATGATGCCCAGACATCCCACCGTGATGGACAGTGGATCCATCGGAACGTGTTCTTCTGGTTTGCTGGGTTGACGTCGTCTCTGAGCCCGAGTGTTGAAGCCTCTGCGTTGGTTGTGATGTTGGCTCGCTGCGGTTGAGAGGTAGCATTGGCGCCGCGATGCCCCTCACGAGCAGCTCGTCTCAGCTCGCCCTGCACCGCCGCCGCCACATTTCTATGAGCCAATCGGAGTCAAGGGCATTTCAACCAGCTCTTTACACTCCCTGTCTCACGAAGACGCTTCTCTCAATGGGAAATGTTCTCGCTGACACACAAGTGCTGTCGAAGGATCCGTGAACCAGTTCCCAAGGAGAGTTGTCTCCGGCATGTCAAAACTAATCCGGGAGGAGGTGACCTATCGTCTCCCCGTAAAATAGCAAAGGCCAACATATCACCGCAAGGCACAGCAGCGGGCCATCTGTCAGAGTCACACTCGAAGTCCTCTCGACGTATGATGGACGCAAGGGTGGTGCGGGATCTTGCGGCGATAGAGCGGGAGCAGGGGGGTGTGTGTGAGGGGTCGGGGGAGCTGCGAGGCTCTGGTGACGAAGGTAAGCCGGAGGATGGGGTGTTGTAAAGGTGGTGGGATGTGATTTGAGATAGTCGGGGGGTATGGGGGAGGAAGACTTGATGGAGGCTGCTTGCCGGGTTGGCAGAAGGGGAAAGGGGACGCAGGTTGAGGTCGATTACTGATAACCCAGATCAAGGCCGCTTGTTCCACATGACGATGTTGATGACAATAAGGCCGTCTCAACCGCTCCGCTCTCATCCAAATGCACCATGAAACAACCCCCGCGTTGGTGCCCCCGAGCACCACTCCAAGTGATATACTATGTATCAACAATATCATTCCTACCCCTGACCCCCAGCCTGCCCCACTCGATTGAGCTGAAAGCGGTTTAATTACCCAAGTTGTTAGTGGTTGCCCTTCCCAATTCCCAAGCCACCGCGTGATCGTTGGTTCAACCCCCGGCTCACGTTGGTGCCGAGGTTGTCTCTGGGGTTTAGCTAGCCCCATCGAAGTGCGGGCAAGCACTCTATTTGTTGGAAACCCCAATGTTTGCGCCCACATCCGTATCGTGAGGCCCATAACCCCTCAACCGCCCCTCCTCAGCTCCGTCCTGTCCTCCCTTCGGGGTGATGAATGACCCCGCTGCCTCGGCTTAGTCCGTGTCTCTACCGGTTAGTCGCCGAGACATCAGTCTTACACCTCCCTGGCGTCGCAACAACACTGACGATAAGAAACGCCAGGTCCTGTATTCGTTTGTTTCTCCCCTCCTGTAAACAATCCCCAACGCCATATCCTCAAACGACCAAATCTTCAACCTCAACCGCCATGACAATCGCAAACGGGACCTACGACCCCGCCTTCGCCGGCCTGGCCGAGCTCCTCGGCAAGCTCGCCGCCGATGGCAGCGAGCTCGGCGCCTCGGTCTCCGTCTGGCACGGCGCCAACAACCTCGTCGAGATCTGGGCGGGACACGCCGACTCGGCCAAAACCCGCCCCTGGAACCAAGACACCATCGCCAACGTCTTCTCCTGCACCAAGACCATCTCGGCCCTCTCGATCCTCCTCCTCCACGACCGCGGCCTCCTCTCCGTCTTCGACCCCGTCGCCAAGCACTGGCCCGAGTTCGCCGCCAACGGCAAAGACACCATCCTCATCACCCACCTCATGTCCCACACCTCCGGCCTCGCCGGCTGGGAAGACCCCATCACCCTCGACCAGGTCTACGACACGGCCTACGCGACCGCCAAACTCGCCGCCCAAAAACCCTGGTGGACCCCCGGCACCGCCTCGGGCTACCACGGCCAGAACCAAGGCCAGCTCCTCGGCGAAGTCGTCCGGCGCGTGTCGGGCAAGTCGCTGAAGGAATTCGTGCGCACGGAAATCGCCGAGCCGCTGCAGGCGGACTTCCAAGTCGGGGCGTTGGAGAAAGACTGGCATCGCTGCGCGGAGATCATCCCGCCGGAGATGCCCGTCGATGCTGCCGCGCAGATGGACCCCAACGGCCTGCCGTTCAAGATGATGTCGAACCCGCCGCTGGACGCGACCGCGGCGAACACCGAGGGGTGGCGGCTGGCGGAGCTGGGCGCGATTAACGGGCACAGTAACGCGCAGGGTTTGGCGAAGGCGTTGCATGTTATTTCCAACTATGGGAAGACGCCGGATGGCAAGCAGTTTCTGAAGGAAGAGACGGTGGATTTGATCTTCCAGCTGCAGGCGGAGGGGACGGACTTGGTTCTGGGCGTGCCGCTGCGCATGGGGGTTGGGTTTGGGCTGAGCAGCGAGGCTGGGCTGGAGGCGGTTCCGTTCTTGCCCAAGGGGAAGGTCTGCTTCTGGGGCGGCTGGGGCGGGAGTCTTTGCCTGTTGGACGTGGAGAATGGGGTGACGGTGACATATGCTATGAACAAGATGGGGTTGGGCACGTTGGGGAATGAGAGGACGCCGCAGTATGTGCTGGAGGTTTATGAGGCTTTGAAGAAGACGGGGGCCATCAAGGCCCGTATCTGATGGGGGGATTCGGACGGATTTTAACGCGGTCTTTGGAGTAAGCCAGGAGTTGAATAGAATATGTAAGTTGATTCCACCACTTGGTTACGTGGTCTTGCGGTGGCTTAGCAGCCAAACGTAGGATTGAGTGTACAGAGCCTGTTAGGTCTCCCCGGATGACCCTGAACCAGCCTTCTACTGGCTATAGAGGCCCTTGGAGCCTTGATGTGATCGATGTTGTCCTTCCAAGGAAACCATTTGATCACATCCATCACAGGTTTAACGGACCGGCGGTGGTGTTGCCGTCATTTGGAAACGAAAGGTCTGATTCCCCACGGATATGTGTTTGCGCTGTACCTACCTATTAACAAGAACATTGAGATCGTTGCATACATGTACCCTCTCTTCTACTGCCACCCGTCCCACCAGACTCCCCACTGTCTTCGGTTGGCAATAGTTTCAGCTCAGGCGGCATTTTGACGCCGAGCCCCCTGTATGATAACTTGTAAAGATCCGGCACTTGGTCGAGCTGCGACGGGCGCGATGGCGTCTTGGTATCTCGGAGCAAAACTCGGAGCGTGGGGATGCAGGCCGCCATCACGGTCACAGTCGACTCGGCCACGTCCCAGATGAAGAGGATGACATCGTAGTCTGTGCGGTTGTCAGCCGATTGTATTGCGTTTGCAGCAGGAGTGAGTGAAATGAATGACTTGCATGCGTCTTGCCCGCCAAGGTTTGGCAAATTGACACACTTTATGATGGCGACAACTCCCGCCCTAAGCAGACAAGTAAGTGTGTTAGGAGGACGCAAAGAGGCACTTAGGAGCGACGAGGGTTACGTAGAACTCACACTGCACCCATGCTCATGGCAACCACAACGCCAATCTTTTCCTTGCTCCTCAGTGAGATGTTCCATATAAACGTCCACGGAAGGACGGCGAGGGTGAAGTCCATTGCGGCCGAGTAGGCTGAGACGGAGAGTTAGTCGTTCCACCGGCAAGGGAATGAATGGGAAGGGAGGGGACCAACCGCCGGTCGCGATCCAGACTTTTGATCCCACACGAGGAGCCCAACAGGTACCAGGCAAGTCCCTAATCCAGCCCTTGGCCAGCGGCCTGCATTGAATCCACGGGACCATAGCACCGAAGCCCATGGCCACGTTCATGGATATGATGATGAACCAGACAAAGGCCTTGGTCATGCCGGTCGTGAGGCGGAGGAGCGTGATAGCAAACGCTGTCTTGGCCCACACGACGGCGGTGATGGTGATTGTCGCCCGGCTGTAAATGACAACCATGAAACGAACGGGGTCGTATATGTCGAGGTCCCAGTCGTGATGGCCGTACTTAAAGTCCTTGACCAGGACCGTGGTCGTGGCACCGGTGGCGACGATGGTACACCAGGAAGCTATCAAGATCCAATCGTCCCACCACAGGCCACGACGGATATTGAGCTTGCAGTAGAGGCGGAGGCCCAAAAACGCCGAGGCCAAGGCGGCTAAGCCCCACGAGACGCCGAGGAGCATCGGGCCCCTGTCGTCATGTGGCCGTTCATCAAGGGACGGCGACGGGCCAGGCGACGACATTGTGGAAAAGAAGAAAAGAAGGCCAAGGACAAAGGAAATAATTGCCGAAATCCATATCAAGGGCGACACGTTACTTTTAATCAACCAGTGTCTGCCCGCCCGGCTCGACCAGCACCACCCAGAAAACCCAGGAAACCCCGGAAGCCGGGAAAGCAGGGAGGGGAACCCAGGGGGTGTGTTGGCTGCTCCATTTCCATTTCCAGTCAGATGAGCATGGACTAGCGAGGGCGCATTAGTTGACCGTTATAAATCATGGACGTGGGACGCTTGTCTCGGATTAGCTTGGCGCGCTGCCCATCGGACCAAGCACAGCTGTGCCGGGCCACGACCAGCCTGGGCCCTGAAGCAGGAGAGGGTGGCGGCGAATGGGGAGAGGTGGTTGCATTGTGGCTTCAGCGTCGGAGCGGCCCCTGCGCTGTGTTCCGACCCAACCAACGGACGGCATTTGTCTCTGGGCGTGGTTCGAAGACCCTGACCCCGCCAGTCAGCTCAGGATCTGCACAGCGCCCCGGAAAACCTGGGGTAGCGTCGCACCCTCCAAGGTTCCGGTCCATCCTCAGAAGAGCAGGTGCTTGAGCATCTCGGGCCGAGTGTCATGGCCGCACACCAACATCACGATGCAACTTCACTCCAAGAGTGGGACGCTGCGCAGGTTGTGCAACTCGCCTGGGACCTGTCCCATAGTAGTCAGGGGCCTCCTCAACCACCAGGGAGGACACTCTCTCATGGCCCTGTACAACCAAGCAACGATTTCATCCACTCGGCTGGTCCTCCTCTACCCCCCCCCCCCATTCCATCTCCCCAACATCGTGTTTGCCAACTGCAACGGCACCGAGGCCGAGGACTCGGATCCAACCGCTCACCGCACGATTCCTAACGACAACCCCTTCTACCACCCGCTGCGCTCCGAGGCCCAGGGACATCCGACTCCTCCGTATCCTTCCCAGCGACGACAACGACCGGCTCGCGATTGCCGTTGTGCGCACCCATCTGTCCAGCCACCCCGAAGACCGCGCTCTGAAATATTACTAGGGGAATCTCGACGATCTCAAGCCCCTCACCGGCGTGTTTGAAGACGGTGTCGCCATCGGCGTTTCGAGCAGCGTGAGCAACATCAAACTTCAATGATCCCCGCGGAGTCGAGTTTCACATCACCGCTAAATCCACCAATCTACACGACGCGCTTGTCTCGTTCCGCCGCTCCAAGGAATGGGGCTACCTCTGAATGGACATGCTGTGCATCAACCAGGGGAATATCGACGAGCGGTCGAGCCAGGTCCGTTTCATGATGCACATCTTCGCCTCGGCCGAGTCATCGAGTCGCAACCTTGCATCTGCCGCCTCGTTGGGGGAAGCCCAGCAGGTAATTATTTGACAGACATCCGATGGCCGATTAGTTGCTGGAATCCTCGATTGGATGGTTGACGTGACCGTGCCTTTTGCACATACCGTTCCCGGACGACATCTCCTAGAGCCGAGTCGGGGACCATATGATCGAGGATTCAGTCCTCCCTCCAACCAACCTAATTCGCCGCATGGCAACCATTGCCCAGGCACCCTGGTTACGACACGTGTGGGTGATCCAGGAAGCGGCATCCGACAATCGCGTCCGTCTTCGGATGGCCGAGGAGAGGGAAGTTGGGACATCCTCGCGGCCCTGGCGAGATTCACCAATCAACTCGTCACGACGCAGATCATGGTGAATGCGTAGGTTCCAATTCCCGATGTTCAACATCCGGGAATTCTTGATTTCTCCACTTTGGAGTAGTCTTACCTCCTGGCGGGACTCGCACACGCGGTGATCATCGCAGAGCTTCTTGTGACGACGACGCTCTAAGGAATTCCAGAGCCTCAACTAATCTGATAATGCTCAAGCAGGACCAACACCATCGCCCTCCGACCTCCCTTCACTCTCCCGCGTCATCTCCCAGCCCCGCCCCCGATACCTCTTCGGCCAGATGCCACACCGTCCCGGCGCGAGGATGCCATTCGGATCCAGCGCGTCCTTGAGCCTCTCATTAAACTTCATGAGCGCCCCGTCGTTCCACCCGTACGTCCCCGCGATCTGATCCATCAGTACCAGATGCGTGCGGTACTCCCCGTAGCCCATCGCCGCCGCCTCGTCCACCAAGTCTCTCAGACACGCCAGCGCCGCCTTCTTGCTCCCCGCGTCCCCGCCGTCGAACACAATCTCGACAATCAAATGCATCTCCCTCAGCCCCACGCAAAAAGCAGGCATGAAATCAAACCCCGCCGCCTCCACCCTCCTCTTCCCCAGCTCAAACAGCCGCATCGCATCCTCCCCGCGGATCGGGCTGACGGGGCTAAACGCAATGTGCGCCCCGTTGGGCATCCAATTCACCCACGCGAGCTCCTGGATATCGGGCACGCCGCGCGCCACGCGCTCGCGCGACCAAAAGTACTCGTCCGGGGGCAGCGTCGCGGGCTCGATCCTGCGCGCGCCGGGGATGCGGCGGAATTCCGCGTCGACGAGCGCCAGCTTGTGCGCGCGTATGTGCGCGGGCCCGTACGCCATGCCGTAGTAGGCCCAGGCGTGGTCGCCGACGGGGGTGGACGCGGCCGCGGCGCGGAGGACGGACGAGGGGATGGGGCCTGGGGAGGTGTAGTAGGTGCTGCGTGGGAGGCCGCGCGAGGCGAGCCCCTGCGTGACGTGGCGGACTTGGGCGACGTTCTCGAGGATGTTGGAGATGCGGAGGGGGCGGATGATGTCCATCTAGGTAGGAGGGTGTCAGTTCGCGCAAGCTCTCGTTGGCCTTCACGGGGTGGTTGCATTGCGAGGAGACATACCAGAGGGCCGAGATCCTCGTCATTAGGGAAGGTGTACATCTGAGAAAATGTCAGCAACTACTCACTCGCAGGGGTGAGAAGACACTTACAAAGGCCTCGTATCCGCCAGGATTCGGCATCAGCGTCATGCCCATCTGGGTGACAATCCCAAAGTTGGACTGCGAAAAGATGCCACTAACCCCCAACAACATCGTCAGCTCCTCTCCCCCAACCCCCACCCACCAACATTCACATCAATCACTCACTCCGAATACGGCCCAAACCCATACGGAAACAGCTGCCACGAGTTACTCCCCGGCAGCGCGCCCATCCCCGTCCTCACCACCCCCCCATCAGGCAGCACCACCTCCAGCCCGGCATGGCACGCCCAGTGGTCTCCATACGGCGTGTACCCGACCCCGCGGTCGACCGCGTTGCCGATGACGCTCCCGCCGCCCAGGTCGGGCGTGTCGATCCACATGTGCTCGTCCAGCCCCCACGCCTTGAGCGCCTCGTACAGCGCGTAGTACGACACGCCCGGCTCGACCAGGCACGTGTAGTCGTCGGGGCTGATGGAGAGGATCTTGTTCATGCGGCGGCCGAGCTCGACGGTTACGGAGCCGCGGACGCGGGGGGCCGCGCCGCCGTAGCCGACTGTGGTGGGTGTGTTAGTTGAGGTTGGTAGAGGGGGGTTGATGGGGGGGTTTGGGAAGGGGTTATACGGTTTCGGCCCATCGAGATGGGGAAAATGGGAATCAGATGCTTGTTGGCCCAGCGGACGACCTGTTGGACTTCTTGGGTGCTCCCGGGGAAGACGACGGCGGAGGCGACGAGCTCTTCCTCGTCGAGGATTGTCATCATGTCGTGGGTGTTGGGGTCTGCATGGGTTAGCAAAGGATCGAGTTGGCCAGTGTTTCGTCGTCGTGGAGGAATGACTGACGCTCCATGTACCTTGAATGAATGTATTAGTGGTGTGAGTAGTTTAGGCTTGGGAAACACACAAATCTCACCATCCGTCTTTAAGCGGCTTGTCGTTGACCTCGACATGTTCAGACCCAAGTTGCTCCCTCAGCTCGTCCAAGGCCTTCATGAAATCGTCCCTCTCAATCCCTTGAGGCACAACCGGCAGCCTCTGCCGTTCATTCTGGGCCTTGGTCCGTCCCGCAAAGACGCCTTGCTTGGCCTCCTTTGCCTTGTCGAGCAAATATGGGGGAATTCCCGAGTGGACCGTCGGGAGCGTGGGCACGTCCGAGCTGGCTTCTTGCGAGAATGACATGTTGTTGTGCTTGCTTGTTTTTGGTGAGGAAAAGCGAAAATCGTCTGAGCCTCCAGTCCCCAATACAAGGGCTGTTGTGAAGCTACTTCTAGTGTCCAACGGATACTGAGTGCCGGCCTATTACCCCGCTGAACGCACCGCATTGAACATCTCCCCCTCCCCGCATCGCCTCGGCAGCTACTACTAGCCTACCGCCGACCCCGAGCCATCCCCACTCTGCCGACAATACCGACGCCGCTGGCTATCGCGATGCCACGATGGTTGGGGTTGTGTTACCCCCTGGTGTTGGGGATCTCGCTTGTCGTCGGGCAGCGAGAAGGCATTCCGCGGGGAATGCGGCTGGGGTTTGCAGCACGTCCGGCGTGCCGCCCTATGCTGGAGTGCCAGGGGTCTGTTTAGCTCTTGCACGCCGTCTGGGGCAAAGCGGCAAAGCCGGCTAAAATTGCCTAGAAACCAAACCAACTGAAGCCTGTCTGCAAGCCCGCAAATCACTCGATCGCAGATGACCTCCCCAGCTGGTATCACGGTGCTCCACGCGCCGATCTTCACAGATGCGCCGCTGCCTCGGGCCCTCAAGTGTGCCCTTCTCGACCATCTCTGGCCACTCCCCGCATCTCACGCCTCCCCACAAGACACTGACTATTTCGGGGCATATTTCGCTCATTTCCAGAGAGAGTGCGCCCCAGCCCTCCTCAACCAGCATGCCATACAGACATATGCCGATTTTGTTGACATCCTGGATGCTGTCCGCGACAACGCGGCGGCTACCCTGGCCGCTATCCGCTTGCTCATCGCCAACCTCAACCCGGCTCTCTGTTCAGACCAGACCAGGCTCTCCGCGTCGATAGAGCTTGTCGTCAACCTGTGGCTCCTGGTCAGCGTCACAGACACCTCCTCGAGGTCAGCCTTCCGTGGCCCGAGAATCTGAGCCTCATCGCTGTGCTGCAGCCGCACCTCTTGCAGCCACCGCCCTCACTGATCTCGACAGCCGAGAGATTCTCAGACCCCCTCAACGTCGTCGACATGGACAAGATCGCCAATGTTACCGTCTTGTGGACCGCAAACCTAGGCGAACACCTGTCTGCGAAGAACTCGTGTGTGTACAATTTTTATCATGTGGCGGCGTTGAAGCGCCTTAGAGATTCGCTGCCGTGGTAAGAACGCCCTCCCTGGCGCCTAAACAGCCGATCCGGTGCTATCACTAGTTAATAGAAGTACCTCTAATTACCACTAACACGGACGCATGCTCATTTCTTTCTGCCTTGCAGCAATGCCTTCCAGCGATGATTTTGTCACGGACCGGGTCTCGAGGAACTCGGCTCTGGCGAGGCTCTGGCCAAATATGCCCTGCCCTGTCTGGCCCTTGTGCTCCCAACTAGCTGTCTTGGCATGCTGTTGGCGGAATCGCAGCCAAACCGGGAATGCCAAGCGAGCGTGCTCTGGAACTCAGTTGCCTCGTGACAGTGCTTCGCCTTCCGGGGAATCCTGGGGACGTGGGAGGCCCGTTTGCGCGCGCGCTGATACAAAAACAACGGCTGTGGCACGAATCTCCACTGTCTATCTCTCTCTCTCTCTGTCTCTCGATCTCCACATCCCGTCTTGTCATGTCATCCGCACAACTTGAGCATATGGCACACCCGCCTTTACCGCCAAATGGCGGTCCGTCTGCGGGCGTCATAACCAAATCGTCGCTACGCTATCGAAAGCGCTCAGTTTGCGTCGCGGTGTTCTACCTTCTCCTTCTCGTCATCCCCTGGGTCGTCACCTGCGTGATGATGTTCCGGCCGGTGGGGAAGCCTTCTTACAACAGCTTGGCGGGCACCCAGGCGTACAAGCACGGCGAGGGCCTGGACGGCACCACGGCGTACACAGAGGGCGACGCCCAGGACATGCAGCGCTGGGTGCAAGCGGCCCACGTCATGAACACCATCGCCACCGTCCTCGCCCTGCCTGTCCTCTCGAGTCTCCTGGCCCAGGCCGCAGTCCGGTACACCCAGCGCCAGAGCAACGGCAAGGCCCTTAACCTGGGTCAGCTGTTCTCCCTCGCCGACAGGGGCTGGGCGGATATCTCGCTGGTTGTCAAGACCGTGTCGTCGCCCCGCACGGCGTCTCCGCTGCTGCTGTTTGGCGCGCTACTATCATTGGTTGGTGAGTTGGCGACGTTTGGACAGCTGTCGGCCTTGTTGTCTTCGTGTGTAGGGTACTGACCTCGCTGCTGTTGTAGCCCTCGTCCAGCCGCCGATCCGTTCCATCTTGGTCAGCTACGAGCGGACCTCGATCGCTACATGCGTCGACAACACCGATGTCTTTGAGGCGCGACGCACGAGTATCCCAACCAGTTGCCGCCAAGACAACAGCGGTATTAGACAACCGCGGCGGTGGCTCGACCCCGAGCCGGGCGACGTCGTTGCGTGCCCGCGCGGCCTCGTCATTCCCAAGGTGCAGCACAGGCTTGCCGACCTGGACACATCTCAAACGCAGCCCTTTCTTTGGACCGAGACAGGCCGGGGCAATGGATCGCTCTTCCACGGCTACGCCGCCCCGTACACCGACAAGTTCCTGTATTATTGGGGCATAGCCGGCACGTCGAGCAATGCCCCGCCGCTATCGTTCTACGTCTCTGCGCTTCCGAGAGGGACAGCGACCGGAGCGTTGCGCTATCACGCGCTGCGCCAGCAGTCGGAAGCTCGCTGTGACACGGTGCCACGATCGAGCTTCCCGTCGACTTGCCCGGGAGACTCGCCGTTCACAACGTCGCTCTCGCAGCCGGGCATGACGATCAGAGTGTGCAGCCCCGGCGCCGCCAACCAAAGCCCATGGAAGAGGACCCGCAATCGGCAAGACGTCAGCGAGGACCTCTGGATCGATGCTCAGTTCAACGTCACTCGCATCGATACCTCGCCGGGTTTCACGGTACACTGCACATCCAATTCCTCGCTCGGCTATTTCGAGCTGCCGAGCCAGCACAACGGGAATACGCCCGGTCCCTTGTTGGACAGGTGGCCGGACCGGGAAGACATCGTTTCCAACTTTCACGATCTCACCGGCGACTCGACTGGCGGCATCATCCCCAACGACACGTGAGTGAAAAACAACCCAGAACGATGACTCCCAGGCTCCTTATCTGATCACTCCTATCGTATAATTTAGGGCGACTGAAGCAAACGGCGCCGAGTGGACCGGTTATCGCACGGTTTGGGACCGTCTCCCCACCCCGGGACCACTCACCGTCACGGGGATGGCTCTCTTCGGCAACACCAGCTTCTTCTCCGCCATCCAAAGCGCCACCGACTCCAACTACACCGATGTGCTGAGAAACCTCTGCTTAAACAGAATCACCTTACCCGACTCCATCCCGTCCCTCGCCCAGGGAGATGGAAGAATCATCGGCGCCTGCGGCATCCTCTTCTCACCCGGAATGACGTCCGAGGATTCCGCAGAATACCTAGTGCTTTTCATGGATCTTTTGACACGTTTCCTCACAAGCCCAGGAGCCGCCAAGGCAGTGCTGGAAACAGCCATGTTTGCCGCCAACGAGGCCCTCCTGACCTCGTCCGCCCAGCTGTTCAACGGTTTGTACGCGCGGCAGATCTTTTCCAGCCCCGGGCACGAGATCGACAAGCCCGTCAAGAGCATCGCGGCCATCGTCGTTGTGTCTGTGCTGCTCTTTGTGCAGGCGGCAGGCGTCGTCGCGCTCGCCGCGTACAACGCGTCGTTCCCGACGTGGACGACCACGCTCGATGCCTTGGCCATGGCCAAGATTGGGAGGGAGCTCAAGGACGCGGATGGGCTGGCGCCGCTTGGAGTGCTGGACAAGCACGGCGTACGGAGGCTGGCGGCCCTGGGGCATGAGGGCGTCATTGGGGTGGTCGAGAGGGACGCGGACTCGGAGGTGGGCGACGACAAGGCGCCGCCGGTGACTGTCCTGGGCTTGGGGGCGCCGGGTGCCGTCACCCGCCTTACGGGCAAGCCAGCGAAGAGCAAGGTTTAGGGCATGGTGGGATTTGGCGGAAACGGCCCCTTTGCGAGAGGACCGGAAAGTAATTCTTAATCAACAGATCTCTCTTGCGCGACGAAAATAATGCCTTTGTCGACCGAACCCTCCCGCTGTGCATGGCTGGCCGGGTCTCGTTGGTGGAGGACGTTGTGCTGCCCTGCGCCTTGTGCTTCCCAGCAAATCCATGTCCAGCTATAAACCTACCTAAGCAAGTGATCATCAACCTGAGGTTGCGGGTATGTGTACAGGGTTCAGGGAATTTGGGAGCTGTTGATTTTGTCGGGGTTTGTCAAGGACTTTCTATGTTCGTGTTAAGTCAACGGATGGCGAATCTTGGGTGCCCGGCGAGTCGGTTGAGTGGGTGGCGAGGTTGCTCGGACAACCTCGACACAGGGCAACGCTGCCACCAGGGGGGTGGCGTGCCGCGGCGCCGTCACGACGTGGTACGTCAGCAGCAGCGACTCGGACATGATGGCCTACGGCGGTGGCACGTGGGCGTCCCACGGCACCAAGGCGTATCGCTGCGCTTGTCCTTGTTGAGCTGAACACGCAACCTCTGGCAGCACTTGTCAACGCATACATGAACCACAAGCTCTCCGCCTTTATCGACAAACCGGGATATACCAAACAGGCAGGCCAACCGACACAACCCAACAAAAGAAGCGAGATGTTAGACCTTGCAACCATCAGAGCCTAGGCATCCTATATCAAGAGTTTCAAGTTTCGTCTCACTATGTAACTACTGGACATGCTAATCGACCGGGCACGTATCTCTACGCAGGCTTCTTGCGGGAAACCGAGGCCTTAGCGCATGCATGATAAGCCTCTTGTATCCCTCGACTCCATCCTCCAGGTCCTTCACCGTCAGCCCTTCCTGGTGCCCATACGGCGGTACCATAATGCTACCTGGTCCGTATAAATATCGCACAAAGTCCTCCTCGAGATATGGCATGTCGTTCTCAGAGTCGGCAATCATTGTCTCAAAACCTAGGTGAGTGGTGAGTGAGAAACAATTCCCACTTCATGAACTACTCGACAGACAACATCCAAGCAAGGCTGAAGGGATGGGAAGGGGTGCTG
>FTEL01010307.1_pt1 | contig 19956 bp, 31 predicted proteins | sample 1658911 | NCBI WGS metagenome assembly FTEL01 (sample SAMEA3914869, study PRJEB12502) | metagenome | biome: forest; material: soil | place: USA | collected 2012-03-12 | depth 0.1 m
GGGGGGCAGCGAGTGGGCACCTTGGGGGGCAAACCCAGCACACCAAGGCCAAAAGCGACCAGGGGGGGAACATGATCGTGGGTTCTTGGCACGGACTGCCCACCGCGGCAATCGTTCCCCCTCCCTCATCCTCCCCCATGCTCGCTGCCCCCCCCATCCATCCAGATCCAACGTGGACACGGACGACATGGCAACCCCACGCAACGCAGGCAAAAAGCCCGGATGGACAAGCTCAAAGCGCGGGGTCGTGAGACGTGCTCCCGTCGAGTGACTGGGTCGAGGCCGGTGGCATTGGCCCACGCAGCTGCAGTGGCGCCACGTCGCGCGCACAACGGGGGGCAATGTAAGCCAGCCAGCACGCCCCATTGGGACTCATTGGGATCCAATTGCAAAGACATCATCACGGCGAGGCTGCTGCCCAACCGATAGGCTGGCCCGGCCAGCAAAGCATTGGCTCGACAGACGGACAGAGTATCCCGGGGGGGAGGCTGCCTGCCAGCCACGCCATCACCCCATTGATCCAGCCATCCATGGCACAAGAGGACCGAGGACGGCACGGGAGCTTGCTTGCTAGAGCTCAGATATCTTGTGAGGTAGCAGCCGACTCTCATTTCACCATGAGCGAAATATCAGCCCAAAGCCTCGCCAATTCCCGTCCACTGCAAGGGACCACCTCAGAGAAAAAGAAAAAAAAGGTTGGTCGCCGTGTCTGAGCTGGCCGAGCTGGCGCAACATTGGGCCGCCATTGAGCAATCACGGGGGCCGGGGGGCCGGGGGCCTTGTTCCCCTTCTCGGCCGAGGTGTAAACGAGGTGCCTGGCGGGTGTGTGTGGGTGCGGGTGTGGTGTGCCTTGCTGTCTTCCCCGGAACAGCGGCCCAATGTGGCATCGCAGCATTGCAGGCAGAGACAGCAAGCAGAGACACATCAGACGGCGGCTGCGGAGCGTGAGAAGAAGGTGGTGTGGACAACCAGGCGGCAAGGACAGGGAGGGGAGGGATGGGGTGGTGCTGGTGCTGGCTATCTTGGGTACTTTATGTATCAATGGAACCGGGTTGTTGTGGTGGTCGTGGTTGTGGTCGTGGTGCTGGAATTGGTGGTGGTGGTGGTCGCATGCTCCGAGTCCGGCGGAGACAACAATGCTGTCCAACAACAACGAACAGCAAAAAAACGAACCAAAAAAATAAAAATCCACTGGCGGGTTTGCCGTGTGGTGTTGCGGTGTGCTACGTGGTTGACTGCTGTCTTGTCGCTTGTGGGGGATCCCTGCATGATGCGGAGTCCACCCGCTAGGGTACCTTAGCTCTGTGGGGCACACTAGCAGCATCGGGTCGGCATGTGGGGCCCAAGACCAGGGGCCGATGGCCAGCGCAGCAAGCCCAGAACTCCACCCAAGGCACCACCCAAGCACCACTCCGAAAAAATTCATCCCATCCTGCCTCGTGTGCTCGGTGTTGCGTGATATCCCCAGGTCTGGAGCTCTCGCTGAGCTGGCGGACACGGGGAGAAACCCAATGGGCAAGAATGGGCTTCCCAACACCTTCAGGTGCCCCGCGGCTTCGATGCTTGGTCTGTTAGGGACTGGACTTGGCCGGGGTCCGCTGACTGCTCACAGCCGCGCTAGCCAAGGGTTCATCCGAAGTCCCACGCTAACAGGGGCTTGACGAACGTCGGCTTGCCGTCGGTCGGGTTGGGTTGGGGTCAGCCAACTCCCAAGCCCAGACCGAGCTCCAGGAAGAGAGGTTGGCGCCCCCAAAAAACCAAAACAACGAGAACACCAGCAGAGAAAAAAAACATTGGGCGAAGCGACACCGGAACTCGGGATGGGATGCCCATGCCATTAACTGATAACTCGCAATGCATTCAGCCGAAAAAAGTGAGGGAATTGTTCGCCCTCAGGAGAGCGAGCGGATGGCCGAGGCGAGAGTTACGCCAGATGCTGCCAGAAGAACACCTGATCGGAGGTATCGATACTTGCCAAGCGCCGACCCCGCTTGGCTGGGTCTTAGCGGATTCGATGGTTCCATGTCACTGGTACGGGGACCTGGTCCATTGCATGGCGGCGAGCTCCCGAACTGGCTGGCGGAGAGGGCAGCAGCTTTCAAGGCAGCTTCAAGCGAAGGCGTGATGGCAGACGGGAATTTGTCTGCGTCCGGCACACTGATCGTTGATAGGAAAAGAGCCAATCCAAATCCTGCTTCGGTCCAGGCCAATGCCAATCCAGAGCTCACTAGAGCATCCAAGCCATGACCATCACGAGCTTTTGCCTCGACGTCGACCCCAGCGGGAGCAGTTCATCCCAACCCTGGCTCGGCAAGCATCTGATGCCGTGTGTGCATGACACAAACAATACAAACAAAACAAGACACCGGTTTTACCACCAAGCATCCGACACTCCGACTCTGCCGATCAATGGGTCAAGAAGCCTCGCCCGTGGTCTACCCGAACACCTGAGCAACACCAGTCGAGGGTGTCGATCAGACAGCCAGACTGCGAGGATGTCAACATGCGATATCCATCTGCAAAGTGGGCGTCAAAGCATCACAATGAAGAGGTTGAATCTCATGAAGCATTCCTCGAAGCAAGCCGAAATGCATCAAGTCACACCTAAGGCGTAAATAGAATCTTATCGAGTCCAGAGCTTTCATCGTAGACTGTCAAAAGTAGAAACCATCCAAAACATCACCAACGCCCGCCTGGGAGAATCACAAGAAAAAAAAATACCAGCCGCCCCGTCTTTCCCCGGCGCCGAGCCGACTCGGCCCCACCAAGCTTTCCACGATGCAACCAAGCCAAGTCAACACATCTCCACCTTCCACGACAACGACAACAAGCATTTCCCTGTGCAGTCGTCGCTGCCATCGGGGTCCTGACCGGAGACACAACCCTGCCTGCCTCACCAGTTCATGCAGTATCCGAATAGCCGTAGCCAAGCAGGTGTCAGCCTTCCCCCAACCCCCTCGCCTAAAACCAGCCTCGTCCAAAATCACCCACCAAACAACAAATGCCCAGAGACCGTGAGAAGGAGGGGTCAAACAAGGCCACCAAACGAGGCTGGAAAAAACGCGCCCAAGCCGAGTCCCATGTCAACATTCCCGCCTCGTCTCCACCAACAAACATGGATCCCAAGCAAGGGTGCTCCGCAAGGGTTTTCGCTAGCGAGTGGCCCAAAAACCCGACGGCGATCCAATCGAACAAAAGGCGGTGTAAATACCCCTCTTTGTCGGCGACGAGGCTGTCTGCCCCTCGGTCAGAGTCGGAGTCGGAGCCGGAGTCGAGGCGGGGTGGGTGGAGACGGAATGTTGATGTTGATGTTGTTGTTGACATCGCCATCGATGTCGTCGTCAACAGGAGCAGTGAATCTCCAAGCTTGCACCTCCATACTGCCCAACACTGTACCCACACGCGCAAACAGGCGACCTTCCGACCAAGGGAACAACAACCCGCCAGGGGTTGGTTGGAGAGAGAAGGGTTCAGTTCATACTGCGTTAATAGGTAACCAAAGCTACACCCGGCGGGCAGCGGTGGGCGGGCATCGATGACATGTCCCACCTCCCTGCCCTGTGTACGAGTGACCTCATTCCGTCTTGTAACTACATCAAAATCCCGTCCCGCAAACAAAAAACGCCAGCCCTCCCCCCTTCCCCACTTCACTACCATCTCAACCCCCTGAATACTATCGTTGCCGTGTGTCCGTCTCGATAGAGCCGTCCAGATGCCTGCCCCCCCACTACGACCCCTCGTTGCCTGTCGCCGATCCTCCTATATGCCGATAAACCTCGCCTCAACCACAAGAGCAGAGCGTGTGTCGGATGCAAAAACAAGAAAACAAAAAGACGCGAACCACTACCACTCCGGGGAAATCACAAAACGGGGAAAACACGGGGCCTTGTTACGCCGCGCAAGATGACGGGAGAAAAAGCAGACACGATATTGTTCCCATGCTCGCCCGCTCACATGGCCATCTCGGCCTGCAGCCGCTTGAGCTCCTCCTCTTCGTCGTCGACTGCGACCGGTGTCTTGCCCTTGACTGAAACACATAGGGTGGTTAGCACAGTCCCGGGTCGGGCAGTTGGGTGGATTTGCTGGTCGGATCCAGTGGTATGGGGCCGACTTACTCTCTCCGTTGGCCACGTTGGGCAGGCGCTGCTGGATGTTGTCGACGGGCACGGCGCCCGTCTCGAGCATCTTGTCCTCGAGCTCCTGCTGCTGCAGCGCCTCCAGCTCGTCCTGCAGCTCCTCGTCGTCGAGTAGCGGGCCCACGCTGATGCTGCCCATCGTCTCGGCGATCTCCTCGTTGAGCCGGTTGTATTCTTGCAGTTTGTCCCTGCCAGTCCTGTCAGTGCCAGTTCCGTCTCGTGTGTATTATTATCCCGGGGCGGAGTGTGGGGTAGGGGTGCGTACATGGTCTCGTCCACCTTGCTGGGCGTGAGGTTGCCGTGGATGTGCTTCATGGCCTCCGTGGCCCGCTTCATCGCCAGGAAGGTCTCCTGGTTGATGTTGGCCGACTCGATCGAGTTCATCTGCTGCTCGATGGTGCCGATGTGGTTCAGTGTCTGCTCGAGGTTGTGCTCGTGGACCTTCTTGCGTCGTAGCGCCGCCTTCGCAGCTATCGGAGGCGGGGGATCAGCATTTCCCAAGATGTTCAAGGGCTGTCTGGTGCGTCGAAGACAACAAACGTACCAGTCTTGTTGGTGGTGACATTCTTCCTTGCGACCTGCTCCTGCTCTTCTATCTGGCGGGTGAGATGGGCCTCGCGCTTCTGCAGCATCTCCAGCTGCGTCCGCAAGTCGAGGATGACATTCTTGGGTGTGTCCTTCCGCTTCTGGGCGGCGCCGCCGCCAAACCAGCCCCAGACACCAGACATGGCGACGCTGTCGAGATGGAACCGGCGGTAGAGGGCGGGATCGTCAAAGAGAGATGGCGGTCCTTGCCGGTGGTCAAGACTAGGATCGAGGGTGAGGCTGTCGAGGGCGGCGCGTGGGAGGCAACCAGCTGATCAAGTTTGCCGATGGCGCCGCAGCTGGGGGGGTGGGTTGGCGGGGTCGAAACCTGACCAGACTGATTTCAGGCAGCGTCCTTCGCTAACCGCCGTCGGGCTGCCGTAGGGAGAGGACGCGCCAGGTGAATAGGCTGCCTTGGACGATGGACTGTCGCGGAGACTGGGGGGCGGGAGATGACGACTGGACTCGTAGGCGGTTTATCGGCGGGAGGTTGGAGTGGCGGTTGAGCGAGGCTGCCTATCGGGGGGTGATGCAAGGCGTTTGTCGCCGCCTGGGTGGGTTGGCGGGTGACTGCAACAGCGGCGGGCGGGCGTGGCACGTGCACTGGTGGGGCTGAGAGCGCCTCGCAACCCCGCGATTTAGCCGGGGTCATGCGTTCTGGCCGGGCGTCTCATTGGATGACTAAGCAATCTCGCCCCCCAAAGCATCTTGGAGCATCCTTCCTTCGCGTCCTGGTTCTTCCACTCCCGAGGTGTTCCTGCCACAGGTCGACAAGGTCAGCTTTCCAGGCCTGGAATTGCCAGCTCCAGGACTGCGAGCGCAGATTTTGTTTCAGCATGCGCCGGCGCTCTCCGCCCCTCCCGCTACCATGTCGTTCGGCCCACGACCATCACAGCTCTGCCTGCTCTCGGACCTGCCGAGGAAACAAGTTGGAGACAAAGTGCGATTCCTGGGATGGTGCGTTTTATGGTTTCTTGTCTATTCTGCGGTCTGCGTGCAAGGCCTGTGGGCTGGGGAACAGGGAACGAGGGAGTCAGACCAGAGTTGAATCCGCTCGACTGCCATCCCCCCGTCTGAGAACGACTCCTCCAAGCCCGGCACCCCACAGCATACCACAGCGCCTCGCCAGAGCCTCGAGATCCTGACTGACGGGCTGCCTCTAGCGTCGAATCCTACTCGCCCGCGTCCGGCATCTTGACGCTGGAGCACAGGTTGCCCGACGAGACTCACCCCGCCCTCGCCCTGGTGGATGTGAAGCTCGTCCTGGAGAGCATGGGGTCGGGTCAGACCCGCAAGGGAGAGTGGGTGAATGTCATCGGATACATCACCGAGATTATCCCCTTAGCCGACGATGGAGAGCCACCTCGTGGAGGCCCAAGGGTCCACGCCCAAGCATACCTTCTTTGGTCCGCCGGGCCCGTTGACATCCAGCGATACGAATTATCTGTCAAGGCTCTCGACCAGGCAAACCCCGTCAACAACGTCAACTCGTCTTGAGACGCGCCTCTTTTTGTCTACGAGCTCTATTTGTGCCATTTTCACCGGTCCAGCATCACGAACCAGGCTGGGAGTTTCGTGCGCTGGCGAGGGAAGCGCCCGGATGGTGCCGGGGGAGAGCGAACTCGCCCATTCCCGTCCCCCTCTTCTGGGTTGCTGAAGCGCTTGTGCCTCCTGAGATGGGACACAAGCTTCGGTTGTGCCGGGGTTGGTGGCCCGGAGCTCTGTCACGGTGTCACGACGTGATGCTGTGAGACCACGTTCGTCGGGAACGCACGCCCAGCGTTCCTCGCCCTGCGCGCTACCGAGAACTAGTCGTCCAGCTTGCAGCTGACCTCCGCCCGTCTTTGTTATCTGTCGAATCTGACTGGCAGCGACGCACCAGATCGCCCAGATATCCGTCATATCCGTCGAGTGTGGCGGTTGGCTGTCGATGAAGCCTCTGGCAGTGCGGGGAGACGGCTAAGATGGGACTTCCGGTGCTGCCCCCCGTTGCATAGGGGCCCTCGGCCACTACAAGCTTGCCACAGGTACCTCCTCGATGCCATCTGCGGCCGCGCAACCATCGGCCGTGATCTCTCTGGTCTCGTCCTCGGTGATGCAGACGGCCACAAGGCAGCAGCCCAATCGGGGGCCTCAGAACCGTTCCAAAGCTGACTAGCTCCCTCCGTGCGTGCAGAATCCAACATTCGCATGCAGCTCTCCGCCAAACACAGGGGAATATGCGGTGTCCATTGGAGCTGCGGCATGCCAGATGGCACAATATTGCTGGTCCGCGCGCCACACCACTTGGATGCTCTGCCCACAATCCGATCGTGTAGCCGCGTCCTTGGCGACCCGATGTCAAACATTCTGTCCACCATTCATCCTCCATCATGTCTTTCTCCTCACATCAACAACTGCCCGAGTCCACCAAATAGCGGGACGCAAATCCGCCGACCGCCCCTCCCCCTCCTCTGGCCCAGCAAACGGCCCCCCCGCCAGGGCTCGACCCAGCATCTTCCCCGCAGCAATCGACAGGCGCCAACAAAACAACAAACGAGCGGGGATAGTCTCTTTCCGTCCCGGGGTATCACTGTCACTGTCCACTTCTCCGCCTCTCGTCTCGCTGGCTCCGGGACTCGTTGCGCCGCCGGCTCTCTCTCCTGCGTCTCGACGAATCGCTGGATGCTGCTTTGGCGATCACCACGGGCTGGTGGAGCGGCCGCTTGAGGATCTTGGACGCGGCGCCGGATGCCCTCGCTGCTGCCTGCTTCTCCCACATGTCCTTGGACTTGACGCAGATGTCGTCTATTTGCTCCTGGGACGGTGTGTCAATCTCGCGGTCAGGGTCGGGGGTGTCGTTCGCGCAGTGGGCGGCTCACATCTGTTAAGCAAGGCCCTGGTGTGGTGATCAAGAAGCCGTCTTCTCCCTGTGGCCGCCGTTAATCTTGAGCTCGTATGGAGCCGGATTCGGGGAGCCCTACATCGCGAGTAAAGGACCGTACTGTTGCTTCGGGTCCGAGATAGTACTGGAGCTCTTGGGTGATGACCTTCTTGTGGATGTCGAGGTGGGGAATCCAGTATTTGTTCATCGGCGTGATGGCGGAGTTTGACACGGAGGAGGACATGGTGGACGGATGGACGGCGACAACGACGACGGAGGATGAACGTACGTTGGTCCCTCAGGTGTTGACAACGAACAAAGGAGTCGGGGGCTGAGGCCTGGACATGTCCTTTTATGGATAATCCCCCAGGCCGCATTTCCCGGTCGGCCAACCCCGTCCACTCAGGGGAGGTATGCACTCTGGCGAGGAGGCTTCGGGACCATGCTTCCTTCCACAGCGCCCAGAAGCAGCGATTTCCCTCCCAGGCTGGTTCACCGCTGAATCAACCTAGCCACTTAGACGTACCTTGCCACACACGGGCATTCGATGGCGCAGTTGAGGAATGTTGCGTCGCCGGAGGTGTGGTTCGTTATGCTGCTCAACTGGTTGAGTGGTGGGAGGCCACCCCCCCCCAGCCCGACCGGCCCTCGTCCGCCTCACTTTTTGGTCCGCCCTGTCTGGCTGTCCCCTGTTCAACCGTTCCCCCATTTTCCACCCTTTCCGTCCCTCCCCACCTTCCTCGTTTCTTCTTCCCTCATATGAGACACCTCCCCGCCCGGAAGCGAGTGCAACAGCCCAAAATTCCATTTTCTTGATCCAGTACATTGTCATTTAAGGGGCCGCCGCGGGTGCCGGCGCCGGGGTGTCACAATATGTACATCCCGCCCGCCCTGTTCACACAACCCGCATCGTTTTTTGCGCTCGACCGCTCATTGGTCGGCTTTCTCGTTCCCGCACCTCGCCCCTCCCCCCCTTGACGCCCTCGTCTCCGAACTGCTGGATTCGTTCGTCCCGTCGCTGTCCATGCAGCCCTATCTGGGCAAGCCTCGGCGAACCACCACACCACCACCAACGCACGGCTGCGGGAGCTGAGTGATGACGATGACGACGCGGCTGGCTGGCTGGGTGCCGGTCCCTGTCGCCTTGGCTGGTGGCGGCTGCAGGTAATTATCTTGCTTGCTTTGGCACTTACCGCCCTCTTAATACCGTCCCCGACAAAAAGGACGTCATCTGGCCTGGCTGGGCCGGTCGATATCCTGCTTTTTTTTTTTTTACCCCAGGTAGTCTGGGCCCTGCCCTGCTTCTTGGTGTGTTCGTATTCTGTATGGACATGGGGCCTTTCGAGGCCGGTCTGTCGATCTCCCGTTGCCCTGGGAGAGTGGAGGGGACGGGTCAGGAGGTGTCTCGCCTTTTTTTTTTGGTGTGTCTTGGGGTCGGCCGGGGCTGCAGCCTTGTTAGTGGTGGCGAGTGTCGTGCCCTGTTGAGGCTTGTGACGAGGTCGTGGACGTCATGGCAGTCTGTTTCCAACATCGTGTTAGTGCTTCAAGGGGTTGTTAATCCCTCGACCGGTCGGGAAGCCCAGCCTGGCTCCGGTGTCGTCACCTCATCTCACTGTGAGGGTTTTATTCTTTTCTTGCGCGCTGAAGCCAGATGAGGTATGCTCGCTGCTGGGTGAGCAGAAGCCGGGCGGCGCGGTTTTATGGCTGGTGCCCCTGTCGAGCGCACTGCTGCTCGGATCGAGCGGCTGAGCTGAAGGAACTTCTTCCCCTGACTGAGCCTTGCGGGTATTGACCGCCCTCTCTTCCCTCCACACCCCCTTCCAACTTCTCGGCGTGGCCCGAGGACAGGGATCTGCGCCGGCATGTCCACAATAAGCCGCGTTGCATTCCACCCGGGATTACCCTGCATCTGAGTTGCATTGTGCGGATGAGGCTCAAGATGGGGTGCCGCGCGCGGTTGCCCCGTGGGGTGTGTTGCTCGGGGAGGCATGGGGCTAGGCGGGCTCGGGGGTTGCGAGGTTGATGTTGACGGGCCCGGGTTGTTAGACGACCGTTGGGTTTAAGGGGAGGGGTGGGGTGGGTGTATGGATAGGATGGTGGTGTGGTGCCTGTGATGGTGGGAGGTTCAAGTTTGCCCTGCTCATCTCGTTCGGTTGTCCAACCCGAACGTGTTACTCTAAAATGTGATGGCATGGCAAGTTCCTTGCAATGTGACGTTCGTTCCCCGAATTTCCCGAAACTTCCTTCTTCTCCCTATCACAAGGCCTCAGAGTGATCGTCATCGTCTCCTGCCACACTCGTCAGGGCATTTTGTGTTCACTTAGGCGTGTGTGCTGGGCGTGAGAGGGTGGTTGGCTCCATGGAGCATAATCGCCTTGTTTCAAGGCTTGTAGAAAGCAAGGCATTGTTCATCTTGAAACCAGAGTCTTGATGGAATCCATGTGGGTGGGATGGCCGCTGTGATGGCCGGAGGTGAGGCTTAGAAGAGTGAAAGTTGGTGGTGCAGGGGCGATTGTGTACGGCTTAGCATGCTGTAGCACTCACACTGGCGTCAGGCGGGCAAGGAGATGGAGGCATGTCGCGGCACTCGCATGAGCATAAGGTGGGCGAGGAAGGGAAGGAACTGCAGGTTGTGATGGTTGGTTTGGCCTCACATTTGGACCAGGTAGGGACCATGGCATGTGCGGTGGGCAAAACGGAAGAATAGAACCAACAGACAAGCTGAGACAAGGTGGCAGAAGAAAGTCAACAAAAAGCTCGCCGCCTAGCGCCCCTCGCCGGTCGAGAGGAGGTAGGCGGTTACGAAAACCTTCCTGTAATTCTTGTGGAAAATTTTGCTTCGCTGCCTGGGAGTCGAACCCAGGCATTTCGGTTGCTGAAACCCCCCGCCGTTGACCCTCCTCCCAAAGCCGCTTGACCACGCGCCGGTGCGCACCGTGTGGTCCCGTTGATTAGGAGGAGGCGGCGAAAGTTGGAACGCGGGACCTGGTGTATATACCTAGGGTGGTGGGAAGGAGCCTGGTTGTGGGAGTTGGGATGAGGCTGGCGGGTGACGGGGGGGTGGGGTAAGGTTCCTGCCTTGTACCTACCTACCTTGAGTATGGTAGCAGTCCAGTGTCCTCGCCTTGCTCTCTCAAGTGCCTGCCTATCTTGTTTCGGGTTTCTTGCTCGACGGGTTTTCAAACCGAGATAGGCAGGTACCTAATGGGCAAGATTTTCGTGTAGTAAATGTCGAGTTTTTCTCCTCCTGCGCGAGTTGACAACAACGATCCCCGAGGAGTCAGCGACCGGATGTCCAAACAACCAACAACACCTGTTCGTCCTGTATCGCCAACCGGACTGTCTTCTGCACTGGGAGCATTTCAAGATCAGAACGCGGAAGAGAGAGACCGAATAACGACCTACCTTCTCATGCTCCCCCTCGATGGCCTCGATGTCCCTCGCAACCTCCTCAGCATAGCCATACCGCTGCCCCGGCACCTCAAGTTTCTTTACACCCTTCCGAAATTCCAAGCCCAGGTTGAATACCTAACACCGGCGACTGGCCACATCACGCAACACGTTGAGTCACTGCCTGTTGCGTGGCCCGCTACCGATGTACACGGCCGAGGAATTCATGTTTATTGAACTGAGTAGGGCCAGGTATCTTCGAATCAATGACTCTCCCCAAGTTCCATGATCGGGAAGCCGATATACATCCCGAACTAACAACAAGAGCCCGGCGCTAGTAGGCTCCTTCTCAGTTGGCTCAATCCGCAGCATACCATTCAATCCAACCCCAACTCGCCCCTTGAAAGAAGAAGCCCCGGTCGGCTTCGGCGAGTTCACCGTCGCTCAACCGTTGCCTGACCGACTCGGTCCCGCGCAGCGGGAATCGAATCAAAGACCACATGACGACCTTGAAGGTGGCCCAAACCGACGCCACGACCACAGGGCCTCAACTAATAAAGCTAGTCGTCTCGGCCGCCGAGCGACGCAGGCGAAGGGGATAGGTGGCGGTAGAGAAGGGATGTCGAGCGACGACGCTGTGATGGGAGATTAGTCCCGTGAGAACGTCTACGATCAAGCCCCCCATCTGGCCTCAGGCCGTTCACCGGCGAAGACGGGCCGTCAGTTACTTACGCAGCTGCGAGATACAAACCAGACCGCACCGCAGCCTCGCGAGCCTTGAGCCTCGTCTGCCGGAGGAGGTTGATCAGCGCCACGATCTGCATCTGGAGCTGGTCGTGCGAGGCGACGACACGGGCCTCGGGTGTGGAAAGAGGGCGCCGCCTGCTGCCAACCACTGCTGGCGGCCGGCACGGAATTATTAGCAATTTGGGGAGTGTCAGAACCAAGATTTGGAGGATAGGCTTGGTCGTATACAGTGGCTCCTGGCAACAGCATCACGAGGGTGTCAGCACTGCAGCTGTGGCATCACGAGGGTGTAAGCTGACACCTCTGGGCCACCCAGGAGCAACACTGTGGTCGGCCAGGGCAGATAAAAGGCCCAGGGAACCACCCTGGGCCCAGGGCAGGAGGAAAAAAGGGGGAGCGCAATTGATGCTATTCCCACTGCTCACAACACACTGTTTTACACTGCTATTTTGCAAGCCCATTCAACCGCTGTGGTGGTGACGATGTTGCTGTTCCAACAGGGAGGGAGCCGGTGGCGGTAGGACAGAAGGGCGGAGGTACGCACCGAGGTCGTCGGTGCCGGCAGGGTCGCCGGCGGCGTGACAAGCCCTGCTGGAGCGTCATTGGACTTGTAGCCATCACGATGTGCGGCCTGGGCGTCGAGGTAGAGTCCGAGATACTCACTGGCGTTTTGGCGGTACGTGGATATGGCAAGCCCCGGGTCCCTGGGGTTCCAGGCGGGCGCGCCACCTGCCGGGTCCCGCCTCTCCCGGCTCGCGGGCTTCGGCAGAGACGTTTCATCCATGGCGAGTGACTATGGCTCGGAGCAGAGTTGCGTGCGGTCGGTGTTGTGCAGTTGTAAGCTAGTGGGCGGGCTGGCGGCCAGCGAGTGGGCCTGTACTCCGTAGGCAGGGTCCTACGCCTATTTCGTAGGCGATTTCATGGGGCTGACAAGTGCCCTCAACATTCCAGCCAAGCCAACCGTTGTGGTTGGTGCTTAGTGATATTGTTTGCTGTTTCAACACGCGGCAGTCCTTTGCATGCACGGCAGCCACCCAGCACCGTTGTTTGGAAGACACCGATCTGCTCGAATTGGAGCGAACCTGTGGTTTCATTCAACACTCAGTCCTGCTGTGATCCATCAACTGGACTCTCTTGTAAGCCAAGAGCGCCCTTGATGTCCGAAAGCGGGAGAGACTCAGCAGGTGGCTGTGCCTGGCTGCGCTCGATCTCCTCGAGGTCCCTCACCACCTCCTCAGCAGAGCCGTACTGCTGCTCCCAGCACCTCACGGAGACCGCACTACAAGCGTGCTGCTCCCGCGGCCACTCCTTCTTCCTCAACCTCTCTTCCACAACGTCGGACGCATCCGGTGCCCGCACATCGACGTCTCGGAAAATGATATGTCCCAAAAGTATGAAATAGATGGTTGACCCCAGCGCGAACAGATCCGTCTTGACGTCCGCGTGAAAGTCGTCCCGGGGCAGCGAGAAGCGGTAGGGCTCCATGCTACAGCCGTCGACGAGCTCTGTACCTTCCTCCGCTAGCAGCCTGCCTTGAAAGTCGGACAGCTTGACGTGGAGGTCCTTGTCGAGAAGGAGGTTCGTAGGCTGGATATCGCAATGGATGACGCGATGGGCGTGGATCCAGGCAATGGCCTCGGCCGTCTCGCGGCACCAGGTTAGCCGCTGCTGGAGGGATAGTGGCTTGCCCTCGCGGATGTGCTCGGCGACGGTGCCGTTCGTGGCGCGCTCCAGGTAAATTCCGTCTCCCTCGGCGCCCTTGAAGCCGATGACGTGCTTGTGCGGCGGGATGGCCTCCATGATCCTCTTCTCGGCGGAGATACGCTCGGCTTCTTGCTCGGGGTCCTTGGGGTACTTGAACACGGTCGAGTCGTCGACTTCTCCGATCCAGGCGCTGGTTCCTGAGGAGAGGACATGTTTCACGCCCGGGGGGCAGTACTGGTAGTAATGGTGGACGTGTACAATCTCGCCGTTGTCGTCGATCATGGTGGAGTGCACGGCTTTGGCCATGGTTGTCTGAGGTGGTGTCGGCAGTTGAGGGGGTAGGCAAGGTTGGTTTTCAAGGTTAGGGTGGAAGGGAGACGGTTTTGACTTGACGACTTGGCGGTGTTGAGCTTTACGAGCATTCTGGTTGGTGAACCACGCGCAACCTGCGTGACCTGCGTGCTTCAGTGGCATGCATGCACCCAGAGCGGTCAAGAGCCCTCCAATCCCTTTGTCCATAGCCATAGGTGATTTCTTGTCCTGATTCTCTCCCTCGTTCCCTACGCTCTTGTACAACATGGCGGTTAGAATTAGATCTCCAGTATGCGGTATCTCTCGTTCTAGAGATATGATTGATTGTCAATCTTAGTTGCCTCTGAAAAGCGAACAGCAGCAGGTACATGATGTTGAGTTCCATATTGCTAGAGCATTCAAGTCGTCCTAAAGCTAGGTATGAAAATAAGACGAAAGCCAAAAGCCCAGACATCTCTGGCTGTCCAAACGGCCCGGTGAGGGGGCATATCCAACCAATCCTGCCTCCTGTACCTACAACAGGTTCACCAGTTCCTCCAACCCGAGCTCACCGATATCCCCCTCATACTCCTCAAACGGCCGCTTCCCAAACTCCTCCTCGACAAACACGCCGCGCTCGAACGCCTTGCCAACCTCGCACAAGCGCTTAGCATGCTCGACCTCCAGCAGCTTGGAGCGGAACACGTCAATCTCGGCATCTTCCATCTCCTCCAGATCATCCCTCCACACTCCCTTGATGCCGTGACCCCCAAAGGGGAGGAAACACAAAATGCCGTCGCACGCGTCCGGAAGGGCGGGGTTACAGAACCGATCATACTTCCGAAACCGTTGCAGGTCGGCCTCGGCCGTCTCCCGCTCCGACTCGTTCTGGTGCCGTGTCAGGAGCAGCCGGTCGACGGCCTCGGCGGTGACTTCCAGGGCACCCGAGGCGCCGATCCGGAAGAGCCGGACGCTGACGAACACCTCTGTCAGCGCGGAGAGGTCCGCTTTGGCCCTGAAGTCCAGCAGCATTTGGAAGCTTGCTGGCATGTCCATGGAGGCAATGGTGGCAGCCCGCCCGACCAACGCGCGGTCGCCTTCCTTCAGCGTCATCCGCCACGCGCGGACGATGTCCATGAACCGGAGGATGGATTCGGCGCTCGTCGCACTGTCCACCAGCGCCAGCTCTACGGGGCCGGTCAGCTCCGGTTCGTGGTATTCGTCGTCGGAGCTCGTCCAATCATCCGCCGGCTCCAGTTCAGGGTTGGTGTTATGGGCGGCTCCCAGTCCTGCGGGGGCGGCGGCGGCGGCAGGTCCGTCGTCGTCCATGTTAGGTCGCTTCGTCGCCCCTCCAGGCCCGTGGTTTTGGCCGCGCGTTGGGGGGGACATATTCTGTGTTTTGGGGTCCTGAGATAATGAGTCGATGGGAAGTGTGCCTTGGATTTCTCCAGAGCTTGTCGTCTGTGTGCTAACTTCTAAGCGATCGGGTAAAATCAGGTGTTGCCGTAGAATGTTGGATGAGAGCGATGTGGTAAGAACCCCAGAGTCCGGTAAGGAAGGTGAAGAAGTCGGCACTCTGCCCGGGCAGGTGGGCTTTGGCCACGGAAGCTTTATAGTGGGATTCTAGTCAGAACCGCCTTGGCCCTGGGCGCCGTAGTGACAACAGGGACCTAGCTGCAGGTGGCTTGCAGGCAAACATCAACACCACGGGTACCAATTGGCCGAGCAGCAGCAATGGCTTTGGCAAAACAGGACATCAACTTAGGGAATAGATCAGCACTGCACTAGTGGCACGATAGTGTTCACAGGAAGCCGCTATAGCTCTGACTAGGGATAGTACAATTAAAGCCGTGCCTGAGTCTCTGAGTATATCACTTTTAATCTGTTCTAGCGTGCTCAACGATATACTTACCCAACCGCTGTGGTAGTGACCCTTTTCGCTGTTTCAATAATTCTCTTAACCTGATAGGCAACTTGGAAACATGTCTTCTTGCGCAATGTCACACGTCATGGGTTGTCTGCCCGTAATTGCATGCCGGTGATTATGTTGCGATTGTAACTCGTGAGGTTGTTTGCAATCATTGCCATGCTGACGGTGCTACCATTGTCCCTTGTCTGTTGTCTTGGACTGTAGGTGGGCAGATACCTTTGACAGGGGCGGCCCTGGTCCGAGCTACAAGAACAGACAAACAAACCACGGTTGAACCGTATGCTTGATGGACAGACAAGCAGAAGTTGGTTGCAGGGTTGAGTTGAACATTCAGTCTGGATGCCGATTCAAAAGTTGGTTGGTTGCAGCGAGTTGGTTGGTGTGAGAGATCGGCTGGGCTGTCACATGCACGCCCCACGGCAGCTGACAGGCCCCTAAACCCCTGGCACACGTATATCCGGAAAGCGGCAAGGCTCGCTGGCGTGCTGGGGCCTAGATGCATATCTGCCGTGCCTTGCGTCAAACCCTTTCCTTCCAACCAAATTAATCCCGTCTGGCGCATGCGACGCATCGCAGATTCCGCGATTCCCAGCTGCACTCCGTCATCATCCAACGAGCAGCCCGCGGGAGCCGGATCCGCCGTCGTCGAAAACGCGAGCCCGACGCGCAGCTCGTCCGGCGGCAGCCAGGACGGCCAGCATTTCAATCAAGCCTCTGATCGGACGACACGCGACCACGGGCAGAGTCAGGCCGCCAGGCTAGTCAAGCTGTTGCAGCCGCGACCGGACACGTGAAGATAACAGTGGGCACTCGCTTCTTTTGGACACGGTGCACCACGAAAAACTGCAGCATCGCCCCCCCTCCCCTCGCCCTCGGGAGACGGCCTGAATAAACCGAGCGCCCTTTCCAGACCCCGGCGGCATTCCCTCGAGCGAGCCGAGCAGGTCCAGCCCCGGCCTGCCCGCCCATCACCGTCGCCGCGAGACTCGACAGCACAAACAAATGGGCCACAGACCGATACCCCATCTCTTTGACAAATCGCTTCCCACGCCCGTCTAACCAACGAGCCGTATCGCGCCATCGCATTCACCGCCTCGGGCCGACCACCAGTCCCAACTGCCGAGCGAACGCCCACCCCTTCCCCTCCCGACCGTCCCCCGATCGCTCGCCGCTGCGGTGAAGTCGACCGGCCGCCGCTCTATCGGTCTCGGCCACGGTCTTGCCCCTCTAGGCCCCAGCTCCAGCTCGCTCCCGACCCCACCACCCACCCCTTCAACAGCGGGTGCACAGTGCCTGGTCCCGCTTCTCGCCCCGAGCTCGAGCACGCCCCGCCGCTGTTGGCAACGGCCGACGTACCCTCCCACGACTCGACCCGTCGACGGCATACCCGGTCCCCCCTGCCTGACCCCGGCTGCCGGGCGCGTCGTCGCCACTGGCTGCCGCAGCAATGTGGTGGCTCATCACGGCCAGCACGAGCGCCGTCGTGCTGCTCAGCATCGTCCTCTCAATACCCATCGCCTTTGACGTCGGCGGCCGCGATGCGGGCCTGGCCTACTCGCTCTCGCTCTTCCTCTTCTACCTGTTCTACAGCATCAGCAAGCTCCTGACGCCAGAGAAGTCACGGGTGCGGTGGTTTTTTAAGAGCCTGGTCGGCCTGTCGCAATGGATCGTCATCCCCACCCTGCTCATCTGGTCGCTCAACCGCTTCTCGGTCGACGCCGACGGCGCCGAGGTCGTGTCCAGGACCTTCTCGCAGATCGCCTCGACCAACCACAAGACGTGGAAGGAGTGGTTCTTTGGCCAGGACGGCTTCGTCGAGACGGTCGCGCTCGGCGCCTGGGATAACACTCTGAGCTACGCGAGCCCTGTGTTCCAGCTGGTCGAGGGCTTCTGCAGCCTGCTGGTCATCCAGGCCGCGGGACAGATCACGAGGTGGCTTGTCAACCGCGGGAGAAGCGATACTTGGCTGGTAAGTTTGGATTGTGTCCTCTGACTACGATATGGACCTATCGCTGACCTCAACCGGCAGATCCTGCTCCTCGTTCTGTCCGCCTCGATCATCTCGAGCTCCGTATACTTCATGTGGCGGGTCATCTCGTTCCCCCAGATCAGCAACATGGACGCCACCCTTATCGGCGTCGCCATGACCTCGGTCACGTTCCTCTGCGGCTTCGGCATCGCCAGCGGGCGGGGCAACCCCGTCGAGTCCTCGCTGCTCTTCGCCTACGCGGTGCTGTGCATCTATCAGATCTTCACCGACTACCAACCGTCGCCTGAGGCAGCCGCCGCGGCGGAGGCGGCGGCAGCGGCGCAGCCCGAGTTCCCGCCGCTACCCCCAATCATCATGGCGTCGTACTCGACGCTGCTGCACATGCTGGGCAGCCTGCCGACGGCCGTCAGCTCGTCGCTGCAGTTCCTCTACGCCGCCTTCCAGACCATCACGCCCAGCGTCATCATCTCGCTGACGTACCGCATCATCGTGTTTTACTGCGCCACGCGCATCATCCCGGCCGTCCGGGAGCTGGGCGCGTCGGCGCTCATGGACGAGCCCTCGCTGGAGGACACCGAGGGCGCGAACCGCCTGATCGGGTTCCTCAGCTGGTTCTCGCCGTCGCTGCTCATCGCGGTGTACACCAGCCTACTGCTGCAGCACTTTAGCGTCTCGAGCGGGGAGGATGTTGGGTGGACGCTGCGGGCGGGAGACGCGGGCGGCAGCACGTGGCGCTGGGTCAATATTGGCGCCACCATGGCGCTGTACGTCCTGGAGTTGTACCTTGGAGGGGACGGAGATGGGGGAGAGCACTGGAAGGCCGATTAAACCTGGAAGCGAGAGTGGAATCCAGAGGAAATGATACCCCGCGAGCTAGGCCAGCACATAAACAGCCGGCCAGCCGATTCGAAGAAGGGAAGGGGCAGAAGAGATGTGGTGGATAATGGGAGGAACCAGCAAGATGAAAGCCAACCAACGATATCCGTGGTGAGACCTCTCAAGGGTGCTCACCCCCACAACGGCTCCATATCAATGAGCCCATTCAGCGACTTTGCAAAGATTTTCTTTTTACAACTTTTTGTTTTTATCCAACAACCTCTTTTGCTTTGCTTTTCTTCTCTTGTTTTAGCAGCAGCATCAGAGATAGGGACGGGGCCGGGAACAAATGGACACTGGACGGGCGGCGAGGGAAAATACCTTGACGGTAATGGTATTTCTGGCAACTGGTACTTTTTGTGGTGAATAGCACTGCGCACAGCGAACGGCGTTATCGGACTCTGGGATAGGGCGAGGTACTGGCTGGGTTTGTCTGGCGTGTGTTTTTGATCTGCTTGATGGTTTTGTTCGCTCGAGGAGCATGCTCCGCATCCTCTTCTCTTGGTTGGGACTTGAGGCTGGTTGGAGTGGTGGTTTCTGCCTGCCTGGGAGCTTGTGGAACCACACCATACCATGGAGGAAATGGCAGAGTGTAATAATGGCTTCCGGATTGTCCTGATCGTTCTACGGAATGCGTGGCCTGCTCCAGCTCCAGCCCGGCATGAACACCCCTGGATGTTGCCAGAAAATCCCAGAAAATCCCATGCTGGAGGCAGCATGTCGACTGGACCCCATCTCGGGAGCTCTGGTCTTGACACAGCCAATGCCACGGCGGGTTTAGCCGCAGCAGGAGCAGCAGCTGATCAGGGATGCCACCACAACGCAACTTCAGCTGCAATCAAATAAAAAGAAAATAGGGAAAATAAAGAAAGACCACGCAGATGGAAAATGAAGGATAAAATTGAGGTAACCGAATGAGGGCACTGGCATGCTGACTGACATTAATTGAGGTGATGAATGAATAAAATAATCCATTATTTTGTGACCCGTGCTTTGGGCACCCGCCGCGCACCTTGTCCCTCCCGCCACCGATTTTCTGCACCATTTTTCTTCTCATTTTTCTTTTATTCAGCACCACGACCACCACCCAGGCCACGCATTCATCTCAAAGAACAACACTTTTCTTTCGCAGCAGCAACAAACCTGAATTTTCTCATTCCAATTCTTTTACGCTTTCCTCCAACACCAACGCAGTGTATTTTCTCCCATTTCATTCTCAGGCCCAACCACGCACGTTGGGAGTGAGAGAGAGCCAACTCCGACAGTCGCGTCAGAAAACACGTCTCGCCCCGTCGTGGTCCACACACCTGCGCCAACCACACTTCCTCCGGCCACCACCATCCGGGGCCCATTCCACCCCAATCACCCCAAACCACCAACTTCCCCCCAACCATACCCCTTCAAACACAAACTCCAAAATGGCATCCACCCCACCCCCCACCAC
>FTEL01006910.1_pt1 | contig 19928 bp, 23 predicted proteins | sample 1658911 | NCBI WGS metagenome assembly FTEL01 (sample SAMEA3914869, study PRJEB12502) | metagenome | biome: forest; material: soil | place: USA | collected 2012-03-12 | depth 0.1 m
AAGGGGGAGGGGAGGGGAAGGGAGGGGAGCGCGCAGCTGGTTGTGTCGCTCAAGTGATGAAGGTGTCGCAAAGCCGTCCGGGTTGGACAGGCTACGACAACAGGCAGCTGTCGCCTCTCGCTGGAGCCGGCGCGGGCGTCGGCGGAGGCCTTCGTGTCCCCTTGCCGGCCCCGGAAAGAGGCTGATGCGCGAGCGAATGGCGAGAGGGTGGCGGCGATGTGCAGTCTTCGCTGGTGCAAAATGGAAGCAAAGCAGGCGTAATGACGTACCTTCATGGTGTCAGGTGCTTCTTTTGCCCGTAGGGCAGCTCAGATGGGAAACTCGAGATGGCGGGGCGCAAGACAGGCTGTCGAGCAGGCGGACAGATACGCAGATGGCGAGAAGAAGGCGGGGGGACGGGCGGGATGTTCGCTTCGGCCGATAGCTCGTTCTGCGTCACGCCAGACTATCGGGTAGCTTCTGGATCAGTGTAACGGGGCGAACGGGCGTGGACGGGAGGGATTCCCTCCTCTCGAGTGCTCAGCGCTGGGTGCCGAATGCTGAGGGCGCGGTGCTTTCAAACAGTCGTCGGGGCGGGCAGCGAATGGGATTCCGTCTGTCGCAGGTCGGCTTGGCCAGGCGAGAGCGGTTGCGGGAGGGACCTCGTGGTTCGACGAAGGTTGAGGACGGGGGACGACGGGGTAGTAGGCAGGCGCTCGATGGTGGTGCGCGCGGGAGTTGCGGTTGGTTTGCTGACTGGCAGCGGGCGGAAATGTGCGTTGGTTCGGTTCGATCTCTGTGTGCCTTTGTGGTGGACTCGTGCGGGCCAGCCTCCGACTCGTTGCCCAAACCGCTCCCTGCTCCCTGCTCTCAGGCTTTCTCTCTCTATCGGATTCCTTCCTTTGTTTGTCCACTAAGCTGCGCAGGTGCAACTAGCTGGCAACAACAACACGTTGCCAATCCTGTCGTCGGTTGGTCGGGTTTGCTGCCGGTGCCGGTGCCGATGCAGTCGCAGTCGCTGTCGCTGTCGCTGTCGCGGGCGGTGTTGCTGTCGCGGTCGCTGGCGTTGGCGATGGAATCGAGCGTCGCAGCCCGGAGGGACGGATTTGCGCAGAATGTGGGCGGCGGGGGAGAGGCAGCCAGGGGCAGCGATCTGACCCAGTTACCTCTTAAAGGGGGGGGGGGGTGTGTGAGTGGGTGTGTGGAAGGGTGTGGGTGCTGGTGCTTGGGGTGCTTTGGGTGTGTGTGGGTGGGGAAGTCGATGGGCAGCGGCAGCAGCAAAACGGGGGGTGACGGAACCCTGGGACGAGAACCAGGACCAGGGTCAGAGAGCGAGGTCAAGGAAAACTTTTGTGGACCGCTGCTGGGCTCGGAGGGGCAGCAGGCCTTGTTGCAGGCCTGTTCTCAGGCTCCCAGGCAGGCTTGCCAGGCTTGCAGGGCTTGCGCGCAGGGCAGGACAGGTTGCGGGCACACAGCACGGACGGGCAGGATTGGCGTGCGTGGTCGGGTGGAGCGCGGCCTAAATTTCAAGAGGCGAGCAGGGGTCCCTGGCGACTCGGCGACTTCCTCCAATTCAACTCTGCACCATGCACATGGGCTCGACAAGCAGCACACGGCCAGCCTCGGGCAGCCATCGCGAGCTGATCATGTCATCCATTGTGCGGCCTCGCCCCCGAATCGAACGTCTGTCTTGTCTCGTCTATCGCCGACTGCGTAAACAACTTTTGTCCACCGCGGCCCTCGCCTGCCCCTCCGATGATCGGGCCTCCGCGGTGGTGGCCTGTGTCCCTTGTTTGTTTCGCCCTCGAGGGAAACGTCTTGGCTCACGTGCGGAGTGATGTCACGACAGATCCGTCCGTCCCATCCTGGGAATAACGGACGAGGGAGGGCTAGTCGGCGGTTGGGCGTGCGTCGGGCCCGTCCTGGGCTCCAATAACAAAATGAACTTGCAGGGCCAACGATCTCTTCATCAACAAGCATCGCCGTGTCCAGGCCCGAGATCGATTCGACAAGGTCTCTTGTTGAAAATGGCGCAAGGTTGCGAGCCGCCCATCAACAAGCCGCTTTGGCCTGGCTGGCTTCAGCCCCTGTGGTTGTGGTTGGCCTCCCAAGCGCTGACCACTGCCCCAGAGCGTCTCGCGATGCCCGACCGAGTCATCGGAGCCACTCGCCAGGACCACCAACTCCCCAGTTAACCGCAGCCCTACGGAAGCACCCGATCACGGCGGTGCTGCCGTCCAGCATTGCGACGAGCTGGCGTTCCGTAGGACGGACAGCGGCGGGAGGCTGCTGGCGTATTTGCCGCGCCAGCCTTGAGGCTACGGGATCTGCACTTGCCCGTCGCCCCTCTCTACCCGATGCCTGGTGAGAGGTCGTGCGCACGGGTCGCGGCATTTCGTCAGGGGCGCAGCTGTGCGAATACACACGCGACTGGTTCTGCAGGAAGTCGACGAAAATGAAGCTGGTCCCCGATTAATTGCTGCCCTTGCCGGCCCTGGATGCCCTTGGATGCCCTTGCTATCGACGACGAGGGACGAAGTGACGAGGACGGAAGGTGTGCGCAATCGTGGTCGCTAGCGCTTTTATCGATAACCCAACGGCCCTGGAGCTCCCATGCTCCCAGGCTCAGGGCTGCTGGGCTCCTGGCTTCTGGGCTCCTGGCTCCTGGACCCCTCCTCCCCTCCGTCTTCAGTGGGGCTTGCGGTCCAACCATCATCCTTCCGGCCTGCCCGGCCTGCCTCCACTTCCTCCACTTTCTCGTTGGTTTCGTCACTCCCGCCAAAAATCTCCAAATCCTGGAAGCTCAAGTTCCACGGCGGGCTCGTCCAGTCATCCAGTCCACCAACAACCAACAACCGACACCCCCAAAACCTCCCGATGATGCGTCACTCCCTCCATCCCGTCCGTCTCTCGGCGCCCTCTCATCGCCCCCCGTGTTCCGTAATCCGTAGTCCCGTCCATGCAGCCTCCGTCCTCGGGGTTGCCGCACGGGTGGCCTGAGTGTGGCCCACGGAGGTCGCACAGAGAGCATGCACGCCAGAATTTAGGATTCCGCCGTCCTCTCTCCATGAGACACCCCCTGGATCTTGCAGCTGCCGCCCGCCTCGGCCCTGGCGATCGTCGTGTTCTCGAACACGACAGCTGCATGAACCAAGGTATGTACTTGGTAAATGCCAAGGACCTGCCAACCCGTCAACTGCCCTCGCTGCCCTCCCTCCTGGCCCTCCTCCGCCTCCATCAAGCCCTTCCCCAGCTCCGATGCCCCCCTCCTCTACCCCCCGTCGACGCGCCCATCCAGTCGCGCGCATGGCCTTGGGCTCTGATTTGCCCAGCGCGGCTTGTCATCTGCCACTCCCAGCGCGTCGCCCACCTCTCCCGCCAGACCCTAATGTCCCGCTGTGCGATTCAAGACTAGACTCGGTTTCAGTCCTGCTCGTCGGACATGTCCTCAGCTACGCTAAAATGTCGGTGGCTTTTGCGCTGCGAGACTGGCTGACTGCGCCGTTACAACCCCGCAGCCTTTATCTTCACCCCGCCAACCTCAACCCTGGATGATCCTGGTGTTTCGAAGCCAGCCCAGTCAGGCTCTTCGCTGCGGGGTTGTGGTCCTGACTCTTGAGCTTCTTCCAACTGCAGACGCCCGTTCTCGGAGACCATCTAGAAAACTCGACGTCGATGGATATCCCAGCGTGTCTGGGTTCTCCATGTTCGACACTGAGACTGGCTCTCTGTCAGAACTCTCCCCTCCTCCTCATGGTTCATCCTGTGCCATCCAACGCAACCAACAGCCCCACAATGACGTTGTCCTGTCTCGTTAAGAACCACTGCCCCTCCAGGGTCGTCCTCACCCATCCCAACTTGTTCCCACCCGTCCCTCAACCCTCAAAAGCTTCCAGAAGCATGTCCCTCGCCCGGAAACAGCAGCCATCCTCCCACCACCACCAAACCCGAATGAATCCCAGTTGAACCTGTCCTCCCACCGAACAAGGGAAATTCCAAATCCCACACTCCCACATTCATGCCTACCACCGCCTCCGCCACACCCGCCCACCGCATCCCGCCTCGGATCTGTCCCGTCCCGACCGGCTGGCATGGCATGGCGGGCAGGCAGCGAGCGCGGCGCATGGCAAAGCCAACGCATGGCACCGCCCGCCCATCCACCCACCCACCAAAATAAAAATCATGAAACCCCGGCCTGAAACAAACCCGCCCGGCGCGCGGCGCAGGTTGATCCCCTATGTTACTCGGGACACAGCAAAAGAATTCAGAAAATGTCTCTCCCGGGTAAGAACCAGAGGAAACATTAACCGACACCCAGCAAAGGAGGGGCGTGTGTCTGTCAACCCGCCCCCATCCATCGATCAGCATCAGCATCCCCCACAATCACGAGGCAGCAAGGGGATTCAAGCAAGCAACTGCCGGCGTCGGGAAGAGATGAACCCTCGCCCCGCGCCACGTGGGAGCACGTGTTCGTATACCCCCTTTCCCCTTCCTTTTCTCCTCCTCCCCCAGACGGGACTGGCCACGAGTTGGGCCATTACCCACCTACCTAAAGTAAGGGTCGATAATACGGAGTATGCCGTATGTAAAAAACATACGAGGAGGATTGCCACGTGGAATGAACGAACGAGGCTGGCAAACAACGAGGTACATGCCAGTGCCCCGTAAGTGTAGAAGCTAAGGTGGGTGTTTGTAACGTTCCCCGTAAAGATCCTCTCCACCAAAATCAGACGACGATGATCTGGGGAACGGGGAACGGGGCAAGGCCTACGTCACCATGGTAAAGGCAAATCCCAAGTGTATTTGTCCACATTCACCGTCAAGGGGGCAATTTTCCCATGTTGAATGGAGAAAAGGGGCAATGCCGGAGGCGGGGGGCAAAAGAACACACCACGCCTCCCCAGTCCCGAGGCAAACCCAACACGTCAACAAACTACCTAATTACCGTGTATTATCTCCACCCCGCCCATAACCCACAAAGAATCCCACCCAACCTGCTAGCAGACGGCACAGCCGGGACAAGACAACCACCAGATGTCGGGGGCGAAGCGAGACCGCAGCACAGGCGCTGGCGTCATGTCATGGCGCCCCCTCGCCCCCTTGCTCGCTTCCACGCTCCTCTCACACATCCAAGTCGCAAACCCCACCATGATATCAGTCTGCCCGGTCCCGGCCACGTGCCGGGATTCGACTTCGTCTGATCCAGAACAAAACAGCGGGCGGGGATGTAGGATGTATGACGCACCCAGCCCGGGCGAGACAGAGACGGAGACAGCGCGATATTTTCTGCACAAAACACAACCACAACCACAACCCAGCATGGAACCAAGACCAAGACATCTCTTTATCTGCAACGTCTCGCGGCCTTGTCAAGTCACACACCAAGCATGGTACCAGAAACGATCTGAATGTTGACTGTCAATTGAAGAAGATCCCGCAAGCAAGCAAGCAAGCGGGCGAAACTATGGTGCTTGCCTGCTCTTTCAACAATGCGGCTCGGTATGGTATGGCACGCATGCATGCCCCTTTCCCACGCCAACTCCAGGAACGCCATCCATCCCTCTCTAGCTAGGCCATCCACGCCCCCAAGGAATCTATCATGAGCCGCGCGCGTCCCAAGCCAACCAAAATCCAAATGCTCCCCTTCCCTTCCTATCCCGCCGTGGGTATCTGATGGGAACGACAGCCTTCCCAACGAGGCAAAAGCAGAGGATGAAAAAAATGAGACCATGCACAGCCTCCAAAAAATCTAACCGCGGTGAGGCCTTCCCGCATCTCGAGTCTCGGCCGTTCGCGTGACCGTTGTCGTGGTGAGCCGAGTCCACGAAAGCCCAAACAGGGCAAAAGCCATCCCTCGATGCCCTCATGCCCTCGATGCCATGGCAGACGGCCGACGGGTCGAATCTCGCCGATGGATGCTCTTGGAGTCGTTCACAGACGATCCCCAGCATTCAGATGAAGTCGGTCGGTCCCCAGACATGAGCGGGGGAGCCAAAATCGACGGGTCCTCGAAGCCGTTTGACGGACGGCAGTAGCTTGACAGCTGGCAAATACGTAACAAAAACAAAACACTTTTCGAAGCCGGAGGATGCGGGGTCGGTGACGGTGTCGTAGGCCTCGAGGCACAAACGGGTTCGTGGGCTTGCGAGAGCTAGCGCCAACCAGCACGAGGGAGGAGGAAGAGGTGAAAAAACAAGGAAGCGATGTCGGCGTGCGTGAGAGAGCCCCCAGAGTGGAACAAAACAGAAAAAGATTACGCGGAAAAGAAGAAAACTGCGAGGTTGGTCTCGATGCAGCCCATGCGATGACTAGAAGCATGACTGGTGAGCACCAAGAGGCTGACGAGGGCGGGAAATCAGATTTGCCCCTTGATGTCGACGCGGGAAAAGGCCGTGGCACGGCGAGTCTCGAATCGCGAGCCGGCTTTGGCGGTCAGGAAAACGATGGTGCCGCTACGGTCCTCGAGAAGGTCCTGGCCGTCATGGTCCAGGATGAACTGCGCCGCTTCGATGTCGGACTCGAAGTAGAGTTCCTCTGTGACAAAGCGCAGCTGCACATCTTGCTTGTATCTGGAGCGGGAGAGTTAGCGAGCACCCAAGGAGCAGGGGAGGAGGGGGCAACTTACGCCTTGCAGATGTTGCACAGAGCAGCCAAACGCTCGCGGAGAACAAACATATCCATGAGATATGCGCCCATGTTGGGCGTCTCGTTGTAGAGCTGGAAGAAGCGATGGTAGTTACCCAAGGCCAGGGCCGAGCGCACGTCGAGGGCGTGCTTGATGGCCTTGTCCTTTTTCTCTGCTGCGGTTAGATCTGCCAGAGCGTTGCTGAGCTCCGTTCGGTTCGCTGTGTGAATGAAGTACAAAATCCGGTATGCCTTGAACTCGTTGGGCTTCCCCTTGAGGCCCAACTTGTACAGCGCCTTGAGCTGGGTCTGGCACTGGTTATACTCACCGAGATCGCCCTTTTCCAAGGCGATTCGAGCATGAATTTCGTAGACCTCAACGGTGAAGTCGTCGCGGATGCGCTGCACTGTGAGATCCTGGCGCATCGACTTGAACTGGTCGCAGATGTACGAATAGTTCTGGTCCTTCTTCCACCTCTTCTTGAGCAGCTCGAGCGTCTGCCGCAGGATGTGAGGCGGACGGACCTGAGAAGGCTTGGGAGCCGCTGTGAGGCGGAGGTAGCGCTTCTCCAGATCCTGGCAGGTGCCAATGACGGGGCCCTCGGCGGGCGGGGGAGTGTCCTCACGGAGCGTCGTGTACTCGCCCTCGTTGCGTTTCTGGCGCTTGTCGGCCCGGTTCAACTTACTGGTATTCTTGGAGGGCTGTTCGGTGGCGGCCTGGTGCCTGTCGGAGGGAAACGAGACACGGTCCTCGAGGCGAGTGGGGCCTGTGCGCCATGGGGGAGTGGGGGAGGCCGAGGCCGAGGCTGCGGCGTCAGCCTGGTCCCAGGATTTCCGCTTCTTGGTGCCGGGAGCATTCGCCGGGGGCGGAACTTGGGGCCTGGAGTGAAGCGGAAGCAGGGTTCTGGCGCGTTCCTCGCGGATCATCTGCTGCGGGAGGGGCATCGTGTCCCAGTCGAGGGTGTACATAACACCATTCTCGTTGGCTTGGGTGATGGTCTCCTTGAGCTTGGCCTCCATTTCAGATCTCGTCACGCTGGCATCCAGGTTGGTGGGAATGAAAGCTCGCTGGACATATCTGCGGACCGAATCGGGCCAGTCGATCTTGGTCTTGGACGGTTCCGGGGCTGCAGGCGGTGCGGGGTTCATGGTCGGGGCAATATTAGCTGCGCTGGGCGAGGGGATTTGGGCAGGTCCGTAAACAGGGTAGGATGGCTGTGGGGTGGAGAAGGACTGGCCGAACGACTGTCGGACAGAGACCGCGGTGTAGGCGGGGGCTATGGGAAATGAAGTCAGCGACCCGGCTCCGCAGCTTTCAGACTCGTGGTTTGGGATAGCTCGGGATGGAGCGCGACGCATCACGCGGGGGGGCGTACCTGAGTACGAAGCCGCGTAGCCCGTCGAGGGCGGAACGCCCGAGGCAGCCTGGGTGGCTGGCCACGTCGACATGGTGTTGGCGTTCATCCGTTGTCGGGAAATGGAAGTTGGGAGTTCGAAATTTGCCGTTCCACGAGGGAGATCAATGGCGCTGAGTGTCGCGGTATCTAGAGCAGGTCCGATGAGAGGAGAGGTGAAGTGCGGGTGATGGAAATCGATGGTGTTGAAGAGGGACGGGGCGGTGAAGTGTGGGATTGATTTGAGAGGAGAGGTGACAATTGTCAGCAGCTGTGCAGCAAGATAACTAAAATGTGGGTGGGCCACCTGAAGCGAGCCAGGCGCGTGCGGGGCGTCTAGGTGTCCAGGTGGGTGCCGAGAGGTGCCCAGGTGCACAGGCGCCCAGTCGCGCAGGCGCAGACCTCAGTGCATCTAAACGGGCAGCAGTGGCAAGATTATTTCTTTATGCAGAGTCTTCCGGATAGACAGGGCACCCGGCCCCCCAATATCCGATCACTGATCGCCGTGAGACTGCCTTATCCGATAACCCAGCAGAGGACTATTACGGAATACGGAATATGGAGTGCGTCAACTGCCCAGAAGCGGCAATGCAGCAACCTGATCTCAACCTCCACCTCAGGCCGTCCTCCCCCTCCACCTCTCTCTCCCAAACACAGGGACAGCCTGCGCCCAACTATGACGGATGTTCCTAAAGCACATCGACTTGACCACCGCGCTGCGGCCCTCGTACCTGCCCGATGAGGACCTGCTCTTTGTGCAAGACAATGTGGGGCTCTATGAGGGGTGAGTTCGTTCGGCTTGTTGAAGGCGTTTGAGTCGCATGTCCAGGTCCAGGGAGAGTTCCGCGGAGGGCTCCAGAGGATCCGAAGTCCACGTCTCGAAGCTAACCACCCACCCCTCGTACCCCCAGGAAATACAAGCTGCCAAACCAGCAAAACGGCCAGATCTACCTGACGTCGCACCGAATATGCTACGTCGACAAGGCTGAGCCAAGGAAGCACTCGGCCGCCCTCGACCTCAAGGATGTGGACCGCTTCGAGTTCTATGTTTGTGCCTCCCCGAGAGCTTAGATCTCATGGTTACTGCGGAGTGCATATCCTGACTTCCACCTCCCAGGGCGGCTTTCTCAAATCCTCGGCCAAGATCACCCTGATCCCCAAGCCAGCGAAGCGCCCCGCGCTGCAGCCCCGCTCGCCTGGCCTCGCTGGGCCGTCTCCACAGAGCAGCACCGCTTCCCAAGGCCAGCACCCAGATGGCCTGTCCCGAGCGTCGCCGGTCGAGCCGCCGCCGGCGAGCACGGCAACCTGGGTCTGCACCATCTGCACCTTCTCGAACCCGGTGCCGTCCAACTTTGACCCGACCACGGCCAACGCCCACACGCCGCTCCCGCCATGTCTCGCCTGCGGCATCAAGCCCACCCTGACGCACGTTCTCAAGGCGACCATCTCCAACGCCGCGAGCCGCCAGCCCAGCACTCCGGCGCTCCAGACGCCACTACCCGTCCGGCCAAAACCGGCCACCGAGTTCTCGTCTCGCCTGGACCGCGCCCGTAACTCGTCGCCCAGAGGCACCGACCCAGACGCATCCTTCCAATGCCCGCGTTGCACCTTTCTCAACCACCCCTCGCTGCTCTCCTGCGAGATGTGCGGCGGGCCCCTGATCTCCCACGACCTGCCCGCTGAGCTCACCCCCCAGGCCCGCACGCACACCGAGTCTCCCGGCCCGGTACTCAACTCGATGATCGCCGCCCCCCCTGGCATCGAAAACCCCGAAAGCGCCAAGATCTCCTTCCGCGGCGGCGGCGAGAAGATCTTCTACGAGCGCCTCAAAGGCTCCATGACGCAGCGTAAATGGCTCCTCCACGGCGCCCCGCCCATCCCCAAAGCCTCCCGCGCCGGCGCCGAATCCCCGCTCAACGGCGGCCCCAACTCGGGCCCCGCCGCTAGCAGCTCCACCCCGGCCCGCCCGAAACTCGGCGGCATCGCCGGCCTCGAGCACCACAGCCAGGCGGTGCGCAAGAACAACGAGCTCGTGATTGGTACCGCCTTCGAGGACCTCGAGGCGTTGATGGCCTCCGCCAAAGAAATCGTCGCTCTGGCGGACACCTTTGCTCGGCAGGTCAAGGGCGCCGCGGGCACCACCGGCGGCGCCTCTAGCGCGAGCGAGAACGCCCTCCTCGCCGACTCGGTCAGCCAGCTCGGCCTGATCGCGACCAAGGACATTGTCGGCGTCAGCAGCGGGTCCGGCGGGAGCGATTCCCTCTATCTCTCGGAGCTCGCGCGCACCCTGGCAGAGTTCCTCACCGACGACCGGCGCGGGGTACTCCGCCGCGCGGGGGGCATCATGTCGCTGGTGGACCTGTGGGCGGCGTTCAACCGCGCGCGCGGAGGGGTGGAGCTGGTCAGCCCGGCGGATTTTGAGAAGGCCGTTGGGCTGTGGGGGAAGTTGGGGTTGCCCGTGCGGCTCCGGACGTTCAGGTCGGGTGTCAAGGTCGTCCAGGGACGGGATAGGACGGACGAGACGACTATCAAGGCGCTGCTTGCCTGGTTGCGGGACTTGCACGAGTTTCCGCCTGAGAGAGAGGTGGCGTGGGACTGGCACCGGTTTGGAAGGGGGGTGACGGCGCGCGATGTGGCGGAGCGGTTTGGGTGGAGTATCGGTGTTGCGGAGGAGGAGTTGGAGATGGCGGAGGAGAGGGGGGTGCTTTGCAGAGAGGAGGGGATCGAGGGGTTGAAGTTTTGGGAGAACTTTATTGATACTGGGGAGGGCAAGGGGTATAAGGACCCCGCGAGGGAGAAGCAGGAGAGGGTTCTGAAGGTGTTGAAGGAGTCGGGGTTTATCTGAGGGTTTGGTGCGGGTGGTGGTTTCATCAGAGGGGCGTTGGGGTTCAGTCCACAGTAGAATACACATCAAACCCTCGCACAGACGGCGAGTTCCCAACCACAGACCCCAAGCACCAGTCTTTTCTCGTGAACTCGTAACCGTCGCTTTTCCCCCGTTGCATTACTCAGCTCTCTATATGATGGTCTATCGAAAAGCAACTCTCTAAGCCCGTGGTATCAGCGTGGATGAGATTGCGGAGAACATGCGCGACAAAACGCCCGCTACCCGAGATGCCCCAAGGAGACCACACACCCCGACGACGACCATGACAACAAGATACAGACAGAAGAAGAAGAAGATATGGAAAATACAGACAGAGAGAGAGAGAGAGAGACATGCACACATGCACAAAATAACAAACACATAACCATCACATACCCCCCTACCCCATCCCATCCACCCCATCCCCCGCTTTCCTCAAGCCAACCTCTCCATCAACCCCCTCCTGACCTTAAAATTCACCACCCCCCCCACCCCAAAAGCCGGCACGATCCTACATATCCTCGCAGCCGTACTAACCGCCCAGTTCCTTCCCACCGCCCGCGCCCGTTCCCTCCACCCGCCCTCCACCACGGGCCTGTTGTACAGATCCAGCCCCCACAGATGCACCGGCGTGCTCACCAGCTGCACGGCGGCCGGCGCGGCGAACTGCGCCAGCGTCTGCCCGCTGACGTGCTTCTGCACCTCATCGCCCAGCCGGGCTGACAGCGCAGGCCCGAGGAGCGGCGGCACGTTGAACGACGCGAAGATTGTCAAACAGTCGCGCGCGGCGAAGAGCGCGTAGCTGGGAAGTGTAACCGGGCGGGGCGCGGCGCCGGGCGGGCCGAACAGTCGCACGAAGACCTGGTCTTTGTAGATGCACAGGCCGATATTGGCTGCGGAGGAGGCGGCGAATTTGGCAGTGCCTGTTGTGACGTGGGTGGGGGGCAGGTTGCGGACGGTGGAGGTGGCGGTGTCGAGGGTGTTGGCGGTGAGGTAGGTGCCGCCGTAGAGGGCGAAGATGAGGGCGAAGGGCTTGCCGAGGAGGATGGTTTGCGGGCGGAGGAGGAGGGTGCGCAGGGAGGATTTGAGGGAGGCCGCGAGGGTTTGGCGGCCGGAGGCGTTTTCCATTATTGAGCTGCGGTTTGGGGGGGGAGGGGTTAGTTGAGGTCCGCGGGGTTGGAGGGGTTAGAGAGGGGGGGTTGGAGGGGGGCTGGCTAGACTCGGCTCACCGGTCAATGATGGATATTATGGGCGCGACCATGACGGCGGCCGAGGCGGCGCTCACGGCGTCGGCGCCCAGGCGCAGGGCCAGGTTCTCGGTGTTCCATTTTGTGGCGGGCTTGTCGCCGGCGGTGGTCGGGTCCATTGTCACTGCGGGCGGCGCCGGGACGGCCGGGTGGACCGCTGCTGTTGCTGCTGCGGCCGCGGCGGAGGCCAGCTGTGAGGGCTTGACTGTGTCCAGCTGGAGCGGAGGAGGGGGCGCACTTCGAGCGTCCAGGTCGCCCATTCCGCCGTCACTCATCCTGATGTGGGCTACGCCAGCAACACCAACAAACGAAACGGTCCCTTCTCGCAGCAGCACGAACTGGTGGGGGAGACACGAGTAAGTTGGGTGTTGAAATCGACCCGGCGGGTATGACAAACGGCTCCGCCGGCACAACGGCGCCAAGCCCGGTGGTGTGGAAAAAAAGGGAAAAAAAAATCACCAGATAATTGCAGCCAGGGAAGGGCTGTCGAATTGTCGACTGGTGGGGGGAGAGGGTGGTGGGAAAAGGAAGGGAGGCTCTCACGGCAGCAGTAGGAGGATCATCGCATGTGCATTATCGAGTCCATTGTGCCCGCTCCTTCCCCTCTCTGGTGGGTGTGCTAGCTGGACGCAGCTCGGTGAATGTCAGGTCGAGGCCAGGTCGGGAGCCGTCGCACACACACACCGCGTCGAGGCGTGTCACTGGCTGTCACTGGCTGGCTGACCAGTCGCCCGCTGCCGAGATCGGAGCCCGCCATGCGACCCTGAAGTGGGCGACTTGGCAAAGCTTACCCGGCCCGCGCTTACCCGTCCCTGAATTAGTTGGAACACGTGACCTGGATCACGTCATCCCGTTGCACCCCGACGACATGCCCGTCAATCGTTCATCCTACCCTAACCCTGGGTTCGTGTAAGTGCAACATTTCAGACGATTTGATCTTGCGGTCCGATGCCGTTGCTCTTGTCAGCGCTGACCATTTCGGTGGTGTAAGCACATTGTTTGAGTCACTCTCTCCCAATCTGCTCTCCATTGTGTCAGGTTAGGTGGACTGAAGGCAAAGTCTGGTCCTGTGTCTTGTTCTGCTCGGAGATGCCCTTGGCCACTTCTGTCGCCAGTGTGTTATTGTCCCCATGCCCTGACTTGTTTAATGTACGTGCCAGCTACAGGTTTCCAAGAATTACCTGTTGGATCGTCATGTGCAATTCTGTGTGCGTTCGAGCCAACCAAATGAAACGGAACAAGGCTAGAACAAGGCTAGACAACTTGAACTCAACTGTAACTCGTGACTTCTATCTGGGCCTCTATGTCATACCTTGCAATCCCAGGGACAGAGTCGTCTGTTAAATGTAGCTTTAGTTTGCCTAGATGCTACTTGCTTCTTAGAGTTGCTTTCAGAGTACGTCGGAATCCTGACTGTTTGTCTGACATCAACAGATGCGATCCACCTTGCTGCGAAGCATGAGATTTCGTGCTTTGTGAGCGGGGCCTATAGTCTTGTCAATTTCATCTATCTCGTCCGACCCCTTGACTAAATCGTCTCTGCTTTGATCGCCCATTTCTTAGTTTGACTGGGTCAACTTAACAATGTTGCCTCCCCCTGTCCACAACAGCTGAACAGCAGGACCCTGATCTTCGTACACAGAAGCTAGAGTTCACCCTTGAGTTCGTCCCCTGCATTCACAACCCAGCCTTGTCCATCATACACATCTCAGGGGTAACACTGTCAAACTACATTAGCATTATAGTCAGCCCCCAAATTCCATGCTTCCTCCTGTGGGCTGTTGCTCTGAGATTGCCCCGTGCCCCTGACGTCTTGCGATCCTGCCTGCTGTCCCTTCTCTGCTCCATCCGCTCCGTGACTCCGTCACCAACCGCACTCCCGCCGCATCGCGTACAACTTCCGGCGAGAGCCGCACTTCCGCCTCCGAGCCACATCACGGCCAACATGAGCACATTATGCTCCGTCCCAAATATTGTCCGGTCTTCTCGGCGGCGCGACTCACCTAAAATTTTCGGCATACTTGCCTTTCTGCAGGCGACCCTGCTCTTCCCTTTCTTTTCCTCCCGCACCGTCACCACCGCTTCTTACTTGTTGACCCAGTCACCAAGGCGGCCAGCACCACTCTCTCGAGCCTCCAAGCACACAAAACACTTCAAATCAAAACAAGCAAGCAATCATGGACTCGAAGCAAGGTCCTCCTGGTCCTCCTGGCCCTCGTCGCCCTCGCGGCTATGTAAGTCGATTTCCCCCGCCGACCAGCGACCTCTTTGAACACCTTTTCGAACTGCTGGTCGCTCTAACCACCACCAAAACACAGAGCTTTTTCAACCCGCCTCCCGCTCCTCTGCCCCCGGGCTACAGCAACAACCCGTTCCTCGGCCCCATGCACAACACCACGGGCCCAATGACCAACCGCTCCTACGCGCCCCTCCCCATCCACCCGTCCACCTCCGCCCCGCAGACCCCGGCCCATCACATCCCCGCTCCCATCCCCCGCCCTGACCGTAAGTCAACATCAGTCCTTTCTTGCCGTTTTGAGCCCCCCAAAAGCCACTTCACACCCCCAGCCCCTGAGACACAACCCCCTATTCCCCACCTTCAGCCCAACAACCACTAACACCGCCCATCAGAGGACCAATCCCACATCGACCGCGTGCAGCTCTCGCTCCGCCACATCGACGACGAGGTCACCTTCATCGCGCGGCAGGTGGACGACATCCTGCGCGACCCCAACCTGGCCGAGGTGCGCGAGGCCGGCCGCCGCATCGGCATGGCCAACCGCCTGCTACGCTGGAACTTTGAGCGGCTCCTGGCGCTGAACGAGATGGTCAAGGAGGAGAACGAGAAGCTCAAGGAGGAGGTCAAGGGACTGAAGGAGAGGGTTGGGGAGATGGGGGAGGAGAGTGGTGAGGAGACGGAGAGCGCTGATGGGGTGGATACGCCGGTTGGGAGTGCTACTTCGGTGAGTTGATATCTGGGGGAGGGTGGCTTTTTTAATGTTTACCCCGTCGCGATTATTTTTCGGCGTGGTGATTTTGTAAAGGTTCACCTCGTCGCGAATATTTTCCGCCTTTGTGGTTTTATTTCTTTTCGCCCTGCCGCGAATATTTTTCGCCTTGTGCGGTTTTGTGTATTTTCACCTCGTCGCAAATATTTTTCGTCATCGCGAGCGATTTTATATTTCCCCTTTGGCGTTTCGTTTCCGTCGTTGTGAGCTTATTTCCCCCTTGAGTTTATTTCCCGCTTGAGCGTTTCGTTTTCGTTGTTGCGAGTCTACTTCCACCTTTGGTGTTTCTTCGTTGTTGTCGCGAGCTTATTTCCCTTGTGGGGTTTCTCTTTCGTTGTCACGAGTTTATCCCCCCCTTGAGGGCTTCTTTTTCGTCGTTGTGAGTTTATTTTATAATATTCCCCCTTGAGCGTTTATTCATTGTTGTCGCGAGTCGATATTAAAATCCCCCTTTAGCGTTCCTTCTTTGTCAGTACAGGTTCTGATCTTCACCCTGTTGCGATGATTTTTCGTCTTTGGGAGTTCAATTTCATATGCCTGTCTTTGGGAGTTCTATTTGACATGCCTGTCTTTAGTGTTTATCTTTTGTTGTTTTGTTTAATCACCTTCCCGTATCACGATTACTTTTCGTCTTTACGAGTTTTTGTTTAATATATTCACCCTCCCGCGGTCATTTCTCGTACTGGCGATTAATCCAAAATCCCTCCTTCTGTGGTTTCTTTTTGTCTTTATGACTTTGTCGTTCATCGCGTTGGAATCGTTCATCGCGTTGGAGTCGTTCATTGCGTTGGAGTTAGGGGGCATAACGGTTCACCAACAACATCGAACGGGCTGAGGTTCTCTCGAGGTTTTCCTCTCTGCACTTCCTCTTCCCATTTCCCCCCGTCTCGACCATGTCATTCGATTCCGCAGTTATTTGTTGTCTTTATGAGTTTAGTTTATATTCACCCTTCCGTGTTTATTTTTCGCCTTCGCTTCATCTTCAACTTGTCGACTTCATTTTTTGTCCTTGTGAACACCCTGTCGTGTTTATTTTCGCCTTTATAATTTATTTTGTCTTCCCCCTTTCGCGATTGTTTTTTGCTATGATCACCTTGCGTGAGCTTTCGTGTTGTCTTGCCTTCGTCGCGTTTCACAATTTCTCGCGGCGAAAAAATGAAAATGTTCGACGGGCGATTTACTAACTCTTTTGTCTCAACAACAGAGCGACGGGGTCAACGACCGCGCCATCTAGGCGCGGCCTGTTGGCTGCCTTTGGCCGTCGTGGTCACTACCAAGGGGGTGGGAGTTTTTCGGCTTGCGCGCGCGTGGGAGGAGGAGCGCGGTGGTTTTCGGCCTAGTTGGGGGTAGGAGGTGGTCTCCTGGGCTGTGGAGGGGTGTCACCGCCCTTCCAGGCCCAGGAGAGAAATAAAACAAGTCGACGTTCAAAATGCTTCTTGTGGCTGTGCCTCATGCCATGATTCAACTCGAGTCCAGCCTGTTGATGTTGTTGACGCCTGAAAACCTTCAACACCAAGTCCAATACATCACGAGGAAGGGCACGACTCCGCTTTGGGACTTTTAAACACCCCAGTGCGGCGATGCTGTCTGGCCTGACTTGATTGCTTGGGAGAGAATCGCAAGTTGGGGATGGAAATGAAGGCGGGCAGCCGGCGCGCCCTTCATGTCAACGGCATGATGATAGCAACGGTCCCCCAGTGCTAAGCCACTTACTTGCTTCCGGTCCCGTGCCCAACAGGCAACTCGCTGACTATGTATTCTGGTATGATGAGGGAAATGTCTTGCGGTGGGAAACAAACGGTTCTCATCGGCAGAGGAAGCTCGAGTAATCGCCGAGCGCGGGACGGGTTGTCGATTGGAGATTTTGTTCAGCGTGCTCGATGCTCTGACATTGTTCTGTCTACCGTCAGCGCCGCCGTCCATTACACGGCCACAATGCCTGAATAATAGTACCACTGTTGGCTCCAAACGGCGCAAAAGCCCGATAGACTTATGGTACAGCTGCTTGCCGTTGGCCAGGTCGTCAGGTGGACTGGGTGGGTTGTCCGACGGACCGGCCGCTGTTGTCAAGTGCCTGACGGTTTAGGGCAACGCACAAAATTTGGTCGACCAAAAATTGGTCGAGGGCCAGCGCGATAGGCAGACACCGCGAGAAATAGTGCAAATCTTTTGTTGGAAAAGTTGGAGCAATGGAATTGGGGATTGACCAAGGTGATATGAGGCCCAAGTTCCGCGGGAAGAGACTGGAATGTAGCGAATGGTGACATTTTTTGAGGCTCGAGGGCATTTTGCGGGACAAGGTGCGACATTGCTACCGTGACATGATGCTCTCCCGGGGTCACATTTGTTGGAAACGGAGGGCCGATGGTGTCAGGCAACCCCTTGGGCTGGAATGTCTGCTAAGCAGGTTCTGGCTGCTGGTGTGTTTGTTCGTCTTCAAGTTTATCCTGACCCGTGATCACCGGGTTCAGATCTGGCGTTTGCGTCTTCCAGTCTTGCTGAATCGATGGCGGCTCGCGCTGCCGCGGAAGCCGATCTCTTCGTTTAACCGAGTCAGATACAGTCACAAGGGCTTTGTCTCGCCAAAACGGTTCTCGAATCCATTGCACCCACGATCCATGAAGAATGCTCCTGATCTTGACCATTCCCCCTCAGCCTAATCGCAATGCTCCCAATGCTTCCAACGCCATGCGCCATCCCCCCAATTCCATCAGCCTCACTCACCAACCCCCCCCCCAATCTAATCATCATACTGCCCATCCCACCTCACCGGACACTGCCACTCCTTTCTCGTCCACTTCTCCGACCGTCCCCACAACTGTAGATAGACCATCAAGTCAGCCATCGTAGACACCCAAACACTTCAGCAGATAGAGCTCACCTCATCAAAACACCGTCCCCCATGCGGCTCCTGAGCAAGCAAATAATTCACCGCGGCATTGAGCTCCCCCACCTGTCTTCTCGCCGCCGCCAGCTCCTCCAGCGCGCGCGCGAGGTGTTTCTCGCACGCAACAAAATGCGCCGTCTTCTTCTCGACGAGGCGCACGCGCGCCTTGAGCTTGCGGTCTTGGTGGAAGGCGCGGCGGACGAGGCTCAGGCTTGTGGGCTTGGGCGGCTTGGGCGGCTTGGGCGGTTTGGTCGGAGGTGAATCCGGGGCTTTGGGCGGGAGTGTGGGGCTGGGGGCCGGCTTGGCATGGGCGGGAGCGGGCTTGGCGGACGCGGAAGCGGCGCGGGCGGCTTTGCGGCGGGCGTAGAGGTGCTTTTGGGTCTTGTAGCTGCGGTTGCGGGACATTGCGATGGAAGGATGTGAGGATTTTTGGGGGGTGGTGAGATGGGAAGATGGGGGTTTTGATTGATGTGACGGGGGATTTTTGATGGTGTTTGGGGAAAGAAATGGGCGGCTCGACTTGGTCGGTTGGAGTCGTGCACCGTCCCGCCCACGACCGACCACATCTCGAAATCCGGAGCGGAAAAGTGGGGCCCGCTCCTGCCGTTCAACACCACGCTCCCCCATTTTCGCGCCCATTCAACCCACGTCGACAATAGTAAATACCAATTGACAATAGGGTCAATAGGGCACAATAGGAATTCCAAAAAAGCGGGCGCCTGCACATCTGCAGGCGTGCACAGACCAGCGCCCACGAGTATATTAACCCCCCCTCCAACCTGCCACCCTCCTCTTTTCCGCTTCCTCTCCCACGCAACAGACCACCGACCACCACTCCCAGTGGTGACCTCTCTGCCTCGTCTGTCTGCTCTGGCCGCCTCTTCTTTTTTTTTTTTTTTTTTTTTTTCCAACAAAACCACCAACCTCTTCGCCAACATGGCACCCCCCGGTCGCCCCGACGCCGATGTCGCCATGGACGACAACCCCTCGTCGCCCCAGGCGGTAAGTCTCTACTCCTGCATCCGCATCATTCTTGTTTGCCGTTGGGTGTCAGATTCCCGCAAGAGCAAAAAACCGTCTGGGATGTAATCCTTTACACCCCTTCTTCACAGGCCGACAAACACTCTTGGGTGCCCGACTTCTGCCCGCCCGGATTTTATCGCCGGGCGACGCTCACAAGTCACCCGCCCTTGAGCTGTCCATGGCTCGCGCCAGTGGTCGCCGGGGCCAAACCCCGGTGCCATTTTAGTGCGTTTTCCCAGGCGGTACTGATCCCCCTCGCACTGTCCACAGCGGGTGCAGGATGGTGGCTGGCGGCCGCACTTGTGGCTGCTCTTGTCAAGCAGCCCGCGGTTTTCAATGTCCCCGTTGCCAAATGGCCTCTGGTGGGATCCGGATTAGCGCCGCAGGTTGGGTCTGGGGGCCAAAAACTTCCAGGCTCGGAGGGGGACGGTGCCTGATATGACACCCTCGTGCGCAACAAGGTGGTGAGACTTACCAGTTGGCTCGCCCACTGACGGATGCAGACCACCACAGTTCCCGCCGGCTCCGGCCAAGTTCCTTCTGGCTTCGGCCAAGCTCCCTCTGGCTTCGGCCAAGCTCCCTCTGGCTTCGGCCAAGCTCCCGCTGGCTTCGGCCAGATGACTTTTGCGATGCGGACCCAGGTAAGCACTTTCCTTCGTTCTGGCATTGTGCTCTTTCGATCTCCTGTTCCTTGTTAGCCATCCATCTTTCCATTTTCCCTATCTTCCCCAGCTTTCGATCTTCTCCCTCGTTTTTCCCTTTTTCGATCTCGCCTCCCCTTTTCCCTTTTTCAATCTTGTCCCTCCTTCGTCACCTTTGTCGATTTTGTCTCCTTGCACCCCCTTCCCCCTCCACCGACCCCCCTCTCATGTTATAAAACCTCCCTTCGCCCTTCACCTC
>FTEL01008339.1_pt1 | contig 19881 bp, 18 predicted proteins | sample 1658911 | NCBI WGS metagenome assembly FTEL01 (sample SAMEA3914869, study PRJEB12502) | metagenome | biome: forest; material: soil | place: USA | collected 2012-03-12 | depth 0.1 m
AAAGGTTCGCTCCGATGGGAGATGCGCTCGGTCATTTCCTCTTTCAAATCATCGGCGGAAAATCCTGCAATGTCCACCATCTTGAGGATCTGGGGGAGCAGGCGACAGGAAGCTTTGCTCTGCCGACAACTGCTACGGAAATGGGGGCGGGAGGGCGGGCGGCGACAGCGGTGCCAAGCGCGACGTGGTGAGGTCGAGGTCTGGGGTGGGTAGAGAAAGGTCCCCGCGATTCGGGTCGGGGGTCTAGGCTGGACGAAGGGCGGGGTTCGAGAGGCGCACCGGGGTCCTGGGAGCTGGGCGAAGCTTGCACGATGCAAGGGTGGGTGTTTGGGGTCGGGAGGAGGGGGTCGTGAAGGCTGTTGAGCGGAGCGGGCCTGGGCCCAGATGGATGCTCGCCGAGGCGTGCGGTGGGAGTTGGCGGGGGAAGATGCGAAAGCGACGGTGCCACCTGGACCGACGGTTGCAGCAGGTGTAGCAGGGTGTCGCGACGATCGGAAAAGAGTTGCAGAGGCAAAACGGGACGATGGCTTTTGGCCCTGGCCGCAAACTGGGTCTCAGTATGTGCAAGGCAAGTGCGGGGAGCGGGTCTCCCAACTGGGCTGGGGACATACGCGAGCAGAGAGGCAGTTATGGGGAGGATGCGTTCGAACCGTCGGATGGCCAGCTGCTGGAAGAGAGCTGGGAGAGCAGCACGGGTTGGTGCTGGCAGGAGGAGCAGACCCAGACAGGTCGTAGGTGGTAGGCTGAGCTTTGAAACTGACGTGAACCGGCGTTGTTGGTGCAATGGATATGCTTAGTTGCGCTCCGCTTGGGGCCAACGGAGTGTGCTCCAAGCAACCTTTAGCAAGCAGGAGCACGGAGCACAGCTGGGGTGCACACCGCAAGCACGCAGCCAGCACGCGGCGGCCGTGAGGCATGCCAGCACTGAGCCTGGGGCCCGCTTTTAGCACCCCACCCAGCAAATCGGTGGCCCGCCTAACAACTCCGAGGCGCTTGATGCAGCTCTGATGCCGGCTGGTGGAGCATCTGATGCGTGGCGTGGGAAGACAAAGCAACCCTGCGCTGGGAGGACGGCGGGCACAGGCGTCGTCAACTGCTCGTAAACCACCAACCTCGGCATCTGGTGCGAGGCATAAAACTCATCAAGGTTTGCTCAACATTGCCTGTCAACTTACCTGTTCTCCAGACCAACCTGCGCACTCACACAAGCATCGGCCGACCGCACCCGCGCGCCATCAGCACCCAGCAACACCAGGCCGCAACGCCCAGCCCAGCCCTGCGACCAGCCCGAAAGCGAACGCGATTCATTGGCCCGCGCCGTGGACCTCGCGCGCGCCAGCGGTCGAGTGAGGCTGCCATCTCAGAGCCCGACACGTTCCTTAGGCTGCACAGGAACCAGCCCGTACCTGCAGGCGCCTGCAACCTGGCCAGCCGCCTGCCTACCACGAGCGATGGACGACGAGATTGCGCGACAAGAAACCCAAGGGGACGGCAAGGGCAAGGGCAAGGGCAAGGATGCCGAGCCCAGCCCGGCGGGGGCGTCTGCCCATGTGGCCGCCGACACCACAAACGCCGGGGCATCACTACATCGGATAGCACAGTCGGCGGCGTCGCTACTGTCGGGCCCTCCAAGCGCCGCCCTTGGTCCTGGGGGGGAGAAGGGGGGCCCATCGCGAGCCGGAGAGGCATTGGCGAGGGCGGGCGAGAGCTCGGTCCAGCTGCGGTCTACGGGCCCTAGCGGCGATACCATGCGGGCTGGGCAGACGCAGCAGCACATTGCCCAAGAAGAGGCTTCGTTTGCCGCCTTTCTTGACAGCGACAGCGTCCCCGTACTCTCGGGGCCAGCCGACATGGACGGTGCTTGGCAATCAGCTGCTTCTGGGCCCGCAGTTCGCGAAGCCCGCGGGGCGACAGAAACGGCCTCATGGTCCGTTGCAGAGCAGCAGGCAAGGGATGGCGCTGACGTCGTCGCCTTGCTGTCGAGTGATGCCGACCTCGACGAGGTGTTCGAGCACGTCAACGAGCCTCCGTCACAGGAAGATCTCGCCGGGTTGCGCAAGGCGCTGTTCGGCGACGGGGAAGGCCAGGGAGCCTCGTCGGTTTCGTGGGACCATGTGCTCAATTTCATTCCCGAGTATATCCAGGCGCAGACGGCACCGGGCTTCGGGCCCGAAGGCCACCTCTCGATGCACCTGGGAACCACGGACACGGACGAGGCCTGGCAGACCTGGATTGGCCAATGGTCCCGCGTGCTGACGAGCTATCAGGACGAGGTCTGGGGTGATCTCGGCGCTCTTGTTGATGAGGCGCGCGCCGAGGTCCGGCAGATCGAGGAGGCCAAGCCGGGGGAAGCACCTCCTCAACCGACCGCCCTGCTGCGGCTGCGAGCCATCCTGGGCCACCTGCGTGGCTAGATCATCAACGAGGGCTGGGTCGGCGATTCTCCCACCTGTACACGTGTCTGTACAATATCCATATATGCGACAATGTATACCCACATTCCCCCATGCAGCCATACCAACAACCGCTATCAACTGCTTCCTTGACCGGAGTATCATTGGCATCTCTGGGAAGGCAGATGGAGCGCCAGTTCAAGCTCCGCTGGTCGTCACGTGCTCCACAAGAACGACGATCCCATCCATCGGATCGCGACAGGGCCAGCCCCCGCCCGGATTGTTGGGTTGCATTTTTACCCCGCCGACGCTGGTGGTCGAACCAGGGTCCTCGACGGCGGTTGCTGGGCCAGCGGCTGCATGACATCACTAGGGCCCCTGCGGCCCTCTGGTTGGTCAGGGGAGCTCACTCGCTGCCCGAAGCTCCCTCTGCCCACCAAGTGCCAAGCATCGTTTGCCACGCCGCTGCGTTGTACAAAGTCCCGAAGCGGGCTAGAGACTACACCGCCTGCTCCCGATGAGGCACTGCGCATCCTCTGTGTCTGTTGTCGTCGCAGCGCAGCCGGGTTGCTGTCCCGTGCCGTCATCTTCCTGTTTTGCGTGTAAATATACCTTACAGCCACTGCCGCGGCCTGCTCACCGCGGCGCAAGTCTTGTGTGAATAACTACATAAAACGGCCGGATCGCATTGGCTGGTGTCATTCACCTATATACAGACACATCTCTCGTTCTACGGAATACGTGACAGCCCCTCTCGAGGTGTTGTGTGCCATTTTACTCAGCCTTGCGCGCTTGCTCACTCACTCACCCTGTCGGCAGCCGACAGCCTCGAGACCTCGCTCCCGCTCCGAGGTGAGCATGGAACGAACCACACGGTCGCCCCTCGCCCGAACACCAGGCGGGTTGCTCAACCTGCTACTGGTACTCGCATGGGTATCGACAGCGCACGCCTACATGCAGCCGTTCCAGCCAGTCGAAACGGGTGCTGTAGTTGCAAAACGTCAAGCCTGTCTCGCAAACTTCTTCAGCTGCGCCAACCAGGGCGCCGCCTTCAGCAACATCTGCTGTCAGAACGGCCAGAAATGCGCCCTTGACGAGAAGGGCAGCCCAGCCTGTTGTCCGAGCGGGTGAGTCCCTGGCATCCTACCATACCGGACCCTACCAGCCGGCAGACAGTCCCCCTCCGCTAACCACCACCCAAGCGCCGTCTGCACCGGCACCGCGCCAGCCAACTTCGTCACCCCAGGCACTGCCCCGACGCCCACGGCCGTCTCGTACGTGCCCAACTCCTACTTCTCCTTCCCTTACGTCGCCACCTACTTCGCCAACCCGAGCTACTGCACCGACGCCATCAGCCAGTGCAGCGTCAACTACCTCGCCTGCACAGCGCAGCTGGGCGGGGGCCAAGGGGGCGGCCGGAACCCCGTCACCATCGTTGTCCCTGGGGGCGGCGGGACCACCGTGGGCGGGGATGGGTCTGCGATTGGAATCGCGAGCGCTGCCAGTATTTGTAAGATCGACCCCCTCTCTGCAAACCAGTCGTCTCTCCCGTTGCTAACCCCGTCTGTCCCTGTATAGGCAACAGCCTATCCAGCGCAGCCTGCAGCGGCCTCCAGCTCAGCATGTGCTCCATGTACGGCACCACCGCCGCCGGCTTCTATTTTGGCACAGAAACAGGGAACGCGGCAGCGCGACCGACCGCGGTGGCAGCCTGCGCCGGGCTGGTGGGCGCGGTTGCTGCACTTTGCATGTTTTGACCAGCTTCGCCGGAGCTGGAGTTTCGGACCGAAGGAGAGCAAGCGTGCTTCTTCTGCCTGGCGTTCGGAGTTTTGAGCACGGCCACTAGGAGCGCCAGTGCCAGTTGGCTCGCTTCTCTGGTGGCATTTATTTGCCTATATTCTCATGAAGTTATGATGGATGATATGATATCCACGCAGAGACCTCATCACGGCCCTCCTCACATGTCGTGGTCTCTCAGTATATATCAACGGGCGTCAGAGGTCTTCAGATGATCACGAGGAGTTCAGATACTCCAGGGTTTGCTAGTGCGCTTACGGAACAAATAATATATATTCTGGCTCACATGTCATCTTGCTGCGTTGATTACCCCGTACCCGTGACAATATTCCAGGCTCTGGCCACCAAATCCCATCTATCCTACTGTCGCTCTTGCGTGTACACCCAAGCATTATATCTCCCAAAGAAAAGCAAATCGACTGAACCGAGGACACAATCCGTGTACCGCCTGCCGATGACCCCCGTTTTGTGCGCCGTCGCTAAAGATTCAAGTGCTGAACAGATCAAAATCAAAACATCAACCGCCCGCTCCAGTCCAAAATCCTCGCCATCGAGGGTTTGTCCGCTAATCCAGAATCCCGGAGTAAAAAGGGAAAAGGAAAGCCTTGCAATCGCCAAGGCATATCAAATCCAAGATTAAAAACATGTATGAACAAAAAAGGAAAGGAGGGCAGACAATTGCGGCGATGCCATGTCGAGAAGGAGGTGCTTCGCTCACCGCGTGGCCTCTTGTCTGCTGTCGATCACCTCAGCGGCGCTGCCCAACAAGTCCACTTCACCGTCGGGTCTGTCGATGCTGCCCTGGCTGGCAAACCCAAAGTCGAAACCCCCATTGCCGCCGGTGTGATCCTGCAGGTCAACTTGGATAAAGTCGTCGGTGAGTCCAGCTGACGACGCCGAGGACCGTCTTTGAGAGTCCGTTCCCCCGAGCGGCAAGTGCGATGGGGCGGCCGAGGATGAAGCCAGCACAGTCATCTGACCTGGATCCGGCAGCTGCTCCTCCTTCTGGGAACTGGTCCACGAAAGGCGTTTGGAGCTCTTCCGGGGTACCTCTGGGACTTGGAGGTCGCCGTCCGCACCAGCACGCAAGATGCCGCTACTGTCATTGTTTCCCTCCTCAGTCCTAGCAGGCCCAGAGATCGTGGGGGACAGCGGTGTGCCTATCATGCCCAACTCATCTGCGCTCTCCTCCTGAGATGGCCTCCCACGGTTGAGTGGTTCCCGCTCGGGCGATGTGATGTGGGTGGAACGGGAGGCGTTGTTCGGCCGAGTCCCCTCATCGTCGTCATCCGACTCGATGGGCCCACTTCGCAAGACACCCATCGCAACCGGTATCCCTTCTGGCGGCGTTTCATCCCCAAACTCACCACCCCTGGCGAGCATACTCGTCGGCATCCGCGCGCTTCGGACCACTTCAAAACCTTTTCCTTTGTCCTTCCCCTTCTTCGCAAACATGCCCCAGAACCACCCCGTCGCGGAGGCTATTGGCCCGGTCGGATCTGCAGGACCAGTCCCCAACTTCCGGGTAGGCGCGTCCGAGTTCAGCCTTTCGCCCCTGACCCCGTAGTAGAAATCCACCTCGCGAGTTGAGTAGTCAGCCCGAGGGGCAAACGGGGCGGTCGGGGGTGCAGGTGTCGCGTCCCGAGATATTTGCGCGCCAATCTCCACAGGGTCACCCAACGTGCCGGCCCCAGCCTGGCTAAGCCGTTTCTGCGGCCAATCGCCAGCCCGCCACGGACCGGCCGCCCGGGAAGGGGGCGAGGACGGTGTCTCAATCGTCGGGCGCCGCTGCCGTGGAGGGCGGTAATACGGGTCTGGCGTCTGCAGCCCGAAGGGCCCTTGGTGGCGGAGCACCTGCTTGGGGGAGGGCAGGTAGGAGAAGGTGCTAGCCTCGCCCGGCGTAGTCGGCGTGAAGGAGCTTGCGCCGCTGTCGAAGTTGCGGGCCGGTGTGTCAAGGCTCAAGCTATCCAAGACGGAGGAGCTCCTCTGGCGGCGATGCATCAGCAGGCCAACACTTCCGGCAGACTCGCTCCTGACACGGCCGCCGGGCATGACGTATCCGGTTTTGGAGGCCTCATCAGAGTCGAGCATGGCTGAGCTCGAGAGTTGGCTGTGCCGAGATGGGCCGTTCCCTCTGCGAGACATGCGCCGTGACAGCTGTCGCATCCCAAAAATCTTGGACAGGGCGCCTCTGGACTGCCCACGTACATCGTCGCCGCCGGCGCCAAACATCCGGGCGAGGACTTCAACGATTGTTTCCACGGCGTTGAGGAAGAAGCCGAGTACGATCACCCCAGCATGGGTGATGAGAATCGCGTAGCCGACCCAACCCTTGGGGCCGTCCGTCACGCCGAGGGAAGGGATGAAGGCGACCATGAGGAGAACGGTGATGAGGCGAAGCGCCGAGAAGAGGGTGTGATAGGCGTTCATGGACGTGGGAGAGTGGAACGGTCGGAAGGCGTGGATCGTCAGGATCTGAATCACTTCGCAAATAGCTAAGAGAACCACCTGGGCCACTCCGGCGGGCTGCACAGCGCCGATGGCAATGCCGCGAACAAAGGTGAGGAGGACCGGGATCAGGGTGAAGGCGACAGCCTCATCCGAGTACGTGTTGTAGAGAGGTCCGTAGAGGAGCACCGTCGGGAGGTCGTCAAACAGGAACGCTCTCGGTTTCGTGGAAGCGATCAGGTAGAGGAGCCAGGCCGCGAACCCCATGATGGGGACAATCGTCAGGACGGCCATTGCGACGGCGTAAGCTGGCGATCCACTGGCAACGACGAGCTGAAAAGTCGACAGCGAAACGATGGGCAGCAGGAAGTAGTTGAACACTATCCTGATGATATTCCCGAGAGTGAAAGGAATGTTCTTGGCGCGGAGATCTTCCTCGGGTATCTTCTTGAAGAACCGGTAGAGGTACTGGGCAAGGAACCCGGCCTGGACAAGCACCAACATGCCTGCGATGATGGACAGAAGCCAGACCATCATGCCGGCCCAGATGTCGTCGACGTTGCCCATCCCAACCAGCTGAGCGAGTTTCTGCAAGCCGTAGATACCGTCGGTGAAGTAGATGCCGTCCTGCACGCTGATCCACCCCGGGTCCTTGCTCACGAGGCTCTGGTTGAACATCAAGGTAGCCCACGACGCCTGGCTGACGATGGGCTGGTAGAATCCCGGATAGTTGAGGGTGAGCCCCCCAGTCAGGACGACAAACTGGATGTACTGGAGGCAGTCTCCGAAACCAGGGGTGACCAGGCGGAGAAGGTCCGGGTCGCGGCCGTAGTTGGAGCTCCAGTGGAAGATGTCGGCGGTGCCCCACGGGCTGAAAATCGCGGCGAAGACGGTGGACGCGCCGATAAAGGCCAAGACGAGAAGCGGCAGGAACTTGAGCAGCCAGGCCAGGCTCCCCAAGTCAGGGGTTACCACGGCCGAGACGCAGCCGATGTTGGTGCCCTTGGCATCGCCGTAGATGATGAGGAAGGTGGCCGTAAAGGAGGTGAAGGCGTAGGACGAGAAGAAGTCGTTGGTGAGGGTCACCGAGGGCAAGACATACGGGAGCGAGCTAAGACGAGGCGAGGAACGTCAGTGTTGTCAGCCACAAACGGACCAGTTTGGCTATCCGGCGCCGAGCCACGGCTAAACAGATGGGAAGCTTGTTGGTTCGCTTACCTGGAGTTGGAGTCCACGAAGACGGGGGCCAAGGGACAAGAAGCATTCACCAACGACGTGTTGCAAAAATTCGTATTCTCGCTCCACGGCTCGTACGTCAGGACATCAATCTTGCTGTGGAGGGTCGTGAGCTTCGGGTTTGGCACGTTCGGCTCCGGCTCATCAAGGATCTTGCCGTCGGTCTGGGTGGGATCGTGCCAATGCGGGTCGTTGGCGGAGGGCAGCGTGACGTTGGTGAAGGCGCCAGTCACATTCCCCCACATGGTCACCCGGAGGGTGTGCTTGTCGGTCTCGTCGAACGAAGCATCGACCCAGAGAGGCACCCACTGCAGTGGCGTGGGCACATTGTTGATGTAGGAGTCGGATAGGCAGTTCTCAAAGGGGACGGAAGCCGCTGCCACGGGATTGAGCAGCACGCCGAGCACGAGTATCAGTTGGGCGACGACCGCAGCGAGGGCCGACAGGCGGGGCGGGCGGGAACGGGGGTGTCGTCCGTCAGCAGTATGGAGGGCCATAAAAGTGCATTGCCCGATCGGCCGGATGACGGCGGCGGCGGCGGCGGCGACGGGAGGGGGTGGGTGCCTGGGCGTACCGCCGGGAGGCCGATGCCCACCGCGGCGGTCGCTACGGTGGGCACCACATGCTTCGTGTTCGGGCTCGGGCTTGCGGAACAATGGGCAAGAGGCGTAGACTTCCGGCATGATTGGATCGAGAGGCCGTGGGAGGCGAGCGCGACGCGGCGGCGCCGGGATGACTCGGTCGATGGCAGGGAGTCGGGGAACGAGCGAAGAGGGACGACGGTCGGGGGTGGCACAAGCGGCAGCAGCGGACCTATGTGCTCTGCATCTTGGACCAAATTGCCTGGACTGCGGGCCCTTTGCAAAGCCGGTTGCCGGCGTAATGGGGCCGATGATAAATACCAGGGCGACGGCGAAAAGCGAGTGCAAGAGTTCGGCGCTGGGCTCAATCCAAGACACAGTGAATCAATACGTGCAGCCTGGAAGGGCTCCAAAAAAAAAGTGGTCGAGGGTGAGGGACGCGCGCTGGGAGTGAAGGCGGGAGACGATGGGCAAGCGGGTCCCAACCGAGTATCCTGGGCGATCAGCGTCGATCCGCCCTGCTGGTTGGCTGCACTGCCCCTGAAGGTTCTGGGCCGAACAGGTGCTGCCAAGCCTGGGCACCCATGATGACGAAAGTGGGAACCGCCAGCTGAACGCAGGCTGACGCTGCCGATGTACACCTTGACGGTGGTGGGTTTTGCTTGCGGGTGGCCCACCCAGTGAGTTCACTCAGGGCATCATCGCTTAGCAGACATCCGCCCCACTGGCCGTGATCTCAAAAGTCAACTGCACGATACCAGGCGGGGCGAGCCATGGTGTGTGTATCCCTGGCCTAGGTCCCTACCTATGTTTCCCCGGACGGTACGCCCGAAAAGCTTTGTTTGTTTATCACCTTTCTGGCGGCCACGCCGGTCCATCCCACTCCATCACTTCTGGCCTAAAGCGGCGTCTTTTGTGGCTCAGCCGCGTCTCCCTGCCAAAACAGCACCTCGCTCCACCATGTCAGTGCCTGTGGGCGGTTCTGCCGCCGCGGATGCGAGCCTCGCCCGCGGGCGTGACGCTCTTGTTTGGATCGACTGTGAGGTAGCTACTGCGCCCGTCTCCCGTTCAACGGTCCCCGATACTAAATCCTCCCTGTCAGATGACTGGCCTTGACCCGGACACGGACTCCATCATCGAGATCTATTGCCTCATCACCGATTCCCAGCTTGAGTTGCTGGACGAAGCCGGATGGGGCACTGTCGTGCATCAGACTGCGGAGCGCATGGCCATGATGGATGAATGGTGTACCCGGGTTCGTAAGTCTCACCTTGACTACCAGCCTTCCCACCCCGCCCCCCCCCCCTCTCGGGGGCACCTAGTTGTCTCCTTCTCGTCTGGCTCGGCCTCACCTTGCCACCCCACAGCCAGACCGGGAGGGCAAAAGCTCCAGAAATGTTGACGAGGTATAGACGGCAACAGTGGCCTCGCCGCCGCGGTCATCAAGTCAACCGTGACGCCCCAACAAGCTGCTTCCGACCTCCTTGCGTACATCCAGAAGCATGTCCCGGAAAAGCGCGTGGCATTGCTGGCGGGGAACAGCGTGCATGCCGACCGCGCCTTTCTCAGAACGGGACCGTACCAGCAAGTGCTCGATCATCTGCACTATCGCATCTTGGACGTCAGCAGCATCAAGGAAGCCGCACGAAGGTGGTGGTATGTCGCTTGCTACAACACGAGCCGTTCGGCCTCCGCTTCAATGATAGCGAGACTGGCTGAATTGAGTGGATTGCTGACTGCCCATCTGACAGCCCTGAGATTGCCTCGGCAGTCCCCCGCAAGAGGGCGCTGCACAAAGCGAAGGACGACATACTGGAGAGCATTGCCGAGGCCAAGTACTACAGGAACGCGATTTTCCATGCAGGCCGCTAGAGCTTGACAACGCGCTCTTCTGCGCCAGTCTCAAACGATGATGTGGATTCTGACAACTAACAACCTGGCTCACGATGCCCCTACCCTCTCTGCAGCAACTAAGTCTTCACATCCGGCTCGTCCCGGCCGACGAACTCCTTGAACTTGAGAAGCTCCGTTGCCATCTTGATTTCGGGCCCGAGGAAGTCCTGCGCGTCCATGCCATACGTGGCAGGATCACTGCTGTGCTGCTCAAGGTACAGGCGGATCGTAGCACCCGAGGAGCCGGTCCCAGAGAGTCGCACGATGATCCGGCTCCCGGAAGAGAAGCGGGCATAGAGGCCCTGGTTTGCGGACACGGAGCCATCCAGGTCGGTGTAGGAGAAGTTGCCTGCCTCCGTCACGGTGCGGCCTAATGGTGGCAAGTGCGTTAGCAGTACTCAAGGGGGGGGCCGGACCACTCCCACAAGGAATGAGAAAACGAGATCAGGCTGCGAGAAACGTACCTTCAACCTTGCTTCCCACAAAGTTCGGATCGGCCACAAGATCCCGCAGAACACCAACCACCTTGTTGGCGCCGTCCGAGTCGACATCCTCATAATCGTAACGGGTGAAGAAGGTGCGGCCGTACTCGGTCCAGAAGTCATGCTGGATCTGCTTGATGCTCGGAGCAACGCCCGGGTTGGCTACGCCCAGGCCAGCAATGATGTTGAGCCATGCGACAATGGCCCAGAGGCCATCTTTCTCCCGGATATGGTTGCTGCCGGTACCAAAGGACTCCTCGCCGCAGATGGACAGCTTGTCGGCATCAAACAAGGCGCAGAAGAACTTCCAGCCCGTGGGCACCTCGTAGCAGTCGAGGCCCTGCTTCTTGGCCACCAAGTCGACAGCGCCAGAGGTGGGCATGCTACGGGCCAGGCCATAAACCCCATTCTTCTTGAAGTAAGGGATCAGCTTGGCGTGGTGGGCGATGATGGCCAGGCTGTCACCAGGCGAGACAAAGGCCCCGGCGCCATAAATCATGTTACGGTCGCCGTCACCATCTGAAGCCGCGCCGAAGGGGATCTGCTTCTTCTCAACAACTTCGACCAGCTCGTGCGCATAGGTGAGGTTGGGGTCCGGGTGGCCGCCATTGAAGTCCGGCGACGGCACGCAGTTCTGCGTCGACTCGGCACCGAGACCAAGCTCCCTCTCGAAGATAGCCTTGCCATATGGCCCAGTGACTCCAGACAGGCCGTCAAACAGCACCTTGAAGTCGGTGTGGGTGGCGAAGAATGTTTTGATCAGCTCGAGGTCGAAAATATCCTTGAGCATCTCGACATAGTCGGCAGTGCTGTCCACCACCTCAACTTCCAGGCTCCCGTATGTCCGGGTGCCGAGCGTGTGGATATCGACATGGGCGATGTCGGAGATCTTGTACGACTTGAGAGTCTTGGAGGCCTCGAAAATCTTGTTCGTCACCGATTCGGGGGCGGGACCGCCGTTGGCGAGGTTGTACTTGATCCCGAAGTCGTTCTTGGGGCCTGCCCAAGTACGCATGGTTAGAGTACGCCACAGAGGAGCAGTGTGAGGGGCCACTTACCGCCGGGATTGTGGCTGGCAGTCAGGAGGATACCGCCGGTAGCCTTGCGCTTGCGGATGATGTGGCTGGCAGCAGGCGTCGACAGGATGCCATCCTGGCCGATCAAGAGCTTCTTGACGCCGTATGCCGCACCGATCTTGGCGATCAGCTGGATCACCTCGGGGTTCCAGTACCGCCCATCACCACCGATGACGAGGAAGGAATCTAGGTTTTGGCAGGCCGGTGAGCTGCTTGATGTCCGGTATATCACAGCCAACAATTCACGGACTGCTGGCGCCCCTCACCTTGAACGCCCTCAGGAATGGACAGCAAGATGCTTGTGACAAAGGATTCGCTGTAGTGCGACTTCTGGAAGACGGTGACCTTTTTGCGCAGGCCAGAGCTAGTCAATCAAGCTTATCAGCTTGCGGTATTTCGCGTGAGGGGAGCTCGCGTTTGGGTTCTGCTGGGAGCTTCCAACAAGCTCGTCCCGAGCTCGTGGGCAAGGGGCTGCTGCGGGGGCGGGGTAGTGACGTACGTGCCAGGCTTTTGGTCTGTGAAGGGCGTGAACTCGACCGTCTTGACGTCCATGTTGTGCCACTGTACTGACTGGGACTGTAGCTCTCTGGTCAATTGGGAGGGGGGAAGGGCCTAACAAGCGACTGGCTGGGAGGTATATTCGCGAGAAGGCTGAGGGGAGGGGGATGCAGCTCAAGTAGGTGGGCTGGCACAGCGTTGACAGGGGGAGGCGAGCTGCTCGGAATACGCTCAGCTGAGCCCCACCGTTCCATCCACAGCAACCCCAACGGCGCGAGACGAGACCGCCACTCAGTTGCAACTTCTCCCTCCATGGTGGCGCCCACCGCTCCTCTGCCGCTCCTGTCCCCCGGGTGATGGCTCAGCCTCGATCTCCTATTGGCAGGCCCAGGTTTGTTGACGCAAAGAAGGTTTCCCGCTACCCCCACCAGGCACAAAACCTCCCGAGCCTAGTGCAGGCTGGGCCCGAGATAGCCTCACTCCCTGTGGGTCACCGCACTACCTATGTATGGTTCTTTGTGACCGCCTCTTCACACCAGGTGGCACCTGGGGGAAGCGGCCTTGTGGCGGGCTTGAGTTGCGAGGCACTTGTGAACGGATGCTCCTGATCCAGGCCTAATTATGTCGAGACGACCAACGCACATGGTTTGTTAGCCCGTCAGTGGCAAAGTTGCACTTCATGTTGTGCAATTCAACCTGCTCTGTCCGTACTTGGTATCAGATCCTCCCTTTGCATCCTGTTACGTCCTGATCGCATTTTCTCCGTCCCATTCATATCAAACCACGAATGCTGCGATTGGTTGGGGAGCGACGTTCAGTCACTCAGTTGCTGCCGCCACAGGCAGCCCACAGAGCAATCAATAATTCATAACAGGGTACACCAACATGTCCTCAAAATCAGCGGCAAGTACCAAACCAGCAACGCGAATCCCAATCACTACACTCCTCGCCTTCCCACCACGGCAGTAAAAGTCGCACGGCTCACCCACTTGGCCTGCCGCCCTGGCCGAATCGTGACAGCAACGAGTTGACGAGACTGGCCGTGTCATCAGGGCCAGCCGCATCCTGAATGGCATCTCTCAACTTCCCATCAACGAGCCAAGTGTCGAATTGGGAGGCGGCGGGGAATAATTGTGCTAAGCCGCCCCTGGTGGCCGACACTGTCAGCAACAGAGTGCGTGTTTGGAAGCTGCGAGGGATCGTCTCGAGGGGCAACTGCTCTGTTTTTATTCGTTTGGGCTTCCGTTGCGGGTGAACCATCATGAGTTGTCGTTGCTTGATGAGATGTGCCCTGGGGTCATCTGTTTGCAGGGCTGACTGAGCCGTCTCTTCAGTTGGTTCTTCGCGCTCGGGTGCGTCTGTCATATTTTCACCCGGGTTATTAGTCCCTCGCAAGGGAGGCTGGAGAAAGGGCCGAGTCTGTGATGAAGTTTCTTCCCGTCCGCGTCCGGCCGGAACAAGCTCTGGGATCATGAGGCCCCCTTCCACAACGTCCAGTCGACTTGCCACTGTCGAGGCCCGTGTATGCTGGCTCGGTTGAGGCGGCATCACTCGCTCCCTGCTCCTTACCGGATCCGCGTGGGTGCTCTGATGCTGTTTCTGCCGTCCAGTTTTCCTCCCGAACGATATCTGGGACTGCGCCAGTCTTCCAGGAACTCCCGCTTGCTGTGGGTGACGCTGCGTTGAACGACGTCCAGTCGGGGCGTATTCGTGGGGCGAGGAAGTTGGTGGCGTCTGAAGTCCGTGCTTGTGGCGAGATCGCGATTGCTGGTTTTGCTCCCAGGTGGGAAGCAAGGGGGATGTGCGAAGGAGTTCATGTGATGCGGGTCGAGCCCCCCCATACCGTGCGGCCGGATTCTCTGGCCTTTCGTAACCGCCGCGGGGAGGGAGGGGCCCGCGTCTTGGGGGTAGGCCTTCGGAAGCTGGCCCTGAGGCCGCCTCGATGCCGCTCTGTTGCTGGATGTGTGCTTCAGCCTCCGGTCGCCGGATCTCCCTCACGACTCTCTCGCGCCGTGGGCTGGTCCTTCGATTTGCGCTGCTGGCGAGTTTCGCAATGGACCAGGGGTTCAACCCTTCGTTTGAAGACTGTCCGTGTCGATCTTCGGCGCCCTCGCTTTCGGGGGGGGAGCCCATGTCGCGCTCAGCGCTGTGTCGAATAGCCTGCCGGCCGTCCTTGTCACGGGGAGCATCTTGGTCCGCATCGTCATCGCTCACGTTGTCCAATCCGGAAGACATGTCGACCCTCCACAATGACGCCGTTGGCTTGGGTTATCAGCAAAGCTCTGTAGTCACCTGCCTCGGATTTTCATACCTGTGGCAACAGCGCAACTTCAGGTGCCCTAGGAGCCAACTCGGAAGAGTCCTCGGTGGCAGGCACTTCCACATCCGTCCTCGGCTGGCTTTGGTGAGAGGGCTCTGGGGCGGCATAGATAAACGAGAGAAAGGTCTCAAATTGATCGAGGAGATCTTTCTCCTCTCTGAAGATGACATCCTCTTTCGACGGTTCAACATTGACATCGTAACTTCCAGGGGGGCAACGAATGTTGAGTTTGATGAATGGCTCTCTTGGACACTCCACTGAGCGAACACGGGTGAGATGCTCTGTAAGGCGCCTCTTGAACACGGATATGAGCTTCTTAGCGGTCCCTCGGGCGGCGGAGATTGGCCGTGAGTCCACAGAGAGGAAAGCCCCTTGGCCAATCTTCCGCGGATCGGCTCTAGGACTCGGCAGGAGCGCTTCGAAAACCGGTCCCGACTCTGCGGCCAGAGCGAGAGTGGAACCCTCTGGGGTCATCGATATTTCGGGGGCGCCTCGAAACTTCTCAGCTGACGATGTCTCGACCGTGCACTGCGATGCGAGTTCAGTCCCGAAAAGCTGCATAACCGCTTCGTTGTCGTCGCCCCTCGGCGTCGGACTGTAAGACCACGAGAGGTGGGCTGTTTTCAGGACCGTGAACCGCAACCTCATCCAGGGTCTTGTCAGTACATAAGCTTGAAGCAAGGTCTTCATCCTCGCCAAGCTCTTTGGTGCTTCGTGGATGGCGACCCGCAACCGAACGGGAAGATGGGCGTATAAGCTGGTCACGCTGACGGTGGTGCCAACAGGCGCACCAACGAGCCGCCGCGCGGCAATGCCTCCTCCTTTCGCAAGACCAATAGCGGTCGCAACATGCTCTGATGGTATCCGTGTCGTCAGAGAAACAGTTGCCAGCTCACCGGCACTTGCCAGCGCAGAGCCACGAAATCCCAGGGTGTGTCCACCAAGAGTGGCCAGTTCGTCGAAGGAACTCAGCTTGCTCGTGTGTCCTGGGCGGCCGAGGAATTCAAGCTCGTCAGGTCTGATGCCACCGCCATTGTCTCGAACCTCGATTTTGTCGACAGTGTTGGGCGAAACAAGCACATCGATCGAGGTGGCCCCCGAGTCAATGGCATTGTCCAAGAGCTCCTTGAGCAGGAGGTCCGGGCATGTGATAACCGCAGATCCCAGCCGACGGACAGTGCCTTCCGGAAGGGCTGAGATTGGCATGTTGGTCTTGAACAGAGATGAGTGCCAGCAACAACCAACGCCAGGCCGCGGCGGGTTGATGGAGAAGAACCTCAGGGGCTGAAAATGGGCTTATTAATCCGTAATGAGATATCTCGATTGACGGGACACAGCACCTGGTGCATGGGGTTCTAGGAATATTCCATAAGGAACGGTGGGTGAGTCAATGGCAGAACCGGCCAGTTGAAACCCATCAAGGGAAAAAACTGGTCGCCCCGCTCGCCTGAATGCGTCCCATTCCCGAGTCCGCAAGGGAAGGAGGCAGGGCGCTGGAGCTGGAGCTGGGAGGAAGGCGCTGTTGAGATGTCTCGCCAGGGGCTGAGTGAAGTGAGCTTGACTAAGCAACCGGGTACGGGCGCGTCAGCGGATGGGAGCTCCCTCCCAGCGCGAGTGGGGCAGCGCGGCAGAGCTTCAAGCTGCCCCTCCCCCTCCCTCCGGAAACGTCTCCGTGACCTCCAGAGACGATAACTTCTTGTGACTTCCATCTCAAACGTCCTGAAAAGCTCTGCCCCAAAACACCACCCACGATCCCCTCAAAATCAGTCAAAATGCACAACAAAGGCCCGGCCCCGCAGCTCCACGACGGCAGCGGCCTGCGCATCGGCATCGTCCACGCGCGCTGGAACGACAAGATCATCGACCCGTTACTCGAGGGCGCGAAAGCCAAGTTGCGCGAGTGCGGTGTCAAGGAGTCGAACATTGTTGTGCAGACGGTCCCGGGCTCGTGGGAGCTTCCAATTGCCGTGCAGCGGTGCGTCCTTCGCCTGACACCTTCTTCCTCTCCCCCCCAAGACCATCAATGCCCATCCCTCCCGACCTCCCGTGCCCCAGCCCTCCGCGCGCTCACATCTTCCCCCCCAAACTGAAACCCGTACCTCGGACTCGGGTTCCGAATGGTCCCGTAACCTATACGAATTTGCGCGCCTCACGCACTGACAATGCTTCGTCGTGTCTCCAACAACAGCCTCTACGCGGCGTCACAAGTCCAGTCCTCGTCAGCCGGTAGCGGTGCCTCGGCCGGAGACCTGCTCGGTAGCTCGACAGCCGACCTGGCCGCCCTCCCCGCAGCCTCCTCTTCGACCGGGGTGTTCGACGCCATCATTGCCATCGGCGTGCTGATTAAGGGCGAGACAATGCATTTTGAATATATCTCGGGGAGCGTCTCGGACGGCTTGATGCGCGTCTCTCTGGATACGGGCGTGCCTGTCATCTTTGGGGTGCTCACTGTTCTGACTGACGACCAAGCGAAGGCTCGGGCTGGTCTCATTCCGGGCAGCCACAACCACGGCGAGGACTGGGGCCTCGCCGCTGTCGAGATGGGGGTGAAGCGGAAGGAATGGGCGGCCGGTACCATCGAGTAGGAGGGAGGGTTTTTTATCAGACTGGTTTGAATGCTTGAGCCTGGGATTGGTTGTTCCTTCCAAGTCCAACGGCCGGTGAGACGGCGTTCAAAGAGTCGCTTTTGTATATTGGTATTACCAGATTAGCGCATCAACATGCCATGTCTATCATGCAACGACCTCCTCGCAGACTAGGGGATGGCGAGCCTCGGTCACGCACCCCCAGAGTTCCCTCCGACAGTGCCGCCGAGACCCCCGACAAGCAGAAAGGAAAGCATATACAATGCGAGCGCCTCGCCTCCATGTATTTAACGCATGCCCATTATTCAAGAACCCCACGCCCCTTTCCCTGCTACCGAAACCTTCTCGCTCGTCATTAAAATTTCTCAAAACACCATTGCTCAGCTGATGAATGCGCCGAGGCCTTCGCCCATGGATTTCTTAGACCTCCACATGGACTTCTTCTTCTCGCGTTTCGCCTTCATGGCCTCCCATCCCTCCTCGTCATCTTCGTCCGAGACATTGCCGGCTTTGGTCACCGAAATGCTGGGACCTTGAATGGCCCCCGACATGGTTGTAGACTTCCGCAGGTGGCCCGTTGCTGCGGGGGGCGGCACGTGTGATACGGGACGGTACCGTCCAGGGAGGCCGATGTTGCTACGCTCTGATGGAGCGATGGACGGGGCGTAACCGCCTCCCTGGATCCGTATCGAAGGCGCAAACCCGGCAGGCTGGGCCGGCTGGATCCACGACGCCGAACTTGGCTGCACCATGCTCATCGTCCGCATCTGAGTATCGCCTCGGCCGTACGGCAAGTCGAGCATCGAGTCGTTACCGCCAATGAACGAGTGCCGCATATCAGCTCCCCTGAAGCCGGGGGACAGGCCGCCCATCGTGCTCAGATTCCCGACCGACGGCGAGGTGAGGTTCCCACCCACCATCGGTGGAGGTGTGCCGTTTTGGCCGGCCACCATCTGCATGAACTGCATCTGCATCTGCATAAACTGCTGCATTTGCTGCGTCATCTGGATCTGTGCATGATCGCCCGGCGAGAGCATCGAAGCCGGGTTCGGGCCAGGCTGGTACATCATGTGGGGCGACATACCCTGCGCCGGGTCAAAAGCAGCGGCGCCAGGCATCGGACCGGGCCCTTCCAGGTGCGGGCTGCCTCGCCTCATCGCACGGTTCCGCTCCTCATTAGCGATTACTCCGATGAGGCCGCCTGGAGGGACTGCCGCCGGACTGGGTTGTGCCGGGACAGGGGCGCCGCCGCCGAGGGCAAAACTCTCCCGGACAGAATTGCGGACGAGCCCGGCGCCGAGGAAGGGATCCTTTGGGAGATTTCTCGCAAAGGCAGGGAGACGGGGATTCGCCGCAGCCGGCACGGCATCTCCGACGACCGAAATTGGCCGCTGATAGCTCAGTTGTTGCGAGGCGCGCAGGTTAGGATTCGATCCCATGGTACTCAGACGGTTTGGCGGGCGGGCCCTGTTAGGGAACCCGTGCGCGGCAAGGATGGCCAGCGGGACCTCCTCATCTTCGTCCGAGGGATCCTCCGCGCCCGCACCGGCCAAGGGCGCTGCGGTTGGCAAACTCGGGGTGCTGAAGGACATCTGCAGGCTCGGCCGGGAGGATGGTAAGCTGCCGGCAGATTCGCCGGTCACCTTCATCATCTGCTGCCGGTATACCGACATATGAGCCTCCTGCTTCCGTCTCTGCTTCGCCTGCTGCTTGGCCTTCTCCACATCATCCTCCTCATCTTCGTAATTGTCCCCTTCGTCCTCATCCTCGGCGGCCCTGTTGCCAGGCGTCGCCATTGTCTCCCGCTCCCTGTCCTGGCGTTCCTTGTCTTTCCGGTACCGCTCGAACTCGGCAGGAGTCATGACTTTGTGGCTCGCTGGCGGGTTGTTTTGCCTCGAGGAGGAGTAGCGGCTCCCGTACCTGGAGGAATATGAGTGGCTTGAGTCGAATAGGTTGTCGCCATCGTCAGCCTCCTGGCTAGATTCGTTTCGGCGGTACCTAGGAGCTGGGGCGGGGGCGGCACTGCTCGTTCCGTTCATGAATCTCGTCACCGTCGAGAGCGAGTCTTTCAACAGCCGAGCCTCCTCGTCTGAGACATCCTCCTGCTCGGAGTTGATCCTCTGAGGGGGAAGCAGCGCGCCCCTTGATCCAATTTCGGGTGACGTGCCGGGCCGTTGGAGGCGAGGGACCGAGGAGGGTGCGTGATCCTTCAAGGTGGGCGAAAGAGAAGGGCTCGAGTCTGTGATCAGCTGGTCATTGGAGTGCTGGCTGCTCCACGAGTGCTGCGCGGGTTCGACCTTGACCGTCTTATCAATTTGGATCGGAGCCGGCTGCGTCGGTCGGGCCGCCGTGAGGGATCGAGGGGCAGGCATCTGCCCCGAGTACTGCTCGTTTCGAAGCGTCGCCACACTGGCTCGCTTGTCATTCCCCAGTATCATCTTGCCAAAATCACCACCCAAGTCCAGGTTAAAGTCACTGTCCACTCTAGGGGGGGTGACCGTAGTGGCGGTTGACGAAGTGGGTGCCCTCGGCCGCCCATTCGCCGGGGTTTGCGGCGGGGACTCCTCTATCG
>FTEL01005031.1_pt1 | contig 19879 bp, 15 predicted proteins | sample 1658911 | NCBI WGS metagenome assembly FTEL01 (sample SAMEA3914869, study PRJEB12502) | metagenome | biome: forest; material: soil | place: USA | collected 2012-03-12 | depth 0.1 m
CGCGCCTCATTGTCGACGACACACCACCACAGACAGAGTTCTTGCGACAGCCACAAACCACCAGCAATGGCCGACGAAAAGCAGTCCGCCGCCGTCGAGGCGGCCCCCGAGCTGGAGTCCACCGGCCCCGTCCAGCGCCCCTCTGGCTGGATGTACAAGGGCATTAACATTGGCAGCAAGGAGATCTGGTACGCGTCGCCCATCGTGCAGCTGCTCATGGTCGCCATGGTCTGCTTCCTCTGCCCGGGCATGTTCAACGCCCTCGGCGGTCTTGGTGGCGGCGGCCAGGTCGATGCCACCGCCCAGAACGACGCCAGCACCGCTCTCTACTCCACCTTTGCCGTCGTCGGCTTCTTTTCCGGCACCCTCGCCAACATGCTCGGCGTGCGCGCCACCCTGGCTTTCGGCGGCCTCGGCTACTGCATCTACGCCGCCTCGTTCCTCTGCTACAACCACACCCAGAACCACGGCTTCGTCGTCTTCGCCGGCGCCTTCCTCGGTGTCTGCGCGGGCCTCCTCTGGACCGCCCAGGGCACCATCATGATGAGCTACCCGCCCGAGGACCGCAAGGGCCGCTACATCTCGTACTTCTGGGTCATCTTCAACTTTGGCGCCGTCATCGGCTCGCTCGTCCCGCTCGGCCAGAACGTCAACGCCACCGGCACCACCAACGTCACCGACGGCACCTACGTCGGCTTCATCGTGCTCATGTTCGCCGGCGCGGTTTTGGCTCTCGCCCTCTGCAACGCCGACCGCGTCCGCCGCGCCGACGGCAGCAAGGTCATCCTGATGAAGAACCCCAGCTGGAAGACCGAGTTCATGGGCCTCGTCGAGACCATCACCTCGGCTCCCTGGGTCGTCTTCCTCTTCCCCATGTTCTTCGCCTCCAACGTCTTCTACACCTACCAGCAGAACGACTTCAACGGCGCCCACTTCAACACTCGCACTCGCACGCTCAACAACCTCCTGTACTGGACCAGCCAGATCGGCGGCGCCCTGGTGTTTGGCTACGCCCTGGACATCCCCGGCGTGCGCCGCTCGGTCCGCGCCAAGGCGAGCTTCGTCGCGCTGTTTACGCTCACGTTCGCCATCTGGGGCGGTGGCTACGCCTGGCAGAAGCAGCAGGTTTCGCGTGAGATGGCCGAGGATGAGCACTCCGGCGCCCCGCGCTACGACTGGACCGACGGCGGCAAGCTGTACATTGGCCCGCTGTTCCTGTACATGTTTTACGGCTTCTACGACGCCGCGTGGCAGACCTGCATCTACTGGTGAGTGTCCCGGGTTTTTTGGAATCGGAATGAGAAGAGGGAACTGACAGAGAAATAGGTACATGGGCGCGCTCAGCAACTCGGGCCGCAAGGCTGCCAACCTCACCGGGTTCTACAAGGGCATTCAGTCCGCGGGTGCCGCTGTCTTCTGGCGCCTGGATGGTCTCAAGACGCCGTTCAACACCATGTTTGGTGCCACCGTACGTCCCTCCCCCTTTTGGCTCCCCAGCATCCCCCTTACCCCTTCGCCACGCCCCCACCTCCACACCCGTTCCTCGCCTCCCGCAATACCCCCTGCCTATCCACTCCCCACCACCCCGGCACACCCCCCAGACGGAACAAGAAATAGAACAAGGGCTAATCAGTAATACTACAGTGGGGCCTCGTAGCCGGCGCCCTCGTCATCGCCGCCCCCGTCATCTTCCTCCGCATCAAGGACACCGTCACCCTCGAGGAGGACCTCAAGTTCAGCGACGAGACCGTCGAGGACGTCGCTCCCGCGCGGGATGTCGTCAAGGAGGGGGCTGTTTAAACACCCTATTCTCTCTCTTCTCTGCCTGCATGTACTTGTGGGTTGGGTTTGCTGAGTGTGCAGTGGTGTGCTGTTGAAAGCGTGGTGAGCAGGGTAGATAGTGGGGTGGTGTTTACGATACCAAGCGGAGAGGTGGAAGCGTGGGATATCGATGAAGGGCCGAGTAATGGAATGTCATTTGTCACAATACTAATTCCTTATTGTGCTTTCATCCCGGGCTGTGGGCAAGGCGAGGAGGGCTTCCCAGCCGGCATCGGATGCTCAGCTGGTGCCACCCGCCTCGCATGCCCCACCTCACGTCAGCCACCAGTACCACACCACAACCAAGGTCAAGTTCACAGTCCTCAAGTCACGCAAGCAAAGAACACCAAATTAATCTCAACACCTCCATTCCAACTACCTAAAGTAACTAAACTATCCCATCACCCATCCTTGCAATGCTCCCACCACCCAACCAACCAACCCTGCAGCCCATCCAAACCCCTCCAAGAAACACCCCCAAAAATGCGCCGCCTCCAATCCCCAATCCCAAACCGGTACTCACCCAAATTATACACAAGAATGGCACAACAAAACAAAACAAACCGAAGAAACATGTACAACATCCCCCATCTTCCTCCTCTCCAGCAGCCAAAAGCTAACACACAAAAAAAAAAGAGCAATCATCATCATAGCCAAACAGGCAGGTAGGCAGGCAGGCAGGCAGGCAGGTAAACTCAGTCGGCCATCAGACAACAGCCAACCAACCAAAAAACAGAAACAAGCAGCAGGCAAGCAAAGCAAATGAAGCCAACAAGAGGGGGAATAAAACGATCTTCAAACACGATCTTCTTCAAAACTCCATTCCCGCAACCGTCCAACTATCCATTTTAAATCTCCCCTCCACATCCCCTTTTCTGTCACTTCCAAAATCCAGGATCCATGATCCAAACAGTATGTGTGTGTGTGTGTGTGTGAGAGAGAGAGAGAGCGAGTGATGGTGTTGCCATGTGAGGCAGAGGGGTGTGGGTGGGTGGGCGTGAGCCGGTGGTGGGTTTCTTCTTTTAGTGTGTTGTGTAGGGGTAGGTGGTACACGGGCTTGTGAGTTGTGGGTGTGGTGACGAGTGGTAGGTTATGATGATGACGGTGAGTTTTGGAGGGATGCCGTTGTGGGCGGTGGCATGTCGGCCGTTTCCTCGTCGCGGCTGGAACAAAACAGGATAAAAAAATGACAAAATGATGCTTGCGGGTTTCGAAGACGGAAATATGGGTATCACAAAGAAGCCAGTAAAAAATGCCGAGGTGTGTGTGGTGTGGTGTGGTTCGTTTCGTTTCGGTGGTTATTGCTGTGGTCGATCGAGAGGCGCCAGTCGGATGGCGGGATGGTGTGGTGTGGACTGGGTTGAGACAGGGTGGTGTCGGTGCCATCAGATCTGCGCCGACAGCTGCCCGCCAGCACCCCCCCTCATCCACCCAAACATCCCCCCGCCGCCCGTCTGCGGCGCCGTCTCCACCACCGGCGTCCTCAGCGCCTGCATCTCCCTCGGCTCCAGCAGCAGACTCTTCCTGTAATGCGTCGCCTGGGGATTGGCGCCGCCCTTCTCCCGCTCCCTGACCCGCTCAAACTGCGCCGCCAGCCACTCCTGCAGGTCCGGCAGCTCCGCCAGCCTGTACGGAATCTGGAACCGCTGCAGCTCGCCGATGCTCTTGGCGGTCCGCGCGTGCTTGTCAAAGTTGATGACCGTCAGCCCGGTGTCGCTGGTCTTGGTGGCCGGGTTGCCGACGTCGACAAAGGTCAGGTCCGTCAGGAACATGCCGAGGAACGGCAGGCAGGGGGGCACCTGGTCGTGGAGCTGCGCGCGGAGCGCCTTGAAATTCTGGTTGAAATCCACCGTCGCCTGCAGCGCGCGGAGGGTTTCCTTGCGCTTGGCGGGGACGATGTCCCACGTCATCTTGAGACGCTTGATGCTCGTGTCGGTGAGCGCGCAGGTGATGGCCATGAGCGCGTCGTAGTTGTGGAGCAGCGAGCACTGGCTGGCGATCTTGATCCAGTGCTTGATGACGACCGCGCGCTTCTTGACCTCCTCGTGGTGCAGGATCGTGTCGACGACCAGGTTGGTCAGGCCGGTGGTGAAGGCAGACATGGCCTTGACATTGGGCGTGTCGGCGCCGCCGAGCTTGGTCCACTTCGACCCGAGCAGCTCGTCCGGCGTGATGGAGCAGAACAGCCCCATCTGCTTCATGGTCAGCTGGCGGGCGATCTCGAGCGGGTCAAAATCGGTGATGGCGGGCGACGTCCCGCCGATCTTCCAGTTCGCCAGCGCGTTGACCTGGCTCCGTCCAAGCACAGGCGCCGGCAGCGGCGTCTCGGCGGGGACGTACTGCGCGACGGAGCTCGCCATGGACGAAACCAACCGCGGCACGAGCGTGCCATCGATCACCGACACCTTGTCAGCGAGATCGCCCAGCCGCCTGCCCGCCGACGGCAACACCGCGGCCAGCTTGTGCTCGGCAAACTGCTTGATGAGCGGCAGCGCGTCGCGGTCCGTCTCCTCGCGCCAGTGCGACTCGAGCCAGCCCTTGAAGGCATTGTACGTGCGCAGCCGCACGGGCGCGGCGATGTGCGGCGCCTCGCCGACGTAGTCGAACCGGTCGATCAGGGCCTCGGTCAGGGTCACGGGCGTGCAGAAGAGGCGGAAGGTGAGGTAGAAGGTCGACACGAACAGCGCGTCGGGCGTCGACTCGTGGGTGGTGAGGCGCTCGACCAGCGCGGGCAGCGAGCCGCCCGTCACCTGGCCCTCCTTGTTGAAGATCAGCTCGTGGGCGTAGGTCTTTTCGAGGAGCTTGCACTCGAGCTCCTCGTCCTCGGTGGGCGCGGTGCTGTCGGCGAGGCTGGACAGCGACGGCTGGGTCTTGGGCTCCTTGGCGGCGGTGATGTCGGGCGTGGTCGCGCGCGTCGACGTCTGCGACACGATGGATGACTCGGAGTCGCGGCTGAGGTACGTCATACCGGAGCCCGAGCTCAGCGCGGTAAGACTCTCGGAGCGGAAGGTGTGGAATTCGCCGTCGCGCGTCGCGGACGACTGCTCGGTGGGGCTGTAATTCTCGCTGGGGAGGGCGGTGGTGGAGATCTTGGGGAGCGGCGGGAGGTCCGGGCGGAGCGACGAGACGGACGAGACATCGCTGCCGTCGAAGAGGAACGTCTGCGAGTGTGGCGGCGGTGCGAGGAGGCCCAGCGATGCCGGGTGTAACGTCGCCGCGTCCGCCGGCTCCTCTGAGACAGGGGACGAGACCTGCGGCACGTCCGGCAGCGGCTTGTCGATCGAGATGGACCGGGCGTGCGAATCGGACGAGCTGATGACCGAGTTGGCGGTCGAGGCGGCGGGGGTTTCGGAACACGTCGACTCGGCGATGCTGGGTGGTGCCTCGGCGATGCTTGGCAGCTGCTCTCCGTCGTCGTACGCCTTGAACTTGTCCTCTGAGATGGCCGTCAGGTCGGACAGACCAAAGTCGATGTCGAGGCTGCCGTTGTCAAACTCGAACTCGAAGTCGCCGATGCGCTCGATAATCCACCTCGTCTTCGCGACGCACTCGCCCGTGGCCTTGACGCAGCCCGTCGCGGCGCCCAGCAGGCGGCCATTGTCGTGGGGCACAATCAGGTCCTCCTCCATGTCGGGCTCCGAGTTGGTGAGGATGTCGCGCGCCGTGTGCACGAGGTCCTGGATCCGGTTGTACATGGCCGCGCGGGCCTGCTCCAGCGCGTCGATGCTGATGGAGGTGTGGGCGCAGACCACGTCCACCACCCACAGCAGCTCTCCGCCCGAGGTGGTCGACTGCTTGATGGCGAGGGCGAGGCTGGGGCGCGACTGGGACTGGAGTTGCAGGCGACCGATGAAGGATCCGAGGTGCGAGAGGAAGATGTCATGACAGGAGTTCAGGCGCTCCGAGACCAGGTTGTGGGGACGCGAGCAGGTTGAGAGGCCGGTTAAGCTAACGCGATGGGACACGGTGGACGACAGGCGGTTGTTGGCCTGCAGGAGGCTGTTTTGCGAGGTCCGCCGGGGGTTTGTGGCCTGCGAGAAACCCGAGGACAAACGGAGGTTGGACGAGGTCTGGTGCTGCTGCTGCTGCTCGAGCGTGCTGGCAGCAGAGAACGAGCGCGGCTCGGGAGTGCTGCCGCCGCCGTTCTCCTCAGCGCGGGAATCTGCAGGGGCGGCATGGTTGGGGCCTGTCTGGAAGGAAGCCACGTCGGCAGGCGGCGTCAGTGGGACGAGAACGTCCTCCAGCAAGGTGGTCATCAGCGTGACTGCCGGTACCCGCGATCTCCGATCGTCCTCAAGGAAGTCCAGGAAGCGCACGCCCTTGGTAATGATCTTGAAGGCCTTCAAAATCATCTCGTCGACCATTCCGTTCACGTCCTCGGTCCCAATCATCCTCTGCGAGTCCAGCAGGCGCTTCGCCGTCTTGACCAGCGACGACAATTCCGAAAGCAGCGATTTCCGTGTCCGCCGCAGACCCTCGTGGCGCTGGAGCAAGGGTGATTCCCTCGTCAGGCACTGTGTTTGTTCCTGCAAAGCCACGTCAGATCTCACTCCTCGCAGGCTCGTTCACGCACCCCAGCTCATCCCCAGTGGGGCCACTCTCTCAACCTACCAGCAGGTACCGGACACCGGCAATGATGCCCTTCATGAACTCCTGGTTGCCAAACATCTCGCTGTCGTCGATGGAGCTACTCCGCATCAGATCCCAGAAATTCAGCAGCGCCTTCAACAAACTCCTCATCTCCTCGGGGTCGTAGGCCTCGCAATAGTTTGTGGGCAGCCAGCCCCTGGTCCCGTCCGCCAGGAGGGTGCCGTCGGCCCAGCCGTTGGTGTGTATTGAGTGCACCAGGACGACGTCGCCCTCGTTGAGCGGGAGGGTAACGGTCGAGTCGGTGGTGACATAGTCCGGGTGGAACGGGTAGAATGCCCGCAAAAAGTTGTGGAAAATCGGCGGGCTCTCGACCGGCACATCCTCCTCCATCTCGGGTTCCCGGGACCCGTCTGGTGTCGCCGGTGGTGATTCCATCCCCGTCTCTGAGCAGTTAATCATGTCCGAGGTCCCTCCGCATGGCCCGCCCCGCGTCTTCTGTATCGTCAACGGCGCAACCTGCAGGCTCGCTCGCATTCCCTGGTGGTTCAGCATGGCGATGGATGCCGCGGGCCCATTTAGCGCAACATAGGTGCCTTGGGAGAGGCCTGGGCCGCGCAGCAGCTGGTCGTGGGCGCCGGCTTTCTCTTTGGTGGTGGTGGTGGTGGTAATGGTTGCGGTGGTGGACAAGTTCGCGGGGTTCCTGGAGGGGTAAAGGAGACTCGGCGAAGGTGGTGTCGTGGTGGTGGTGGTGGTGCGTGCTTGTGTGTGTAAGAGTCAGGGTCCAAGCGGCCAGTGCTCGGATGCCCTTCTTCAGCTGCAAGTGGGAGGGAGCAGCAGGAGGGCCGTGGTGGTTTCTTGGTCCTCGGTGCTTCGATCTCCGTTCTCGACTCTAACCTAGGGCGAGAGAGATGGTCAGATGCATGCGACAGGCAGGCAAGGCAGGGTTCGCCACAGGCAGGGCGTGCGCGCGAGGGTGTTTTGAAGATCGAGGGAGGTGTGGGTGTCTGAAGAATGTAGGGAGCTGGGCTGCAGCAGTCGCGCGGGAGGGGCTGCGGCGGGGGGGAGGAATGTCGCATGCAGGGTCAACGCCTTGATACAGGAAACCTGCATGCCAGGGAACAGCCCTGTCCACCACGTTTCGGCGCAAGAAGCAACGCCGGAGCGATCAAACTACAAAGCACAAAAGAGCAGAAAAACCAAGCGGCCGAGGGCTGGCGGGGCTTGCAAACAGAGTGTTCTCGTACCTGGTCGGCTCCGAGGGTTCCGAGCGAGAGGAAGTGTGAGAGCGCGCGAGAGAGTGCGGCCGCGAAGTGTCGGGCTTGTGACGATGTGCAGCTGTGTTTGTTGCAGGTGGAAGGAGACGAAGACCGGGCGGCCAAGGAGGAACGAGAGTGTGTCACACGAGGTGCTCCCAAGGGCGGCGGGGTGGGCAGTGCGTGGTCGGGATTCCGGATGGGATCGAGAGAGGGTGGAAGGGTCTCAAAACGAGTCAATCGCCGAGTATGTACGTATGTGCGTGTGCGCGTGTGCGTCTGCGTCTGCGTCTGTGGTGGTCGAGCGGGAGGAAGGGAGGGCGAGGGGCGATCAACGTCGGCGTGGCCAGCCTCTGGTCTTTTCTCGACGAAAGGGGTGAGATGCGTTTCTGGTGGTGGTGGTGGTGGTGGTGTGGTGGTCCAAGTCGAGCCAAAGTCGAGTCCAAGTCAAAGTCGAGCTGGTCCGGCGACTGCCATGCCCACGCCCACAGACCACAGCTGCGACCCGACAGAGAGTGCGTGGCGGTACCAAGGAGTTAAGAGGGCGCGGTGCGGTGCGGTGGGTGTCCGAGGTCAATGCGGGTAACGGCGACGATGGCGCCCGTGCGACAGGGGGTTCTTGCGGGAGGAAGTTTGGGGTCGAAATCGGGAGTCGAGATGGAAGCTGTCGTGTCGTCGTCGATGAGCTGGGAGCCGGCCAACTGTTGCTGAACTGCTGGTGCGCTGCACTCCAGACCGAGCAAACCGAAACAACGTGGATGGAAGCCGAGAGAGACGAGCTCGAGTCGAGGATGCCAGTTCGAGAGCAGCAAGCGCAAGGACACCAGGAGCGAGAGAGGAGACCAGGAGCACAACAAGCAGGGAACCCAGAAATCCAGACAAGCGTGGGGATGGCCTGGGATTTCCCTGTCTTTTTCCCCAGGCCCAGGTCTTCCAAGGTTGTCCGCTGCTGCTAGGGGGGTTGCTGGTGGTGCTGGTGGTGCTGGTGCTGGTGGTGCTGCTCTCCGCTGCTGCTGGGGCTGGTGTCTGTGCTTCAGTTGTGCTCATCGCCGGCCCCTCCCCCCCAAGTCCCCCCAATCCCGGCACCTCGCACCCTGTTCCAACCCTGGCAAGACCCCCTGGACACTGGCACTCGCACCCTGGCCCCCCGGAACCCTGGCAAGTCCACCCCGGCCGCCACCGCTTCTGCAAGACCAGGGGCAGCAGAGACAAGGGACCAGGCCAAGGGACAGGAAGAGAGCGACAAGGGCCAAAATGATTTTTCTTCGTCAATTGCTCGTTGCGGTCTCGCGCAAGATGTGGGGCTGCGGGTGGGAACGAACCACCCCCGGCACACGTCAACCGCAGCCAATGGCAGGCGACGCACCCAAGCTCGGTCCCTCTGGCTGCTGCCCCCTGGTCGCCAGGGCCCACCGGGGACAGCTTAGCGGGTGGGCGAGTGGGGTGCAGATTCGTCGTGCAGAAGCGACGCTGCTTCTTCTGGGTTGCTTTATCGACGCCCGGTGGCGTGCGCTGGCAGGGCAACTGACTGTCTGTGGGCGCGGCCTGGCTGGCTGTGGAGGCTGGGGCCTGGAGAGGGTTGGCTGGGGCGGGAGAGAGCAACAACGGGTGCTGTTCTGTTTTTTCCTCTTCCCTGCTCCCCTTCCCCTGCCGAGTGCGCAAGCTCGTCCCCACACAAGGCCACAGTGTGTTGCGACGACGGGAAGTTCCTTGCATCCCAGACCCTCCCTGCTGTGGCCTCGCCTCGCTCGCCTCGCCTCCCACCAACTGCAGCTACCTATCCCCGGCTCCGGCTCGATTTCTTGACGTCGCTGACCTGACGGCGGGCTACATAGTTACACTCAACACCCTGCCCGCATCCTACCACTCGGCTGACTGTCATCCACCGGGATCACGAATCACGCCGCACTCAGATCCCACAGCGACCAAGGCCAACCCGGACGCGCGACAAGCGAGAGCACAGGCAGCCCAGCCCGGGTTGGGCCGCCCGCCTGTCTGTGCTCGTGGGGACAAAGGTTTGGTACCGCGGCGAGATGGCGCCAACAGGTCACAACGATCCGGCCGCCCATGTCTTTGATCCTGGGCGATGGATGGAGAAGGAACTTTCCTATCCCGCCCACAGATCCCAATCTCATCGATCGAGAGGTCGGAGGGCGTCCGCTCGGGGCAATCACCTCGCCATCCTCTTCCTCCACTGCGGCCCGCGGCTGGCAGCAAGCAATCAAGCAAAGCTCGGACTTGATCTACTTGATCTGTCGAGCTATCGATACTCTGGACACGCTCGCCGTACCGTGCCCGAACAGCGGACAATCAGCATCGGGCACTGGAGATTTGTGTGATAACCAAGTCACTTGGCTGGACGCGCAGGACGACAATCCCCTCAGCTGGATCGTGGCTGCATGAACATGCAGGCATGCAGCTGTCGGCACTCCAGCCCATCTGCGACCTCGCTCGCCGGCCTGCTGCTGCTTGCTTGCCTGGGGGAACTGACTGGGGAGGATCTCGAGCCTTGCCGCGGCCATCCTCGCTCACGTTACCTGATGTTGTGTTTCTTTTGCTCGCAGAGTTGGCTTCATCCATGCCTCATCCATGCCTCCAACGGCTGGACTCTCCCCGGTTCTGACTGACGCCGTCGCCGCCTCGTGGCCACGGCGCGGCGCAGCTCGTCATCCACGCAGCAACCATTCCCTCCGCAACCCCAGCCCTTGCCCTCGTCCGCGAACAAGGCTGACTGACCCTCCGACACCCGGGAGATTCGCGGATCGCGAGAGGTGACGAGCAATTGCGACACCGGCCCCGGGAGCCCTCAGCTTCGGGCTGGCTGGCTGGCTGGTTGTGCAGTCCAGGATGTGGCGGACAGGGCTGGCTGGCCGCCTTGCATTGATATCACATCCTTCGCTTACCGCAGTCGGACTAGACACCAACCTGGTTTTCCGACATCGCCAGAACTGTCAGCACACACTCAGACACGCAAACCACACCAAGCAACGGCTCCCGCCTTGGCACCGGGGAAGGGAGCCCGCCCCGCGAGCGGAGGAGTCGACCAGTGAACCAAGGTTCCGGCTATCCTGCCCTCTGCGGCGTCTGCGCCTCACCCTCGCACCAGGAGGAAGCTCTTCCTTCCTACCCCACGCTGCAGGCCCTGCAAGCCCGCAGATAAGATTGATCCCCTTCAGGAACGCGACGATGCATGCAGGCAGGCAAAGTTAGGCGCACCCCCTGGTCCCTCATCCTTGGCAGGACCTTGCCATGGCTTGGTGGTTCCCCCATCGCCGAGGGCACAGAGCAGTTCCCCAGGGTCGTTTTTTTTAACGTCCCGCAGCGTGGGATCGTGGCCGAACCGCCCATCTGCCGACATTGTGAGCAGCCATCCGGCTGCCGGATTTGGGCGGCAGCCAGAATGGGGGGACAACGGCGGTCGTCGTCTTGGGAATACGATGATGCCATCTCCGGCTGCGCCGAAATGAAAATGGCGGCCAGATCTCTCGCTCTCCAAAAGAAGGGCGACTGCGAAGGAAGACACGGAATGTCGTCGAGGCAACAAGCGCGCAAAAGGCGTTGGAATAAGCAAAGGCGGCCCCATCCATCAGGAAGGCACGACGACGCCAAGAAGACACGAGTTTGCTTTTCGCTTCGCCAACCGCGTCGTCCTTCTCGCCCGTCGTCTCCACACAGTGCTGGCGCGGTCATCCCAACTCTCAGTCTTCCCCATTTTTCCCCAATCGCCCCAAGCCCGCGCGCTCGCGGAAGACATCCGAAAAGATAACCCGGCCCAGGATGCTGGATTCCCCAAGCCCCGCGCCAGTCGCGCTAGCGTGCTGCACGAGCGCCAACCCAAGAGAAACAGACGCAAGCAAGCCAAGAAGGGCTGCTGCCCGCAAAAGGGGTTGCGCGGGAATCAGACCCAGGCGCACGCAGTCGGGAATCCCTCTCAATCCATGATCCTCTTCGGAAGTTCTGACTAACAAGTGCAGAAACGCGCGCAGCACGCGGGCGGATTTCCCGGCTCGAGGGAAAATGCTGCTGCTAAAGCGCTGCAGACGGCAGGAGCGCATTGCATTTCTGCATCACAGCCGCGCGCAGCTGGGGTGGAGGGGACTTCCCTCCCCATCCCAAGGCAGAGACGGGAGAGTCAAGTCCAAACCTTCTCGCGCGTTCCTGAAGCGACCGAGACAAACCAGCAGGGAGTGGCCCCGAAAAAAAACCTTAGCGTTGCCGGCCGGCGCCGTGCTAAGCACATGATTGTGGCATGATCCCCTCTCCCGGTATTTCTTCAATCTCTCTCTCTGACCCATCCCGGAGTTTTATCATGTCTGTGTGTCTCGCTGGTCCCCTGGGTGTGGCAGCGTGTGTGGGTGGTGTGGTCCCGCCCCTGCGTCCCGCTGCTGCAGGTCGACAGCTTCCGGGCTCCCGGCGCAGCGCCTGTTACCCCCACGGGCCAGACCAAGATGGGATGGATGGTGGGGAGGGGCCTGGATGGTGCGTCCCAGGGACGCGTTCCTGTGTGTGCGCAGTGCAGTGTGCATCCATCCATCCTCCGATGGAATGCAGGCCGCAGATGGTGCGAGGATGATGATGATGCCAAGATCACGCGCTATCGATTGACCCTTTTTTTGTCTCCTCTGGCCTGCCCTGTGCTTCCAAAAATGAATCGAACCCATGAACCCCAGCAAAGGAGATGGAGACGGGAGATGCAGCAGCAACAGAAACAGGCTTCCCCGTGCTTCCCACACGCGCCGTCGCCAAATTGATCATGACTCCAGGAAAGATCCCTGCCCAGCCAGGAACAGGAACCCGTCCAAATCCAGGATCACATCACCACGGCTGGTTGGGTTGGGCTGGTTGGGGGCTGGCGCGCTTCCTCCTTCTGGCCAGCTTCTTTTTCGAACGAACGAACGAACGAAACGAACGAACCAACGAAAAAGCGCGGCTTTCCCTTCCCGTCCCGTCCCTTCGCGGCGCCATCCATCCAACGCGAGGCAAAAAGCGGTTCCAACTGTCGCTTGCCCGTCAGCCGTCCATCGGGAAAAAGATGGAGCCAGAGGCGGCAAGCCACCGCCCCCCCCCCCCCCAAAAAAAAAATTGACCACGGCAAAGATGGACGGACGTCAAATCAGCCCATGTTTCATCCGATGCCCTGGCCTGTCTGTCTGTCCCGCCTGTCCATCCATCCATCCGCTTGTTGCTGCCCTGCTTGCTTCCTGCCCACTCACTGTTGCCAAAAGAGAACGATGATCGGGACGGGACAGGCAGGTCTCCACACCCATTTTCCATTTTCCCTCTCTCCCAAACTTTACCACGCGAGCGAGACACACTCCGCCCAGCCAGCCAAGCAAACCACGATGGGGACGGATGGGGACGGATGGGACCTCAATCTAGGGCCGATCGGCCCAAATCGGCCCTACCTTTTTGTTTTTGGGCTCGGTACCTGCCTTCCCAGGTAACGAGAGGACGGGAGTTGGTGGTTGACGGTTGAGGGTTGTGATCAATCCTGAGTGATGGCCACCCACCACCACCACCTTTGGTGTGGTTGGTGGTGCCGAGTTTTGCCACCAGTCGATAGTTTGGCAGTTTTATTTGTATTGGATTGTGAGAGCGACGGGACACGACACGGGACGGAGGATGCTCGGCCGACCACCGCCGCCCGCCGCCGCCGCCCGCCGTCACATCACCGCCGGAAGCAAGTGCTGCTGCTCATCGCAGAGGGAGGCGGCCAGTCAGGGCCGCGGGCGTGCGTGCCTTGCAGGCTGCGGGCGGTGAGTGGTTGGGTGCGGAGGCAATTGATGGGATGGTGCAGGTGGTTTACGTGAGCGTAATTGGCTGTTGCGGTGTGAATCCTCTCCGAGATGGGGCTTTCTTGGGTTTCTGCTCTTGTTACGAGGGCTTTGCGGCACGTTCTCGTTCTGTGTCGCTCTGCCGAAATCGTGGCAGGGCATTGCGTGGTGTTGGCGTGGCATTGGCATGGCACGGCATGGCGGTCGCACCTTGATGGCTCAGGGCCTCAGACAGGGTTGGACTGACTGACTTTAATGATGGCGATGACGGAAGATGCCTTGCACCCTCGGCTGCCTCGAGGCGCACCCAATCAGCAATTTTGGACTCTGCCGGGCTTGACGATGAGGCTCGGCCGTTCTCCACGGGCCACGAGCTCGTCCTCGCTCTGATGAGAGGCGGTTTGGGTTTCAGGACACCGAAGCTGTTTCTCATCCCCGCCAGTGGATCAGGACAGTGGAGTTGTTGCACGCGGCTGCTGCCCAACCCAAAATTGGGGGTCATCATCCACCGTCCAGACCCCAGGGGCAGCCCCTGAAAGAGGCAGTTCTGCTTGTTTATTTTAGCGCCTCTCCGCCCTTTTCCCCTCGCCCCCCCCCCCCCCGCCGTTGTTGTTTTTGGATCACGAGCTTCCCGCCTTCACCGCGTCGACGCCGATCACTGCTCGCAGCGGCATGGCTGGTGGGCTGGCAACGCCGACGTTGATCAACGCGACACCGAGGATCAGCCATGCCGTCGTTGTGCTGGCCATGTGGTGCGTCGAGGATCAGCAGGCCTTGACCCTGACCCTGGAGTTGAAGTGAGAGTTGAGGCATGTCACCGCCGCCCCACGCTGCCCACACGTGCGTGATTTGCGGCCCCCTTTTTGCGGCCATGTCAAGACGGGCTCCACGGAGGTGAGACTGCTGGGCGGTCCTTTCTTTTGATGCCGCGATTGTCGTGGGAGACAGGCCCGCGATGTCACCGTCCCCCACCTGCGTGGTGTTGAGGTTGATCGACGTCGCCCACCTGCCGAATCCATGCCGCAGTGCCGCCGTCGCAGCCCAATGACGGGGGACTCTCCACCACGCTGGAGAGCCATCATCGCATCGCCCTCCAAACTTGCGCAATCACCACCACTTCCCGCCTCCCGTATCAGGAATATTAGCCCCATCCACGTCCCGGCCCCTCGGAGATGCCCTACGGATCGCCCGTGCCAGTTGATAGCAGCACCCACGGCGCGGATACCGTCACCCAGTCCCAGACAAAAGTCATCGACTGACCCCCTACCCGCCGGGCCGGCGCGCGGGGGGGCGGAACTGCCTGACATGATCTGATGCCCCTGACCCGAGACCTGCGCCGCGACAAGGCAGGAAACGCAAGTCACGCGGGAGAGACAGGAGCGACGGGCGGGAAACGGAGCCTGAACTTGCACAATCCACGTCATGGAGAGAGAGGCGGGTCGGGTGGTGCATGTACCCGTCTGGCTCAAGCAGGGCTGCTGGTCGTCGTCGTCGCTCCGTGGGCTTGCAGCAGAGCGCAAGCGACTGGCGATGTAGCTGCATGGCAGTCGTCGAAACACACAACCCAGTCATGTGCGATGTTGCCTGTCTGATGGCTATATCCAGGCCGATATACCTCTGTGTGCACATATGTAAGAGCTCTCAATCGGGGAATTCTAACCGGCCCAGCAGCAGCAGCAGCCGCACACACACACGGGTAGACGTCACAGAGCCCCCCCGGTGGAGCGAGCGGTATGGTATAACACCACCGGCATATACCGCGATCACCACCGTCCAGTCGGTTCGCCATGCGCATGATGGGCCACGGCGGAGGCGAACTGAAAGCTGCTCTCGAGACAGGCATGATCCGAGCGACCCTGCCGGCCACCCTGGTACCCGACCCCCCCTTCCCTCCCTCCAGTCCAGTCCCCACTCTTGCTGCTTGCTTGAGCTGCTCGCCGAGGCCAGAACAACAGCTCCAGGAGCTCGGGGCAGAAACCCGAGATAACAAAAAGCCAAAGCCGCGGTGTCGGGTCGCGCCAAACTCCACTACGCTCCACTTGGCGCGCCCAGCAGACAAGGGTTTGCGGGTTCGCTTGGACGCGCGCGATGTGCAGAAGATGAAGGTGCACCGCCACATGTGATGATGCGCAACTTATCCTCCCGTCCGTCCGTCAAGTGAGTTTTTTGGGGGCAGCAGCGGGGGGGTTGGCTACCTAGCTGGATGGCTCATCAACCCGGGTTCTCTTCTCTCGTCGGGACTGATCGGAGGCGGATCAGTGTTTCAACCGAGGAGGTGTTGAAACGCGGACGGGAACGGGGAGGGCTGAGGGCTGTTTCGCAGGTTGGGACGGAGGAGGGGGGTGAAACATCATCTTCTTTTTTTTTTTTTTTGGTCGGAGCCCTCAGTCAGTGCCTTTTGGAGTCTGTCAAGGTGAAAGTGATCAGAAAACAACATCTCACATCGCAAATGCATACCAAACCTGAGCTTCATCCTTCGCCCCCAAAGCCGACCCAGCCCAGCACCCGACACCATGGTTAAGCCCTCCCTCCCTCCTGTCGCAAGGAGCGAGGCGGCCCATCCGGCGACCTGCGCTCCCGGCGCGATGTCACCCCGGCCCCACTGCCCCGGTGCAGTGGTCTCTGCAGGCGGCCATGCACGAGCCAGCCAGTCGGGGCGGAGGGGGAGAGGGGAGGGGACGAGGAGAGGCTAGCTTGTTACCCCTTTTTTCTCCCAGGCTGGTCCGTCCCCTCCTTTCACTGTTGCTTGTGGTGGTGGTGGTGGTGGTGGTGGTGGTGGTCCCTGCTCGGGCCTCAGCACGGGTCGCTGGGTGGATGAGGCGGTGGTTGGGGGGTGGGAGGACGTCGGCGACCTCCCTCATGGGTGGAGTTGGGCTCCGGGCGAGCCGGTGGGTTGGGCGAGGGGTGGCTCCCCCGCTCCCCGCTCCCCGTGCCGGGAATTGACGATGTCAACGTTACCGCGATGGTGGCGGGGTGTTCTGCCACAGGCTGCTGGCGGGCAGGCGGCTGCTCCCCGAGTCGGCCGCCGGAGTCCGTGTCCCAGCCACAGCTCCCAGAATGGGGGGGGCGGAGCCAATCAGGGGAGGTTATCCTGCATCTACACATGCTTTTGTGTCTCTGCTGCTGCAAGAGAGGTCTTCGAGGCATGACCCCGTGAGGAGATCGAGCCTCGTCTCCTCTTCCTTTTGGTGATTTAGTAAAACCACCAGTCGTCTATGCCTTAGGTGATGCTTTACACAGCAGGGAGATATCACAACCTCAGAGACATCAACTGCGACAGCACGGCCATGCTGTCTCTACACGGTGGTATCGCCGAGCGGCAAGCACTGGCCACGCCATGCGCATGCAGCGTTGTACAGTCCGAGCTGGCCGGTTGCACCAGAAGAGGGGCACCTGAGAGGGGCACCTGAGTCAGTCAGTCAGCCAGCCGGGTGAGAGAGACAGACAGTTGAAAAAGAGGGGTAAAATCCGAACAGAAAAAGAGAAACACCAAACACAGACCCCAACCCCCGCCAGTTACCTAACAGAGGGGCATATATCACCAGCCCGCTATTGAAATGTTCCAGACGCTCTCGAACCACGGCTCGTCGCGCGCCCGGGCCTGAGCGCCCCTGCTTGGTCAGGCTTGACACCCACTCTTGGCCCGGACGGGATCGTGCATGAAGAGAGGGGTGGGGGGGGTGGCAGGCAGGCAGAGGAGGGGTTCTTTGGTTGGGATGGAAACGTTGTCAACTTTTCTGTTCGTTCCTTCGCTCGTTCGTTCTCGACGGCGGGTTCAGTCGGTGGGTTGCAGCAAGCCCTCTCTCCCCGCCGTACCGACATGTCGGTAGACGCCAAAAAGATCAGTGCGGCCTCTATCGGAAGCAGATGGGCCACTGCACGGTGACGGGATGGGAAAGGAAAGCTAACTGATAACCACAGGGACCGCGGCCTAATTGACTCAGGCAAACCAACCACCTGACCGACCGACCCATTGACAGTGACAGTGACAGTGACAGTGACATTGACATGGGCGGGGTCTAAAACATCCGATCAGAAGAAAAAAAAGACCAGGGAAGCGAAAAAAAAAAAGGACAGAAGAAAGTAGAAAAATGTTTCTCCCTCGACCCCTTCTCCCTGCTACCCAACGGCGACGCCGCCGCCCTACCCGTAGGGAACCACCGATCTCCGGTTTCACAACAAACCGCGTTCCCGAACTCAACCCTGGCTGCCTGTCAGAGATCACACCCACACCTGTTCCACTCTCTCAGCCCCTCAGTCACTCAGTTCCTCACCCCAAGTCACCCCCGCCCGCGTCCCCCCTCAACGCTCTAACTAATTATCTATTCTCAGACCTCGCGATCGATGCAATAACAGCACTGTTAAGAAACACCACCACCACCATCACCTACCTCACTGACAGCGACAGCGACATTGTGATGCAGCACTGTCCCGAAACAGAGCCTTGCTTCTTCCCTCCCACACCTGCGCGGACGGTCTGTGCGCGAAAAAGGTCATGTCTCGGACCCATGGGCGACCCAACGGCCGAATGGAGGGGTGGTCCCTGCCTTTCGATTGATTGTGGGTCGTCGTTTTTGGTTCCCGCGTGGTTTGGTTTGGGTTGGTTGGTTCCGGGTGTGGCGGTGGGTTGTGGTCGTGTCTGTGGTTCACGGTGGCTCAGTGGGTGGTATTATTGTGGCTGTCTGATCTGATCTTGGGTGTGGAGGGTGGTAGTATTTGGGGATATTGGCAGCTGTGAAGCTGGGAATGGTAGGAGGCACGCCGTGGCGGCGGAGGTTCCATGGGAGGGGTGGATGGGGATGAACACCGTGTCCAACTAGTCAGCCATGATTCCATCGTGGTCGGTGACTTTGTCCAAGGTAAGAACCGTCATGGACAACCTGCCAGCCATAATTAGACACCAATGGCACCCCGTTTCCCTCTGAACCTCATGGGTACCTGTCCATGATGCACCAGGGCATGCCCATCATATCATGTCTGCTCCTGATATCAGAGACACGACCGACACGGTTCCTGTATCCAGCCGCGCCACCGGTTCGGCGTTGGCTTGGAGCGCGGTGCTTATTCCTGATTTCCGTCGCTGCCGGGCCGAATCATGAGGATGGAGAGGTGCCGGTGGGCTGGGGAGGATGAACATCGCGCGTTCGTTGTTGGCACTGGGCTGGGGGTCGAGAAGTGGCGCGGCCGGGATGGGCAGGTCGATCCCACGGCGCGGCACTGTGTCGTCGTTCTTGCGGCCGTTGTCGTGTTACGAGCTTGCGCGCTTGCTTTTTATTCTGGGCTGCGTGAATCACGGCGTAATGTAGCGACTCGGAAGCGCGACCGTCGCCGTTCGGAGAGACTCGTAGTCGCGCCCATGAGACATGTCGCAGCGCCGCTGCGCAACCCGAACTTCCTGACTCCTTACTTAAACGTGACTATTCCCTCGTCGTCATCCCCGGGTTCGCCCACCCTCCACCAGCGCCGCGGCCCGCAGCCCAGCAGGAAGACCAGCGCCTTGGAGACCTCATGGCGCCAGTCGATCTCCAAGCCGACCGCGGCGGCCATCATCTCGCACCGCACGAGCACCTTCCAGCAGTAGCTGATGTACTTGTCCAGCTCGTCGCGGTTGGCGCGGTGGAACGGGTCGTGCGCGACGCGCAGCCGCCGGCGCGGCTCGTACTCGGCCAGCGCCATGATCTCGAGGACTAGCTCCATCGGCAGGCCGAGGCCGCGGTGGAGGAGCCGGCGCACGGCGAAGACGTCGTCGGTGCTAGCCGCGGGGGGAGCCCTCTCGTCGCCGGAGGCGAGGAACTTGTCGTAGGTCACGAGGCCGTAGGGATACTCGCTGCCGTACGACCCGAATTGGCGGTCGGCGATGCCAAAGAACTGGCGGTGCGGGTGTCTGGCGACCTCGGTGGTGGTGCGTCCCCGGGTGCAGTGCCTGACCATCCACTGGTAGATGCGCATGTCGCGGTAGTCGGTCGCGTCGGTGCGGCCCGAGGCGGGGTCCCACAGCTCCGGGAAGCAGTGGATGAGGTTGAGGGTGAGGTAGGGGAAGATGGCGGCTTCGTAGAGGCTGTCCCAGCCGGCGTCGGGGTTCTGGCGGCTCGTCAGAGATCCGCCATGCGTCGGGCATGATATCCACCCGTGCCTTGTCCTCCCGTCCGTCTTCCCCTTCGCAGGACGAGACAACATCAAGGCAGATATTCACTCACCTCACAGTAACACTCCCTCACACGCCACCAACTCTTCAGCGCCTCTCCATGCGCCTTGCACAACCTCAACACGACCTCCATCTCCCCATACAGCAGCAGCGTCTTCACCAGCTCCGCCGCAAAGAACCCCCTCCCATGAACCGGAAAAAACACATAGCAATGACTCAACTTCCACGGCCTCCTAAACCCCTTCGCCCTCCTAAACATCATCGGCACCGCGCACTCACACACCTTCCTCTCCTTC
>FTEL01010484.1_pt1 | contig 19869 bp, 18 predicted proteins | sample 1658911 | NCBI WGS metagenome assembly FTEL01 (sample SAMEA3914869, study PRJEB12502) | metagenome | biome: forest; material: soil | place: USA | collected 2012-03-12 | depth 0.1 m
GCCGTCCTCCTTGGTGCGGAGACGCTTGCCGACAATCTCGACGGGGTAGACGAGGTCGGTCAGGATGGCGTCGTGCACGGCAGTGAGGGTGCGCGAGCGGGGGCGCTTCTGCTTGAGGGTGTTGCGCGAGCGGCTGGAGCGCTTGGGGCGCGGGAGAATGCGGCGCGAGGCCAGGATCAGGACATGGCGGTCCGAGAACTTCTTCTCCAGCTCACGGGTAAGGCTGCGGCTGTTAGTTACGTGGTTCAATCTGCGGGAGTCAAGATGGGGATTGCTTACCGCTGCTGGACGCGGTGGAAGCCCTGAAGCGAAGGGACGGGGACAAAGATGACAATAGCCTTCTTGCCGTGGCCAACCTCGATCTATTCCAGATCCAAGTCAGCATGCGAGCTCCAGGATGACAATGCAATCCATGGACCGCTCCCGTCCTATTCCGCCTTGTGTATGGTTTTTGATGTTATGGCTGCCAAGCAGAACGGTCGGTGCCAAAGCCCCCTCCCGTCTGCCCGCCTCCCCATTGTGATCAAGCTTCCCATGCGACGGCGCCCGACGTGCGGCGATGTCTCAATCGCGTTCGCAGTTGTCGGTGGAACAGGAATCGGGGGCGGTTCGGATGTCGGTGGTTCAGGAGCGAATTCTCACCTCGCGGGCCGAGACGAACTGCAGAGGCCGGAGGGGGGCCTTGAGGTCGGCGGTGTTGGTCTCGAGGTCGTAGAGGGCGCTGGCAATGCCCTGCTCGAGCTCCGAGGGGTTCTGGCGGCTGGCGCTGTTGGCCGCGATCTTGTTGAGGGACGGGGAGCTCATGGTGGCGGTTGTCGAGGATACCGGGTTGCTGATCTTCGAGGCGGTTCGGGAGAGTCTGAAGGGCGGGCTGCAGCAGGAAAAAAGAGGTTGAGTGGAATTGAAGGTTAGGGTTTGCAGCCCTCGAATTTTCGGTGGGCCGCTTGCCGGAATGCGGAGGCGGTGGGAGACGGCGCAATGCGGGGCCCCAAGGGTCCAAGCTTCGAGTTCCATGCTCTGCCCCTGGCAGAGCGCGTCTCCTCCAATTGAGCAATCAGCACTCCCGTGAAACATTGAAGCGCGCATTCAGTGAGCTCAACGACGACGCCACCCTGATTTTACTGGCCACCATGGCAACCACCAAACAGACGACGGCGCCGGCGCCGGCTGCTGGCTTTACTCTTCCTCTCCTTTATCGCCTCTTCTTCCTGCTCATCGAACCCCTCGCGACACTCCTCGGCGCCTACTTTGCCTTCTTTGACCAAGAGACATACCTCAACCTCACCCATACGTCGTCCTATCCGGCATCCATTCCGCTGGGCACTTCCATCGTCATGTCGCAGCTTGGAAATATGTACTTCGCCTTTGCGCTCAGTGAAGCGCTCATCCTGCGGTCCACGTCGGACCTTCGCGTCTGGAAGGCGGTGATCTTCTGCCTGCTCGTCGCGGATGCCGGCCACCTCTACACCGTCCGGGTGCTAGGCCCCGAGATCTTCTGGAGCATTTCCGAATGGAACGCCATCGATTGGGGCAACATCGGCTACGTGTACATCGCCGCGTCTCTGAGGATTGCCTTCCTGCTCGGCGTTGGCTTCAAGCAGAACAGCGCGAAGGCCAGGAAGGCTTGACCGCGGGAGGCTGATGTTGGCATTGTCGGAGCTTGACTCGACGACGCCGATCCGATGGGCCATGGGCATCATGTTCTTGCGGAGGCCATCCGTCATGACCCGGCAAGCACCCGCGCGATCCGGACTGGAAAGCCTGGGAAGCGCAACCGCCACGAGCGCCCCCGTTTATCAACAACCAGAGTCAAGAGCGTTAGCAACAAAACAAGGACTCTGCCGGGGGTTTCCGTGACGGCCCCTAGGCTTGGTTGTGTGTGGATTTTCTTCGTCCATCGCCTTGCTTGTTATGTCCACCTTCCCAGTGTGCCGCTGGCAGTGGCTCGGCTCTGGAACGATCTGATTTGTGGAAAAACCGCAACAGGCTGTTGTCTGGATCCGCCCAGTCCCGCACGCTTGGCCCCTGGTGCCGGGAGCTCTTGGTGGGGTGTGGGGTGAGGGGCAGCATCACCCACCCTGGGAGAATGCAGGTTCTCCGTCTGAGGGGAAGTCCCCATGGTGCTGGGTTACCCAATTGCGCGGAGCAGCGGTTCGTGGTTAATATCACGAGATGCTCCGGCCGTCCAGCCTTGCTGCCAGGGGTGGGGGTGTGCCGATTGCCCCTCCCGATGATTTGTGAGGGGGCTTCTTAAACGCGGGGCGCTCCCAGCTTGAAGTGTTGACTTGCATTGTCCATTGAATCTCGCGCCTCCTCCCTCCTGCCTTCCCCCCAACGATCTCACAACCACCGTCACAATGCCGTACCCCGAGCAGTTTGCTGGCTTCCAGGTCAACGGGCCTGACACCTGGCTCGAATTCCACAAGAACGAGTTCCAGCCTAAGCCGTTTGGCGACTACGATGTCGACATCAAGATTGAGTGCTGTGGTGTTTGCGGCAGCGACGTCCATACCCTCAATGGCGGCTGGGGCGAGCAGAAATACCCCCTGGCGGTCGGACACGGTAGGAGAGGCCCTTCTCCCGCTCTTCCTCTCTCATCCCCGCCCCTGGGCCATAAGCACCCAACTCAGCAACTCATGACCATTGACACAACATCATGCAGAAATCGTCGGGACGGCCCTCCGCGTGGGACCCAAGGTGACGCTGATCAAGGAGGGCCAGCGGGTGGGCGTGGGCGCGCAGAGCTACTCGTGCCTGGACTGCCGCCAGTGCAAGAACGACAACGAGACGTACTGCAGGAAACAGCTCGACACATACGGCGCCGTGTGGCCCGACACCGGCATCGTCTCGCAGGGCGGCTACTCCTCCCACGTGAGGACGCACGAGCACTGGTATGTTTGCTTTCTAGACACCTGGGACTTGTGTGATGCTGATCTGTGCCTGTCTCCCCAGGGTCTTCCCCATCCCCGACGCGCTCCCCAGCCCCGTCGCCGCGCCAATGCTCTGCGCCGGCCTGACGGCCTACTCGCCCCTGGTCCGGAACGGCTGCGGGCCAGGCAAGAAGGTCGGCATCGTGGGACTCGGCGGCATTGGGCACATGGGCCTGCTGTTCGCCAAGGCGCTCGGGGCCGAAGTCTGGGTGATCAGCCGGTCGCACGCCAAGGAGGCGGACGCGCGCGCCATGGGGGCCGACGGGTTCCTCGCGACGTCGGACGCGGGCTGGAACGAGCCGCACGTCATGACGTTCGACCTCATCGTCAACACGGCCAACAGCTTCGACGGGTTCGACCTCGACGCCTACCTCAGCCTGCTCGACGTGCACGCCAAGTGGGTCAGCGTCGGCCTGCCCGAGGACGACGGCATCAAGATCCGCAACCAGACCTTCCTCAGCAACGGTTGCTTCTTTGGCAGCTCCCACCTCGGCAGCCGCCGCGAGACGCTCGAGATGCTGCAGCTGGCGGCGGACAAGGGCATCAAGACCTGGGTCGAGGAGGTGCCCATCAGTGAGAAGAACCTGGCGGATGTGCTGACGCGGCTGCACAAGAACGACATCAAGTACCGGTTCTGTCTGACGAACTATTCGGAGCAGTTCGGGGCGTGAGGGGGCGCGGACATTGGGCGTAGTAGGGCAGTTAGTGTAATGGGCAGCAGCATGATCCATGCGGTGACAAATCAAGCATTTCCCACTGGCAAATTGTTCCTGTGGATGGATTCCCTGGGTATCAGATTGCTTCGCCTCCAAACTTGACTCGTTCCACACCTCGCCTTACTGTCTAATCCTCCCCAACCCCAAAACACACCAGTATGCCAGCTCCCTCTTCTCCCTAACCTCCTTATCCCCACCGGGCGCGGACCCGACCTCATCCCCGCCCGCGTCCCCCTCCCACTCGACGCGCACAAACATGGGTATCTCGAGCACGTCCTCGTCCTCCCTCAGCGGATCCTGCCCTCCCACCAGGGCCAGCGACGCAGGCACCACCTCCACAACAATACTAACCCAGTTCCTCCCGCGCTCCCAGATCTTGCCCACCTCGAGCTGGTTATGGCTATTGTTATTCCCGTGGTTCCCGTCCTCGCCGCGGCGGCGCCTGCGCTCCTTACCCCCACCGCCGCCGTCGCGCTCGCCCGTCTCCCGCAGCGCCTCGTCCCACACATCCGTGTTGGCGTCAATCTCAAAGTCCGGGCACAGCACCGTCACCTTACTGGCGAAGCGGCCCGGGGTCTTGGACGGTGCGCCCAGAGTCACCTTGATGGGCTCGAAGATGGGGTTCTTGAAGGTCAGCAGGTAGTGGGCTGGTTTGAGCGGTTCGAGCGGGGCGCCGGGGACGGCTGGGCCGGAGGCGGAGCTGCCGCTTGAGATGGAGAGCGGGCGGATTGCGATGCTGGGGATGTAGCTGCCGGCCACCAGGCGGATGCGGAAGCGGGTGGTTTGGACTTTGGCTTCGGGCTTGCTGATGATGTGGCGGCAGATGGGGCAGCGCTTGGAGCGTTTTGTGCGGAGGAGGTAGGGAATCGGGCGGAGTTCCGAGGCGAAGCGGCTGCGGCCGTGGAGGTGCTCCTCGCCGAGGTTGGGGGGCTGGTCGAGGAGCTGGGCGGTGGATGTTGTTTCGTCGAGGCTCTCGGCCTGGAGCTGGGCGATGGCTGCCGACTCGTCCAGGTTGGCCAGCTGGAAGCCCTCGTCCGACTCGAGCGCTTCTCGCATAGCGCCCAACCGCGACTTTGCTTTCTTATCCTGCAAGCCGCCGCCGGTATAGAGGTTCATGATCCGAGAGAGTGATGTGGGCGAGGAGAAACCGAGATCACCCAGCCCCGAGAGGCCGGTATCTGCAGAGCTGGGATGGGCCAGCTGGTTCTGGTAGAACAGCTTCAGGTTGGCGAACTGTGTCTCCAAGTCTAGGGCCTCCTGCTCGCCTGACTCGGCCGCGGCAGCAGCGGCGGCTCGGTACGCGGGATCCTTGCGACGCTCCTTTCGCTCCTTGGCCGTCAATCTTGTCGTGCCCCCATTTCGCAGTTTTGCCAGCTGCGCATGTATGCCGTTCGGCTTCTCCAACTTGATGCCAACTTCGGTCGAAGTCCAACTGCAGTAGGAACAGGTCAGGGCGTAGGGTCCGGAGTGTGGCGCGGCGGTGTTGTCGGGCGCGGCGAGGAGGCTCGGGTCGGGCTTGGTCTCAACGCTCGTCACGGCGAGGGGGCCAATGCATATCGGGCATTGGAAGCAGCTGCGGGTGCATCTGGTGATTTCAGGGGAGCATTGGTCAGCGATGGGCACCATCGGACTGTATGGCGAGTTGGAGGGGGACCAACCTGTTGCCCTCGCTCTTGAGGTTGCTGCTGGGCACCTCAAACAGGCAGTTCGGGCAGTAGTAGGTGACGATCTCCTCGGCGACGCAACGCGGGCAGCGGATCTGGTGGCAGTCCTCACAGTAGAGCAGGTACTCGAGCGGGTAGAGGCTGTAGTTGGAGCGCGGGGCGCGGGGGTCAAAGGTGCGGTCGTCTTCGTCGGGCTCAGGGCTGGTCGGCGACGATGCGTCCGACGGTCGCCCCAGCGTCGACGAGTCGGAGCAGGGACATTGGATGTAGGTGTACGGTGTCAGAGCGGACATCGCGACTCTACATTGCTCGGCGAGCTGGAGGGTTTGCGACGATGAGGTTGAGGATGGGAGTGTCCCACCCTGAGTCCTGTCGCTGAACGCGCTGGGCAGCGATTGGCGCCTTCGACGCGACTTTGTCTCACAGCCAACCCTAACCCTGTTTCCGCATTTCTCCCAATCTTTCCCCTTACCAGTTCGCCAGCACCGGCTTGCAGCAACAAAATCGACAGCAAGATGCGAGGTTCGCTGACTCTGACTTCAACATGCCAAAGATCACCCAACTTTGCACAGGCTGTGGTATTCTCCTCCATTGACTACCTTCTCCTCTTCTCAATTATTATTGCCCCCGTCGTTGGGCGCCTTGCCTCAGTAGCCTCCTCTGCTCTGCCCCCATCAGACTCCCCCCTACCCCTCAATCCAGCACTCACTCGTCCTTCCCCGCAGGACGGGACGCTTGAGCGAGACCCTCCACCATCTCAGCGCCCATGCCGTAGATCATGAAGATGGAGGGCACAACAATCCAGGCACCGCTGAATTACAGTTAGCATGGGTCGTATAGGTAAAGCATCGCAGAAGGGTGTCTTACTTGGGGATGATCCACAGGACGATGAGCGAGTAGAGGTCGTTCTGGCCGATGTTGTCCCACCCAGAGCAGTACTCCAAGACCCCTAAAAGCGAAACCATCCGATCAGTCCACCCACTCCACACGACGCTCCCTCCCGGAACGAGGCACCACCCGGAGAAGAAAACTCACAATACAGAATCGTCTTGCTAACCGTCATCACCGCCGCGCTAAACCCCAACAACGCCGTGGCCGCCCCGAGCCTGCCCCCAATCGACCGCCTCGCCCCCGCGCTCGCCTGCGTCCCGTACGACCACCACAGCGCCAGGTACAGCACGTACAGCAGGCTCTCGAGGAGGTTGAGCAGGCTCTGCGCGGCGGCGAACGGGTTGCCCAGGTGCCACTGCTTGAAGCCGTACATGTGGTCGACCTCGCCGTAGAGCGCGTACGGCACCCACAGCGGCCAGTGCAGCGACCCGCCCGGCATGGTCAGCGGGCGGAGGAGCATGTAGGTCGTGTCCCAGGCGACGAGGGGCAGCGAGACGCCGAGCCAGAGGAGGAGGGGCGTGCTGGGGGTGTGCGCCCAGCCGCGGGGGGCGGTCTTGGTTCCTCGAGCGGGGGCCATCGTGTGCGAGTGTGAGTGTTGATGTCTCGGTGATCTGTGTTGCGTGTTGTGGACGACACTGGTGGTGCAGGTTGAGGGGATACCGTGGGCGACGTTGTTGTACTTGGTTGATACCGTTGACGCGCAAAGAGACTCAGCTAGACCCAGACTGCTGGGACAGAGGTCGTCCCGGATATAAATACGCTTTCGGAGTGCCCACCCGGCTGGCGTTGCACGGGGACGCGCTTGACTCGGGAAGGCTAACCTCCGAGCGGGCGGGTTGGCTAGCTGCGCTCCGCGCGCGAATCACGTCCAAAGTTCCAGAGCTCGGTGTGGCTTCATGCTGCTCGCCAAAACGCCTCATGTCGGTTCCGCGAAGCCGATCACCTGTTACGGGCAGTTTACCTTGCAAGAGTGGGGGGGACCGACTTTGAAGCCATTGTCAAAATTGCCCGTCTATGGAAGAACACCTCGTTGATGTGTTGACTGAAGCAATTGAACATCCTGAGCTGTTGGTGTTGTGTTTCCCTTTGGTGAGGGGTGGAAGCTGCCAAGACAAGCGGGGTTTCTTCAGAGAATGGGACGATCCCAGCAAGCCAGGGGCAGCCGTAGACGGGGCTTGGTCGTGATTCCACCATGTTCAAGATCGCAAGGAGTCATCGCAAACCTAATTGCCAGGCAGTTACCACAGGGATCCAAAGAGGCCATGCAGCTTCGTCTCAACGGCCCAAGGGTCCCCGGTGGTCGAAGATGATGTCATCGGAGACTCTTGTTTGGAACACCACAGCCGCCTTGAAACCGGGCGGACCGTCGCATATGGGACGTCTTGAACCAAGGTGAGAATGAGCAGGAGCTCGAAAAGGTGTTGGTTGTCCAAGGCGAAAAGTCCAACACGAAACAGGCCTACGGGCATCAAAAGTACTGTACAGCGGAAACGCGGGAAAGCGCGGAGGGTCGTGGGAGGGAGAGTGGAGTAGTAGTTGGAGCTGAGACTCAAGAGGAGGTTTGCGAGAACACCGTCTCGCGGCCATGATGCGTCCTCCCGACGGCTCGCATCAATTCCTGCTGTCCGTAGGTATGGCGTCGCTGTAGAGGCGTGTGAGGCTGTGACCTCGGGATATCTTTCTGAGCCGCCGGAACGTGGTCCCAAGCCAGGCGGGGCCTGAAAAGCATCAACGTGCTGCCGCCGGCCTTCAAGGTGCCCTTGTGTTCAACTGCACGCCGTGCCACTCCTTCACCAGATCCCCCAACGCAGCGTTGACCAGCCGCTGCTGCTTGAGCATGTTCAGCCCGCGGAACTTCTCAGAGCACACCTCGATGCCGTACATGGACCCGCATCCACCCGAGATGTCCTGCACCACGAGCTGTGTGGGCTCAAACTCGGCCATCAACAGGTCCCAGACCTTCGATTCTCCCTCGGAGAGGTATGTGGGCTTTTGTGGTGTGCTGGCCGAGGACGGGTCCGCCGCGGCTGCTTCTTGGGGTTCGGTTGGGGCAGAGGCTGTCGGGCGTGATGTGGAAAAACACTGGCGGTTGCGAGCAGGGCTGTATGCTAGTTGAGCTCGAGGAAGAGAATGTGTCGACAGTAGCCGGGTTGATACGGCGGACGGGAGTGCTACCGAGCGCTGGGTCGCTTGACGCAGGGCCCGGCTGGGGAGGGCTTCGAGGGTTGGGAGGGCGCCCCTCGCACGAAGGCAGGCTCGGCAGATCATGGTTTCTCGGTTCTGATGATCATCGGGGCTCTGGGTCAACTTATTTGCCTTCAGTGATTATGGGAGAGGTTCCATACCTTGCGGGACGGCAGTGTCAATGCTGGGGTGCAGTTTTGGCTGTTGTCGTCGACCCGAGAATTTGTCAAAATCCAGGCACCACGCTGGGCCAAGGCAAGGAAAATCGCGAGGCCATTATTGGTTCTCCCAGCAATGTGCAGTGGATCGTCTGCTGGGTGGGCTCATCCCCACAGGCCCCACCACAGCAGCAACCCCAGCAGCAGTTTGAACCATGGTCCACCCCCCAGCAGCTGGCCCACTGTCTTCCCAGGGCCAGATCTGGGTTCCGATTGAAACATCCCCCCCACAGCGCCCACCATCACCACCCACCCATCCACCCACCACCACGCGATGGCGTCTTGTTTGCAACCACAGGTGGCAGTGGCTTCGATAATGCGCACCATGGTCCGTGGAACCTGAGCCACGCGATGCACCCGGCCGGATCAGGTCTCACTGGCCAGTCAGATGCTCGCCGATGCATGCACAGTACCGGAAGCCCCAATCCGCCGGTTTCTGTCATGACCGCAGTGTTTAGTTATCGAGAGCAATCTCTTCGGCTTCATGCGTTGCCGTTTGCGGTGGGCCCGAACGCGGCTGGCAACTCCCGAAGGCTCTCTGCACGCGACGAGAGAATTTGGCCGACGCAGGCACCCGACGCACGCAGACTGACAGGCGGACGGATGTCGTCGCTGCTGACGGCGAGGCAATTGCCCACACCCGCGCCAACAGCACCACCACCAGCTCCAACTCAAGCTCCAGGCCGCCTGCAGACAATTTATTTGGAGCCGCCTCGAAATATCAGAGCAATCTGGCATCGGCACATGCGTGGTCCGTTTGGCACGCACCCGGCTCCCACTGCCGAGCCGGCGCACAGCACTGGCATGGTGAGGCCGTGGCCAGGCCAGCCCGTGCGTGCGTGCCTCTCAGTCCGGCGGTCGCACCGCATGCGTGAGCCAGAAGATGGGGTTGGGGAGGGCGGCGAGGTTGGTTGATGAAGCACTCACTGCCTTGCATCATCAGATCCCAGCTCCAGCTCACTGCCCCTCTCGCTGCCGCGGGGAAACAGGCTGAAGCGAGGCAATTCACCACGCCGGCTCATTGCCCACGTCCTGAGCGTCGGCCGACGCCGGGATGAGCTGCCCATCTCTGCGGGGAGGAGGGTGGCAGGGAGGGGAGGAGGGGAGGAGAGCTCTGCACTCAGCCAGGAAGGTGGCATTCTCGCCGCGTTTTATGGCAGGATTCTTCGCAGGAACACGCGCTCGACGCCCAGCACTGCGCCATGCACGCATGCAAGGCACCACGGTCTGCGCTCTGTCGCCTTCCAAGTCGGTCGGTGGTCGGTGCTGCCCAGGGCACGACCGAGGAGATCGCCTCGCTAACCCGCTCCCTGGTCGACAGCGTCGGCGGCATTGGCCTGGTCCCGCTCGCTTGGTCTCAGACAGTTGGCCGGCGACAGGGGAGGCACGCAAGCTCCCGCACACCAAAGATTCACTTGCCCGAAGGGGCATCGCAGCACCCCCCCTGCCCAGCATCACAGGCCAACGTCGATGTGGAAGGAGATGGGAATCTCGTCATGCCGGCCGGCACGCCTGGCCCAACCGCCGATGAGCCTTGCTGGGCTCACTGCTCGCTGCCTGGGTAGAGCACGTCCGGATACGGACGCGATGTGCTTCTTCTCAGCAGTCACGTCGTCCTCGCCACTCATCTTCGTCCACGCTTGCGGAAGGATGGCCAAGGGAGCTGATCGGCAAGCTCAGCCTAATTCGGATCGCCCATGCGCTCCCGCCAGACGGGTCCAACACCACCGACCGCTCCGCACATCACCATCCGTGGTACCGCACTGTTTCTCCGCCCGAGATGCAGCTGCTGGTCCAAGACAAGTCCCGTGGGGCACGGCTACACAAATTAAACGGCGCTTGGCGCGAGATCTCATGCCCCATTGAGGTCGCATTCCACGGTTGCGACATGGCCGACCTGCCTTGTCGAGCCAGACCGCGCGGGGACAATCTGCCTCACTCTGACCCAATGGGTGCCGCCAATGGCCCTGGCGATAAGAATTTGGGTAAATTCGGCCGCAACTTTGCCCTGACGTTGCTACGCGTGGGGAAGGAGAGACACCCCTGAACCCTCCCGGCCGCCGCCCGCTCCGCGACCAGAGACCAGCGACCAGCGGACTGGCAGGCCTGGGCCTGCATATAACTGGCATCATGGCGCCCCGAGGGCCACGCGCCAGGTCCCAGACGGGATACGGATCTGCAGTCGTCGGCCTCGAGTGTCATTCCTTCACTCGCCGCTACCGCACCGGTCTCAGTCGCTCGCTCCCCTCCCTCCTCCCCCACCAGCTCGAACCTCCTCTCGCCGCCGGCCCAAGACCACCACCGCACCACCACCATGGTCCGTCTTGACTTGGCCGCCGTGCTGCTGGCGGTTACCGCCGTCGCGCGGGCCGTCACAGCCAACACGCCGGCCGTCGTCCCGGGCGCCTACATTGTCGAGTACGAGGATGATCAGGTATGGCGGCGCTCGTGATGGCACCCGCCCCGGGAACAGGAACCCCCCGCTGACATCGTCAGGACTCGACTGCCCTGGTCAACAACCTCGGCGGCAAGGCCACGCTCCGCAAGGACCTCCGCTTCAAGCTGTTCAAGGGCGCCTCCATCCAGTTCAAGGACCTCAAGAATGCCGACAAGATGGCCGCCAAGGTGGCCGCGATGCCCAGCATCAAGCAAATCTTCCCGGTCCGGCGCTACCCCGTGCCGCACCACGTCGTCCATTCTACGGGCGACGCCGTCCAGGGCACCATTGCGAGGCGGAAGAAGGATGACAAGGACACGTTCGAGACGCACCTGATGACCCAGGTGAACAAGTTCAGGGACGCGGGGATCAAGGGCAAGGGCATCAAGATCGCCGTGATCGATACTGGTGTATGTGCGGCCACTGACAGATCAACGCGTTCTCCGGGCTGACTGGTGACAGACTGACTACCTCCACCCGGCGCTTGGCGGCTGCTTTGGCCCCGGGTGCTTGGTCTCGTACGGCACCGATCTCGTGGGCGACGACTTCAATGGCTCCAACACTCCCAAGCCGGACGCGGATCCGCTCGACAACTGCAACGGCCACGGCACGCACGTCGCCGGCATCATCGCGGCGCAGACCAACAACCCTTATGGCATCATTGGAGCCGCCGAGGACGTGACTCTGGGCTCGTACCGCGTCTTTGGCTGCACGGGCGACGTCGGCAACGACATCCTGATCGCCGCCTACAACATGGCTTACGAGGCGGGCAGCGACATCATCACGGCCTCGATTGGTGGGCCGTCTGGCTGGAACGAGGACCCGTGGGCTGCTGTCGTGACGCGTATTGTTGAGAACGGCGTTCCGTGCGTGGTTTCCGCCGGCAACGACGGTGCTCTCGGCATCTTCTACGCGTCTACCGCCGCCAACGGGAGGAAGGTCACGGCCATTGCCTCGGTCGACAACTCCATCACGCCCGCGCTGCTCAGCAACGCCTCGTACACGGTCGGAGGGGCCAGTAACTCGTTCGGCTTCACCGTTGGCGAGCCGGGTGCCTGGACCGACGTCAGCCTCCCCCTCTGGGCCGTCAACTTCAACACCACCGACGCTGCGAACGGTTGCGACCCCTATCCCGACTCGACGCCCGATCTCTCTGGCAACATCGTGCTGATCCGCCGCGGCACCTGCACCTTTGTTCAGAAGGTCACCAACGCGGTCGCCAAGGGCGCCAAGTACGTCATGTTCTACAACAACGTCGTCGGCACCGCCACGGTTTCAGCCGACGTCGAGGGCATCAAGGGCGTCGCCATGGTCACGGCCGAGCAGGGTGAGACGTGGATCAAGGCGCTCTCTGGCGGATCCAAGGTGGTCGTCAACATGGTGGACCCCTCGACGGCGGGCAAGTTCCTCACCTACTTCAACAACTCGGCCACCGCGGGCTTCCTCAGCGAGTTCACCAGCTGGGGCCCCACTTTCGAGGTCGAGGTGAAGCCTCAGTTCTCGACTCCGGGCGGCATGATCCTGTCCACGTACCCCCGTGCTCTGGGCTCGTATGGCGTTCTCTCGGGCACTTCGATGGCCTGCCCCATGGCCGCCGCTGTCTACGCGCTGCTCATGAACGTGCGCCGCACCAAGGACCCCAAGACTCTCGAGAACGTGCTCTCGTCCACCGCGCACCCCAACCTCTTCCGCTCCGGCGGCAAGTCGAACGGCCTCCTCGCTCCTGTGCCGCAGCAAGGTGGCGGTCTGATCCAGGCGTGGGATGCCGCGCATGCGACCACACTGCTCAGCGAGTCAAGCCTGTCGTTCAACGACACGGACCACTTCAACGGCGTGCAGAACTTTGCCATCACCAACACGGGCAAGAAGTCGGTCATCTACAAGCTGAGCAACATCGGCGCCGCCACGGCCTACACCTTTGCCGCCGACGGCTCCATCACCCCGCAGGCCTTCCCCGGCGAGCTCACCGCCGACTATGCCTCGTTGTCCTTCTCCCCCAATGACTTTGCCATCCCCGCCGGCCAGCGCAAGATCGTCACCGTGACCGCCACCCCGCCCAAGTCCGTCGACGCCAAGCGCCTCCCCGTCTACTCGGGCTACATCGCCATCAACGGCTCGGACGGCTCCGCCTTCTCCCTCCCCTATCTCGGCGTCGTCGGCAGCATGCACTCGGCCCCCGTCCTCGACGCGAGCGAGACCCTCCTCGCCCGCTCGCGCGACACCAACAACGTCCCCGTCCCCGCCAACACCACCTTTGATCTGCCCCCCGCGGGGATGGTCAACGAGACGGCGTACCGCAACACCACCCAGCTGCCCAAGCTGGTTGGTACCCTCGCCATGGGCTCGGCGCTGGTGCGCGTCGACGTCGTCCCGCTGAGCAACTGCACCACCGTCGCGCGCGAGGCGGGCGTGGTGTTTGGGACAAAGACGATCGGCCAGCCGGACGGGTTCCCGTCGCTGTGGAATGCGCGCGGCACGTTTGAGCGGAGCTGGGACGGCAAGCTGGCCGACGGGACGTACGCGCCCCCCGGGCTGTACAAGTTCGCGGTGAAGGCGCTGCGGATCTTTGGGGATGCGAAGGTTGGTAGTGAGTATGACGCTGCGGATACGGTGCCGTTTAGGATTCGGTACTTGACTGCGCCGCCTGTGGCTGGGAGGGTGAGGCGGGAGACGGGGGAGGAGTGTGACGAGGGGAAGAGGTAGAGAGAGAGGATTGGATGGGAAGGGGGGATGGGAATGAGAGAGTGGTGGCGGGCCGGGATGAGCAGCTTGGTCATACCGGGGAGAGTGGAGGAGGCGGAGAAGGAGGGTTAACTAATATTAGTACTGGGATGTGTAATACGGAAGACATAACGCCCCCTCTCCACCTCACTTTGTTGTTGTTGGAGGCCTGTTGATGGATGCCTTGCTTGACCTTGTTTGTTTGCATACCAGTGGGTCATGCCCCCCGAACAAACCCTTCGGCGGTGTGTCGGGCGGGTGTTCCTGGGTGAGCTGAGAGCGCGGCGGAATGTGCCTTGGCAAGGTGAAATGAGGTTGCGGGCCTGGGAAAGGAGGGTCGACTGCGCCGACAACCGCCGGGCTTCAAGGTTTGGAAAAAAAAGGAGAGACCGCGAAGGAGAAGGGATCGACGGTTCCGTTGGGCCGTCACTTGCACGAGCACGTGTGATGACTGAGCCGAGCGCTTGGGAGCCCTCGGATGGCTGTGAAGGGCGTCCGGCTTCCGTCCCACGGGTTTCTTTGGCCGTTGTTGGGATGGCTTGGCCGAAGGTCGCCGTCGTGCGGCAAGGAGGTCCCTGCGTCGTCAACACCAGTGGGTGGATATCAAAGATCCGATGTAACCCCCGCGTTGAGTCCCCTATGACAACAGCGGTATTATTCTTGGCAGATCTGAAGGAGGTATCTCGGCGGTTTGGAGGGTTCAGCAACGCCTTAGGGCGGCGGGCAGGGGGTGGGTTGCCCAGTCTGAGTTGTCTGTTGACGGGACCCTGGTTAAGGTTATTTGCTCCTTTTGTTCCGTCTGATGTCACCGTCTTACCAGCGCACAGGGAAGGAAATGCAGAGAAGGGGGGCTTGCGGCCACACACGTTTCGGCGGTTGCAAGCAGCCACCCCTGGCCGTTGCGTCTGTGGCTGCGGCGTGTAGGGAGCGGTTCCTTGCTTTGCCCTGCCGATCGCGATAGGAACAGGACAAACCGCACGACACAAACCTGCGGTTTTACTGCCACATGCGTTTGCGTTGCACGTTGGGGTTGACACACACCAACACAATTGCGGGTGGCGTTTTTGTGCTTGGGCCTGTTTCATTCCATGACATGAACATGTGGAAGTTGAGCCATGACCCTGACACTGTGACACTTCGGGGATAGCAGGATAGGGGGCGTTCGGCGAGGGCAGCGGAACTTGCCATGGAGAGACTCCACGCGGCGGGGTCCTGATGGAACCCCCAGCGATGGAGTTTGGCTATCATGATCGGCGCTAAATGGTTGACAGTCGCTCCCATGGAGTCCTGGCGGGTCCTCGTCGAGGCGGTCTGCCTCTGGAGGGAATCGGTCCAGTGTTCGTTCTGGAGATATGGTTGGACTTGGCGGTCGATATGCCGTGGGCGAGCGCGGGCGAGTGCGGGCGAGAGTGGGCGAGAGTGGGCAAGTGACACCGTCTGCACGAAATGCTTGACCCAATCCGGTTGTGAAACACGATGGCCCGTCAAAGCTGCCGTGGGGCCAGCTGTCCCGATCGAGTCATAGGGCTGGCGATCGCCTCTGCAGCGACGGGGGGTCGCTTGGCGCGGGCTATTGGGATCAGCAAGCAACACCACAGAAAACATACAGGGTGGGCCGGGAATGGCAGGCAGACAGGCTGCGCCGGCTCTGTTGGCGGGAGAATTCGCGCTGCGCGCTTCCTGCCAGCCAGGGGGATTGGTGGGAGATGGGGGCCGGTGCGAGGAGATGGGGGTTGGCAGACGGGGGAGATGGGATCGTCCATCACTCATCCATCCAGACGGGCGCGCAGACAAACGGATGGCAGTTCAACGGGTATATAGATCTCGAGAGCCGCACTCCCAACCGTCGTTCTCATTCCTCATCCTCATCCAGAATCACATCATCCTCTCTTCTACAGCCTCAGCGCTTCGCCGCCCACACTCACACTCCTTCAACCAACCCACCTCAGTCACTCTTTAAAGACTCACTTTCTTTTCAAACCATCACAATGAAGTTCTTCACTGCTGCCCTTGCTGCCCTCGCGGCTGGCTCTGCCATGGCCATGCCCGTCCTCGACACCCGCGTCACCGACATCGTCAACGACCAGGCTGACAAGGCCGGTGTCTCCGTCCCCAAGGTCGATGCCCCGGTCCCCACCGGTGCCGTCCAGGCCGCTGCCGCCCCCGCCACCAACAACGTTGTCGTCGTTGTCGTCGTCAAGAAGGTCACCACCACTGTCGTCTCCGTTGAGGAGACCGTGAAGCATGACCTCGAGGTCATCAGTACGTCCTGGCCTTTCTCCAGTGATCGTCTTTGATTTTCTTCCCTTGCTAACTCCATCCAGCTGGCCTCCTTGCTGGCACCGTCGATGCCCAGGAGCTCCTCAAGGCCATCATCAAGCTCAAGGTCGACCTCACCGTCCTCCTCGACTCGGTTCCCCTTCTCCACGGTCTCCTCCTTGACGTCGACTCCCTGGTTGAGGGCGATCTTGAGGCTGTCCTCAAGCTCGTTGTCCGCATCGACGTTCTGCTCGGCGAGGTCCAGGCGGTTCTCAAGCTGGTTGCCGCCCTCAAGGCCGGTAAGTCACGATTGCCCATGATGGCACAGCTGCAGCAGCCGCTAATGCATTCCAGATGTTCTCGCCGTCGTCGGTGTCGAGCTCCACGCCGTCCTTGGCCTGGTCCTCAACATCGCCAACCCCGTCGTCACCGCTGTCCTGGCCCTCATTGCTCCCCTGCACCTCGACGGCACCCTCGCCGTCGTCCTCGGCAAGGTCAACACCACCGTCCTCCACATCCTCAGCCTCACCGCCGGCGTGTCCGACATCCTCGGCACCGTCCTCGGCCTGCTGCACTTGTAAGCGGATCTCGGGCGCCTGTTGATTGATGCCCGGCGTTGGGAGTGGGCGGGTCAGTGAGGTGCCGAGCACTGGACCTGAACGCGGGGGAGGGGGTGGAAAGGGGGTGATACTACTTCATTGTAACTAGTTAATGTAATGTGCAATTTGGAATCGATGGCGTGGATTCCGCTACTACACCTGTTCAGACAATGGTGATTTATTGTGAACCATGGTTTCTAGTAATGATCGAGTCCCCCCATGCATTATACCGGTCGGTCAAGGAAGGGGTTCGGGCAGAAGGCTTCGTGGTCTGGCAGGTAATCAGGGAATTTTGAAACTCGGGAGCCATGATCATCGAAAACGTCCCGTACAGTCCTTTGGTGTCCCAATATCCTACGCCGAAAGGCAAGACGAGTGGCATAGAAGCCCGGCCTGGTGCAAGTCGTAACCCTCATGATTGAAACCCTCTGTTTTATCGTCTTCCTCTCCCATGTCCCCCACTCCCTCTCCACCATCTGTCTTTCCCATCACGCTCTCCTCCACTACCCTCCCATCCACTCCCCTCTCCTCCGCCACATTCTCCCCCACCACCCTCTCCATCGCGTCTTCCGCTTAAATACTGGATATCTAAACTCTCGTATAGGGGTATAATGGAAAATAACTTCAGGATTTCCGTTTTGAGACGGCCAGACCGTGATATCCTTATCTGTCGTCTCTCCCCCCTTCCAAAGCCCGTCAAACAACATCGGCAGCTCTATCTTGACACGAGAGCCCTCTGCGTCTAGGAACGGACCGTTCTCCGTCGTGGAGAATACTTCCGGCACGGCCTCCCCATACAGATAATCCCTCAAGCCATGGAGGAGGTCCCTTGCATTGACCCCATCCTCGTTTCTCAACGTGAAGCTGGGCCCAACGTTGGAACGAAGAGTGAGGCCCTTAGAAACGGACCGAGCTTGAAGGATGGTGACCCCGAACTCCTTCACCGGGGGGGATGTGAGGTAGAAGGGGGTGCCCCTGACATTCCAAGTGAAAAAGTCGTACCTGTACTATCTATACTCCTCGCGTGATGGCTCTTGGTCTTCGGCACCGGACCCAGGGCCCGAGGAGTAGATAATACTGCCCCCAGGTGTGTCGGTGACTATATAAGCCCCTGGACAATTACGTTCGGCGTTCCTGCTGCCAAACAAGATGGTCGTTATGACGTCGTCCGATAGTTGAATAATGGGGATGGGCGGCGTTGGACAGCTTCCGGGCTCTCTAAGACGAACTCCTGTACGCTTGCAGGGCCTAAGGCCGCTTCCTCTAAAATGGGATCCTCTGAAATGATCCCCCGAGAGTCGATCTCTACCGCAGGGATTGCGGAGGTGGCCTCGGCGACAAGCCTTGAGGTGGGGTCAACGGTATCTTCAGCGGCGGGCTCAAATTAGGTCAAACTCGGCGATAGCCTGAACGGAGGACCCGGGCGAGGGCACGGAGTCGGACTCATAAAGAGGTATACTAACGAGTAGGATACCGCCAGAGGGCGTGCGAATATTCGAGGAAAGTCCAGTTGCCATAATGAGTTACTGAGGTTGCCAGTGGTCGGCTCACGGCGGCTGGAGTGCTCCTAGGGTTTCTATCCGAAGGTCGGGAGAGCAACATCGGTCTGGATTACCCACAACTAATTAGGGGGATGTACGTGGGAAGGCCGTGGCCATTTTATGCTCAGTGTAGATGGCAGGCAGTATTTCGGGTTGCTGTTGACCATTTTTTTGGTTGGTGATGGGGGAAATTAGACCAACAATGGACGGGCACTCGTGAGCGCATCAGCAGTGAGGAGGACAAAGGCATTAAGGTTGGGACGTTCCTTGGGAGAACCAACCGGCAAGAAAGTATCAAAGGATGAGCATGGGATAAATAATAGGGAGATGGAAAATCAGGGCATGTGGCCGAATCATGCCCAAAAGATCATTTGTTTCAAAAGAATCACGACAACACCAAAACTCAAGCACGCGCCATTGCACCTTGAAATCGCATGGAAGTATCTTTTGGCCGCCTGATTACCCATTACCCTTTTATTCGTACACGGTCAGCGCCCGGCTGACACTCCCTGAGGCCACCCGATCTCCCAATATTGAACCGAAAAGAAACCCAATCCCAGCACACCCGTGCTCCCTGCCCAGCTTGTTCAGAGCAGGGCCATCCCCACCAGAACCATCACCGCGGCGGTGGCAAAACTGCCGATCGGAGAGCCGTTGCCTCCGACGAACAAAGAAGCAGCAGCGCTCTTGGAGTTGGAGGCGGCAGCGCTGGGGGAGGTGGTGGTGCTGGCACTGGAGCTCGGGGTCGAAGTCTGGGACGAGCTCGAGTCGCCGACGAGGGCCGCGAGAGCCGGGACGTTGTTGAAGTTGGCGGTCATGGAGCCGTTGGTGCACGAGGAGCCCGGTGTTGTGCTGGCACCGGAGACAAAGTTGACAGCGGCGCACTGGATGGGAGAAGAGAAAGTCAGCATTCTCATGGATAAAAGCAAACAAAAAAGCCGGGAGAAAACGAGGGAACTCACCTGGTAAAGAATTCCATCAGGAGCATTGCAAGCAACACCAATAAAGCCCTTCTTCCCAACCCACTCCTTCGGGGCCTTCACGGCGGGCTGGCACAGGTTGCCGCGGCCGCTCTGGGTGAAGATGGGGTACAGCTCGGACCAGTTGCCGGCGGCCTTGGAGTCGAGGGTGGCTCGGAAGATGTAGTCGGCCTGGGGGTGGCCGAGGAAAACGGCGATGGAGTCGCCGTCGACGTGGAAGTCGGTGGCGGTGTTCTTGGAGAGATCGGCCGCGCCGCCACCGCAGGGCGCGTTGCCCTCGAGGTCCTCGTTCATCTTGTCGCCCTCGAGCGCGGTGGGCTGCAGGAGCTCGAAGTGGGCATTGGCGGCGGAGAAGAGGAGCAGCCCGGCGGCCAGGAGGGAGCGGATCGGCGCCATGGTGGAGGGGTGAGGTGGTGGATTGTTCGGGGTTTGGGGATGCTGAGTTGGTTTGGCGAGCTGTGTGACGAGGACGAGAGGTGGGAAGAGGGAAGAGTTAGCGGGGAGGGGTCGGGGAGGTGGAAATGCGATTAGGGTCAACAAGGTTGCGGCCGAGACAATGGGGGCGGTGGTTTTATAAGCCAATGGCAACCGCGGGCCCGGAACCTGGGACCTGGGGTCGGTCGGGCTGGAACTTGCTCAAATGCGGCTCGGGTGGGGAGGAGGCACGGTACATGGTCGTTGGGAGTACCTACACTTGTGTCAGACAAGTTGGTCCCCCTCCCCCTGCCC